>Ga0207660_10000111_pt1 | contig 46780 bp, 40 predicted proteins | sample KBSC73BmetaG_FD_184335 | JGI IMG/M metagenome (GOLD analysis project Ga0207660, IMG submission 184335) | Corn rhizosphere microbial communities from Kellogg Biological Station, Michigan, USA - KBS C7-3B metaG (SPAdes) (version 2) | ecosystem: Host-associated > Plants > Roots > Rhizosphere ... | reverse complement strand
ACATTTAAATCCGCATCATTCCAGAAAATAGTCCGTTTATGATACACATGCCGTACGCAATCTTTTTCCGGGAACCAAAAAATTATCTTTCATTCTTTTAGTCCTTGCAGATAGGCTTGTATGTCTATCTTCATAAGTACTTCATTGGCTTTCCGCTTTTCTATAATTACTTTCCGCATTTCTGACCACTCTGGCTTCATTGCATCCACTCTCTTTCTGAGTTCGTCAATAGTAAGATCTCTACAGTAAATGGAAGATCCGGACTGCTGCTTCCATGATTGAGCAATTGTACCTAAATCAAAAGGATCAAAACCTAAATCATCTACCAGTTTAAAAACAACTTCCTTTGCTTTGGCATTGTCGCCTGAAACAGCTAAAGCGATTCGACCTTTTTCTCCTTTAGGCCTGCCCAAATCTTTCAGGCTTCCCGCAAGAATGGAACTAAATACTTTGACAACGGGAAAGCTTAATTGCTCCTGAACCCATTGGCTATCTATACCCATTTTATCCAGTGCAGGTATGGCTCCATCCCGGAAGTCTGGGAAATAATTACCCGTGTCAATAACTACCACATCCGCCGGCAATTGCTCAAAAAGATGTTTAGGCAGATTCGGCACATTCTTTTCAGGGATCGCTATGATTATTACATTTTTATTTTTGGTTGATTCTTCAACAGAGACAGCCTCAGCTCCGGTATCCTCTGCAAATTGTTTCAGGGACGCCGGCCCCCGGGAGTTAGCGACCGAAACTGTATGTCCCAGCTTAACTAATTTTGATGCCAGGCATGTTCCCACAGGGCCTGAACCGATAATTCCTATATTCATAACTTTATGTTTTTGTTTAATAATAAATCCCGCCGTTCCGGATTCATTGCTGAATAATCTTCATGCTCATCTTTCCTTTTCCTACCGACCAGTCAGAAAAATCATTTTCTGTCAAATAAATAAAAATATCTTCCGGTCTTATTTTTTCTTCCCTGCTTAAATTGTTTGCGATCTTTGCATATAGTTCTTCTTTCATGGCGTCACTTCTTCCCCTTCGCATTGTTATTTGAATCACAATCAAATTGTCCGAACGCGATATTCCTAAAAAGCTTTTATCAAAAAAGAAATCTTCCGGCCTGTATTCTGTGATTAACTGGAAGAAATCGTCCCGGGGGATTTTCAGGCTTTCCACCATAGCATTGTGAACGCCCATCGCTATATGTTCTTTTTGCATCCTGGTCATTTGCTTTTGGACCATAATTCTGGTAAATGGCATATTTTATTATTTTAGCATTGAAATGCTGATACTGATCGAATTAAACAGACTGGTCTGTTTTAATACATTCAAATTTTTTAATTCAGGAGTTTTTTGGCTATTTTTTTTGCTCCGATAATCGGCTCAACAGAACGCAGAAGCGTAGATTGTATGCCACAGCCCTCATACAGGTTAAGAATGAGCTCTGTAAGTTCTTCTGCGTCTTTTGGAGCGTGGTTGTCTAAAATCCTAATATTAGACCTGATAAAGTTTTTCAATTTTGATTTATGGCTTTGAATAATTTTAAGCGCGTCATGAGTTAATAAGGGCAGCTCATAGGCAACCCGTATAAAAGCACATCCTTTTGAATCACCGGCCAGGGCTATTTTTTTTCTATAGTCAAATAAGCCCAAAATGGCCGCCCGCCCATCCGCTTTTGCCGGAAGAAACGCTTTCAGATGTTCAAACCATTTCGAATCGCTTATGGTCAAATACTCAAGCAGCAAATCGTCCTTAGATTTAAAATGCTGGTAAAGGCTTGCTTTTGCAATTCCTGCTTCTTCAATAATCTGGTTTATTCCGGTAGCCTGAAAACCCTGTTCATAAAATAGCCGGCTCGCCGTGGATAGAATTCTTTCCTTTGCTTTCGGAAACTGTTTCATACGGCAAATATAAGCTGAAATTTATTAAAACAGACAAGTCTGTTCATTAATTTCAACAGATGACCAGAACCGGGAAAACCTTTCGATTGTGATCAATGTCCCACTTTGATATAGCCCCATCCTTCCCGCTGCTTCGAAATGATTTCATAGATCCCGTCCGGTACAACCTCCACGCCGGCCACCAACTGGTCCTTATCAATATGATTCCGCGCCAGGGTCATCGCACAAACTTTAAAAGATGCTTTGTGCTCCGCGATGAGTTTTTGAACCGTTGGCTCTTGCGCCGAGCGGTCTTTGACGGCCAGGTCCAGGCCCTGTCCGTAAATCACCACTTCGAGTTTTGCATCCGGATTAGCGCCGGTGATAAGTCCGATTTCGCGGACAATGGCCTGTTGATTTACGGTATCCCTGCTGGACATGTCAAAAACGACCCTGTAATCTTTTGTCTGCGCCTGAATAAAACCGGTCATCAGCAGCAGCATGCTGATGCAAAAGAGGTGCTTTTTCATAACATAAGTTTGAAGGTTAACAATGAATGGTGTCGGGAACTTCTTTCTGGATCAAAGGTAAAGGAGATTAGCAGGCCTGCGACTCCTTTTATTCTCTTCAGCAGATCCGGCCTGACAGAACGGTGTTCATTTCCGGACGATTATCTGTATCACACCCGAACATTTCTCAGGAATTGACCCTGCTCAAATAACTGACAATCAATTTCTTAATTAAGTGGCATATTTCTTAGTGCGTAGTTAGGGAAAATCACAAAAGAGAATGTTTAGAAATTATCTCAAAACTGCCTGGCGGAATCTGTTAAAGAATAAAACTTTTTCCGCTATAAATATACTGGGGCTTTCTATTGGCATAGCTGCGTTTTTGCTTATAATAAATTATATCCGTTTCGAATACAGCTTCGACGATTTCAATATAAACAAAGGCCGGATTTATCGCGTGCCGATGATTATTAGTGAAAAAGGAGGCAAGCCGCAAACTTTTGCATTCACTTATCCGGCCCTGGCGCCGGCTATGAAAAAAGACTTCCCGGAAGTGGAAGAAGTTGTGCGCCTAAGAAGAAGATCGGGTGTCGTACGGCACGATGATAAAAAAGTGGTTGAAAACGACATGATCTACTATGCTGACGCGGCTTTTTTCAGGGTTTTTTCGTTTCCTTTCGAAAAAGGCTCTGCCGCAACTGCCTTCACACAACTAAATGATGCGGTTATTACGCGCTCAACAGCAGAAAAATATTTTGGCAAGGAAAACCCGCTGGGTAAAACATTGCTTTATGACAATGAAGATTACGTTGTGACCGCCGTGCTGAAAGACATTCCCGCAAATTCGCATTTACAATTTAATATTCTGCTCAATTACAATAAATACATTCAGATCACAAACGGCGCCGCAAATACGAGCTGGGGCTGGAGCGATTTTTACACCTATCTTTTATTAAAACCCGGCGCAACCGCAAAAAACCTGCAGTCAAAGATGCCTGACTTTGCCCGGCGTTATATGGGCGATGAAATGAAAAAGAATGGCTATACCGTTTCTTTCCAACTACAGCCTTTAAAAGATATTCATGCGCGGTCTGATTATGATTATGAAATGAGCGGCAACGGTAATCTCTACTATCTAAAATACCTTGGCATTGCCGCATTGTTCATTTTGCTGATAGCGCTTATCAATTATATAAATCTTTCCACTGCACATTCATTAGAACGCTCGAAAGAAGTGGGCGTGCGTAAGGTTATCGGTGCTACCAGGTCCCGGCTGGTAAGGCAGTTTCTTGCTGAAACCATGTTAATGAATTTGATTGGCGTTATCACAGGTTTCCTGCTTTTCGAGTTAGCGCTTCCACAATTTTCGCGACTTATCAATCAGAATGTAAACGATCTTCAAACCAACAACTGGCAATTTTGGGTAACCATTTTTTCAATTTTTGGTACTGCCTCTTTGCTGGCAGGCTTTTATCCTGCCTTCGTCCTGTCATCATTCCAGCCGATGCAAACATTGAAATCCATCGGAGGTTTCACCGGGATAAGAAAGGGCAGGGGGCTTTTCAGGCAATCACTCGTGGTATTGCAATTTGCAGCCGCTATCATATTAATTGGCGGCGCCATGGGCTTTTACCGCCAGTTGCAGTTTATGAGTAACGGAAACCTCGGTATCAATATCAACCAGATCCTCGTATTACAACAAACAGTAAACCTCGACAGCAGCAGGATAAGCGCCGTGGAAGCCGCTATAAATGACCTGCAAAAAATACCCGGTGTTGAAGCTGTAACGGCTTCAACTGATGTACCCGGAAATGAAGTCGGAAGTACATCCGGCTTCAGGCGGATCAATTCAAACGACGATAAGCGGTGCCGTACCTTTGGCATTGATGAAAACTTTATTCCGCATTTTGGATTAGCCATTTTGGCAGGAAGGAATTTTGATAAAGATATACCTGCCGGCGTTGACACAACACAGCCCGTAAATATCATTGTTAATGAAACCGCCGCCAAAACACTCGGTTTTAATAAGCCGGCAGAAGCAATCAATCAACTGGTAAAGGGCGCAGGACTTACATGCAAAATAGTGGGGGTGATGAATGACTATCACCAGCAATCGTTACAATATAATTTCGACCCGATCATATACTATCCTGAGCAGCATATTAATATGACTAATTTTTCTTTAAAGCTGCATACAAACAATCTTAAACAGGTCCTGGACCAGGCGAGAAATGCATGGAATGCCGTATTTCCGCAAAGCCCGCTGCAGTTTTTCTTCCTGGACGAATATTTTAACCGGCAGTATAAGGCTGATAAATTATTCTCAACTGTACTTTGGTGGTTCACCCTGCTTGCCGTTATTATAGCAAGCCTCGGACTATTCGGTCTTTCTCTTTATACGGTTACAAAAAGAACAAGGGAAATAAGCACGAGAAAAGTGTTGGGAGCAACTGTTTTTCAGATTATCGAGCTCGTCACAAAAGATTACGTCAAACTTATCCTGTATGCGGGTGTGGCAGCAATTCCCGTTGCCTACCTTTTATTGCAGAACTGGCTAAATGATTATGCGTTTCACATCGATATCGGTTTGGGGTTTTTCCTTTTCCCGTTGTTGCTGATCATTGTAATCGCATTGGCGACAGTAAGCTTCCAGGCAATAAAAGCAGCAACCGCCAATCCGGTGAAGAGCCTGCGGTCGGAATAATTGTCTGAATGGGGATTTTGTGTACCGTACATCCATAAGCTGGACTACATTTTTAATGGCAGCGCTGGCAATTGTAGTAATAGCCATACTCACTATGAGCTTCCAGGCAATGAAAGCAGCCGTCGCAAACCCCGTAAAGAGTCTGCGGACGGATGGATGAGCAGGGGCCGGCATATATTTTTGCTGCTAAATCCGAATACCAAAATATTAAACAGGTATATAACCGGTACATAAGACGGGGTTGCTATAGAAAAGAAATATTGTTTTGTTAAGCAATAGTTAAGAAAATTATTGCTTAAACGGATTTGCGTTTCCAAAAAAATATACAGAATCCATTTATCCCGGCCGCCGAAAATGCCCGCCGGCACTGACTTCCATAAAAAACAGAAAAATCACTTTTCCCGGACTATATACAAAACCGGGTAGAAAAAAAAAATTTCCGCAGTTTTTATTTTTTTTCTCATTCTCTATATTTGCGCCTGCACCGCTAACCTTCATGTGTTTTCTTCAAAATATTTTTTATGTCAGCACGTGCAATCAAACTAACTCCGGTTCTGCTTTCGTTCCTGTTCTCCGGAATCGTTTCAACCGCCTTCTGCAGAAACGGCGGACAGCCACTCATCCTTTACACGCCCTACACTAAAATTTTTGTTCCTCCCGGCGGCTCCGTCAATTTTCCGGTAGATGTGATCAACAAAACCGCGTCGGAGAAAACAGCCGGCATCCTGGTAAGGGGATTACCCCGGGGTTGGGCAGGTGAATTGAAATCCGGCAGTCTGACTATCGGCCAGATTGCTGTACTGCCCGGGGAAAAGAAAAGTTTTTCTCTGCAGGTTCAGGTTCCGCTGCGGGTCAACAAAGGCAGCTATCACTTCAGGATATCGGCCGGAGAACTGGCTGTACTGCCGCTGACCGTCACGGTATCCGAGCAGGGCACTTTCAAAACGGAATTCAGCACGGGTCAGGCCAATATGGAAGGAGCCGCGAATACAACATTCACTTTCGCCGCGAAACTGAAAAACAGTACGGAAGGAAAACAGTTATACGGTTTGCGCGCCATCGCCCCTCCCGGATGGGATGTATCGTTCAAAGCCAATTATAAACAGGTGGCTTCGGTTGACGTGGATGCAAATCATGTTCAGGATATCAGTATCAGCATGGATCCGCCCGACGAGACCGCTGCCGGAACCTACCGGATACCGGTCATTGCGTCTACGGATGCCAGCTCATCCACGCTGAATCTGGAAGTGCATATCACCGGTTCATACGGCATGGAGCTGACCACACCCAAGGGACTGGTCAGCACTTCCATCACAGCGGGAGACAGCAAAAAACTGCCATTCCTCGTAAAGAATACCGGCTCGGCGGAACTCAACAACATCAGTCTCCGCTCTGCAGCGCCTATCAACTGGACCGTCAGCTTTGATCCCGAAAAAATTGAAAAACTTGCACCCGGAGAAACGGCACAGGTGATGGCCGAAATCAAGGCCGACAAAAATGCCATTGCCGGCGACTACATAACGAACCTCGAAGCGTACGCACCCGCGGTTACCTCCAAATCAGCTTTCCGGGTTTCGGTAAAAACCCCTTTGCTCTGGAGCTGGTCGGGCCTGCTCATCATATTTGGCTCCTTCGGCAGTGTATACTATTTGTTTAAGAAGTACGGAAGGAGGTAAAGAATGAACGGGAACATCATAGAACTTTCCGGCCTGACAAAAACCTACGGAACCCTGACCGCTGTCGATCATCTGAATCTCCGCATCAAAAAAGGTGAGGTATTCGGGTTGCTCGGTCCCAACGGAGCAGGCAAATCAACCACCATCATGATGATGCTGGGCCTCACGGAGCCGGACTCGGGGTCCGTGGAAGTCTGCGGCTTCGATGCCGTTACGAATCAGATCGAAGTGAAGCGGAAAGTCGGCTACCTGCCGGACGAAGTGGGTTTTTACGAAAATCGCAGCGGATTTGAGAACCTCCTGTACACGGCGCAGCTGAACCGGATCCCTCTGATAACGGCAAGGGAACGTGCAAGGCAGTTGCTGAAACAGGTCGGACTGGAAAAGGAGGGCCATAAAAACGCCGGCACTTATTCCCGCGGCATGCGGCAGCGGCTGGGTCTGGCAGACGTCCTGATAAAAAATCCGGAAGTCATCATCCTGGATGAACCCACGCTTGGTATTGATCCGAGAGGTGTGCGCGAATTCCTGCTGCTGATCGTGCAGCTGAGCAGGAGAGAAGGGATCACCGTTTTACTTTCCTCCCATCATCTGCATCAGGTACAGCAGATTTGTGACCGGGTGGGCATTTTCGTTGCCGGTAAATTACTTGCAGAAGGAGATATGGCCACATTATCAGAAAAACTTTTCACCGGCGAACCCTTTGTGATCGAAGCCGGAGTGAATATGGTGCAAATACAGGCGGGAGAATCCGGAAACGGGATTATATCCGGCAGCAGGTTGCAGGAAGCATTACAACAGGTCGCCGGCGTCAGCTCCATTCAGTTTACCAACGGAATTTTCCGGTTAGGAAGTTCTGTCGACGCAACCGCTGCCATTGCCAGGACGGTGGTGGAATCCGGATTTGATCTTATCTATCTTCAAAAAAAAGAATACGGGCTCGACGATATTTATAACCGTTATTTTGAAAGAAGCGAAGAACATGAACAAATTGCTCAACAGCATCCGGTTGCTGAAAGACCGTAGGGTTTTGATAAACTCCGCCGCATTTTCCGGCTACCTGCGCGGGTTGTCAGCAAAGGAAGAAGCGGCTCCGCATCCCTTTCGCGTAATGGTGAGCAAGGAAATGTCGGATCATGTGCGCAGCTGGCGCTTCATCATATTGCTGGCGCTGATCCTGCTCACCTGTTTCAGTTCCCTGTATACATCCCTCAGCAGCATTGGAACGGCCGTGAAAGCCAATGATCCAAACGGCTCCTTTTTCTTTCTGAAATTGTTTACGCTGTCCGACGGCACACTGCCTTCCTTTACTGTTTTCATCGGATTCCTGGGGCCCCTGCTCGGAATCAGCATGGGTTTTGATGCCGTGAATGCTGAGTTAAACGGGGGAACCCTTACCCGCATTCTGGCACAACCCATTCACCGCGATTATCTGCTGAATGCAAAATTTACGGCGGCATTGATGTTAATCGGTACCCTCTTCTTTTGCCTCAGCTTCCTGGTGACAGGACTGGGGCTCATCATCATTGGCGTCCCGCCGACCGCCGATGAGTTTCTCCGGATTATTTTCTTTACGATACTCAACATTCTGTATGTGGCATTCTGGCTGAACCTGTCCATTCTTTTTTCCGTGCGCTTTCGCCAGGCGGCAACATCTGCACTTACTTCTATTGCAGTCTGGTTATTCTTCACCGTTTTTTATCAGATTATCATCAATTTAATTGGGAGCATGCTGATCTCTCCGGACGCTTCGCCCTATGAGAAATTCAATTACCAGGAACTGATCCGGAACCTGCTAACCTTTTCACCCAGCCGTCTGTACGGCGATGCCAGCACCACACTGCTCCTGCCATCGGTGCGCAGCCTGGGGCCTCTCACGCTGGAGAAGGTGGTGGGAACTATTCCGGGGCCGCTGCCTGCGGGGCAAAGCCTTTTGCTTGTATGGCCGCAACTGACGGGGCTTATCGCGGCTACGGTTTTGTGTTTTGCCCTGTCTTATTATTCCTTTATGAAAAAAGAGATCCGGTCCCACTGAGTATTCAATCTGCATTTCCGGACGAGTCAGGATGCCTCGTCCTAAAAAGACTATACACTAAAAACCTGGTGTATGTCATCAAATACCGGTAAAAAGGAAGGTTCGGGGCGTAAGCATACGTGCCGACGCTATGACAAGAATTTTACTTTAGAGATTGTGGAATCCATCGAAAGAGGGGTGCCCAGAAGTGCTATTACCAGGGAGCATGGAATAGCCCGAAGTGTTCTGGCCGGCTGGATGCGGGATTATGGTTCCCCAGGATATCATGCCAGTAAGCAGGGCCATCTTAGTCATCAGGAAAAGAGGTCTATTGTCCGGGCCATTGAAGAGGGTCGGATGACCATCTTTGAAGCCAGGGCAGCCTACCGGGTGAACTCTACGGTTACGATCACAAAATGGCTGAAGGAGTCAAAGCGGGAAAATGCGGAACTTGTGGCATCCAACCGTTCGCTTATGGCCAATAAGGAGGAAAACCAGCAACCCGATCCGGATAGTAAAAAGGCGCTTGCCGAAGCGCTCAAAAAACTGGAAGAGGCGGAACTGAAAGTAAAAGCATTAAATACGCTCATTGACGTAGCCGAAGAGCAGTTTAAAATCGCTATCAGAAAAAAAGCTGGTGCCAGGCAGTCAAAAGAATGAAACAGGACTATCCTTTTATCAGTAAGGAAGTTTTGTGCAGATTGTTTGGCAAGACAAGACACGCTTATTATGATCACGGCTGGCGCCATCGGGATCAGAGCCTGAAAGACGATATCATTTTGCAGTTGGTTCATCAAATCAGAAACACCTCTTTGCCACGGCTGGGAACGCGTAAGCTGCTCGCGCTGCTTACCCCTGAGCTTGACTCCCATCAAATCCACGTCGGGCGCGACTATCTGTTTGATTTACTCGCTGAGCACAAACTGTTGATTCGCCGGCGCAAAAGAAAAGTCTTCACGACCGACTCCAGGCACTGGATGCGCAAATATGCCAACCTGACCAAAGACCTTGTCATTACACGTCCCGAACAACTTTGGGTGAGTGATATCACCTATATCAGAATGGGTAATCAATGGGGCTATTTAAGCCTGGTTACGGATGCTTATTCCCGCAAGATTATGGGTATTGGTTTTCGTAGTGATTTATTGGCACTGGGTTGTCTGGAGGCTTTACAAATGGCTTTTGATAATCGAAGTTATGGACAGCACCCACTCATCCATCACTCCGATAGAGGCTGTCAGTACTGCTGTAAGGAATATGTTGATTTATTGAATGCTCATCACGTTGCTGTCTCCATGACAGAAAGAGGAGATCCTTATGAAAATGCACTGGCCGAACGAATGAATGGCATTATCAAAGGAGAATTTAATCTCTATAGCAGCCAGGAGAGTTTTGAAAATACCTGCCAGCGCATTGTAAAAAGCGTAAAAGCTTATAATGAAATCAGGCCGCATGGCAGTTGTGACAATCTAACGCCCTCTCAGGCTCATGAAAAAGAAGGGGAATTAAAAAAAAGATGGAAAAATTATCCAAAAAAAATGTTCGAAAACCTGGTACCAGGTAGTAAGGAAGAGGCGGGGCGGCTCCCATCAAAGAGCAAGCCCCCGCCTCTTCCTTACGGCCATCAAAACAAAGGATTACCTTTAATTATCGACTATGTATAGTCTTCTCAGGATTTATTCACTCACCTGTATAGTTTTTTCCGGACGAGTCAAAGTGCGCGGTGCCGCACACCCCTTGTATCAAAGCCGTACACCCTCACCTATTCTCTCTTTATAAGTAGTTATTATTCAGTGTCTAAAGAATCTGGCATTCTCTTGGCGCAGGATTAGGGAATGAATGCGCCCCACAAACAACCGGGCACAAAAAAACCACAATGCTGAAGAACTACCTGAAGGTCGCCTGGAGAAATTTGGTGAAAAACAGAACCTACTCCCTGATCAATATCACCGGCCTGGCCATTGGCTTGTCCTGTTTTCTGCTGATTTCATTGTATGTACTGGATGAAATGAGTTTTGACCGGTACAACAAACAGGCGGAAAATATTTACCGGATCAATTCGGATATCCGATTTGGCGGGGGCGATCTGCATATGGCCCTGACGGCTGATATGATGGGACAGTTATTAAAGAAAGACTATCCCCAGGTGGAGCAATACACACGCATTTATGTATCCAGCGGGAGCAAACTCATCAAAAAGGGCAATGCCTTCATCAATGAAGACCGGGTGGCCAATGTGGATTCCACTTTTTTTGACGTATTCACGCTGCCGGCAATTGAAGGAGATACCAGAACCGCATTGAATGAACCCAATGCGGTAGTCATCACCGAATCAGCCGCAAAAAAATATTTTGGATCAACCAGCGTACTGGGAAAGACCATTGAAACCAATGATCAGAAAAACAGGTTCTATAAAATAACGGCCGTTATAAAAGACATTCCCCATAATTCGCATTTCCGGTTTGATTTTCTTTTTTCAATGAAGAATGTGGACTATAACTGGGGGCAAATGACCAGCCATAATTTTCATACTTATCTGCTGCTGAAAAAAGGTACGGATTATAAAGCTTTTGAAAAGAATTTCGATCAGTACATCGATAAATATGTGCTGCCTTTCGTAAAACAATTCGTCCGCATCAATAATATGGATGAATTTAAAAAAGCGGGGAATCTCCTTCAGTATTCGCTCATTCCATTAACCAGGATCCACTTATATTCAAATCGCTCGTATGAACTGAGCCCCGGCGGCAATATCCAGTATGTATATATTTTTTCTGCGGTGGCCTTATTTATCCTGCTGATTGCCTGTATCAATTTTATGAACCTGACCACCGCCCGCTCGGCAGGCCGGGCCAGGGAAGTGGGTATCCGGAAGGTACTGGGTACGGAAAGAAAAAATCTGATCGCTCAGTTTCTTTCCGAGTCCACATTAATGGCTATTCTCTCGCTTGTTCTCGCGATCCTGATTGTATACCTGGTATTGCCGTTGTTCAACAATGTGTCTGCCAAGTCGATGCAATTGTCGGGTTTGTTCTCTCCGCTTATTTTACCCCTGCTCATTGCGCTTCCTTTTGTTGTGGGCCTGCTGGCAGGAAGTTATCCCGCTTTTTTTCTTTCTTCTTTTAAACCCATCGACGTTTTAAAGGGGAGATTGAAACTGGGCGGTAAAAGTGGTAGTTTAAGAAGTATTCTGGTGGTGTTCCAGTTTGCAACTTCCATTGTACTCATTATTGGTACGGTCGTAATTTATAAACAGCTGAATTATATTCAGACAAAGGATCTTGGGTTTAATAAAGCCCAGGTGCTGGTGGTTAATGATACCTATGCATTAAAGAACAATATTGAGGCGTTTAAGAACCGGGTACAACAGCTGTCGGGTGTAACGAGCGGCACCATCAGCGGTTTCCTGCCGGTAAGCAGTTCGAACCGGAGCGACAATACCTTTTCCACTGATGCCGTCATGGATTTCAAAAACGGCGTGGACATGCAGGTTTGGGGTATTGATTACGACTATTTAAAAACGATGGGAATTCAGGTGCTGAAGGGAAGAAACTTCTCAAAGGAATTCGGGCAGGATTCAACTGCCATCATCATTAATGAAACCACGGCCCGTTTACTGGGATATCCCGATCCGCTCGGGAAACTGCTATACGAAACCAATAGTGACAATAAGCCGGTCGCCTACCATATTATCGGGGTAGTGAAAAATTTTAATTATGAGTCCCTGCGTCAGCAGGTCGGACCTTTATGTTTCCAGCTGTCAGAAAGTCCCTATCTGATTTCCTTCCGGGTCAATACAACCCAGATTGCCGGGCTGGTTCATCAGGTTGAAAGTGCCTGGAAAGAACTGGCGCCAGGCATGCCCTTCAGCTATCGTTTCCTGGATCAGTCCTTCGACGAAATGTACCGGGTTGAACAACGAGTTGGGAAAATCGCTATGATCTTTTCGGTACTGGCCATTGTGATCGCCTGTTTGGGATTGTTTGGGCTGGCCACTTTTATTGCTGAACAAAGAACCAAGGAGATCGGCATCAGGAAGGTTTTGGGGGCCAGCGTGCAGGGCATCGTCCGGCTGCTTTCGAAGGATTTCATGAAACTGGTTGCCATTGCATTTATTATAGCGGCACCGCTTTCCTGGTGGGCCATGAACAAATGGCTGAATGATTTCGCCTATCGTATTCCCCGTATTTCCTGGTGGATATTTGTGGCTGCCGGACTGACAGCTTTATTCATTGCACTCTTAACGATAAGCTTTCAGGCAGTCCGGGCGGCCATTTCAAATCCGGTAAAAAGTTTACGCACCGAATAATACGGCGGAGCCGGGACATTTAAGATTCACATTGTTTCCTGTATTGAATAATAATACAGAAGCAAATAACGAGCAACATCGACACAGATATTATGGACTCTGTTATTAAATCCGTTCTATAATAAAATAATCGGACCCTGTTTATTCCTTTTTTAAGCGTGACCTGTAGTAAGATCCCTTTATAAGCAGAAAGTCTGTTCTCCATACTTTCAGACTTCCATCTTTTGTAGAACGTTTGTTGAATGACCATTTGGCAGCTGTCCGGTGCGGTTACGTCGATATCAATATGATTATAACCCAGATCAATTTTATTTATTTTCAGGATTGTGCCGTTGGCTGCGAAGGCAACGGGCAGGGAGAGTAATTTATTATATCTGCTGTCATCCATCAGATAATGATAGAAAGTATCAAGCCGGGTATTGGAAGGAAAATTACGCCGGGGTATTAATTTCAGTGCATTCAATTCTGTACGCGGATCGATATTCAGCGACTGCCGGAAGCCGGATGCAGGAGAAAGTATATTCTCCTGAAGGGTAGAACTGTAAAACCGGTCAGCATAGGCATTGTAAGTGGAGGATCGGGTCCGTGAAAGCCCCATAATGGGGAAAAGGATAAAGACGGAAAGAATCAGGTCTGTAGCGACGAAAAAAAATAGTCTTTTTGAAGAAGCATAAATTTTATGTGAGAAACACATTGTAGTTATCAGCAATAATTGCCAGATGGCTGACGCATAATAAGAAAAGCGAAACAGACCGGTTTTCAATTTAGTTTGCGGGTAATCGGCAAAGAGATAAACCAGGAGAATTAATCCTGCCAGGAAAGATGCATACCGGATTCTTTGTATCGAGCGGGGATTTATATCGGTAAGAAGCGTGCCCAACTTTGGAGTCGTCCAGATGAAAAGCCCCAGAATAAAAAAGATGCGCAGGCTGTGAGAAAATCCAAAGGTTCCGAGCAATGGCAAATATTTTGCGCAGAACATCCTGACCGGCGTGCTCGCACCCAGTGTGAACAAGAACGTAAAAAGACAGCCCGATAATAAAAACCAGTCGCGGAAACCGGGTACCGGATTTTTTCTTTTGCTGCAGCAAAGAATGAGGAACGGTACTAACCCAATATAAAGGTCATTGCCATCCGAGGAAATGCCTGCACCCGGGAAAATCAGGCTTATTGGATAGCTCCACGAAAAAGTCTCCCATTTTATTTGATGATCATCGGCACGCGTCCCCCTGGCATAAGCAGGCAGATATTCCAGGAAGGAGTGAATGGCTGGCAGGGACAAAATGAGGAATATACAAAGACTCAGGAAGACAAATTTCATAATCTTGATGAATTCGCGTAGCCTTTTTTGCCGATAGTGTAAATAGCCATCTGCGAATAATACGGCCAATACAGTATATCCCAGGTAAATAAGAAAAGAAGGATATCCGCAAACCAGCATAAGCCACAATGCAATGGCAAACCGGATACTTGCATGAAATCCTCCCTTTTTTAAGATTAAATAAAAAAAATGGAGCGCCCAGGGTAAAAAAGCAGCGCTGGCCTCCCAATCCATAAACTCCAGGAATGAAATGGTAGCCCCGCAACAGCCATAACTAATGGCAATTAAAGCGCAGCCAGCGATGTTTTCCGAAAAATTCCGGACAAAATAAAAACATCCGACGGCGCCTATAATCAAATACAATAAAAGTTCTATAGATAACAGAGTAGAATTATAATTGAACAGCCAGGACAAAAAGATAACGATCGGGTTCCAGACCGACCCCTGCATATCGCAGTGGATCGGGTAACTCCCGGATAGGTAGGGATTCCACAGCATGAATTCATGATGATTAAAGGCATCACTCATGTACATGCGAACAGGCAGAAAATAATTATTCTGATCGTTTCTGAGGGAGAACCTTAAGAGGAGTAATCCATAAGCTACAAGCACAGCAAGTATTAGGAGGATAACTGCTTGTTTTTTCCTCAGACTATTCATTTTAGATACCTGTTTACGTAGAATATCTGAAATTAGATATAATTGATTGCAATAGGTTTTAGTACATTCGAACCTGTGCCATCGATAAATTAAGAGTAATTTCAAATCAGTGAATTAAACAGGTTCCCGATCCGTCTGTAAAATAATGAAATTTGAGTCGCCACACGAAATCTTCACCCCGGAAAAGGACGTCGTCCATGAACTGAGTATCGTTATACCGGTTTACAATGGGAGTGATTTATTGGAAAAACACGTAACGCCCTTTTTGGCCTTTCTTGGCAGGCAGCATTATAAAACGCAGGTTATTATTGTAGATGATGGCTCCTCAGACAGGCTTCTTACGCAGGAATATGCGCGAAAAAAAGGCCTGGTATTTTCAGGCTTCAGTACTAATAAAGGGAAGGGGGCAGCACTAAGAAGAGGATTCGAGCTCGCCAATGCAAGTATTCAATTGTTTACTGACGCAGACATTCCCTTTCAGTATCATAATATCGGAACCATCGTATCCTTATTGAGGCAAGACCCCGGACGACTGATCATTGGAGACAGGACAGATTCCTTGTCAGTTTACTTTGAGAACATAGGCTTATTAAGAAACCTGGGCAGCCACATTGTGTCAGGGCTGGTAAACATTTTTTTTATAAAGGGGGTAAGGGATACCCAGTGCGGACTAAAGGGAATGGGGAAAACGGTGGCGCAAAAATTATTCGGGAAATCCAGCATCAACCGGTTTGCGATTGATATTGAGCTAATCTACCTGGCTGATAAAAACAATATTCCTGTATTGAAAATACCTGTCCAGCTGCGGTACAATGAAAAGAGCAGTGTAAATACTTTAAAAGACGGGTTAAAATTGCTTCAGGACCTTTATCGTATCAGAAAAATTCATGGCAAAGAAAATTCAGGCAGGCGGACGGGAGATAAAATATCGATAAGAGGGGATTATCAATTTAATGCTTATTTTAATGGAAATCCATTACAACGTTTTTGGCACAGATTCAAAATCAGCACCGCAATTGAAAACCTTCAGATACGGCAGGGAATGCAGCTTTTGGATGCGGGTTGCGGCTCCGGCGTGCTTTCATCCCTGATTGCTAGGATAAACCCTTCGATAAAGATCACCGGTTTAGACGGGAATGCCGATGCAATTCATTTCTGCAAACAGCAATGGAGAGATTTACCGAATATTAATTTTTTGGAGGGACCCATTGACAGGTTGAACCAATTTGAAGACGAGGAGATGGATGGGATTGCATTTTTGGAGGTAATAGAACATATCACAGCAAACCAATCCGTTTTTGTACTGGGAGAGTTTTATCGCATCCTGAAGCGGGGCGGGTTGCTCGTCGTTTCCACGCCTAACAGACGAAGTTTATGGCCCGTCCAGGAAGGCGTTATAGATATGCTGCATCTGGCTCCGAAAATGAAAAGCGAGCAACATGAGAAATTATATTCCGGAAATGAACTCGGAAAAATAGCTGAACAAATCGGATTTGGTATTCATAAAAAACAGTCCATCAACTTTATCGCTCCCTGGATAGCAGTCATTTCCGGGAAATATGCAAAAAAAGCACATTCCTGGGAAATTAAACAAAATTGGATTCCGGGATCACTTTTGATGTATACTCTTATTAAACGCTGATTCACTAAATTTCTCCCGATAAGCATGGCTTTAAACAGAGTAACCAATCCGGGACGTATTGGGGATTGTTTCCGGATATGTCTTCAGAGCTTCCTGCAAACAGTCCATGGCTTTATTGATGGAATCCACATTTAAGACATAGGCCAGGCGGACTTCCTGCTTCCCCAGTCCTTCGGTTCCATAAAAACCCGCTGCCGGAGCAAGCATCAGGGTTTGACCTTCATAAGAAAAAGATTCCAATAGCCAACGGGAAAACGTTTCTGTATCGGGAACGGGTAAACTGGCAATGGCATAAAAAGCACCACCGGGACTCGGACAAAAAACGCCTTCCATGCCGTTCAGCCTGTTCACAAGCGTATCCCTTCTTTTCCGGTATTCTTCCCGGGTAATATTAAAATAATTATCCGGCAGATCCACGGCGGCTTCCCCCAGGATCTGGGAGAATGATGGCGGACTCAATCTGGCCTGCGCAAATTTGATCACCGAGTCCAGCACCTGCTGGTTGCGGGTAATCAGGGCGCCGATCCTTCCTCCGCAGGCGCTGTATCTTTTGGAAATGGTATCCAGCAAAACCGCATTTTCTTCCAGGCCTTCCAGCTGCAGGGCGCTGAAATGATCTCCCTCATAACAGAATTCCCGGTAAGCCTCATCCGAAAAAAGGAAGAGGTTGTATTTTTTTACAAGCTGCTGCAAAGTATCCAGTTCTTCGCGGCTGTATAAATAACCTGTGGGATTATTTGGATTGCAGATCAGGATGGCCCGGGTCCTTTTCGTAATCGCTTTTTCAAAAGCGGCCGCTGCAGGAAGGGCAAATCCATTTTCAATGTATGCGGTAACCGGCACTACTTTTAAGCCGGCTTCGGTGGCAAATCCATTGTAATTGGCATAAAAGGGCTCCGGAATGATCACTTCATCTCCGGCATCCAGGCAACTGAACATGGCAAAGAGGATGGCTTCGGAGCCGCCGGTGGTAACAATGATCTGTTCGTGGTTAACGCCAATCCCTTTTTGCGCATAATATTTTACCAGTTTGCGCCGGTAACTTTCATTCCCGGCGCTATGGCTGTATTCTAATATTTTAAAATCAAAATGCCGCACGGCGTCGAGGGTTGCGGGAGGTGTTTCGATGTCCGGCTGACCAATATTCAGATGATAAACCCGGATGCCTCTTTTTTTTGCAGCTTCCGCAAAAGGAACCAGTTTCCGGATGGGAGAGGCCGGCATATCCTGACCGCGCTGGGAAATGGAAGGCATAATGGCTGCTTTAAAAGGTAAAAAAGCCGTTGGGCGTTGCTGACCATCCGTTTCCATGAGCTCCCTTTCTTCACTGACTTTGAAAATAGGGAAAGAAAACTTTTGTGATGGCCAGCAAACGTTCAACGGCCGCAGAACAAAAAATTATCTTAAGATTTCGATTTGTCTTTTTCCTGCTGATACTTGGTGAATGCATCTGCGGTTAGCACTTCTCCGGTAATCTTTAACTGCAGAGGCACGTCAATGCCGGCCACCTTAATGGTTATGGACTTGTTGAAAGGTCCGGCCGCAGCAGCATTAAAACCGGCGGTGATTTTATTATCTTTTCCTTTAGGAATAGCGCCCTCCGGTTTAATGGGGGTGGTGCATCCGCAGGAAGGCGTGGCTGATTCAATCACCACTGCTCCATCACTGATATTGGTAAATAAAAAATCGTGGGTAGCCGGAACATTCTGTTTTATTTTACCGAAATCATACGTCAATTCCTTGAATTTGATAACATCTTCCGCTTTTTTTTGCTGGGCACAGAGAGAGAGGGAAAATATTACTGCACTGCATAACAGAAAAGCTTTTCTCATACTTTATTGATTTGTTTGTTTTAAAAACTGAACAGAAGCGTTTTCAGGGGCGGATGTGGGAGGCAGTTTATACACCTCTCCTGTGATCACTAACGTTTTTGTTTGGCCATTGTTATAAAAAATGGTTACAGTTTTATTAAAATGGCCATCCGCATAAGCATTATACCCCACTTTCAGGGGAACAGTTGCTCCTGGCGCAATGGGTTCCCGGCTCCATTCCGGAGTGGTGCAGCCGCAGGATGCCTGTACGTTCTCCAGCAACAGGGGCACACTACCGGTATTCGTCAATTCAAAAACATGGGTTACCGGACGGCCCTGCGGAATTTTTCCAAAGGAATGCTCGGATTCTTTTAATTTGAGGATGTCTTCATTTGCTGTTTGAGCTGTAGTTTTGGGGGTAATCTGCGGCGCCTGGGCGAAAATAAGCCCCATGGAAAGCAAGCCACAAATTATTAACAAAGCGACCTTTTTCATAGTTTATAGAGAAATCTGTCCTAAAATTACATAGTAAACGTCAGCTTTGCCATTAAATTTCAGGGGATTTATTTTTTAACCTCGCGTTAGGGGATCACCCATTTAAACGGATCAAATATGGAAAATCTGATCAGCAATGAGCAGCTTGCCACAGAAAACCTTTCGTTCGAACATTTCCGTAAAGAGGTGCTCAGGGACTACCGGCTGATTTGTGAAAGCCGGGAAGCCAGCCTGCTTGGCCGCAAGGAAGTGCTGACCGGAAAGGCGAAATTCGGCATTTTCGGGGACGGGAAGGAAGTTCCGCAGGTTGCCGTGGCTAAATTTTTCAGACCGGGGGATTTTTATGCGGGTTACTACCGGGATCAGACCCTCGGATTTGCGTTGGGAACCTCCAGTATTGAAGAATTCTTCTCGCAGCTATATGCCGACCCGGATATCAACCACGATCCCCATAGCGGGGGCCGGAATATGAATGCCCATTTCGCATCTCCGATGGTAGACGGGAACGGGGAAATCCTGGATCTTGTTAACCGGAAAAATTTTACCGCCGGCCTGGCCCCGACGGCAGCCCATATTCCCCGATCCCTGGGGCTGGCTTTCGCCTCTAAATTATTTCGTCAGGTGCGGGAGCTCAGGGATCTCAAAAATTTGTCCCTGAATGGTAATGAAATTTGTTTCTGCACCATCGGCGATGCTTCCACCAGTGAGGGCCATTTCTGGGAGATTCTGAATGCGGCCGGTGTGCTGCAGATACCACTGGCCATATTCGTGTGGGATGACGGATTTGGCATTTCCGTTCCGGTGAAGTATCAGACCACCAAAGGCTCCATTTCCGAACTGCTGAAAGGTTTTCAGAAAAAAGACGATACGAACGGGATTGATATTTATAAGGTAAAAGCCTGGGATTACGCCGGCATGTGTGAAATTTTTGAATCGGCCATTCACAAAATCCGGGTCACCCATACACCGGCTTTGTTTCATGTGGAAGAAGTAACCCAGCCCCAGGGGCACTCCACTTCGGGTAGTCATGAACGTTATAAGGCGCCGGAACGCCTGGAATGGGAAAGGGAATGGGATGCCATGAAGAAAATGAAAGAATGGATCATCGAAAATGCGCTGGCGGACCTGGATGAAATTGAAGAGATCCAGGTAAAAGCCAAGGAAACCGTCCGGAACTGCAAGATCGCCGCCTGGGAAAAATGCATGTCCCCCATACGGCAACAGGTAAATCAGTCCCTGGCCTTTGTCCGGGAACTCGTTCCTGCATTACCCGACAGCCGGGATGCGCTTGAGAAGATCATCCGGGAACTGGCTTCGCTGCGGGAACCCAATCGCCGGGATGTGGTAAGCCAGATCCACGAGGCCCTCCTGCTGGCGGGAAACCGGCCGGAAGCCGCTTCGCTGCGGAATTATTACAATGAATTAGGCCGGGAGAACAGCAATTTTTACAATACCCATTTGTACCAGGAAGGAGAAAGGAAGATCGGAAATATTCTGCCGGTAGCAGCCCGCTATGCTGATGACGCGCCCCTGATGAACGGTTATGAAATACTGAATAAATATTTCGACGTATTATTTGAACACAATCCCAAAGTGGTTGCCTTTGGAGAAGACCTGGGTCAGATAGGCGATGTTAACCAGGGCTTTGCCGGTCTGCAGTTAAAGTATGGCGCGGGGCGAATTTCGGATACTGGTATCCGGGAGGTAGCTATTATCGGAAAGGGCATCGGACTGGCCATGCGCGGCCTGCGGCCCATTGCGGAAATCCAGTACATCGACTATCTGCTTTATGCCATTCAAACCCTGAGTGATGATCTCGCCACCCTGCATTACCGTACGGCAGGAAGGCAGTCGGCGCCGCTGATTGTGCGTACGCGCGGTCACCGGCTGGAAGGTATCTGGCACAGCGGTTCTCCCATGGGTATGATCGTCAGTGCCCTGCGGGGCATGCATATTTGCGTTCCCAGGAATATGGTGCAGGCCGTAGGCATGTACAATACCCTGCTCGAAGGGATGGATCCGGCCCTGGTGGTGGAATGCCTGAACGGTTACCGCCTCAAGGAACGCTTACCCGCTAACCTGCCGGAATACCGGGTTGCCCTGGGAGTTCCCGAGATCATTAAAGGGGGATCGGATATTACAATCGTTTCCTATGGTTCTACCCTGCGTATCATTTCAGAGGCTGCAGAATCCCTGGAGAAAATGGATATCAGCTGCGAGATCATTGATGTGCAAACGCTTTTACCTTTTGATACGCATCATCTGATACTGCAATCCCTTAAAAAAACCAACCGCATTCTTTTTATTGATGAAGATGTGCCGGGCGGGGCAGCAGCCTATATGTTCAACAAAGTGATGGAAGAACAGGGCGGCTACCGCTGGCTGGATGTTTCTCCCCGAACCCTTACGGCAAAAGATCACCGGCCCGCCTATGCGAGCGATGGGGATTATTTCAGCAAGCCGAATGCAGAGGAAATTATGGATGTTGTAATGCAAATGATGGCGGAGTAAAAAAGACATTGGGAAAGGGCCTACGCCAGATTGTGAAACACTTTCTGCACGTCCTCATCCTGCTCCATTTTGTCTACCAGCTTCAGCACTTCCTGTGAATATTCTTCTGAGAGTTCAATCGTGTTGTTGGGAAGCCATTCCACTTCCGCGGAGAGGGTAATGATATTCTTTGACTCGAGGGCTTTTTGCATATTTCCGAAATCGCTGAATGCAGTATGCAACACGATTACGGGTTCATTATTTTCTCCGGTACTTTCTCCCATGTCCTCCAGACCAAAATCGATCAGTTCCAGTTCGAGTTCATCGGGATCAAGTCCTTCAGGTTTTAATTTGAAAACGCCCAGTTTCCGGAATTGAAAACTTACGCTTCCGCTGGTACCCAGCACGCCGTTTCCCTTATTAAAATAAGACCGGACGTTTGCCACGGTGCGGGTCGGATTATCGGTGGCTGTTTCTACCAGCACCGCAACACCGTGCGGGGCATAGCCTTCATACAGGATCTCTTCAAAATTATCCATCTCCTTGCCCATGGCCCGCTTGATGGCGGCCTCCACGCGGTCTTTCGGCATATTCACCGATTTGGCATTCTGGAAACAGCGGCGCAGGGCCGAATTCGTTGCCGGATCTGGTCCGCCGGCTTTCACCGCAATCGCTATTTCTTTTCCGATCCGTGTGAATTGCTTTGCCATCCTGTCCCAGCGGGCAAACATGGTTGCCTTTCTTACCTCGAATATGCGACCCATAGTAATCTGTCCTTAAATGGTATTTTTATTTTTTGTCAGCCGCACGGCAAAATAAATGGCATGCAGGGCTGCAAAGATCAGGGAAAAATAGAATATTCCCGGATCCGCTCCTCCGGTTTGATGGTTGTGTATAAGAGCAACGGCTCCCAATAAAAGCGCCAGCAGCAGTCCGCAGGTGCCAACCACCTTATTTGCCTGGGGAATAGTTTCTTTTTGTCCGCCCGACAAAATGCTGTGTCTTACCCCGTATTGAAGATAGACGTCAAATCCGATCAGCATCCAGACGATCAGCCGGATCCAGGTATCCAGGGGCAGGAACACCATCATGAAGAGACAGGTGAATATACCCAGAATAGGCACCAGCGGAACCAGGGGTGTCCTGAATCCACGGGGGGCGTCCGGCATTTTGGCTCTCATTACCATTACTCCGATACATACCAGGATAAAGGCGAACAGCGTGCCAATGCTCGTCATTTCACCAACCACCCTTGCCGGGATGAAAGCAGCGAAAAGACTGACGATGAGCATAAACAGAAAATTGCTCTTGAATGGCGTGCGGAAGCGGGTATGGATCTGGGAAAAAATCCCGGGCAGCAGACCGTCCTTGCTCATGCTGTAGAAAACCCGGCTCTGGCCCATCAGCATCACCAGGATTACGGAAGAATATCCGCCGAGAATAGCCACAATTATGGCCCGGTTCAGCCAGGGATAATCGGCGTGCAATACCCCGTTGGCATCTACGTGGCCCATATGCTCGATCGCTACGGCAACCGGCGCAATGCTGTCCTTTCCCATGAAAGATTTATAACTGGTAACACCCGTCATCACATGGGCAAAAAGGATGTATAATACCGTACAGATAGCCAGCGAGCCCAGGATGCCGATCGGCATATCCCTTCTCGGATTTTTTGCTTCCTGGGCGGCCGTGCTCACCGCATCGAATCCGATATAGGCAAAGAAAACAACGGCTGCCGCCCGGATGATGCCGCTGAAACCGAATTCGCCAAAAGTGCCGGTATTGGGGGGGATATACGGATCGTAGTTGGTCTTGTTGATATATTGCCAGCCCAGTATGATGAATACCAGCACCACGGATACTTTCAGCACAACGATTACGGTGTTGACCACCGCGCTCTCCTGAGTCCCCTTAATCAGTAAAAGGCTTACAAGCACGACAATAAAAACTGCCGGGAGGTTGATGATGCCGTGATCCCAGGGGCCTGCTGTCAGGGCTTCCGGCAGATGAACATTAAATCCTGCAAGAAATTTGACGAGATACCGGCTCCAGCTGATACTGACGGTAGCTGCCCCCACGGCATATTCCAAAACGAGGTCCCAGCCGATAACCCAGGCGATAAATTCACCCATGGTTGCATAGGAATAAGTATAGGCGCTTCCGGCAACCGGAATCATGGAAGCAAATTCGGCATAGCAGAGCCCGGCAAAACAACATCCCAGCGCCGCCACCACAAAAGATATGGTGATGGCCGGACCTGCCTGGGTAGCCGCCGCAATCCCGGTTATGGAGAAAAGCCCAGCCCCGATAATTGCGCCAATGCCCAACGCCACCAGCGCTCCCGCGCTCAATGTCCTTTTTAATGAATGTCCGTCTTCCCGGGACTCAGCAAGAAGACCCGGAATAGATTTTTTTACAAACAAACTCATATGTCTCGGTTATTGGTTGGGAGATGGTTTTTGAAGTCGTAAAATAAGAAAATATTCTCCGGCCCGGGATTCTTTTTCAATTTCCCGGAAATCTAACATTTTGTGAAATGAATAATATTCAATTCTTTGCAGGATTATTCTTACCTGGAGAAAGGCTTACATGGTTTCCTGAAGATAAAATAACTATCAATACCGATGTTGAGAATCCTGCCGGCATTTAAAAATTTAAACAGGACCGTATGAAAAAACCCGGACTAACCGGCTGGATCCTCATTAGCATGGGGGCGGGCGTTATAGTGGGACTGCTGGTCCATTATCTGGCCAATCCCACCTGGATCGCACCATTTGACAGGGGAATGTCGGTGGTGACCGATGTGTTTTTAAGGCTGATCAAAATGATCATTGCTCCGTTGGTTTTTTCTACCCTTGTCACCGGCATCGCCCGGCTGGGGGATGTGCGCTCTGTGGGACGTATCGGGGGTAAAACCCTGGCCTGGTTTGTCGGGGCCTCCCTGCTTTCCCTTATCCTCGGACTTATTATCATGAACCTGGTGCGGTTGGGTCATAACCTGCATCTGCCCCTTCCGCCGGACCAGAAACTGCGCGGGATCGAATCTTCTGCGCTTTCTTTCCACAACTTTATTACACATGTTTTTCCGCAAAGCGTGGTGGAGGCCATGGCCAATAATGAGATCCTCCAGATTGTGGTATTCTCCGTTTTTTTCGGAATCGGTACGGCGGCCATTGGTGAAAAAGGGAAAATCATCATCCGCGCATTGGATGCGGTGGCGGAAATTATATTGAAGGTAACCGGCTATGTGATGAATCTGGCGCCCCTGGCAGCTTTCGCGGCTGTTGCGGCCATTCTGTCCTTTAAGGGGCCGGAAATCCTCTTCACTTACGGGAAATTTATCCTGGTATTTTATCTCGCTGTGCTTGCCCTTTGGTTATTGCTAATCGGGATCAGCTATTTATGGATCGGCAAAAAAGTGTTTACCGTGCTCGGGAATGTAAAAGATGTGGTGCTCCTGGCCTTCAGTACCGCCAGTTCGGAAGCGGCGTTTCCAAAACTGATCGAAGAACTGGAGAAATCGGGTTGTCCGAATAAAATTGTAAGTTTTGTTCTGCCCCTGGGCTATTCTTTCAATCTCGACGGGAGCATGCTGTACATGACTTTTTCGTCTCTTTTTATTGCCCAGGCTTATGGAATGCACATGCCCCTGGGCACCCAGGTCACGATGCTGCTCGTGCTGATGCTCACGAGCAAAGGTATTGCCGGCGTTCCCCGCGCTTCGCTGGTGGTGATTGCCGGAACCCTTTCGATGTTTCATATTCCGCAGCAGGGTTTGTTGCTGTTACTGGGGATTGATCAGATCCTGGATATGGCCCGCAGCGCAACCAATGTGGTTGGAAACAGCCTGGCTACAGCGGTTGTTTGTAAGATGGAGGGGGTTTTGGAATAATGGACAATGGACAATGAATATATTTTCCTGTTTGTTTATAAATCTTAATTTGGCAACTGCATTGGAAGGTTTTTTCAATTTGAAATGATAGTTTCCTTCCTCCCGCTAACTTATACCATATGCTCACATTCCTGGCGATTACCTTTAAAGACCTGCTGAATCCGGAATTTTATATTAATAACGGGGGCCTGTGGGTAATGCTTTTTATTGTTTTTGCTGAAACCGGACTGATGGTCGGTTTTTTTCTTCCCGGCGACAGCCTGCTTTTTGTAGCAGGCATTTACAGTCCGAAGTTGATTCATACCCTGATTCCGCAGGGTACCGGCAGTGATATTGCAGACCTGGCTATCCTCTGGATTCTGATTTCTGTATGCGGTATTCTGGGCAATATTGCAGGTTACTGGTTTGGGAAAAAAAGCGGGCATTATCTTTTTCAGCGGAAAGATAATTTCCTGTTTAAGAAAAGGCATCTCTACGATGCGAAGGCATTTTACGATAAGCATGGCGGTCAGGCCATCGTTTTTGCCCGTTTCCTGCCCATCATCCGCACTTTTGCTCCCATTGTGGCCGGTATTGTTCAGATGGACAGGAAGAAGTTCATGTATTATAATATTGTCGGTTGTGCGGCCTGGGTCTTTCTCATGTTGTTTGCCGGTCATTACCTCGATAAGTTTTTTATCAATAAATTCGGTTTTGACCTGAAAAAACATCTGGAAATCATAGTACTGGTGATTGTGCTGATCACAACGCTGCCCGTTATCTATAAATTATTTTTTGGCAAACGCGCAAGCAAACACCCGGAAGATTCGTCCATATGAAGATTCGGTCGCTAACAGGACATGACAGTGTTTTTCAACTGGCGGTAATCGTGGCGGCCCTGGGTTATTTTGTCGATATCTACGATCTGCTTTTATTTACGGTTGTAAAACAGGCTTCCCTGCTCAGCCTGGGATCCACCGATGCAACGATTCTGGCCGACAGCACCCGGGTGATCAACTGGCAGATGGTCGGCTTGCTGCTTGGCGGAATCATCTGGGGCGTGCTGGGGGATAAAAAAGGACGTCTGTCTGTTTTGTTCGGTTCCATCATCCTGTATTCTGTAGCGAATTTTCTGACCGGGTTTATCCATAACGTAAACCAGTATGCGTTTTGCCGCTTTGGTGCCGGCCTGGGACTTGCTGGTGAGCTGGGCGCCGGAATCACACTGGTCAGCGAATTGCTTCCGAAGAGCAAACGCGGGATCGGCACTTCCCTGGTAGCGGGCATTGGTTTGATTGGCGCTGTATTTGCCTATTTCACGTATCAGTTTACAGATGACTGGCGGCTTTGTTATAAAATTGGCGGCGTATTGGGCATTGCCCTGCTGATCCTGCGGATCAGCGTGGCAGAATCGGGAATGTTCCTGCAGGTAAGAAAACAAACCGTGGTGCGCGGCAATTTCCTGATGTTCTTTACAAACGGCTACCGCTTTAAGAAATATGTGAACGCGATCCTGATCGGCCTGCCTACCTGGTATGTGATCGGGATCCTGGTGAACCAGAGCGACCGCTTTGCCAAAGCCATGTATGGCAGCAATCATATCGATTCCGGCCGGTCCATTATGTTTGCTTATGTAGCCATCTCCATTGGCGATATTCTTGTCGGATTCATCTGCCAGTGGCTGAAAAGCCGGAAAAAGGGATTGTTTATTTTTTATATTTTATGTATCGTTTCCGGAATCCTTTTTTTCAGCACTTATAATAACCAGGATTCCCGCATGTATATGATCTGCACCCTGCTGGGCTTTTCCACCGGCTTCTGGGCAATTTTTGTAACCATGGGTGCAGAACAGTTTGGCACCAATCTGCGGGCTACAGCCGCCACCACCATACCCAATATGGTGCGCGGATCGCTTCCGCTCATCAACCTGCTTTTCCTGAACCTTTTCCAAAAGAACATGGGCTGGTCCCTGATCCGGGCCGGAATTGTTACGGGTATCCTGGTCATGGCCATCAGTTTTGTGGCTTTTTACAACACGGAAGAAACTTATCATAAGGATCTGAATTATATTGAGCAATAACCGCAGATTCCGGCTCTCCAGGGCTGAAGCCTTATCTTCGCGGATCATTTTTTGCAAACCCCCGTCTGATGAAATTTTTAATTATCCGTTTTTCTTCCATTGGCGATATCGTTTTAACCACCCCATTGGTACGTTGCCTGAAACAGCAGGTGCCCGAAGCGGAAATCCATTTTCTTACCAAATCGACCTACCTGCAGATCCTGGCTTCCAATCCCTACATCGATAAGATACATTATCTGGAACAGAGCCTGCAACTGGTGATCAAAGAATTGCAGCGGGAGAATTTTGACTATATCATTGACCTCCACCACAACCTTCGCTCCATGAAAGTGAAAGATGCACTGAAGGTCAAATCCTTTTCCTATAATAAGCTGAACGTTCAGAAATGGCTCTACACCAGTTTTAAATGGAACATGCTGCCGGACGTTCATATTGTTGACCGGTATATGGAAACGGTGCAAAGTTTTGGTGTGCAGAATGACGGGGCCGGACTCGATTATTTTATTGCCAGGGAAGATGTGATTAATGATTCGGATATTCCCACTTCGCATTCCGCAGGTTATGTAGGGGTGGTAATCGGCGCTGCGCTGAATACCAAGAAATACCCGTTTCATCACGTAAAAAAGCTCTGTGAACTGCTGGATCATCCCATTATATTGCTTGGCGGACTGGAAGATGCCGACGAAGGCGACCGGATTGCCGCATCCGATCATATCAAGATCTACAACGCCTGCGGGAAATTCGGGTTAAACGAATCGGCCGATCTGGTGCGCCGGTCCAAGCTGGTGGTTACCAACGATACGGGCCTGATGCATATTGCCGCTGCCTATAAACGGCCCGTCATTTCACTCTGGGGGAATACGGTTCCGGCGTTTGGGATGTATCCTTATTACGGATCCAACTATCTCGAGCAATTTTCAGCCGGGAACGGTTCGGGCAAACTCCCTTATGAAATCATCGAGATTCAAAAGCTCCGTTGCCGCCCCTGTTCAAAAATCGGGTATGATTCCTGCCCGCTCGGTCATTTTAAATGTATGGAGAAAATTGATCCCGAAATGCTGATCGGCCGGATCAGGAGCTGGCTTTGAAGCCCTATTTGACATGCTGTCCGGTCCAGTTCCCCTCCTTATCAAAAAGATTGTAGCCAACCACGGAATCGTAGCAGAGATACATGCCGTCCCACACACCCTTTACATCAAAATGGTTGAAAATACCAGTGCCTGCCTTAACATAAAAACCTGTCCAGTTGGCCTGCCCGTCGAACGACAACATGAGCTGCTGGGTAGCAATGGAGATATAGCCAATTACTTCATCGCTGCGGTTAAAAATATATAATCCCTTCCAGGCGGGGTTTTTAGGATGATATTCATTGTGATACATCGGATTGAGACTTTTATTCACATCCGGGTTGAGTTCGAAATGATTGAGCGGGTTAATGGTGCTGTTGTATTCCGGGTTGATATCGTTATTATGCGCCGGGTTAATATTCCAGTTGAATTTCGGGTTGATATTGGAATTCTTATCCGGGTTGATTGTCGCATTGAAATTCGGACTCAGGTTGATATCCACTTTCGGATCGTGCCTGTTTTCCAGCGCCTGGCTGTTTCCGGCAAAGGCCATAAAAAAAGAAAATACGATCAGGGGTAGAGTTTTTTTCATCCGCTTTTTTTCGTTTAACGATAATAATTCTTGAAAAACTTATTTGAACAATGCCTGTCAAAGTATATGATCATAAGATTAAGGTTAAGGTCATTTCACATGAATGCCGGTCCATTTTCCATTTTTATCAAAGAGATTATATCCGGATGAATTATCGTGGCAGAGATACATGCCTGTCCAGATTCCCGGAACCGTGAAATAATTATAGGTCTGCCGGCCTGCCCGCACAAAATATCCGTTCCAGGTGCCCTTGTTGTCAAAAGAAATCATCACGTTCTGGGTGGCAACGGAAATATACCCAAACAGGTTATTGGAATCATTAAAAATAAACAATCCGTTCCAGGCCCGGTTGGAAGGCTGAAGACTTTTCATGAACACCGGATTCAGCACTTCATTGCTCTGGGGATTGAGCTGCAGGTTGGTCATCGGGTTGATGGCTGAATTCTGCATTGGGTTTGCCTGGTTGTCTTTTAAGGGATTCAGGTTCCAGTTAACGGAAGGGTTGATGGAAAGGTTACTGTCCGGGTTGATCTGATAGTTAATAAATGGATTAATATTGGGATCCTCTTTCGGATCATGTCTCCTGAAAAGGGGATCGTCCTGCGCCTGGGTCGCAAAATGAACGAACAGAAAAGCCGTGAAAAGCACAAATCCTCGCATACGGATAGCAGTTTGAAGCGATACGGATGATGCGTCTTTTCGCGGATACCGGGATGTGGATGGGGGAACGGGACAAAAGTAGGGAAGGAATTCGGGTTTGTCAAGAGGCAGGTGAAAAGGAGGAGTGGTGCAGGGTATATAGTAGATGGTATATGGTGGATGGTAGATGGTCTTTGTGTGCGAATCACCACCTGAAGTCCATCTACCATCCACCATATACCATCTGCGGTTTCTTATAACGTCTTCAACACATCATTCATCCCCCGCACTGCTCCGGCGCTTTTATCAAACAGGGCCTTCTCGCCGGCATTCAGGTCAAAGGAGTGGATCTTTTCCCATCCATTTTTCCCGATGGTAACGGGTACCCCCAGACAAATATCTTTTTGTCCGTATTCGCCATCCAGGGCGACGCAGCAGGTAAATAATTTTTTTTCATCCCGTACAATGCTTTCCACCAGCGCTGCTCCGGCCGCTCCGGGCGCATACCAGGCGGAAGTGCCGATGAGTTTGGTAAGCGTGGCGCCACCGACCATGGTATCGGCAACGATTTGTTTCTGTTTTTCTTCGCTCAGCAGCGTGGTTACGGGGATGCTGTTCCAGGTGGCAAACCTGATCAGGGGGATCATCGTGGTGTCGCCGTGACCGCCGATCACCAATGCGTTGAGGTCGGCCGGGCTGCAGCCAAGATGCTGGCTGAGCTGATATCTGAAACGGGCACTGTCCAGGGTTCCGCCCATGCCGATAATGCGGTTTTTGGGAATTCCAGTTGCTTTCAGGGTAAGATAGGTCATGGTATCCATCGGATTACTGATAATGATCAGGACGGCATCCGGAGAATGTTTTAATATATTTTCAGTAACGGTTTTGACGATGCCTGCATTGGTCCCAATCAGTTCTTCGCGGGTCATGCCGGGTTTGCGGGGAAGACCGGAAGTGATGACAACTACATTGCTTCCCGCTGTTTTTGCATAATCACCGGTGGTCCCGGTGATCCGGGTGTCAAAGCCAAGCAGGGCGGCTGACTGCATCATGTCCTGTGCTTTTCCTTCGGCAAATCCTTCTTTAATGTCCAGCAAAACCAGTTCTTCTGCGAGTTCCTTACGTGCAATATTGTCGGCGCAGGTGGCACCAACAGCTCCTGCACCTACTACGGTAACTTTCATTGAGTAAATTTTAGGTGAGATGATGAATATGTCTATTTATCTTTTGCATTGAATCCGTTCAGGATGGTTTCCACCTTCTGATTTCCTTCGAAGTGGGTAATGTACTGCCCTTTTTTATCATACAGCGCCAGGTAGGGCAGATTCTGCATCTTATAATAAGGCGGAAGAAAATATTTTTCATCGCGTCCGATCAGGATATTCGGATGGTCCCCGATCCGGTAATAGCTGTAAAAACTTTTCAGTTCACTGAATGGCTGAAAAGTAGCCATAACGATCTCGATATCTTTAAATTTGGAGAAATCGGCCAGGATATCCCGGATCTGATGTTTGCAGTGTTCGCATTCGGGACTGAAGAACATGAGCAGTATTCTGCGGTTCTTTTTAATATCGGATTTGGTGATATAATGGCTGCTGTCAACTTTCAGCAGGCGGATAGGAGGAAAATCCGGGTTTCTGACATAAGCCGGCTGGGTGGGAGCAGCATTCTGAGCCTGCAATCCGGCCATCAGCAACAAGGAAGCCATCGCGATAAACAATCTTTTCATTCGGGATATTTTCATAAAAATAAATCAAAATCCGCTATGCGGCAATACGGAATAATAAGCCGCTTTGCGGGGAAGCTCAAAAACCATTAGTTTTGTTGCCCTTTACCGATAAACTTTTTAATTTCTTTTCATGGCAAATACAGCAGATATCAGTCGCGGGTTAATAATAAAACTCGACGGAAGTCTTTACACAGTGATCGATTTTGGCGAGAATAAAACCGCAAGGGCGGCCGCCAAAGTCTGGGCAAAATTGAAAGGTGTGGATAATAGCAGGAGTATTGAAAAAACCTGGAACAGCGGGGACAGCATATTTCCGGTAAGGGTTGAAAAAAAAGATTACCAGTATCTCTATAAGGATGATACCGGTTATAACTTTATGGATACGGAAACTTTTGAGCAGATTGCTTTGCAGGAAAATATGGTGGATGCACCACAGTTTCTGAAAGAAGGCCAGCAGGTAACCGTATTGATGAATACGGAAACGGAAATACCCATGGGCGCTGAATTGCCGGATAAGATTGTTTTACTTGTCACCTATTCGGAACCCGGATTAAAAGGAGATACAGCAACCCGTACGCTCAAGCCCGCGAAAGTGGAAACGGGCGCCACCGTCAACGTGCCGCTGTTTGTAAATGAAGGGGAATTGATCCGGGTGAACACAAAAACCGGTGAATATGTGGAAAGGGTGAAAGAATAACACTTACCTTAGTCTTCCTTATTAATAGTAAATGCCATAACTGATGGATTTTAAACAGATTCAGGAGTTGATCAAGCTGGTCAACAAATCGAATATCGGTGAAGTAACAGTTGAGGAAAAGGGATTTAAAATTACAGTAAAACAGAAAGAAGAGCATATTCAGCAGGTAATTTCCGCACCTGTGAATGCCCAGTCGTTTCAACCCGCCTACACTGCTCCTCCGGCAGTTGTTGCGCCGGTCGCCGCGGGAAACGGGAAATCTAAAAACCAGGATACTGTCGCCGACAACCTGATCACCATAAAAAGCCCGATGATCGGAACCTTTTACCGCAGTTCCGCTCCGGATAAACCGGCTTTTGTAAACGTGGGTGATGAAACAGAGCCGGGCAAAGTGGTTTGCATTATAGAAGCCATGAAGCTTTTCAACGAAATCGAAAGTGAAGTGAAAGGGAAAATTGTGAAAGTGCTTGTGGAAGATGCTTCGCCGGTGGAATTTGATCAGCCTTTGTTTCTGGTGGACCCGAGTTGATGTGTAAAGGTGAAAATTTGTAAATATGGAAATGAAATCATTTTCAACATATTTTGCCTTTTTTAGATTCCCGACTATGTACCTGAATAGAAATGTTTTATCTGAATGTGAATTGCACCCGGATCTGATTTGCCGGTTCTCCATTTGCACATTTGCGTATTTTCACATTTTCAAATTAATTTCTCCTTGTTCAAAAAAATATTAATTGCAAATCGTGGGGAGATTGCCTTAAGGGTCATCCGGACCTGTCGCGAAATGGGCATTAAAACCATTGCGGTTTATTCCACCGCCGATAAGGACAGCCTCCATGTGAAGTTCGCCGACGAAGCCGTTTGTATCGGCAAGCCGGCAAGTGCCGACTCCTACCTGAATATTCCCCATATTATGGCAGCTGCAGAAATCACCAATGCGGACGGGATACATCCGGGTTATGGATTTCTGGCAGAAAATGCCCGCTTTGCCGAGATCTGCGGAGAGCATGGCATTAAATTCATCGGGCCAACACCATATATGATCAATGCCATGGGCGATAAGATCACCGCCAAAGAAACCATGATTAAAGCGGGCGTGCCTGTGGTTCCGGGCGGGGGCGGCCTGCTGGAAAGCCTGCATGACGCAATCGTACTGGCCAAAGAGATCGGCTATCCTGTAATCCTGAAAGCCACTGCCGGCGGCGGTGGAAAGGGTATGCGCGTGGTTTGGCAGGAATCTGAAATGGAACATGCATATCATGCGGCGAAAACGGAAGCCGGGGCCTCATTTAAAAATGACGGGGTATATATGGAGAAATTTGTGGAAGAACCCCGCCATATCGAAATCCAGGTTGCCGGTGACCAGTATGGCACGGTTTGTCATCTCAGCGAAAGGGATTGTTCTATTCAGCGCCGGCATCAGAAACTCGTGGAAGAATCTCCCTCTCCGTTCATGACCCGCGAATTGCGCCAGCGGATGGGCGAAGCCGCCATAAAAGCGGCTTCTGCCATCAATTACGAAAGTGTGGGAACCATCGAATTTCTGGTTGATAAAGACCGCAATTTCTATTTCATGGAAATGAACACCCGTATCCAGGTGGAGCATTGCGTTACAGAAGAAGTGGTCAATTTTGATCTGATCAAGGAACAGATCAAAATTGCTGCCGGCGAAACCATCAGCGGTGTTAATTATGAACCACAGGGACACGCTATTGAATGCCGTATCAATGCGGAAGATCCGTATAATGATTTCCGGCCTTCACCCGGAAGAATTACGACGCTCCATCAGCCGGGCGGACACGGCATCCGGGTGGATTCGCATGTATATGCGGGTTATACCATCCCGCCGTATTACGATTCCCTGATCGCCAAGATCATTGCAGTCGCCCGCACACGGAACGAAGCCATCGATACGATGCACCGCGCGCTGACAGAATACGTGATCGAAGGAATCAGAACCACCATTCCCTTCCACCTGCAACTCATGAATGACGAACATTTCCGCAGCGGGAATTTCAATACGAAGTTTCTGGAGGGTTTTACCATGCAGTGAATAGGGTTGGTTGACGGATAACGGTTGACTGTGAGCTTTTCAGCTGAATTCCTTTATCACGGATTCTATGGAACGGCTCGCAGGATAAAAACCTACCAGCCTGCTGATCACAGATTCCACGATGGCATCGGGACAGGATGCGCCGCTGGTAATTAAGATTCTCAGCGGATCACTTCCCTTCAGGTAATCGTTTTTCAGTATTTCCTGATGCTGATGCAGATCGAAATGCAGAATTTCGTTTTCTGACAGTAATTTCTTTTCTGAACTGATGAAATAGGTTGGAAGTTTTTGTTCGCATAACTCCACCAGGTGGGAACTGTTCGAAGAATTATACCCACCGGTAACAATGGCGAGATCGGCTCTTACCTGCAGCATGGCAGTTACGGCCGACTGGTTGTCGTTTGTAGCGTAGCAAAGTGTATCCCGCGTATCAGCGAATGCGGCATTTTCTTTTTGTTCCGGCGAATCCTGAACCGCGTGCTTCAGGAAATCCGCAATAGCCTGGGTTTCTGAAGCCAGCATGGTGGTTTGATTGACCACCCCGATACGTTCCAGGTCTTTAAGCGGATCAAAACCTTTGCTGTGTCTGTTTTTGAATATTTCAAAAAAAAGGGCCGGATCCTTCTCAAGGCGGATAAATGCTGCCAGTTGTACCGCTTCATTCATATCGCGGATCACCAGCGCCGGGCCTCCGGTGGTTGCATGCGAGAAAGTGGCGCGGGTCTCCTCATGTCCGGGTTTTCCATGAATAACTACCGTGAAACCTTTTTCGGAGATCTGCCCGGAACGGTTCCATACTTTTTCTACAAAGGGACAGGTGGTATTGTATTGTCCTGTATGAATACCTTTGGACTTCAGCAGGGTATCAATTTCCAGGCTGGTGCCAAAAGCCGGAGTGATTACGATATCGCCGGACCGCAATTCGCTGAACGGAATTATTTGTTTGCCATCGGTAGCCTGCAAAAAACGAACGCCGCGTTCTTCCAGATCACGGTTGACCTGCGGATTGTGGATCATTTCGCTCAGGAGAAAAATATTTTTGTCGGGGTTTTCCTCAATGGTTCTGAAAGCAATGTCGATGGCATTCTCCACCCCGTAACAAAATCCGAAATGGCGGGCAAGGTAAATCCGGATCGGGCCGAAATCGAGCAGCGCCGGCGTAAAATCCTTCTTCATCTTATCGGAAACCCTGCGCTTCTGCTTAACGGCGCTGATCAGGGGGCTGCGGTAAATGAGCGGAATCTGAAAGGTTTTCATGCGCTGCAAAGTTAATGCAGAGATCCCGTTTTTCATTCCGGACCATTGCACCGGGATCCCGCGCCGCTGAGCCGAAGCATTTATCCATCCACGCCGCTTTCGTATCTTCCCCTTTTTAATTTTTAATTTTTACTTTTTACTTACTGCCATGGATTCTTCTTTTCAAACCTTACCCTGGACCGCTGATTCAAACATATATGAAGTAAATCTTCGTCAGTATACTGCTGAAGGAAGTTTTCATGCATTTGAAGCCCATTTGCCCAGGTTGCGGGATATGGGCGTGGAAATACTCTGGTTTATGCCCATTACACCCATCAGTCTGAAAGGGCGACTGGGTTCCCTGGGCAGCTACTATGCCTGCAGTGATTATCTGACCACCAACCCGGAATTCGGGTCGCCGGAGGATTTCAAATCCCTGGTGGAAGCAGCACATAGGCTCGGGTTCAGGGTACTGATTGACTGGGTGGCAAATCATACAGGCCAGGATCATCGCTGGACGAGGGAACATCCGGAATTCTACCGCAGAAATTCTGATGGGAATTTTTTTGATGCCCATGGGTGGGAGGATGTGATTGACCTGAACTATGATGTTCCTGAGCTTCGGGAAACCATGATCCGCAGCATGAAATTCTGGGTCGATAATTTTGCCATTGACGGCTTCCGCTGCGATATGGCGATGCTGGTGCCGCTGGATTTCTGGAAGGAAGCAAGAACAAATATTGACGGGACGAGGCCCCTGTTCTGGCTTGCAGAATGCGAGGATATTTCCTATCACGATGTTTTTGATGCCAGCTATACATGGAAGTTCCTGCATGCTATGGAAGAATTCCGGAAAAGCCCCATTAGTCCCGATATCCTCTATGATGTGTTACAATTTTACAACGACAGTTTCCCGCCGGGGGCCATACGGGCTTATTTCACCAGCAACCACGATGAGAACTCGCACAGTGGCAGCGAATACGAAAGACTGGGAGATGCAGCATTGCCGTTTGCTGTTTTCTGCTGCACCTGGAACGGAATTCCGTTGATTTATAGCGGGCAGGAATTACCCAACCGGAAAAGACTGGAGTTTTTTGAGAAAGACCAGATCGAATGGAAGATGCCCTGCGCCCTGCATGATTTCTATAAAACCCTGCTGAAACTCCGTAAACGCAATCCGGCGCTTCGCGCGGGAGATCCTTCCGTAACCACATTCAAACTGGCAAATAATGCAAAACATCCTGTGATGTCTTTTCTGCGCCGCAACGCGACGAATGAAGTGCTGGTCATTTTAAATCTTTCAGCCAATATAGTCAGTCTGAATCTAAGCTCCGGGGAACTGAATGGAAACTTCATCAATATATTTAATCCTGAAAACCTGCATATTGATTCAGGCACCATATTTAATTTGCAACCCTGGGAATACAGGGTGTACGAAAAGTAATGGACAATTGATAATTGACAATTGACAATGGAAAGATCTCAGTTACAGATAGCAACCGGTTCTTATCATTGTCAATTGTCAATTGTCCATTGTCAATTGTCATTCAGCTTCAGCGGATAAGTAAACGATCCGTCATACCCCGGATAAATACCTTCCAGTTTTACGGAACCATCCCCGGCTGCATCCAGAATTTTGCGGAATTCGTCAACGGTGGTCACGTCCTGCCCGTTCACTTTCAGGATTACGAATCCCTCTTCCATCCTGGTTTTGCTGAAAAGCCCCTTGTCGCTGATAGCACTTACCACAATACCGCCTTTCACCTTTAATGCTTCGGCATCTTTTTTCTGCAGCGGTTGCAGGCTTGCACCCAGCTTGTCATAAACGGTATTTTTTACCACGTCCATGGTCCCGCTGTGATTGGTAAGGGTAACAGGTACTTCATGCTGGGCTCCGTCCCGCACATAGGTAATCGTGATCTTGTCCCCGGGACGGTAAATAGCAATCTGTCCAACCAGTTCTGCTCCGGAATTGATCGTGAGGCCATTTAATTTAATGATGCGGTCGCCCTTCTGGAGACCGGCCTTGGAAGCAGCGCCTTTGTCCAGTACGTTCATTACATACACCCCTTCACCGTCCTTAATGCCCTCCTGTTTTTTCAGATCGTCACTGAGGTTGTCGCGGGCATATTCAATACCCAGATAAGCTCTTTGCGTAGTGCCGTATTTGATCAGATCGGTAACAACCTTCTTCACAATATTCACCGGAATGGTAAATGAATAACCGGCATAAGAACCGGTAGGAGAGGCAATGGCAGAATTAATCCCGATAAGCTGGCCCTGCGGGTTAATGAGCGGTCCTCCGCTGTTTCCCGGATTCACTGCCGCATCGGTCTGAATAAAAGATTCAACCGGACTCTGGCTCTGCCGGCTGTTGATATCAATTGACCTGCCCTTCGCACTGACGATACCGGCAGTAACGGTTGTTTCGAGCGAAAGCGGATAGCCGACTGCCAGAACCCATTGTCCGACTTTTATGTCATCGGAATTCCCGTACAGTAAAAAGGGTAATCCCTTGGCATCCACTTTAACCACTGCCAGATCCGTGCTCGGGTCCGTGGCCACAACTTTTGCCTTAAACGATTTTTTATTGCTCAGGGTGACCGTCACCTCATCTGCCCCGTCAACAACATGGTTGTTGGTTACAATATAACCGTCATCGCTGATGATTACACCCGAGCCTGAGCCCATTTCAGGAAGCGAGCGCGAACGGTCACCGAAGAAATCATTCGGGTCAATGCCGAACAGATCAGAAAAAGGATTATTCCTCGGCAGGTTATTACTAACCGTTCTGACCGTTTTGGTTTTGATATGCACAGTAGCCGGAATGGCTGCGCTGGCGGCTTCCGTGAAATCCGCAGGCCCTGCAGCATTCTTTTCCCCATCAAAAAATTTCGCATAATTTGACGGAACCTTGGTGGAGTCCTGTGTGTAGAAATATGTTTTGTTAGCGGAGAAATGATCATACCCCCATAAACTTGCCAGGGTAGTGGCTGCACTGATGAAGACAATGCCTGCGACCTGTTTAAATTTCATTTTTTTTATTTTTTGAACGGATTTTAAATTTGAATCAACTGCCTTGCGACAACAAAATAACGCCCGGTTGAACATTCGGTTATAATAACGCCTTCAGTTTAACAAATAATTTACTAAGACCTTCGTAGATGGCGTTCCCAAATTTACAAAAGAAAATTTAGCATTCAATACCTCTTATCCTTTCCGATACCCCGCAAAAATAAGAGTGTGTCTGCTCCGTCGGCATAATCAGTCAGTCCGGGCTCCTGACTTTTTCCGAAAGGAAGAAAACCCTTTCCGACAATGCATTGGATATTTTCCGCCGGCAGGGAGGCAATCACCTGATCCCGGGATGAATAATAAGCATAGTGCAAGACACTGATGGGTGAAAAAGGAGATGCATCCTCCAGCAGCAGGATGGATTCATTGGTCATATAGAACCGTTTATTCAGGATGACCAGGGAAAGCTGGTAATCATAATTGTTTTTATACTTATGGTGGCCGGCCAGTTCCCGGTATTTACAGAAAGCCGCCAGGAGCGGAACAAAATCATAATTTTCCGGAACAAAAATTTTTGTGACATTCCTGCAACCCAGCCCGAAATACAGGTACACGTCGTCCGCCAGTTTTTCCAGATCCGCTTTGTCTTCAGATCCGTCGAGAATGGCTACGGAGCTGCGGTTACGGCGGATCAGGGAGGGATATTTCTTAAAATAATAATCGAAATAACGCGCCGAGTTATTGCTGCCTGTGGCAATATATCCGTCGCAGCCCTTCAACAGGGGAGCAGTTTGAATTAAATCTTTTGTTTCCGGATCCTGCTCATATAAAAACCGCAGCAGGGCGCCCATGAGTTCCTGGTCTTTCGAAGAAAATTTTATCAGCTGCCGGTGACCGCTGATAAAAATGGAGAGAAAATCATGGAAACCGACCAGCGGAATATTCCCGGCCATTACCAGGCCGATGTTTTTTGGATCGGCAGACTGCTGCGGAAACTGATACGGTTGTATCCATTTCTCCAGGAGATCTTTTTGCAGGTAGCGGTCAACGATCTGCCCGATGGCCAGATCAATGAATTCAGGGGTGAACCAGGGATTGTGGGCAAAAGCACTTTTTTTCGCTTCTTGCCAGAGATCCTGCTCCGACCCCATCATTTCCCCCAGCTCCAGCAGGAGGCGGATCCGGTTCTTCAAGTCCATATTTCAGGTTATCTTTGCAGCGAAATTAGTTCTAAACAACTCCTAATAACAATATTATGGCGATTAAGATAACCGAAGAATGCATTAATTGCGGAGCCTGCGAACCGGAATGTCCCAATAATGCGATATATGAAGGAGGGGTGGAATGGGCGATTGCGGATGGCACTTCCGTAAAGGGGAGTTATACGCTGATGGACGGCACGGTCATAGATGCCGCCCAGCGCAACGCTCCGGTAAGTGTGGACACTTATTATATTGTTACCAATAAATGCACCGAATGTCAGGGTTTTCACGAAGAACCCCAGTGTGCTTCGGTTTGCCCCGTGGATGTTTGCATTCCGGACGAAATGTACCGGGAGACCGTGGAAGAATTGCTGGCGAAAAAAGACAAACTCCATCTCTGAGACAGCAAAAAATTAAATCCAGCGAATGAAAAGGGTTATTGCCTTTGTTACCGGCGGTTATTCCGGCGAAGCCGAAGTATCGTATAAGAGCGCTGTAACGATTGAAGCGCATATCGATAAATCAAAATATGAGGTTTACCGGATAGATATCACGCCGTCTGCCTGGTTTCACACTGGGACCGATGGTAAAAAAATTCCCGTGGATAAAAATGATTTCTCCCTGCAGACCGGCGGGCGGAAAATTATTTTTGATGCCGTGCTCATCGGCATACACGGGACGCCGGGAGAGGATGGGAAACTGCAGGGCTATTTTGACCTGGTGAATCTTCCGTATACCTCCTGTGACGCGGCAACTTCCGCACTGACTTTTAATAAGCGGTACACGGTTGCCGTTGCTGCTTTTGCCGGAATAAACGTATCGAAGTCACTGCATCTTTTTAAACATGCAAAGCCCGCAGCATCCGAAGTTTTGGAAAAGCTTAAACTTCCGGTTTTTGTAAAACCAAATAACGGGGGTTCCAGCATCGGCATGTCCAAAGTAAATCAGCCGGATGAAATGGCAGCCGCCCTGGAAAGAGCATGGAAAGAAGACGACCAGGTGCTCGTGGAAGAATTCATCCGGGGCAGGGAATTCACCATCGGGGTCTTCCGCAGTGGCGGGGAAATCATTACCATGCCTTTTACCGAGGTAAAAACAACAAAGGATTTTTTTGATTTTGAAGCCAAATATTCGCCCGGGTTTACGGAAGAAACCACGCCGGCGGTTGCAGACGCGTCCATCGCGGAAAAAGTGCGTTCAACGGCAAAAAAAATTTACCAGGTGTTCAACTGTAACGGGGTAGTCCGGATGGATATGATTTTTGATGAATCGAAGCAGGAGCCCTTTCTTCTGGAAATCAACACGGTGCCGGGGCAAACGGATGCCAGCGTGGTGCCGCAGCAGGTGCGGGCCATGGGCTGGACACTAAATCAATTCTATTCAGCGTTGATTGAGGACGCCTTATCCAGAGCCGGGAAGCTTTGACTATAATGACTATCTTTCAACCTAAAATCTGATGCGTGTTTCGATTTCTCACCAGTAAGCCCCTGTGGGTGAATATCCTTGCCGGGATTGTTTTACTTATTTTGCTGCTTCTGCTTTTTCTGGGTTCGCTGGATATCATTACCCATCACGGGAAGACAATGAAAATTCCATCGGTGCTGGGGCAATCGATCGATCAGGCCAGGAAGACCCTGGAATCCCAGGGGTTTGAAGTACAGATCCAGGACTCTGTTTACAATGATACGATTCCGCCGCTCCAGGTGCTCAAACAGTTTCCCGAACCGGATAATCTGGTTAAGGTAAACCGTACGCTGTATTTAACCATTAACCGGGCGGTTGCGCCCGAAGTTGATATGCCAAACCTGCTGAGCATGACGTTCCGGAATGCGGAAATGGTGCTTCAGCACTATGGGTTAAAACTGGGAGATACCATTTTCAAACCGGATTTTGCCCGTAATTCCGTGTTAGACCAGCAATACAAGGGATCGAGCATAAAACCCGGAAGTAAAATCCGGCAGGGCAGTTCTGTTACCCTGGTGCTTGGCAACGGGGTGGGCATGGAGTTTGCTGTTCCCGATCTGTTTGGACTTACTTACCGCGAGGCCCGGTCTGCGGTCAGTGAAGGTGGATTAATTATTGGTTCGGTAGTCCCGGATGCGGATGTTCAGGATACCGCGAACGCATTTGTTTACCGTCAGAATCCGGGCCGTTTCGACTATGCAGGAAATCTGAATCGTATCCGCCAGGGGCAGATTATCGATATCTGGCTGAGCGCCCAGAAGAGGGAACGGATCGTAGACAGCAGCGCCGTCCAGCTGCCACATTAATTTCTTATCAGCAAAATTGAATTCTCATGCAAAGGATCTCCGTTCAGGAACTAAACGAACGACGCCTAAAAGGCGAATCCTTAAACCTGGTTGACGTGCGTGAACCGGATGAGCATGCCGGTTTTAATATTGGCGGCATACTGTTGCCTCTCGGAAAGATCCGGCAGATGCAGGTGGATGAGCTGGAAGACCTGAAAAACCAGGAACTGATCTGTTATTGTCGCAGTGGTAACCGCAGCGGTCAGGCCTGCCAGCTGCTCGAGATGATGGGGTTTACCAATACGAAAAACCTGGAAGGCGGCATGCTGGCCTGGAAGGAAAGGATCAGATAGGTTTGCCCCGGGCAGGAAGAGCTGCGCATCTTCCGGTCCGGATATTTCAGATGCGATTATCCTCAGATCCCGATATTCAGCGAAAGCATAAAATTTCTGCCGGCCTGCGGAAAAAGAAAATTCTCATTCACGAGCTTTCCCCCGGAATAATAACCGTAGGTATATCCGCTGGCTTCATATTTTTTATTGAACAGGTTATTCAGTTGAAAGGCGATATGCATTTCCCGGATCGATTTTATTTCCGGCGTATAAATCAGCCTTAGCTGTTGAATATAATATCCGCTGATTTTTTTCTGTTCACTCTGAGTATTATCCAGAAAAGAAGCTCCCACATATTTTGCAGGAAGGCTGATCTCTATCCGGGAAACCGGGTAAAAACTCAGACTGCCTGCCGCAATAATCCCTGGCGAAAGAGCAATATCCGTTTGGCTGTACACATTTGTTTTTTGTCCCCCGTTATCATAATCGTCCGTGTACGCTGTATAATCCAGTACTTTGTTTTTGCTCAGGGTAAGATTTCCTGAAACCTGAAACCAGGTGGCCGGTTTCAGGGCCCCCTGCAGCTCCAGGCCCAGCCGGTAGCTGCGGGGCGTATTGGTTCTCGTATAGGATCCCACGTCATTTATTTTGCCGGTAAGAATGAGCTGGTCCTGATAAAGCATGTAGTACCCCGTGACAGACCAGTTGTAGTGCGGAAGATGTTTCGACAGGCCGAGTTCAAAGTCATGCAGGGTTTCCGGTTTCGGTTGCTGGTTTAAGCCCGCTTCGAAATCGTCCCGGTTTGGTTCATGTCTTGCGAGCGCATAGGAAATATATCCCTGCCAGGGTCCCCTGGTATAAGCGATTCCGGCTTTCGGATTAATAAAATCATAGCGGTTGGAAATATGCAGGGCAGGATTGTTGTCAAAGCCATCGATCCGGTAACGGATATGATGCAATTGCAGATCGGCAAAACTGCTGAAGAAATGGCCGAGTTCCTGTTGCCACTTTGCGTAAATATTGAAATCCGTTTTGCGCGCCGGCTCATGATAATATTGATAGTCATCCGCAATGCCGCCCTGTGCAGCCCAGATGACATCTCCATAATGTTTACCGTCGTACCGGTCCCATCCGCCACCCAATGTGATTTCCGTTCCCTTTTTTTTATACTGGAAGGAGAAAATGCCACCGTAGAAAAAATTGTCGAGCCATTTGCGCCGGATGAGGTCGGTGCTGCTGAAAACGCTGTTGCCGGCAATATGATCCGGCAGACCGTAATCGGCATAAGCTGCCCCGTTTTTAAACTCTTCATAATAGCCCTTGCCGCGGGTCAGGAAGCCGGCCAGGTTGGCGGAAAGGAAATCAGAGAACCGGTGATTCACGAATAATTGGTAGTGGTCCTGTTTATAATTGTCTGTTTGGTTTTTATAGGTGAAATAATTATACCTGCGCGGATCAGACTGGTAGAGGTTCAGGGAGTCCTCTGCTGTATTGTACAATGCACCGCTGTAACCGCTGTTGTTTGCGTAGTGTTCATCGAGCGCTGCTTTATCGTTGTCCAGTTTGGCCTGCGGCACACCGTTCCATGCCTGGTAAGTTTTTTCTGCACCCGTAAGCAGATTGAAACGGACCGACGTTTTCTCTCCCAGCCAGGCTGCTGAAAAATAAGCCGATTTCAAATCGCTGGAAGCCCGGTCGATATAGCCGTTGCTGCTGATCCGGGACAGACGCATGTCCGCGGTGAAATGATTTCCGATAAGTCCGGTTCCGGCCTTCAGGGTATTTTTCCAGGTATTGTAAGAACCGAAGCCGTTATTGAACTCAGCGTAAGGATCGGCATTAAATGTGTTAGTGGAGAAATTTATGCTGGCACCAAATGCTCCGGCCCCGTTGGAAGAAGTACCCACACCGCGCTGGATCTGGATGCTGCTGACGGAGGATGCGAAATCCGGCAGGTCCACAAAATAAATGGACTGGGATTCCGCATCATTATAAGGAAGGCCGTTCAGGGTCATATTGATGCGCGTAGCGTCAGTGCCGCGAATGGAAATTCCGGTGTATCCCACGCCATTCCCGGCGTCGGAACTGCTAACCACCGACGGGGTTTGATTCAGGATAAAAGGAAGGTCCTGTCCGGTATTGTTTTTTGCAATCTCCGCGGCGGAAAAATTCGTTTTCGTAAAAGGCGATTTATCGGTAGCCCGGATGGCGATGACTTCCACAGGGCTTAAGAAAAGGGCGGGATGTTTCGGAGAGAGGCTGTCAGCTTTCAGCGAATCCGGGATAGTATCTGCCGGAGTGGATTGGGAAAAACCGGCGAGTCCCGTAACTGAGCAAAAGTAAAAGAGCAAAAACCTTTTCATTTTTCGGCATTTATGCATGAATAAAATTTCCGGCGCAGCAGAGTATTCAAATACGGAAATGCCGACAAAGTGAAGAGGAAAAAAGCCACCTTCCCTGCGCAGGCATTATCCTGTTCAGGTTCTACGGGTATTATCTCAGCCTATCCAAAAGGAATCAGCACCCCGGGAACTTGCAAAACAACCGGTTAACCGGTTGTTTCATTTGCAAATATACGGTAACAATATTCCGGGAAGCTGCGTTGTATAAAAAAATTGCGGCCGGGTAACATTTTCAGCGTGTTTAAGAAAGGCTAAGATCCCCCTATCTTTGCTGCTCTTAAAAAGCTAAAATGGGTATGGATCGCAATACGATAATTGGTTTTGTGCTGCTGGGACTCTTACTGTTCACTTATCTCTTCACTGCTACCAGGAGCAGCCAGGAGTTGCAGAAACAAAAACAACATCATGCCGATTCCCTGGCCCTTATTCAAAGGCAGCAGGAAGCCATGGCTGCCGCCCATGATACAGCCAAAGTAAAAGCCATCGTCCGGGATACGGTTGCCGGCTGGGGCCAGGCCATGGAAGGCACAGAAAAGCTGGTAACGGTGGAAAATGATTTGCTGAAAATTATTTTCAGCAATAAGGGCGCTCAGCCCAGGGAAGTGATTCTGAAACATTTCAGGGAATTCGATAGTACGCAGGTTAAACTGATGGATTCGTCTTTATCCAACCGGGTAAGTTATCAGATCAATACCGCTACCAATCAGACCGCCCAGATTGCCAATCTCTACTTTAATACGGGGGAAATCCAGAAAGAACCGGATGGCAGCCAGAAGATAACTTTCACACTGCCCGCACCCAATGGAGAATCCATTGTACATGAATATGTGATGCATCCGGGAAGTTATCTGGTGGACTGGAATCTGCGGACCACCGGGACCGGAAATTTGTTTTCCGGAAATATCCTGAACCTGGACTGGCATGTGCAAATGGAACAGACGCAGCCTTTTGTTTATTATGAAAAAAGGCTGACCAACGTTTGTTTTTCGGAGAATAGTGAATTTGACTATATTTCTTCCAAAACGGATAAGACCTTTGAAAAACCGGTTCAGTGGGTATCTGCTGCCCAGCAGTTTTTCAACAGAACCCTGATAGCAAAAAGCAATTTTGAAACCGGAACACTGCATTGGGCCCGGGAACCGGAGGACAGCTCTTCCCTGCTGGGAACCGCTGATGTTCATCTGCAGACCAAAATTCCCGGTACGGCATCCAATCTTGATTTTCAATGGTATTATGGCCCGAATGATTACCATATTTTAAAAAAAGCGGCCCCCGGCATGGACAAGATCGTGGATCTGGGGCGCGATATGTACGCTTTTGTGCGCCCGATCAATATCTACGTGATCATGCCGGTTTTCAATTTCTTTAAGAAATTTGTCAGCAGTTACGGCATCGCCATCCTGTTACTCACGCTGTTTATCCGCCTGCTTACGTCGCCCCTGGTTTATAAAAGTTATCTGAGTGGTGCAAAAATGAAAGCCCTTCGTCCGGAAATTGAGGCCATGAAGAAAAGGGTTGGAGGCGACCAGCAACAGGTTGGTGTGGAACAGATGAAACTCTTCCGGGAAGCCGGTGTCAACCCGCTGGGCGGATGCATCCCGGCCATTCTGCAGATTCCGATATTCTTTGCGCTGTACACTTTCTTTAACTCCAATGTTGCATTGCGGGGCCAGCCTTTTTTATGGGCGAAAGATCTTACGGTATATGACGTGGTGGCAAAACTGGGATTTACCATTCCGGCTTACGGGAATCACATTAGTTTATTTGCGACGATTGCCGTGATCACCAGTTTTCTGATCTCACTCTATGGGATGAGCATGACGCCCGACCAGAGCAACCCGGCAATGAAATACATGCCCTATTTTATGCCCGTGATGCTGCTGCTGTTTTTCAACCGGCTTCCTGCGGCGCTGACCTGGTATTATACTGTATCCAATCTCATAACCCTGATCCTGCAATGGGTGATCCAGAATTATATCATTGATCATGAACAGGTGCTGGCCAAACTGCAGGCAAACCGGAATAAACCGAAAACAAAACCCAAATGGCAGGAGCGGTTTGAACAGATGCAGGAGGCCCAGAAGAAGTCGCAGCAGCAGGTAAAG
>Ga0207660_10000108_pt1 | contig 46937 bp, 48 predicted proteins | sample KBSC73BmetaG_FD_184335 | JGI IMG/M metagenome (GOLD analysis project Ga0207660, IMG submission 184335) | Corn rhizosphere microbial communities from Kellogg Biological Station, Michigan, USA - KBS C7-3B metaG (SPAdes) (version 2) | ecosystem: Host-associated > Plants > Roots > Rhizosphere ... | reverse complement strand
CGGCGCGCCGCCGTGCTCGGAGTAATCGAGCTGGCGAAGTGCCTTGGCCATGATCTGCTGGTCGATGCCGGCTTCGCCGAGCAGCCGCATGATGAACGGCGCGATGGACTCGTAGAACTTGAGCACGACGTTGCCGACGAAACCATCGCAGACGACCACGTCGATCGGCCCGCGGTCGCAGGCACCGTTGGGGAGATCGCGCCCTTCCACATTGCCGATGAACCGGATGCCGGCCGACTGGAGAAGCTGGTGCGCTTCCTTCACCGCGGCGTTTCCCTTTTCCGGCTCTTCACCAATGCTCATCAGCCCAACGGCCGGATTGTCGCGGCCGAGAATGTCCTCGGCGTAGACGGCTCCGAGGCGGGCGAACTGTACCAGCTCGTCCGGCGAGCAATCGACGTTGGCGCCGGAGTCGAGCACCACGACCGGCTTCAGCGACGTTGGAAACAGTGTGGCAATCGCCGGCCGTTTGAGGCCGGCGTGCAGGCGCAGCACGACCATGGACGCGGCCATCTGCGCGCCGGTATTGCCGGCGGAGACGAACGCGTCGGATTCACCGTCGGCCTGGAGCTTGAGGCCGACGATCATGGAGCTGTTCGGTTTTCCGCGCACCGCGGCGCTCGGCTTGTCCGTCATCTCGATCACGTCGGGCGCCTCGATGATCGAGAGGCGTTCGCGCTGTGCGCGAACCGGCGCGAATTCACGCTCGGTCAGGAGCGCGTCGAGCTGCGAGCGGATGACGGTGGTCTGGCCGACGAGCTGGATCGTGTGGTTCGAATCGAGCTCACAGAGGGCGAGCAACGCGCCGGCCACGGTCGCCCGGGGAGCAAAGTCGCCCCCCATGACGTCCAGAGCGATGCGCGCCAAGGCTACGCTTCGCGGGCTTCGACCCGCTGTTTGCCAGCGTAGTAGCCGCACTCCTCACACACGTGGTGCGGGCGCTTGGGCGACTGGCAACGCGGGCATTTCTGAAGGGCGATTGCCGGCGCGGTCTTGTGCGTGTTGCGGGCGCGCTTCTTCCGCTTGGAGGTGCGTCGCTTCGGGACGGCCATGGGTCTATCGAGAACGGTGAAGGTGTGACGAACGCGCGTGGGACCCGCGAACCGCGTCCTCGCAGCCGCACGATCCGGCATTGAGGTCCGCTCCGCATCGTGCGCAGAGGCCCTTGCAGTCTTCCTGACACAGTGCAAAGGCCGGTGCCGCGAGCAACCACTCCTCGCGGAGCGCCGGCCGGAGATCGAGCTCGGTCGTGTGCGCGTCCAGCTGGTAGACGTCGGGATCATCAATATCCTCATCTCCGGCTTCCGCGAAGATGAGATGCGCCTCGTCGCTCACGTGCGCACGCGTTTCGGCCAGACAACGACTGCACTCGAGCACGACGTCGCCTTCGATTCGGCCGTGCCAATAGAAGCGGCCCGGTCCAGCCGCCGACAGGCGTCCGCTGACGTGCGCGGCGCCGTCCGGCTTCGGATCGTCCGCCTGCCAGACCGGATCGTTCGCAGACAACTCTTCGTCGACGACCGCGGCATGGGACTCGAGCGACCGAATATCAAAGGACAACATCCCTCAAACCTACCCAACCGCCGTGCGCATTACAAGTCGCTGAGCTTGCGGCGGTTACGCTGCGTGACCTTCCGTCCGGCGCGGTGCTATCGCGCCGCGATCACATCGCTCTCGGCGAAGAAAAACCGCGCTTCACGCTCGGCGTTCTCATCTGAATCCGACGCATGAATCGCATTCCGCTCCTTGGATTCAGCGTACAGCTTCCGCACCGTGCCCGCGTCGGCCTGCGCCGGGTCCGTTGCGCCGATGGCGGTACGCAATGCGCCCACGGCGTTGTCCTTCTCGAGCACCATCGGCATGCATGGGCCGGACGTCATGAATGTCACCAGCGAGCCGTAGAACGGCCGCTCGCGGTGTACGGCGTAGAACTCGCCGGCCTGGTCCTGCGACAGGTGCATCACGCGCGCGGCGCGAACGCGAAATCCCTGCTGCTCGAGATGGGCGATGATCTTGCCCGCCTTGCCGGCCCCGAAGGCGTCCGGCTTGATGATCGTCAACGTGTACGTGCCAGCCATTATGAGTATCCTGATCAGGGTCCTATGAGTTTCCGAACAATGTCCCCGCGCGTGAGAAAGCCGACGAGGCGCCCCTCGTGCACGACCGGCACGCGCTCGACATCCTTGTTGCTCATCAGGGCGGCCACCTCCGCAACGGGCTCCTCCGGCGCCACGCACAGTACCTGCCGCGTCATCGCTTCACGCACGGTCTTCTTTCCCTGCCCGAGTGCCGCACCGTGACGCGGTGAGCCGTCGGACAGCACCTCGGTCGCGAGAAGATGGCGCATCAGCTCACGCTCACTCAGCACGCCGAGCAATCGCCGATCGGCGTCGACGACCGGCAGCGCGCCAAGCCCGAACCGGATCAGCTCCTGCGCCGCGGTACGCAGCGGCACGTCGGGCGCGGTCGTTCGCGGGTGCTCCGTCATCAGATCACGCACGAGCAGCTGCTCGGGGATCTCGTACTCCAGGAACATCGGCAACCGGACGACCGCTTCCGCGCTCGGCGAGTCGAGCAGTGCATCCACGGCGTCTCGCCGCGGCAGCAGGCGACTGAAACCGCGGACCACCTGCAGATGACGCGCGGCCGACCGCGGCGGACCGACGACCATGACTGCAATCGGCGCGTGCTGCTCCGACCCGTCGTCGAGCGGTCGCCGCAGTCCGTCCGGGGCGACGCCGATTGCCACCTGCAGCTCGGACGCGGTGTCCGTGCGATAGTGCAGCAGAAATGCACAATCGGCGATCGCCACCATGTCTTCGCCACGCTCTTCATTCACCCGGCCCTGCAACCGGTCCGGTTCGGCGACGGCGCCCGACGCGGCGAGGCGCTCGAGCAGCGCGCTACGCGCCGCGGCGAGCGTCGCCGCCTCGAGGGGTACCAGCACGCGCGAAGGCGCGAGGAAGTCCGCGAGGTGCACGCCTGCTCACATTCTCGCTTTCAACAGCTCGACGAAATCCATTGGGCGCTTGGCCACGCCCATGCCCGCCTCGCCGAACGCGGCGATCTTCTCCGCCGCCGTGCCCGACGATCCGGAGATGATCGCGCCGGCGTGTCCCATGCGGCGCCCCGGCGGCGCGGTCTGCCCGGCGATGAAGCCCACGACCGGCTTCTTCATGTGCTGCTTGATGAACGCGGCGGCCTCCTGCTCGTCCGTGCCGCCGATCTCGCCCATCATCGCGACGGCCTTCGTCTTCGGATCAGCCTCGAAGGCGCTCAAGCAGTCGATGAAGTTCGTGCCGTTGATCGGATCGCCGCCGATGCCCACGCACGTCGATTGTCCGAGTCCCGCACGAGTAAGCTGATATACCACTTCGTACGTGAGCGTCCCGGAACGACTCACCACGCCGATGCTACCCGACGTGCAGATGCGTCCCGGGATGATGCCGACCTTGGACACGCCCGGCGTGATGAGCCCCGGACAGTTCGGGCCGATGAGCCGCGCGCCCTTCTCCTTCACGAATGGGTAGACGCGCGTCATGTCGAGCACCGGCACGCCCTCGGTGATCGCGACAATCAGCGTGATGCCGGCATCCGCCGCTTCCATGATTGCGTCCGCGGCGAACATCGGCGGCACATAGATCACGGTCGTGTTGGCCTTCGTCGCCGCGACCGCATCGGCCACGGTGTTGAAGATCGGAACCTTGTCGTCGAACTTCTGGCCGCCTTTGCCGGGCGTCACGCCGCCGACGATCTTCGTGCCGTACTCGATCATCTGGCGTGTGTGGAACGAGCCGTCGCGGCCCGTGATGCCCTGCACGAGGACCGTGCTCTTGTCGTCGAGGAAGATGCTCATGCGGCCTTGCCTCCCTTGGCGAGCTGCACGGCCTTCTGCACGGCCTGGTCCATGTCGGACGACGCCGAGAATCCATTCTCCTGCAGAATCTTCATCGCGATCTCTTCGTTGGTTCCGGTGAGCCGAATGACGATCGGCACCTTGAGCGGGTTCTGTTTGGTGGCCGTGACGATGCCGTTCGCGACGTCGTCGGTGCGCGTGATGCCGCCGAAGATGTTGAACAGGATCGCCTTCACGTTCGGATCGGCGGTGATGATCTTGAGCGCGTTGACGACCTTCTCGGGATTCGATGAGCCGCCGATGTCGAGGAAGTTCGCCGGCTCGCCGCCGTAGTATTTCACCAGGTCCATCGTCGCCATCGCCAGCCCGGCGCCATTCACCACACAGCCGACGTCGCCATCCAGCTTGATGAACGTGAGGCTCGCGTTGCGCGCCTGCACCTCGCTCGGCGCCTCGGCGCTTTCGTCACGCATCGCCGCGATCTCCGGATGGCGATCGAGCTCGTTGTCGTCGATCACCATCTTCGCGTCGAGCGCCACGACGTCGCCGGTTGGCGTGGTGACGAGCGGATTGATCTCGGCCAGCGAGCAGCCGCTCTTCATGAACGCGGTGTAGAGCTGCTGCAGAATGCGCGCGACGGCGCGGACCTTCTTCACGTCGTCGAACAGGAAGAATCCGAGTCGCGAGGCCTGGTACGGCTCGAGGCCGTACCGCGTGTCGATCGGCAGCTTGAGAATCTTCTCAGGCGTCTTCGCTGCAACCTCCTCGATGTCGATTCCGCCGGCGGGGCTCACCATGAATACCGGCTTGCGTGACGCGCGATCGAGAATGATGCCGACGTACGCCTCGCTGGCGATGTCCGCCGCCGGCGTCACGAGCACGCGCTGCACCGGCAGTCCCTTGATGTGCATGCCGAGGATCTTGCTCGCGATCTCCTTGGCCTCCGCGGGGGATTTGGCGAGCTTCACGCCGCCTGCCTTGCCGCGGCCGCCGGCGTGCACCTGCGCCTTGACGACGACCGTGCCGCCGTACTGCCGGGCGATGCGCTCGGCGTCTTCGGGGGTGCTCGCGACTTCACCCGGAGGAATCGGGACGCCTTCCTTCCGGAGAATTTCCTTTGCCTGGTATTCGTGAATGTTCACGCGGTCTCCGCGGTTGCGGTTATGGTGGTGCCCGCCTCGCCGCGAACAGCTGCCTGTCCGTGGCTCAGCGACGTGATGATCGCCCGTCCACCCGTTCGGCGTACGAAGTCGATCGACGCTCGAATCTTTGGCGCCATGCTGCCTTCGCCGAATGCCTTCTGTTCATCCATGCGTACTGCTTCGTCGACCGACAGTCGCCGCAGCGCGCGTTGCGACGGCGTGCCCCAGTCGGCGTACACCGCGTCGACGTCGGTCAGAATCAACAACAACTCGGCGCCCAGGTCGCGCGCCAGCACCGCCGCCGCGAGATCCTTGTCGATCACCGCGTCGATGCCCTCCCAGCCCAGCGTCGGATGCTCGTACACGGGCGCACCGCCGCCACCGCAGGCCACGACCAGCATGCCCTGCTCGACGAGCGTCTTGATCACCGGCAGCTCGCGAATCGCCCGCGGCACCGGACTGCCAACGACGCGCCGAAGATGGCCGTGCCCGTCCGGCTTCACGACGTGTCCTTCCGCCTCGAGCTCGCGCGCACGTTCCGGCGTGAGCGTTCGGCCGATGAACTTCGTCGGATGCCGCAGCGCTGGATCGGCGGGATCGACCTGGACCTGCGTGATCACCGTCGCGACGCTCCGCGGGCTGTTCGCCCGGCGAAGCGCATTCTCCAGCGACTGTTGAATCATATACCCGATCCAACCCGCTGTCGCGGCCACGAGCACGCCCAGCGGCAATGGGCTCGCCTGGCCGCGCGCCACTTCGTTGCGCACGAGCTCATCGCCGACCTGCGGGCCGTTCCCGTGCACGACGCACACGCTCCATCCCGCGAGCGCCAGCTCGACGATTGGTCCGAGACTCTCGCGCGTGTGACGGAACTGGTCGTAGATGGTCGCGGGCTCGCCGGACGGCGCGAGCGCGTTGCCGCCGAGGGCCATGACGGCGGTGCGCCGATGCTCGTGCATCATGTCCGTGCGGAGATCATGGAAGTCGAGGGGTCGTGACTGGTTGGCCGAGCGCGCGGCCAAGTGCGTCGAACGCGCGGCCAAACGCGGCCCAGTCGCCGCGGCGCAGCGCGTCGCGCATCGCCGAATATAGCCGCGCCAGCGCGGGGTTCGTCGCACGGTTCGAGCCGCCGGGCAACGGTTGCACCGGCATCTCGAGCGAATCCGCGGCCAGCGGCACGCGCATTGGTGCGACGGATGTCGCGCTGTCGCCGACCAGCAGTGCCACCTGTTCGAGCGTCGGCACGCTCTGGGTGCGCCACCGATACGTCGGCTGTACGAACCCCACTCCCGAGCGAAGCGGCACCACGCGCACGCGACCGTGCGCCATCGCGCCATCCCGCGCGCTGGTGCCCGTGCTGTCGACCGATCGTAGATGATCGAGCACGGCGCTCCATCGCGGCGCGGCGGCGAGCGGATACCAGAACGTGCCTTGCGTGGCGCCGCCGGTACCGATCAGTAGTCCGCCCAGCCGATCAGTGTCGTCGACGAGCGGAAGCACCAGCGCGGTGGATTTCGCGTGCGGCAATACCATCGGAACGTTGTCGCTCGCCAGCGTGCTGTCCGCTCCATCGAGCACCGGAACTCGGCGCGGGATCTTTTCGGTCGACCGCATTCCGTATCGCCCGAACGCATTCGCCTGTGCGTACAGCCCGTCGATCGGCGGCGCCAGCAGCGGGCGGATGCCGGCCGGCAGCGCGCTCCACGTGCCGAAGATCGTCGGCAGCGAACGAACCCACGTGGACGCAATCGGGTCGAGCACCGAGTCCGGCACGATGACGATTTCGCCCGTTACGCCCTGCACCACCGCGACGGCCGCGTGCCGGAAATAGCTTCGATCGGCGCCGGCGATTCGCGTCGGGCGACTCAGCGGATAATCGCCGGACGCGGAATAGAGATCGATTGCCCAATAGAGCGAGTCGCCGAGGAGCAGCGGCTGAACGTGGCGGCCTTGCACGAAAAACGGCGTCAGCCGGTCCACGCGGTCGCGAACGTCGAGATGCGATATGAGGGTGGGATGCGGCTGCGGCAGATCGTCGGAGAACACGCTGACGTTCTGCAGCGACCACGCGTGCGCCAGACGCGATACGCCGCTCTCGAGCGGCGAGCCCGCCACGCGGTCGAGCGAATCGGCGATGATCGTGACGAGTGGCGCGCCAGGATAGACGAGCGGCGCTTCGACCGGACTTTCGTCACCGGCGGCCACCGCCGGATCGGCGAGCTCCAGCGGGCCGCCGCGGTCGTCGGCGCCCGCTGCGACAATCCGCGCGACGGTCCATGGTGCATGCGGCGCGGCGCCCGCCGGCGGCGGATCGACGAGATCGGCGATGAGACCGTGTGGTGATGCGTGCCATCCGATGCGGACGCTCTGCTCGTCGCCGGCGCGCCCGTCGTCTACCGCGCGCGAGAGCGCCGGCGGATCCCACGCCGGCACCCACGGAATCGCGCCGGCCAACGACGCGTACGCCACTGACGAATCGGCAATGGCGATGAGATCGACGCCGAACGCGCGGCGCGTGTAGCCGGCACGCGTTTCGAGATACGGTCGTTCACGCGCCGCCTGCTCGGCGTCCGTTCCCGAATGGCTCACGATTGCTGGCGCGACTCCGCGGATGATCACGGAGAAGACGACGACGGCGATCACCGAGATGGCGGCGAGACGGAGTTGGCGCGCCAAGCCGGCCCACAGGACGATCAATGCGGCGCCGAGCGTGATGAGCGCGAGCAGCAGATCGCCGGGAACGCCAACGTGGTGATCGACATACGCAAAGGCCCCCAGCTCGCCGCTGCCGCCGATCAACAGCGCGTACATGTCGAGCCGATAGCTCCACGCCAGCAGCAGCAGCAGAATGCCGACGAGCACCGTGAGATGCCGCCGCACGTACGTCGACGCGTACAGCGACGCGCCGCGCTGCCACTTGAGACTGGGCGTGAGCGCGTACAACAGAATGACCGTGATGCCAACGACGGCGACCGTAACGAACACCCACGTCCACAGCTCGCTCTCGAACGGCAGGCGGTAGACGAAGAAGCCGAGATCCTGCCCGAAGTATGGATCGATCTCGCCGAACGGCCGGCCGTCGCGCGCCAGCACGAACGTCGTCCAGTCATTCTGCGGCAGTGCGAGCAGCACGCCGAGGATCACCGACAGCATGATCGCCGCGGTGAGCAGATACCGGCCCGGGACTTCTTCGCCGATCTCGAGATCGCCGACGCGTCGCGGAAACACGAGCGACACGACCGACTGGCGCACGGCATACAAGTTTGCGAATGCGAACACGCCGCCGAGCACTGCCGCGCCGCCACGCAGGATGGTCAGCGCGACGAGCCGCGTGCGCCACAGCGCCGTCGCGGCGAGCGAATCGTACCAGAGATATTCGGCGTACGCGCCGGCAAGCGCGCGGCCGGCGATCAACAGGACCGCGGCAGCCGCCAGCGCGAGCAGGAGCCAGCGGCGTGGCGTCATGTCACACGCGAACGCCTTGTTCGCGCAACCACCCTTCCATTTCGCCGCGAATGGCCGCGAGCCGCTCCGGGGTCCTGGCTTCGTACCGGGCGACGATCACGGGCTGCGTGTTCGACGCGCGGATCAGCCCCCAACCGTCGCGGAACAGCACGCGCACGCCGTCGACGTCGATCACGTCATGCTTGGCGCGGAAGTGCTTCACCGCGCGATCGACGAGGCCGAACTTGAGCTCTTCCGGCACCTCGATACGCAATTCCGGCGTCGAGACGAAATCCGGCACGTCGGCGAGCAACTGCGCGACGGTGCGCCCCGAGTCCGCGAGAATGCGCAGCAGCCGCGCCGCGCCATACAACGCGTCGTCGTGGCCGTAGAAGCCCTCGCTGAAGAACATGTGGCCCGACATCTCGCCGGCGATCGGCGCGTGCATCTCGCGCATCTTGTCCTTGATGAGCGAGTGGCCGGTCTTCCACATCACCGGCTTGCCGCCCGCATTCTCCACGGCCATCGGCAGCGCCTGCGAACACTTCACGTCGAAGATGATCGGTTGGCCGCGACCCGTACGCTCGAGCACATCGCGCGCGTAGAGAATGAGAATGCGGTCGCCCCACACGATACGGCCCGCGTCGTCGACCACGCCGATGCGGTCGGCGTCGCCGTCGAATGCGATGCCAAGCTCGGCGTCGTCCTTGCGAACCGCGGCGATGAGGTCTTCGAGATTCTCCGGAACCGTCGGATCGGGATGATGATTGGGAAACGTGCCGTCGCTCTCACAGAACAGGCCGCGCGCCTGCACGCCGAGCCGTTGGAACAGAGCCGGTGCGACGAGCGATCCCGCGCCATTTCCGCAGTCGTAGACCGCGCGAATCGGCCGGGCGAGCGTGCCGATCCGCTTCACGATGTCGTCGAGGTAGGGATCGATGATGGCCTCGTGCCGCACACCGCCCGGCGTCTCCGCCGCGCGGGCAGGCCGCTGCGTCAGGGTGTAGAGATGTTGTATTTCGTCGCCGTGCATCGACGCCGTGCCGAGCGACAGCTTGAATCCGTTGTATTCGGGCGGGTTGTGCGACCCGGTGATCTGGATGCCGCCGGCGACCGGAAGCTTGTGCAACGCCCAGTAGTTCAGGGGCGTGGGCACGACTCCGATGTCGATGACGTCGACGCCCGCGCCGGTCAGCCCATCGACGAGGGCCTCGCGCAGCATCGGTCCGCTGGGGCGGTTGTCGCACCCGACGGCCACCGCGCCGCGAACGCCGCGCTCGGCCATGTGCGCGGCGTAGGCCGCACCCACGCCGCGTGCCGCTTCGGCCGTGAGATCCTTGCCGACGATGCCGCGGATGTCGTATTGCCGAAAAATGCCTGACGCGATGCTCATACCAGATCTCTGAACGACGGAGGCGGCGCGGGCCGCCGGCCTAGCGACTGGCGTCGTTGGCCGCGGTACCGTGATGAACCGAGTCGGCGGGCGAGAGCGCGATCGGCGCGGGCAGCGTCGTCGCGGTCGGCGCCGATTCCATTCGTGGCAGACCGTTCCGCGCGAACCGTACCACCTGCTCCGGAACGACGCCGATGATCAGGATGAGCGCCACCGTGATGGCGAGCACCATGCGCGTCAGCCCACCCGAGCGCTCGGGAACGGGCGCATTCTCCGGACGAGGGCGCATGAACATCAGCAGAATGACGTACAGATAGTACCCCGCCGAGACCACCGTGGTCAGGACGAGCACGACGGCCAGCGTCGTTTGCTTCGAGGGCGCCTGGAGCGCGGCCTGCAACACGTACCACTTGGCAAAGAAGCCGGCGCCGCCGAAGATCGGAAACCCGAGCAGCGCGAGCATCAGGATCGCCATTCCAAGCGAGAGCCACGGCCGGACGCTCCACAGTCCGGCGAGATCGTCGAGCATCACGCTGCCCGGCCCTTCCCGCGTGAGCGTCACCACCACGGCAAACGCGCCGAAGGTCGCGAGCGTGTAGATCAGCAGATAGAACAGCATCGCCGACGAACCCTGGAACGTGCCGGCGGCAATCGCGACGAGCAGGTAGCCCGCATGCCCGATGCTCGAATAGGCGAGCAGGCGCTTGAGATTGCGCTGCATGAGCCCGATCGCGTTGCCGAACACCATCGTCGCGATCGCCAGGCCGCTGAGCGCCGCGTGCCACGCATGGAAGTCGAGCGGGAACGCCTCGAGCCACACGCGAATGAACGCGGCGAACGCGGCGGCCTTGACCGTTGCCGCCATGTACGCCGTGATCGCCGACGGCGCGCCTTCGTAGACGTCCGGCGCCCACATGTGGAACGGCACCGTCGCAACCTTGAAGCCGAATCCGACGAGCATCAGCGCGATGCCGGCGATGAGCAGCGGACTCGCGCCGAGGCCGAAGATCGCCACGCGCCCGGCGATCAACGTGAGATTCGTCGTGCCGGTGGCGCCGTACACGAGCGCGATGCCGTACAGGAGGAACGCCGTCGAGAACGCGCCCAGCAGAAAGTACTTGAGCGCGCCCTCGGCGGAGCGTTCGCGGCGGCGGTCCATGCCGGAGAGCGCGTAGACCGAGATCGACATCAACTCGATGCCGAGGAAGACGATGATCAGGTCGCGCGCCGCGGCGAGCAGCATCATGCCCGACGTGGCGAACAGGATCAGGACGTGCGCCTCCGGCACGCGAATGCCGGCGCGCATGTTGTCGTCCATGCTCAGCGCGATGGCGAAGACGGTGCCGAGCAGAATGACGACGTCGATCAACCAGCGGAAGTTGTCGAGGGCGATCGGACCCGGTCCGGCTTCGTACCGGCCGGCCCAGTTGAGCGCGAACAGGATGGTGATGCCGCAGAGAATGATGCTCGCGATGCCAACGGCGCGCTGATGCCGATCGCTTTCCGGGTACCACGCCGCGAACAACAGCAGGATCATCGCGCCGCCGATCAGCACGAGATCCGGCACGAGCGCGAGCGTGAGCTGCGCGGGAATGGAGAGGTCCAGCGTCGTGATCATGGCTGGATCTCCGCCACGTTGCGAATGGGCGCGCCCTGACGGGCCTGCACCGTCGCGACGAACTTGTTGGCCGCACCTTCCATCCGGCGCAGGACCGGCGCGGGATAGACGCCGAGCCACACGATCGCGGCAATCAACGGCACCATCACCGCGAGCTCACGGAAGTTCAGATCGGGAATGTGCAGATTCTCCGGCTTGTCCAGCGCGTTGAACAGGATGCGCTGGATGGCCCACAGGAGGTACGCCGCGGAGAAGATCACGACGATGGTCGAGATGGTCGCCAGGACCGGCTCCGTGCGGAACGACCCGAGCAGCACGAGGAACTCGCCGATGAAGCCATTGGTCCCCGGCACGCCAATGCTGCTGAAGGTGACGATCGTCAGCAGCGCCGCGAACATTGGTGTCACGCGGGCGATGCCGCCGTAGGCTTCGATCAGGCGCGTGTGGCGCCGCTCGTAGATCATGCCGATGAGGAAGAACAGCGCGCCCGTCGAGATACCGTGGTTGATCATCACCATCAGCGCGCCTTGTACGCTCTGCGTGGTGAGCGCAAAGATGCCGAGCATCACGAACCCGAGGTGGCTCACCGACGAGTACGCGACGAGCTTCTTGAAGTCCGGCTGCACCATCGACACGAGCGCGCCGTACACGATGCCGATCACCGCGAGTACGAGGATGATGCTTCGGATCGTCGGATTCATCGCCGCCGTCGGAAAGAGCGGTACGGCCAGACGCAGGAATCCGAAGGTGCCGAGCTTCAGCATGATGCTCGCAAGCACGACCGAGCCCGCCGTCGGCGCTTCGACGTGCGCGTCCGGCAGCCAGGTGTGAAACGGAAACATCGGCACTTTCACGGCGAACGCCAGGAAGAAGGCGCCGAACAGCCACTTCGCCGCCGTCGACGTGATCACCGCGTGCTGGATCACATAGTCGTAATTGAAGTTCGCGATGCCGGTCACCGGATTTCGACTCGCAAAGCCGAGATAGATGATCCCGACCAGCATCAGCATCGAGCCGACCATCGTATAGATGAAGAACTTGAGGCTGGCGTAGATGCGCCGCTCGCCGCCCCAGATTCCGATGATGAAATACATCGGAATCAGCATCACTTCCCACATCACGTAGAACAGGAAGAGATCGAGCGAGAGGAATACGCCGAGCATGCCCGTCGTCAGCACGAGCAGCAACGCGTAGTAGCTGTGCGCATGCCGGCGGATGCTCGTCCAGCTTCCGCCCACGGCCAGCAGCATGATGAAGGTCGTGAGCAGCACCATCATCACGGCGATGCCGTCGATGCCGAGCGTGAACCGAATGCCCCACGAGGGGATCCACGCCCAGTCGATGACGGACTGCCATGCAGTGGACGATGGATCGAAGCTCCACCACAGGCCGAGTGAAACGATGAACTCGACGGCGAAGAAGAACAGGGCCAGGCTGCGGGCCGCGTGCGCCAGGCCGCCGGTGACTTCGTCGGCCGTGGCTGGAGCGCCGAGCGACTCGGCCGGCGGCCGCGGCGGCTCGACCGCGGCGCCGTGAATCCAGATCACCGCTGCCCCGACGAGCGGAATCAGGAGCAGGACCGGAAGAACCCAGTGCGTGTAGCCGATGGACGACAGGAAGCCCGTCATTTATGGATGCTGGTGGCTGGTGGCTCGTGGCGCGCGCATCATCGAATGCTGAATGCTCCGAGGACGGCGAGCACGCCGACGGTCAGGACCCACGCATACGTACCGAGATTGCCGCTCTGGAATTGCGATCCAACCCATCCGAAGAATCGGGCGACCCACGTACTGCCGGTCACGCCGAGCCCGTCGATCAACCCCTTGTCGACGCCGCGCCACAGCAGGCCGCGCGACACGCCGACGACCGGCTGGACCACCGCCGTGTCGTAGATCTCGTCGACGTAATACCGGTCGGCGAGCACTTTCTCGATGCCTTCGTCGGCTGGCGCCTCGCGCTTGGCGACGAGCCGCGCGGGCTTGAGGACGACGATCGCGGTCACGATGCCGGCGATCGCGATGAGGACGGCGAGTCCAACGAGGCCATACTCGAGGCCCGATGATGCCTCGGGCGCGCCGGCAACCACTCGCGCCGTGGCGTCGCCGACCACCGGGTCGAGCCAGTGCTCGAGGCCCCCGACCGGGCCCACGACGCTCGCGAAGTCCGGAAGGTTCAACCAACCGCCCACCAGTGCGAGCAGCCCGAGCACGACGAGTGGACCGGTCATGATCCACGGCGCTTCGGTGAGATGCGTGCGCTCCCCTTGGCCCGTGCGGTTCGGGCCATGGAACGTATACAGCATCATGCGGGTCATGTACACCGCGGTCATGAAGGCCGCGATCACGCCGAGCGCGTACGCGGCGTACAGCCACGCGCTGCCCGGAATGCCGAACAGGTGCGCGCTGGCGATCGTCGAGTACTGCGCCCGCGCGAACAGCGCGCCGAGGATTTCGTCCTTGGAGAAGAAGCCGGAGAACGGCGGAATGCCCGAGATCGCGAGCGTCGCGATCCACATCAGGATGAACGTGACCGGCAGATATCGCCGCAAGCCGCCCATGTTCCGCATGTCCTGCGCGTCGTCGTGATTGTCCGTCGCGTGATACGCGGCGTGCATCGCGAAGATCACCGAGCCCGAGCCGAGGAACAGGAGCGCCTTGAAGAACGCGTGCGTCACGAGGTGGAAGACGCCCGCCACGTAGGCGCCGGAGCCCACGCCGACGAACATGTAGCCGAGCTGCGAGACGGTGGAATACGCGAGCACCTTCTTGATGTCCCACTGCTTGAGCCCGATCGACGCCGCGAAGATCGCCGTGAGTGCGCCGATCATCACGACGACGATCTGCGCGACGGGCGCCATCGAGAACAGCACGCTGCTGCGCGCGATGAGGTAGACGCCGGCCGTCACCATCGTCGCCGCGTGGATTAGCGCCGAGACCGGCGTCGGGCCGGCCATCGCGTCCGGCAGCCACACGTAGAGCGGGATCTGCGCGCTCTTGCCCGCGCATCCCAGGAAGAGGAACAGGCAGATCGCCGTCACGACCGGTCCCCCGAACTCGAGCGCCGTCGCGCCGGTGCGAATCGCCGCAAAGTCGAGCGTTCCCAGATTCGCGAACAGCAGGAACATGGCGATGAGAAAACCGGTATCGCCGATGCGATTGACGAGGAACGCCTTCTTGCCAGCGTCCGCGTTCACCTTGTCGCTGAACCAGAAGCCGACGAGCAGGTACGAGCAGACGCCCACGCCCTCCCACCCGACGAACAGCACGGGATAGTTGGCGCCGAGCACCAGCACGAGCATGAAGAACACGAACAGATTCAGGTACGCGAAGTAGCGCGGATAGCCTGGATCCTCCTGCATGTAGCCGACGCTGAAGAAATGGATCAGCGTGCCGACGCCGGTGACGACGAGCATCATCAGCATCGAGAGCTGATCGAGCTGGAAGCTCGCCGAAAGCTGCAGATCGCCGACCGGCATCCACGCGAAGTAGCGCTGGATGAACGGCGAAGCGATCGAGCCGCCGCCCGCGGCGCGCATCGCGAAGAAGATTGCCGCCGCGAGAAGGAACGACAGCACCAGCACGCCAGGCCCGACGATGCTCACGATCGTCGCGAACGGATGGCGTGCCACCGCGTGATGATCGTCTCCCGCCGCGCCGTCGCCGGTGTCGGCGTGTCCGTGCGGCGCGCCAGCGGGTTCACCGTGCGTGGCATGCGCATCGCCATGCGAGGAGCCGGGATCGGCCGGTCCAGAGTGGAATGCGCTGAACAGCGATAGTCCGCCGTTGATGAGAAAGCCGAGGAACGGCAGGAGCGGCACCGCCCAGAGCCAATCGGCCACCGTGCCGTGCAACGGATGCGCGCCCGCGGCTGCAGCTTGCAGGAGTGGAAGCATCAGCCTTTCAGCAGGTTGATGTTCTGAAGATCGACCGTCTGCCGGTGACGGAAGAGCGCGATGATGATCGCGAGGCCGACCGCTGCCTCCGCGGCCGCCACCGTCATCACGAAAAAGACGAACACCTGCCCAGCCGCGCCGTACGCCTGCGCGAACGCCACGAACGTCAGATTCACGGCGTTCAGCATCAGCTCGACGCACATGAACACGATGATCGCGTTGCGGCGCGTCAGCACGCCGATCACACCGATCACGAACAGAACGGCGGAAAAGAACAGCGCCTCAGCCAGCATTCGGGTCCCTCTGCTTTCCGAGCACGACGGCACCGACGATCGCGGCGAGGAGCAGGATGCTCGTCACCTCGAACGCCAGCAGGTATTGGTGAAAGAGCGGTGCGGCGATCGGCGCGATGGCGCCCGTCCGCGCGACCTGCAATGCGGCGAAACCTTGCGGCAGCGTCAGCGTGGCCGGGGTGTGTCCGCGCGTGACCGCGAACACCTGCGCGAGCAGCGCAAGGCCGACCGCACCTGCTACCAGCTTCCAGCCGATGCCGCGCGCGTCGTTCCGCACGCCCTGGCCGAGGTTGAGCAGCATGATCACGAACAGGAACACGACCATGATGGCGCCCGCGTACACCAGCACCTGGATAGCGCCGATGAACTGGGCGTCGAGCAGGATGTACAACACGGCCAGGCAGAACATGGTGCTGACGAGCCAGAGCGCCGCCGCCACCGGACTCTTGCGCGTGACGAACAGGATCGCCGAGACAATCGCGAACGCGCCGAAGAGGTAGAAGTGGAAGATGTACCACATCGACAGCGTGCCGTGTGGCATGTCGAGAGGATGCATTACTCGCCCTTGGGATCCGCGGGATCCCACATCTCGCACACCGGATGCGTCTGCGCCATCAAGCGCTCGAGGTCGTAGACGAACCCCTCGCGGCTGTATTCGGAGTTCTCATAATGCCGTCCGACGTGAATCGCTTCTTCCGGACAGACTTCCTGACAGTAGCCGCAGAAGATGCAGCGGAACTCGTCGATCTCGAACACCAGCGGGTAGCGGTTGCCGTTCTCGTCCTCGCCGGGTACCAGCTTGATGCAGTTCGCCGGGCACACCGTGGGACAGAGGCCGCAGGCGACGCACTTCGCCTTCCCGTCCTCGTTCGTCAGCATGCGATGCGTGCCGCGCCAGCGCGGCGAGATCGCCCATTTCTGCTTCGGGTACTGGACCGTCACCTTCTCCCGGAAAAGGTGCTGCAGCGTGAGCGACATGCCTTGCAGCGTCGCCCGCACGTAGCTGGTCTGCTCGATCGGTCGCTCGAGCACCTTGACCCCGATGGCCATCAGTCCGCTCCCCCTTCGCTGGTTGCCGATTCGAAGCGCACGCGCACGAACCGGGCGCGGCGCAGCGTGTCCAGATCGCGCTTGTCGAGTCGTGAATACGCCGGGCTGATGAGCCGCCCGCGGTCGATGAATCCGAACAGAATCACGAGCAGCACGATGTTGATGCCGAGCATGATCACGGCGAACAGCCAGTTCGACGGATGCAGGCCGGCGTATTCCAGTCCGACGGTGCCGCCGGCGATGATGACGATGTACGCCAGCGCGGTCGGCAGCATGAACTTCCAGCCCAGCGACATCAGCTGGTCGTACCGGAACCTCGGCAGCGTCCAGCGAATCCAGATGAAGATGAAGACGAACACCATGATCTTCACCCAGAAGAACAGGAACGTCAGCAGCGTCTTCAGGAAGATGTGCGGCGCAACGTTGTCCCACAGCGTGAACGGAATGTCCCAGCCGCCGAAGAACAACGTCGCCATCAGCGCGCTCGCCGTCATCATGTTCGCGTACTCGGCGATGAAGAACATCGAGAACTTCATCGCGCTGTACTCGGAGTGATAGCCGGCGATCAGCTCCGATTCCGCTTCCGGCAAGTCGAACGGCAGCCGGTTCGTCTCGGCGAACGCCGCGACGATGAAGATGAAGAACGCGATCGTCGTGTTGATCACGTTCCAGTGCGTACCCCACCCCGCCTGCTGCGCGACGACCTTGTCGAGCGAGACATCGCCGGCGAGGAGCAGCACGGGAATCGTCGACATGCCCATCGCGATCTCGTACGAGATCATCTGCGCGCTCGAACGCAGGCCGCCGAGCAGCGAGTACTTGTTGTTTGACGACCAGCCGGCCAGCACGATCCCGTACACGCCGAGCGATGCGATCGACAGAATGAACAGGAACCCGATCGGCATGGGCGCGAGCGCCATGTCGATCGTCCCTTTCGAAGTCACCCACGGCGCGCCGTACGGAATCACCGACCAGACGAGCAGCGCGGGAATGAATGCCAGGGTCGGAGCAAGGACGAACAGCGGCAAATACGCCTGGCCGGGGTACGTCTCCTCCTTCATGATGTTCTTCACTCCGTCGGCCACGGACTGCAGCAATCCGTGCGGTCCGACGAGATTCGGTCCGCGGCGATCCTGGATGAACGCGCACACGCGGCGCTCGAGCCAGATCACCAGCATCACGCCGACCATGTAGATCGTGAAGATGAGCAGCAGCTTCACGACGGTCGCGAGAAACCAGATGCCGCCGCTCGCCGGTGGAACGAGATGCTCGATGCCGTTCGCCTGAAACGTCTGCTGCGGCACGTCCTGCAGGAGCGCGAGGATCATGCGCCGGCTCCTGCCGGCGTCGCCGCACCGGTGATTGCCTTGCCGCGAAGGCCGAGCGCGTCGTACGACAGTCCGGCGAACTCCGGCCGTGCCGACGCGATTGCGCTGAACACGTCGCTGGCGAGCATGTAGTTGGCCGACCCGCCGAGCTGCCCGAGCAGGTCGGACAGCACGAACCAGCTCGGCCGCGCGAAGCCCGGCGCGGCCTTGGCCTGCATGAACCGCTGCACGCGCCCGCGGAGGTTCGTGAACGTGCCTTCTTCTTCCGCGAAGTTCGCGACCGGCAGCACGACGGCCGCGGCGTGTCGCGCCCAGGCCGGCAGCGTCGTGCCGATCACGATGATCGCGCTCGCCCGCGCCACGTCGGGCGCATCGGCGCCAGCCAGCTCCTCGTCGGCGACGATCAGCACGTCGCCCGAGCCCAGTTTTTCCAGCGGCTTGTTCGAGCGCGTGAAGCCGAACAGCTCGGCCCCTCGGGCATTCGCGGCGCGATCGGCACGCAACGCAAGATCCTCGACGCCTGGCAGCGGCGCTTCGTCGCCCTGCTCGACGCGGAACGCGCCCGCGCCGCCCGTTTTCGCGACGAGTTGAGACAGCAGGAACAATGCTTCATTCGACAGCATCGGCGACGCGAGCACGAATGCCTTCTTGCCCGCGAGCGCGCGGCCCGCCTCGGCGATCGCGAGCTGCCAATCGGTGCCTTGCAGCGTTGCGCCCGCCCGCACCATTGGCACGTCGACGCGATCCTGCCGATTCATCCAGCGGTAGTTGAGCCGGCCGTGGTCGCACATGAAGTACGAGTTCACGTCGTCGTTCGGCCGCGGTCGCAGCTTCGTGACGACGTTGTCGCGCGTCTCGATCATCATGTTGCAGCCCTGCGAGCAATTCGGGCAGATCGACGCCGTGCGATCGAGTTCCCAGGCGCGCGTCTTATTGAGCGAGTCCTTGGAGAGAAGCGCGCCCACCGGACAGAGTTCGATGACGTTGCCGGCCCACGGATGCGTGAGATCCTTGCCCTCGAACTTGCCGATCAGCGCGCGGTCGCCGCGTTCGCTGACGTTGAGCACCGGATCCTTCGCCACGTCGTCCATGAACCGCACGCAGCGCGTGCAGAGGATGCAGCGGTTCGGCGTGTACAGCACGTCGCCGCCGAAATCCTCGACCGGATTGAACCGCTTCGGATCGCGATACCGGCCTTCGGCGCGGCCTTCACGATATGTGTAATCCTGCAGCTCGCATTCGCCGGCCTGATCGCAGATCGGACAGTCGAGCGGATGGTTGATGAGCAGCATCTCGAGCACGCCTTTGCGCGCCTCGAGCGCCTTCTCCGTCATGACGTGCACCACCTGCCCTTCGGCCACCGCCGTCGCGCACGACGGCGCGAGCTTCGGCGCTTTCTCGACTTCGACCAGGCACATGCGGCACACGCCTGCGACGGGAAGCCCCGGGTGGTAGCAGTAATGCGGCACGAGAATGCCCGCGTGCTTTGCCGCCTCGAGTATCGACGTGCCGGCCGGCACGCTCACCGATCGGCCTTCGATCGTGAGGTTCACCATCGGCGTTGCTTGCGTATCCGCCATCCTAGGCCACCGCGGGCACGAGGAAATGCTTCTTCTTCTTGATCAGCGCCTCGAAGTCGCCGCGGAACTTCTTGATGCCGGACGACACCGGGGTGGCGCACGAATCGCTCAATACACAGATCGTCTTGCCAGTCATGTTCTCGCCGATCTCGAGCAGCGTGTCGAGATCTTCCGTCGTTCCCTCGCCCGCGACGATGCGCTCGAGGATCTTCGTCGTCCACGCGGTGCCTTCGCGGCACTGCGTGCACTGCGCGCAGCTTTCGTGAGCGAAGAAGCGCGCGGCGCGCGCGATCTGCTTCACGAGGTTCTGCGCGTCATCGAACACGATCACGCCGCCGGAGCCGAGCATCGTGCCGTTGGCGACGAACCCCTCGTAGTCCATTGGACTGGCTTCCGCTTCGTCCACCGTCTGGATCGGAACGGAAATCCCGCCCGGGATGATCGCCTTGAACTTGCGACCGGGCAGCGGGCCCCCACACAAGTCGTACAGAAAATCCTTGAACGGAAAGCCCATCGGCACTTCGTAGTTGCCGGGACGCTGAATGTTGCCGCAGACCGAGAAGAGCTTGGTGCCGGTGCTCTTCGGATTGTCCGGCCGCATCCACTGCTTGTACCAATCAGCGCCGTTGGCCAAGATGTGCGGCACCGCCGCGAGCGTTTCGACGTTGTTGATCGTCGTTGGTGACGCGAACACGCCCGACACCGCGGGAAACGGCGGCTTGATGCGCGGATTGCCGCGACGGCCTTCGATGGAATTCATCATGGCCGTTTCTTCGCCGCAGATGTACGCGCCGGCGCCACGATGCACGTAGATGTTGATCGTCTTGCCGCTGCCCATCGCGTTCCTGCCGAGAATGCCGGCAGCGTAACACTCCTTGAGCGCATTCTCGACGCGCACCAGCGGCTCGGTGAACTCGCCGCGGATGTAGATGTAGCAGGTCTCGGCGCCGATCGCGTAGCTGCCGATCGCGCAGCCTTCGACGAGCGCATGCGGTGTCCACCGCATGATTTCGCGATCCTTGAACGTGCCCGGCTCCGATTCGTCGGCGTTGCAGCACAGATAGTGCGGCTTGCCGTCGCCCGGCTTCATGAACGACCACTTCACGCCGGTCGGAAAGCCCGCGCCGCCGCGGCCGCGCAGTCCCGAGTCCTTCACGACGGTCACGATGTCGGCGGGCGCCATGCCGAGCGCCTTCTTCAGCGCCGCGTAGCCGCCGCGCTTCTTCCAGCCGTCGAGGGTGATCGCCTCGGCGTCCCCGAAGTACTTCGAGAGCACCGTGACTTCACGCGCATTCGGTTTATGCGGATATCCCATGGGTTCAGCCGAGTTTCGCGAGAATTCCGGGCACCGCTTCCGCGGTGACGGACTCGAGAAAATCCTCATTGATCATGACCGGCGTCGCGAACCCGCAAGCGCCGAGACATTCGACTTCGATCACGGTGTACTTGCCATCGGCCGATGTCTGCCCGAGCTCCTGGCACCCGGTGTGCTTGAGAAACGCGTCGACCACCGCCTCGGCGCCGCAGACATTGCATGGCGACGTGGTGCATACCTGCACGAAGTGGCGGCCGACCGGATGCTGATGGTACATCGTGTAGAACGTGACGACACCTTTCACGTACGCCGGCGTGAGCTCGAGGACGTCGGCCACTTCGGCCATGGCGCCGCTGCTCACCCATCCGCGTTCGTGCTGCACCATCCACAATGCCGGGAGCAGCGCGGCCATCTTTGTCGGATAGCGCGAGAGCACCTCGTCCAGCTCCTTGCGGCGAGCGCTGCCCGGGGTGAACACCGGCACGTACGGCTCGTGGCCGTGCGCGGCGTCGCTGTGCGGCGCGTGGGCGGGCGAGTGCCCCTCGCCGATTTCACGCGGCACGCTCATCGATCGATCTCTCCCATCACGATGTCGATCGACGCGTTGATCGCGATCACGTCGGAAAGCAGGTGTCCTTCGACCATGCGCGGAATTGCCGACAGGTTCACGAAGGACGGCGGCCGGATGCGCCAGCGAACCGGCTTGGACGATCCGTCAGACACCATATAGTAGCCTTTCTCGCCCTTCGGACTTTCGACGGCGACGTAGGACTCGCCGCGCGGCGGCCGCGGTCCTTCCATCACCTGCTTGAAGTGGTGGATCATCGACTCCATGTCGCTCGTCGCCTTGCTCTTCGGCGGCAGGATCGCGCGATGGTCGGCCACGTTCACCGGGCCATCGGGCAGGCGCTTGATGGCCTGCTCGAGAATGCGCGTCGACTGCCGCAGCTCTTCCATGCGCACGAGATAGCGATCGTAGACGTCGCCGTTCGTCCCGACTGGCACGTCGAAGTCGTACGTTTCGTAATCGAGATACGGGAAGTCCTTGCGCATGTCCCACGCGACGCCGGACGCGCGCGCCATTGGACCCGAGAGCCCGTAGTTCACCGCCTCGTCAGCCGACATCACGCCCAGTCCGACCGTGCGGCCGACCCAGATTCCGTTGCGCGTGATGACGCGGTCGATCTCGCTGACCGTTTCCGGAAAGTGCTTCACGAAGGCGGTGAGCTGGTCGACCCAGCCGTCGGGAATGTCGGCGCCCATGCCGCCCACGCGCGTGAACGTCGTGGTGAGCCGCGCGCCGATCCAGTTCTCGAACAGGTTGTAGACGTTCTCGCGTTCCTGGAACGACCAAAGGAACGGAGTGAACGCGCCGATGTCGATGCAGGTGGTGCCGAGCCAGACGAGGTGCGAGATGATGCGCGACAGCTCCATGAGAATGACGCGCAACACCCTGCACCGCTCGGTGATCTCGATGCCGAACAGCCGCTCGGCGCCGAGCGCGAACGCGACGTTGTTGCCGGGCGAATTCAGATAATCCTCACGATCCGTCCACGGGATGATCTGATTGTATTGCCGGTACTCGCCGATCTTCTCGAAGCCGCAATGCAGGTAGCCGATGTGCGGAATGCACCGGACCACCGTTTCACCATCGAGCTCGAGAACCAGGCGGAGCACGCCATGCGTCGCCGGATGCTGCGGGCCGATGTTGATGAGCATGTGCTCGCCCTGCAGCCCGGGCTCGATCGACGGCGGCACCTCCACGGACACCGGCGCGCCCTGCTCGTCGACGACGAGCGGCACGCGCCGCGGCCGGCCCTGGGCATCCAGACCGGTGGTGGAGAGCTCGACCTCGACCGTGCGTTTCGTCGTCGCCATCGCTTCCTATTCTCCCGTCCGTTCGCCCGATTCCAGCCGGCGCTGCATATCGTTGGGGAGATCCTCGAACGCTTCGGCGATCGACAACTCCTCCTTCGAGTAGCGCGCCTCCGGATTGGCCGCGAGCGCCTGACGCAACTGCTCCGAGCGGCTGAACCGGCCGCGCAGCGGAAAGTCCTTGCGCAGCGGAAAGCCCTCGGCGTACTGCTCCCACATCAGCAGGCGCCGCAGATCGGGATGGCCGCTGAATCGAATGCCGAACATGTCGTAGCACTCACGCTCGAGCCAATCGGCGCTCTTATAGATGTCCCACACGCTCGGCACTTCGAGCGTCGACCCACGCTCGAGCTGCACCTTGAGCCGGAGAAAGCGGCGGAACGGCAACGAGCGGAGGTGCCAGACCACCTCGATCGGCTCTTCGAGATCGCGGAACTCGACGGCCGTCACGTCCGACAGATAGTCGTACCGCTGCGCGTCGTCGTCGTGCAGCCATTGAATGATGTCGTGTACCCGTGCGCGATCGACCACGATCGTCGTTTCGCCCCAGACGACCTCGGCGCGCGTGACGGCGCCGGCGAATCGCCCGCGCACCGCGTCGACCGAGGGATTCATCGCACCGCCGCGATGCGGAATTTCCCTTGGCGTCGATGGCGGCGCGGCGTCGCCAGGAAGCGCGCGCCCGGCGGCCGTCGGCGTGAACCCGTTGCTCACAGGCCGGAACGCGTTTGATGCACCGAATTCCCGAACGGCTCCGAGATCTCGTCGATCACCGCCGGTGAGACGTACAGCTGCGTCGTGGGATCGGGCTCCATTTCCTGGCGGAGGGACGGATCGCTCGACCGCTCGTGCTGAATCTTCTTCTGCAGCATCATGATGCCGTAGATCAGACCTTCGGGACGCGGCGGACAGCCAGGCACGTAGACGTCGACCGGAATGATCGCGTCGATGCCCTGCACCACTGCATAGTTGTCGAACATGCCGCCCGACGATGCGCACGCGCCCATCGAGATGCACCACTTGGGTTGCGGCATCTGCTGCCAGATTCGGCGGAGCACCGGCGCGAGCTTGAATGGCACGCGGCCGGCGCAGATGAGGAGGTCCGCCTGGCGCGGCGAAAAAGCCTGGCGCTCCATGCCGAAGCGCGCGATGTCGTATTTGCTCGCGGCGGTCGCCATGAACTCGATCGCGCAGCAGGCCGTACCGAACGGCATTGGCCAGAGCGAGTTCTTGCGGCCCCAGTTGACGAACTGGTCGAGCCTGGTCGTGAGCCAGGGCTCATCGCTCGACATCTCGACGCGATGAGGCTCCGGACGTGGACTCAATCCCATTGCAGCGCTCCCTTCTTCCACACGTAGATGAAGCCGACGAGCAGAATGATGATGAAGACGATCATCTCCGAGAGCCCGAACAGCGACATGCGTCCCGCGGGACAGACGTTATTGGCAAGGGGCACCGTGCAGGAGAGCTGCCGGTAGTACGCGCCCCACGGAATCATGAAGACCGTTTCGATGTCGAAGATGATGAACAGCACCGCGACCATGTAGAACTTGACCGAAAAGCGCTCGTGGGCGTCGCCGAGTGGGGGAATGCCGGACTCGTACGGCGTCTGCTTGACGGGACTGGGGCGCGGGCGGAGGGTGAGATGGGAGAGCCCGAGCATTACGATCGCGTTGACGACCACAAAGCCCAGGAGCAGCAACACCGGGAAGTACGTGTGGAGCATGGGTCTCCCAACTTCGTGAAAACTTTCACTAAGTCCGCGGGCGAAAATTACCCTGTTTCCGGAAACGATGTCAATTGCTGGAGAGAGGAGAGTGGAGAGAGGATCGGAAGTGCGCAGGAGCGGCGCAGCGAGCGCGCGCGACGAGCTTGGCGTGGCGTAGGACGCGAAATAACTTCCGCGCGGCGCCGGTCTGTCGTCTGTGCTCTCGCACCTCGCCTCTCAGTAGTTCCCTCTCCTCTCTCCTCTCTCCTCTCTCCTCTCTCCCCGCTTCCGATGATCATGTCCGACCGCTGGATCACCCGCATGGCCCGCGAGCACGGGATGATCGAACCATATGAAGGTCGGCAGGTGCGCAAGGGCGTGATCTCGTACGGCGTCAGCTCGTACGGCTACGACATGCGGGTGGCCCACGAGTTCCGGATCTTCACCAACGTCCTGAACTCGATCGTCGACCCGAAGCAGTTCGATCCAAAGTCGTTCGTGCCATTCGAGGGCGACGTGTGCATCGTGCCGCCCAACTCGTTCGCCCTCGCGCGCTCCGTCGAGTACTTTCGCATTCCGCGGAACATTCTCACCGTCACGGTGGGCAAGTCGACGTACGCGCGCTGTGGCATCATCACCAACGTCACGCCGCTCGAGCCGGAGTGGGAAGGCTACGTGACGTTGGAAATTTCGAATACCACGCCGCTGCCGGCCCGGATCTACGCCAACGAAGGCATCGCGCAGGTGCTGTTCTTCCGCGGCGAAGAGGAGCCGGAAGTGTCGTACAAGGACAAGAGCGGCAAGTACCAGGGCCAGGTCGGAGTAACGCTGCCGCGACTCTAGGCCGGACGACCGGCAGCGGTCCGGAACCGCGACGTCGCGCGAGTTCTGCTCGCGAGCGGCGCCGCTGATTCGTCGCTCTGGCGAAGGTCAGCGGAACAATCCCGCCGCGTACGCGACGATCAGTAGCACGACCACAACCGCCACAACCCAGAATACGGGATTGCGGCCGCGCTGCGCCGGCATGCGGCCGGCCGGCGTGCCGGGAGCGTGCTGCGCGTGCGGGTTCGTACCCTCGCCCGTCACGTAGGTCGTCTTCTCGACTGCGTCCGCGCCGCCAAGCTGGGCCTCGGCGTCAGGATATTCATGTTGCGGGATTTGTCCGCCCTGATCTCCAGGCCGCGGATTGGTCATACGCGCCTCGTTCGTCGTGTGGCGCAGTCAGCTTGCACGGGCCGCGCCACCGGTCGAACGCCGCGCGCCGCGGCCGAGCCTCTCCGGCGATTACCCGGCGCCGACGGCGGATTTCTCCTCGCGCACGGCGAGCGTCGCGGCGATGAAATCGCGATTCATCCGCGCGATCGTATCGATGCTGATCTCCTTCGGGCACGCCTCCTGACATTCGCCATGCCACGTGCAGTGGCCGAAGCCTTCCACGTCCATCTGCGCGACCATTCGGCGAGCGCGGCGCTCGCGCTCCGGCTGGCCCTGTGGCAGCAGCCCAAGGTGCGAGATCTTGGCCGCGGTGAACAGTGAGGCCGAGCCGTTCGGGCAGGCGGCGACGCACGCACCGCAGCCGATGCACGCCGCCGCGTCCATTGCATCGTCAGCGTCCGGCTTCGCGATGAGAATGTTGTTGGCGTCCTGTGCGCTGCCGGTCGGCGCGGTAATGAATCCGCCCGAGGCGATGATGCGGTCGAGCGCGCTTCGGTTCACCACCAGATCCTTCACGACGGGAAATGCGCGCGACCGCCACGGTTCGATGTACACGGTCGCGCCGTCGTCGAAGCTGCGCATGTGCAGCTGACAGGTCGCCGTGCCCTTCATTGGACCATGCGCGACGCCGTTGATCATCATGCCGCACGAGCCGCAGATTCCCTCTCGGCAGTCGTGATCGAACGCGATCGGCAGCTTCCCCGCCTCGACGAGGCCTTCATTGACGACGTCGAGCATCTCGAGAAACGACATGTCCGGGCTGATGTCGTGCGCGTCGTAGCGCTCCATCGCACCAGGGGCATCGGGGCCGGCTTGCCGCCACACGTATAAAGTCAGGTTCATCGATCGGAACGGATCAGTGGTTGCGAAATCATTCGCGTCACTTGTACGAGCGCTGCGAGAGCGCCACGTTCTCGAACACGAGCGGTTCCTTGTTGAGCACCGGCGGCTTGCCGTCGCCGTCATACGACCACGCGGCGACATACGCGAACCGCTCGTCGTTGCGCAACGCTTCGCCATCGGGCGTCTGATACTCGACCCGGAAATGACAGCCGCATGATTCGTCGCGGTGCAGCGCATCGAGGCACATCAGCTCCGCCAGCTCGAGGAAATCAGCCACGCGGCCGGCGTGCTCGAGCGATTGATTCAGTTCGGCGCCGGTGCCCGGAATACGGACGTCGTGCCAGAATTCGTCGCGCAGCCTCGGAATGATCTCGAGCGCCTCCTTTAACCCCTCCGCCGAGCGCGCCATGCCGCAGTGCTCCCACATGACCCGACCGAGCTCGCGATGGAACGAGGCGACGGTCCGCGTGCCGTGCACCGACAGCAGTTTCTCCGTGCGCGCGCGCACGGCGTCTTCCGTCGCGCGGACTTCCGCCGTGTCGTGCGTGACCGGCGCGAGCTTGTTCGAACCGAGATAATCGCCCACCGTGAGCGGTGCGACGAAGTAGCCGTCGGCAAGGCCCTGCATCAACGCGCTCGCGCCAAGGCGGTTCGCGCCGTGATCGGAGAAATTCGCTTCGCCAACCACGTGCAGCCCCGGAATGGTGCTCATCAGGTTGTAATCCACCCACAAGCCGCCCATGGTGTAGTGCGGCGCCGGATAGATGCGCATTGGCACTTCGTACGGATTCTCGTCCGTGATGCGTTCATACATCTCGAAAAGATTGCCGTACCGCTCGGCGATGCGCTCGCGACCGAGCCGGTTGATGGCGTCGGCGAAGTCGAGATAGACGCCGCGGCCGCCGGGCCCCACGCCGCGGCCCTCGTCGCAGACTTCCTTCGCCGCGCGCGATGCGATGTCGCGCGGCGAGAGATTGCCGAAGCTCGGGTACTTCCGCTCGAGGTAGTAGTCGCGATCCTGCTCGGGGATGTCCTGCGGGCGCTTGCCGCAATCCTCCTTGCGCTTCGGCACCCACACACGCCCATCGTTGCGCAGCGACTCGCTCATGAGCGTGAGCTTGGATTGGTGCTCGCCGCTCTGGGGTATGCACGTCGGGTGAATCTGGGTGTAGCACGGATTCGCGAATGCGGCGCCGCGCTTGTACGCCCGCCAGATCGCCGTCGCGTTCGATCCCTTCGCGTTCGTCGACAGATAGAAGACGTTGCTGTACCCGCCGGTCGCGAGCACGACGACGTCCGCCAGGTGCGTCTCGATCGCGCCGCTCACCATGTCGCGCACCACGATGCCGCGCGCGCGTCCATCGACGACGACGACGTCGAGCATCTCGGTGCGCGGGAACATCGTGACGCCGCCCCGCGCAATCTCCTTCTCCAATGCCTGATACGCGCCGAGCAGCAGCTGCTGACCGGTCTGGCCGCGCGCGTAGAAGGTGCGCGACACCTGCGCACCGCCGAACGAACGATTGGCGAGAATGCCGCCGTACTCGCGCGCGAACGGCACGCCCTGCGCCACGCACTGGTCGATGATGTTGACGCTGACTTCCGCCAGCCGGTACACGTTCGATTCACGCGACCGATAGTCGCCGCCCTTGACCGTGTCGTAGAACAGACGGTACACGCTGTCGCCGTCGTTCTGATAGTTCTTCGCCGCGTTGATGCCGCCCTGCGCCGCGATGCTGTGCGCGCGCCGCGGCGAGTCCTGGAAGCAGAAGCACTTGACGTTGTATCCCAGCTCGCTGAGCGACGCCGCCGCCGATCCACCGGCCAGGCCCGATCCCACGACGATCACGGTGTATTTCCGCTTGTTCGCGGGATTCACCAGCTTCATCTCGAACCGGTGCTTGCTCCACTTCTTGTCGATTGGGCCCGAGGGGGCCTTGGACTTCAGCTCCATGGCTTACCGGATGACGCCGGCGATGACGCCGACGGGAACGAGCGTGAACCCGAGCCACACGATCACCGCGATCGCGAGCGCGATCGGCCGATGCAGCGGATGTGGCGAGGACTTGGCGTAGCCCAGCGTGCGTACCGAGCTCCAGGCGCCGTGATACAGGTGGAAGCCCAGCGCGATCATGGCCACGATGTAGAATGCCGCGACCCACCAGATGCGAAAGCTCGCGACGATGTTGCCATAGACGTCGCGATCGCCTCGCGAATCGGTCATGCCGCGCCAACCGGCGGGATCGATCGTCTGGGTCGTGAAGTGCAGAATGTGAAAGACGATGAACACGAGCAGCAGCACGCCGCCCCACTTCATCGTGCGCGACGCCCACGTGGCGGCTTGCGGCTCCTTGCGCTCGTACCCGACCGGCCGCGCAGCGGCGGAGATGCGCGTCAACTGATACGCCATCAACACGTGCAGCACGACCGCGACGATCAGAATGATGCGGATCAGCCAGGTGAATTCGTCGAGCGGCCCATGCAGCAGCGCGCCGTAGCCGTTCAGCTTTGCCGGTCCGACGAACACCTGCAGGTTGCCGAGCATGTGGACGATCACGAATGCCACGCCAATCAGGCCCGTGACGCCCATGATGATCTTCTTCCCGATCGTCGACCGGTAGAAGGCGGTGAGAAAGCTCATGTGCCGTTACAACTTCACGGCTTTCATTGGCTCCCGCACGGCGTCGGCGCTCTTCTGGAGCGCGGCGCGCTCATCGGCCGTCAGCTCGACCTCGATGATCCGCTCCAGACCGCGACGACCGAGCTTGCAAGGCACGCCGAGGAACAGATCCTTCATGCCGTATTCTCCCGTGAGCCACGCCGCGCATGGCAGAATGCGATGCTGATCGAACGCGATTGCCTCGGCCATCTGCACCGCGCCCGCCGAAGGGGCGTAGTAGGCCGAACCGGTCTTGAGATGCTTGACGATCTCGCCGCCACCGCCGCGCGTGCGTGTGATGATGCTGTCGAGCGTGTCGCGCGCGATGAGCTGCGTGATCGGAATGCCGCTCACGCTCGTGTAGGAGATGAGCGGGACCATCGTGTCGCCGTGTCCGCCGAGGACCATTGCCTGGATGTCGCGCACGGAAACGTCGAGCGCTTCGGCGAGGAACGAGCGGTATCGCGCGGTGTCGAGTACTCCCGCCATGCCGAGCACGCGCTCGCGTGGAAACCCGCTGACCTGCTTCGCGACGTAGCACATCACGTCGAGCGGGTTCGAGACGATGATGAGAATCGCGTTGGGCGACGACTTCTTGATCTGCTCGGCCACCTGCTTGACGATGCCGGCGTTCGTATTGAGCAGATCGTCGCGCGACATGCCTGGCTTGCGCGCGATGCCGGCGGTGATGATGACGATGTCGGATTCCGCCGTCTCGTCATAGCCGTTCGTGCCGACGATGCGGGAATCGAAGCCTTCGATTGGCGCGGACTCCCACTGATCGAGTCCCTTGCCCTGTGGAATGCCTTCAACGACGTCAACCATGACGACGGTGCTGGCCAGCTCTTTCTCCGCGACACGCTGCGCGGTCGTTGCGCCAACGTTTCCAGCGCCAACGACGGTGATTTTATTGACCATGAATGGTTCGCTTGAGTGGAAGGACTGAAGCGAAACCTAATCAGGCCCGTCCGCGCGCTCTACCGTTGCGCCGTTCCGCCGTGGCTCAGCCGCCGACTTGCGAGAGCGCCTTCAATCCGCCGATGCGCATCTGCAGCAGCTCGTGCTCCTTCGGCTTGTTGGCGAGCGCCTGACGAAACAACGGCTCGAGCGGCTCGCCCGCGCGCACCGCAGTGCGAAGATCCACTTCGTGATCGCCGAACAAGCAGGTGCGCAGCCGTCCATCGGCGGTGAGTCGCACACGATTGCATGACGCACAGTACGTGTGCGTCATCGGCGTGATGACGCCGATCGTGCCCGCGGCGCTCGGCCAGCGATAGTAGGCAGCCGGTCCGTTGCCGCGCGACGGACCGTCGGACGGTGTGAGCGGCGCGATCGCGTTGAGGCGTGCGAGCAGCTCGTCGGTTGGAACGACGTGCGACCACGTGAGCGAGCGCAGGTCGCCGACGGGCATCAACTCGATGAAGCGCACGTGCCATGGATGCTCGAGCGTGAGGCGCGCGAGATCCTCGACCTCGTCGTCGTTGATGCCGCGCATCACGACCATGTTGAGCTTGACCGGATCGAGGCCGGCGTCGTGCGCGGCCGTCGCCGACCGCACCGGGTCGAAGCCGAGATCGCGTCGAGCGATGGTCGCGATCCGATCGGCCCGCAGGCTGTCGACGCTCATGTTGACGCGATCGAGCCCTGCCTCGCGCAACAGCGGCGCGATCGCCGGGAGCCGAACGCCGTTCGTCGACAGGGCGATATCCGTGATCTCTGGAATCGCGTGCAGCATGCGCACCAGCTCGTGAATTTGCGGGCGAATCGTCGGCTCGCCCCCAGTGATGCGCAGTCGCCGCAGCCCGAGCGGCGCAAGCTGCCGCACGACTTCCGTAATCTCTTCGTACGAAAGAATGTCGGCTTTCGGCAGCCACTGCATGCCCGTTTCCGGCATGCAGTAGACGCAGCGGAAGTTGCAGCGGTCGGTGACGGAGATACGGAGATACTCGATGCTCCGCCCGAATTGATCGCGCAGCGCTGCAAACTCGCCGCGGTCGCTGGTCGTGCTTTGGGCAGTCCCGTTCAAGTCACTCATGCCGCTCCCCCAGAACCAACGACTTCTCTCCTCTCCTCTCTCCCCTCTCTCCTCTCGACAGCCACCCACTCGCGCGTCCCGTCGACGTAGTGCTCCAGCTTCCAGATCGGAACGCGCTGCTTGAGCTGCTCGATGATGTATCGATTGGCCTCGTACGCCGCGCCTCGGTGCGGATGCGCGACGGCGATCGCCACGCTGGCTTCGCCCAGCTCGAGAGTTCCAATGCGGTGCTCGACGACTATGTCGCGCGTGTCGAAGCGCTCAGCGGCCTCGCGCGCGATGTCCGCCAGCTCGCGCTCGGCCATCGATCGATAGGCGCTGTACTCCATGCCCGACACTTCCCGGCCGTCGTTCACCTCGCGCACGGTACCGAGGAAGAGCACCGTCGCGCCGTTTGCCGAGCGCGCCACTTCGCCGAGCAACTGCTGCGGATCGATCGGGCGCTCCACGATGGCGGTGCGCATTCAGCCTCCCGCAACCGGTGGAATGATCGCGACTTCGTCGCCGGCGTGCACGACGTCGTGACGCGCCGCGTATCGCTCGTTCACCGCGACCAGTGGCTCGCGCGGCAGACGGGCCGCTCCGGGCAGGCCGCGAACCGAGCCGATGACGTCAGCAACCGTCGCGCCGCTCGGCAGCTCGACATCGATCGAGCTGGCGCCGAGCGATTCCGCGTAGGAGGCGAACAACAGCACAGTCACGATCATGAGTGATGCTACCCCGAATCTGGGGAAGTGGGAAGCGTCGATCGACGCACGCCGAATTGCGAACGGCCCGATGCCGCGCGGGCATCGAGCCGTGATAAACTGAAAAAACAAAAGCGCTTAGGCCTCGGTCATCTCCTCGATGTCGTCCTCGAAATCACTGAGCTCGAGGCCTGCGACCATCGCGCGGAGCTCCTTGGACGGTTTGAACACCGGCACCGGCCTCGCGGAGACTTCGACAGGCGAGCCCGTCCGTGGATTTCGCGCCATGCGCGTCTTGCGATGCCGAATCTTGAACGTGCCGAAACCCCGGACTTCTATGTTCTTCTGACCCTGCAGCGCTTCTTTGATCGACTCCAGGAAAGCGTCGACGACGCGGGCGCAGTCTTTCTTGGAGATCATCGGCCCGGCAGTCCGGGAAATCTGGGCCGTGACTCTCTCGACCAGGTCGGCTTTGGTCATGCGAAATGCCTCGTGTTCAGGCGCCCGAGAACCCGGGAACGCATACCGAACTTAGCGACGTTAACTCTTGTGTGTCAAGAGTTTGGGTCACTTGTGGCCGCGTGCGAACGGACCGTTTTCATGAAATCGTCGAACAGCGGCCGAGCGTCGTGAGGGCCGGGGGCCGCTTCCGGATGGTACTGGACCGCAAAGATCGGCATCGAGCGGTGGCGCAGGCCCTCGATCGAGCCATCGTTCAGGTTCACATGGGTCACTTCGAGGTCCGGTGCACCCGGTATTCCCCCATCTGCACCTTCCACGGCGAAGCCGTGATTTTGTGAGGTGATCAGCACGCGACCGCTGTCGACTTCGCGTACCGGATGATTTCCGCCGCGGTGGCCGTAGGGCATCTTGACGGTGCGCGCGCCGAAAGTGAGGCCAAGGATCTGGTGTCCCAGACAGATACCGAAGATCGGCACACCTTCGCGGGCAATGGTGCGAACAACCGTTGGTGCATACGACACGGCTGCGGGATCACCCGGGCCGTTCGACAGGAACACTCCATTCGGCGCGAGCCCAAGCACTTCCTCCGCCGGCGTTTCGGCGGGAACCACCGTGACATGGCAGTCGTGTTCGGCAAAGAGCCGCAGAATGTTGCGCTTGATGCCGAAATCGTACGCCACGATGTGGTATGGAGCGCTCGGATTCCCCCACTCGTACTTCGAGGGCGTCGTCACGCGAGTGGCGAGATCGAGACCTTCCATCGCCGGGCAGGCGTCGAGCGCAATCAACGCCTCGCGTGACGGCTCGATTCCGTCGGCGATGATGCCACGCATCACCCCTGCCGATCTCAGGTGCCGAGTAAGGCGGCGAGTGTCAACATCCTCGAGTACCGGCACTTGCGATGTCTCGAACCACGACGCGAGACTGCCTTCGGCTCGCCAGTTCGAGTAGCTGCGCGACAGCTCGCGAACGACCACGCCGGCGACTTGCGCTCGCGCCGATTCGGGGTCTGACGTGTTCACGCCGTAGTTGCCGATCATCGGCGCCGTCATCACGACGATCTGGCCGCGATAGGAGGGGTCGGTGAACACCTCCTGGTAGCCGCTCATGTTCGTCGTGAACACGACCTCGGCGACTGTCGGCATGGCGCCGCCGATGAGATTTCCGCGAAACAGGGTTCCATCCTCGAGGAGGAGGAACCCTGGCCGACCGCGTGGGGCGTCGCTCACGCCGTTACGGCTTTTTCGTCGGCGCGGGCGTGGCTGGCGCCGGCTTCGATGCCGAACCTTGCGCACCGTTCGCTGGCGCCGGCGCGGTCGTGGTCGGCGCGGGCGAGAGCGGAATCGTCGGATTCGCTCCGCCAGCCGGTGCTGTGTTCGCCGGCGCCGTTACCGGTGCATTCGGAAACGCCTGATCGAGCACCGACTTGGGCGTGCGGCTGCGTGACGACGCGAGCGCAAGCAGGAACGACAATCCGAGAAAGATTCCGCCGCACCACCAGCTCGCCTTGGTCAGCAGATTTCCCGTCTGGCGCGTGCCGAGAAACGAGCTGGCCGAGCTGCTCACACCGCCGAACGATGCGGCCATGCCTCCGCCCTGTCCCGATTGCATCAGGATCGCGACGCAGAGGATGATACTGTCGATGATGAGGAGGATCAGCAGGAAGGTGTACAGCATCGCGGCGAGCTCGGTGTGACGAAGGGTAAGCTCCAAATATCACGATACTTAGCGCGCTGCGTCAACCCTTCGCCGCGCGAGTGCCGCAGATCCTTGCCCAGTTCGCCGGGTCCAGGCACGCACCACCGACCAGCAGCCCGTCCACGTCGCGCGCCGCCAACAGCGACTCGGCGTTGCCCGCATTGACGCTGCCGCCGTAGACGATCGGAACAGCGGCGGCGCGATCGCCGATGCGTTCTCGCAATGCACTACGCAGATGCGCGTGTACGGCGGCTGCGTCCGCGGGCGTTGCCGTCTTGCCGGTGCCGATCGCCCACACCGGCTCGTACGCGATGATCGCCGCAGCAACGCTCTCATCCGCCACTTCGGCGAGCCCGGCGCGGAGCTGGTTCAGCACGATTTCGTTCGTCGTTCCAGCCTCACGTTGATCGAGCAGCTCGCCGACGCAGACGATTGGCGTGAGGCCGTTGCGCACCGCGGCCGCGCACTTGAGTGCGGTCTCCGCGTCCGTTTCGCCGAACACGTGGCGGCGTTCCGAGTGTCCAACGAGAGCGTACCGCGCGCCGGCATCAGCCGCCATTCGCGCCGACGTTTCGCCGGTGAACGCGCCGGCATCTTCAGTCCACACATTCTGAACGCCGACCGCGATATCTCGCCGGCTGCCGAGCGCGTGCATCACGGCGCCGATCGAGATCGCGGGCGGACAGAAGATCACCGTTCGATCCTCGTGCGGCGTCCAGCGCGCCGTGAACGCGGCCATGTACGCACGGGCCTCCGTAGGCCCGTGATTCATCTTCCAGTTCGCAATGAAAACGGGGCGGCGCATCAACGGCGGTCGTCGAGCGCCGCCACGCCGGGCAGAACCTTGCCCTCGAGGAACTCGAGCGAGGCGCCGCCGCCCGTCGACACGTGGCTCATGGCATTCTCCAATCCGAGCTCGGCGACGGCAGCCGCCGAGTCGCCGCCGCCGACGATCGTGGTAGCGCCGGTCTTCGTCGCGCGACCCATGGCCTCGGCAACGGCGCGAGTCCCTGCATCGAATGGCGGCTTTTCGAAGACGCCCATTGGTCCGTTCCAGACCACGGTGCGCGCGCGAGCGATGGCGCTCGCGAACTGCGCCGACGCTTCCGGGCCAATGTCGAACATGGCTTCATCGGCCGGGATCGCGTCGCGGGGGACGGCGTGCGCGCTCTGCGCCGCGTCGAGTGACGGGCCCACGTTGGCGTCGGTCGGCAGCAGCAGCTTGTCGCGCCCGCGTGCGAGAATGTCCTTCGCCATGTCGACGCGGTCCGCTTCCACGAGCGACTTGCCAGTTTCGAGTCCCATCGCCGTGAAGAACGTGCACGCCATGGCGCCGCCGATCACGAGCTGGTCCACCTTTGGCAGCAGGTGTTCGATCACGTCGATCTTGCCGGAAATCTTGGCCCCGCCGAGAATGGCGACGAACGGCCGTTGAGGATTCTCCAATGCGTCGCCCAGGTAATCCAGCTCGCGCTGCATCAACAGGCCGGCGACCGCCGGGTGCAGCACGTGCGCGACGCCTTCGGTCGAGGCGTGCGCCCGATGTGCCGAACCGAACGCATCGTTGACATAGAAATCGCCCAGCTCGGCGAGACCGCGCGACAGGCGCTCGTCGTTCGATTCCTCGCCCCCCAGAAAGCGGGTGTTCTCGAGCAGGATGACGTGCGCGTTCCGATTGTGCGTCGCCTTGATCGCCTCGTCCGTGTCCGTGCTCTCGACGAACAGGACGTGCTGGTCTGGCAGCAGCTCGGCGAGGCGGCGCGCGACCGGCTCCAATGAATACTTCGCATCGGGCTTGCCTTTCGGCCGTCCGAGGTGCGAGAGCAGCACCACGCGGGCACCGCGGTCGAGCAGCATCTGGATCGTCGGCAGCGCCGCGCGGATGCGCGTGTCGTCGGTCACGCGCCCGTCGGCGAGCGGCACGTTGAAGTCCACGCGCACCAGCGCGCGTTTGCCGCGCACTTCGGCGTCCGACAGGTCGCGAATCGTTCGCTTGTTCATGTGGCGTACGAAGCGGTCAGAGTCGCGCAGCGACGTAGCGCAGCAGGTCGACGCAGCGCGACGCGTAACCCCACTCGTTGTCGTACCAGCCCGACACCTTGATCAGCAGACCATCGACGACGTTCGTGCTCTTTGCGTCGAGAATGCACGAATGCGGATTCCCGATATAGTCGCTCGAGACCAGCTCTTCCTCGGTGTATTGAATGATTCCGTCGAGCGGCCCTTCGGCGGCGGTGCGGAACGCATCGTTGACCTGTTCGGCCGTTACCGGCTTGTCGACGACCACGGCGAGATCGGTCAGCGATACGTCGGGCGTCGGCACGCGGATCGAGATGCCGTCGAGCTTTCCCTTGAGCTCCGGAATGACGAGCGACGTGGCTTTGGCAGCTCCGGTCGTGGTGGGAATGATCGACAGCGCGGCCGCACGCGCCCGGCGCAGATCCTTGTGCGGCAGGTCGAGCACGTTTTGATCGTTCGTGTAGCTGTGCACCGTGACCATCGAGCCGCGAACGAAGCCGAACGCGTCGCGGATGACCTTCACCATCGGCACCAGACAATTGGTGGTGCACGAGGCGTTGGAGATGATCGTGTGCTTTGCCGAATCGTATTTCGATTCGTTGACGCCCAGCACGATGGTGATGTCCTCGCCCTTGCCCGGCGCGGAGATGATCACCTTCTTCGCGCCGGCGTCGATGTGCTTGCGCGCCGCGTCGGCATTGGTGAAACGGCCGGTGGACTCGAGCACGATGTCGACCCCGAGCGCCTTCCACGGCAATTGCGCCGGGTCCTTTTCCGCCGACACGTGAATCTCGTCGCCGTCCACGGTGATCGAGCCGTCGCCTGCTTCGACGTCGCCGTCGAACGTGCGGTGCACGGAGTCGTACTTGAACAGGTGCGCGAGCGTCTTCGTGTCCGTGAGATCGTTGACCGCGACGAACTCGATATCGGCCACGCATTGCTGTTTGGCGGCGCGCAGCACCTGGCGGCCGATCCGTCCAAAGCCGTTGATGCCAATCCGAATGGCCATCCCTGCCCTCTCTGTAGTGGTTACCACCGGTCGCCAAGTGCCGGCGCCCGGGCGAAGGTCACGAAACTAACAATGCGTGCACCGCCATCGCAGAGCGCGGCAGCGCACGCGTTCAGGGTCGCGGCGGTCGTCACGACATCGTCGACGATCACGACATGGGCGCCGCGGAGCACGTTTCGCGCCGACGGGCGAGCGCGAAATGCGCCGGAAACGTTGCGGAGTCGGTCCCCCGGTGTCAACCGCGTCTGCGTCTCGGTGTGGCGCACGCGTGTGACCACGTCATTCCAGCACGGAACCGACCAGTGTTGCGCCAGCGCCCGCGATAATTCCGCGCTCTGATTGTACCCGCGCTGTCGCTCGCGCCTGGCGGAGAGCGGCACTGGAACGACGGCGCAACGTTCGTCGAGCACATCTGGTGGCCAGTCCAGCCGGTGCATGCGCGTCGCCATCTCGCCGGCCACGCGCGGCCAGCCCTGGTACTTGAGCGCGTGCACGATACCGAGCCCAATCGGACCCGACGCCCAGCAGACGCTGCGTGCCGCGCGAATGTACGGCGGCAGCAGCTCGCACCAGCGGCACTTCTGGCCATACGTGGGATGGCCACACCGTTCGCAGCGCGGCGCCGGTAGCAACGGCAATCGCGCCCAGCATCGGCCGCAGACGAGACCCTGCTCGCCGCGATCGAGCAGTCGCTCGCAGACGACGCAGCAGCGCGGAAGCAGGAAGTCGAGAAGCGCCGCCGCGCTCGGAGTGCTCGCCGCGTGTGTGATCAGCTCGGCGATCGACACGCGGGCTCGCTGGAACGGCGGTCAGCTCGCTCCGTCGCGGACAGATGCCCGCATCGCGACGCGGTCCGCGGGCATTCCGAACCACCTCTCGAAGGCGAGCGCACCCTGCTCGACGAGCATCCCGAGGCCATCGTGCGCGCGATGGCCGCGCGTCTTGAGCGCACGCACCCAGCGTGTCTCGCCGCGGCGATAGACGAGATCCAGCACCGCGCTGTCCGGCGCGACGAGCGCTGGGTCGACCGGCATTGCGTCGTCATGCAAACCAACGGAGGTTGCGTTGACGAGAAGCTGTGCACCGGCGATCACGCCCACATCATCGACTGGACGCGCGATGGACCGAAATCGTGCACAGAGGTGTGCGGCTCGTTCGGGTGTGCGATTGTACACGTGCGCGTCGCACCCGATCCATGATTCGACCGCAGCCAGCACGGCCGCGGCTGCCCCGCCTGCGCCGAGCACGCCGACCGTGATTCCCCGCGGCGGCTCGCCGAGCAGTTCCACGACGGCGGCATTGAACCCGCCGACGTCGGAGTTGTCGCCGACGAGGAGGCCGTCGTCATCGACCCAGAAGACGTTCACGGCGCCGACGCGCGCCGCCAGCGGCGTGAGGTGATCGCAGCGCTCGCGCATCCGCTCCTTGTAGGGCACCGTCACGTTGCCCGCGACACGGTCCGCGACGAGACGCGACACGCAGCGGTCGAAGTCGCCTGGCTCGAGATCCAGCGCCTCGTAACGCACCGGAATATCAGCGGCACGGAGCGCCGCGTTCTGGAATGTGGGCGAGAGCGAGTGACCGACGGGATGCCCGAGCAGCACCAACCGCGCGGGCCGGCGCGTCACGACTTGCCCGGCGCCCGCTCGGCGGCAATGCGCTCGAACACGCGGCGAATCTCCTGTTCGAGCTCGTCCGCCGTGGCGCGGTACACGTCCAGTTCGGCGCCGATCGGATCGCTGATCGGCCGAATGTCGGTGCCGCGAGACGCATATTCGGCGAGCAAATAGGCGTGGTCGCCGCCGCCCAGGGCTTCGACGCGCTCGAGATGGTGCGGACCCATGACGAGAATGAGATCGGAATCGCGCACGAGGTCGCGCGTCAATGTCTGCGCGCGATGACTGCTCAGATCCATGTTGCGTTCCATGCCGACGAGCAATGCGCCGTCGCTGGCCGGCGCGCCATCGTGCGCGCTGGTGCCGGCGCTCGCGGCCTCGATGTCGGTGAGGCCGCGTTCGATCGCAATCTTGCGCGCGATCGCCTCTGACATCGGGCTGCGGCAGGTGTTGCCCGTGCAGACGAACAGAATCTTCATGCGATCAGGCATCTCCAATCAAACGAGGCAGCGTCTCGCGCAGCGTCGCCGCGGAGATCGCTCCGGGGCGGATCACGCGCGGCAAACGACCAGTGCAATCGAGCACGGTCGAGGGCGACGACGGCACCAGGGTTCCACCGTCCAGCACTCGAAGCTGCCCGCGGGCGACTGCGTCGCTCCACTGTGTCAGAATCTCGGCGGCGGAAGTGGCGGGGGGAACCCCCGGACGATTCGCGCTGGTCGAGGTGATCGCGTCTCCATGTGCGCGAATGAGCCGCGCGATGCCGGCGTGGCTCGTCCAGCGCACCGCCACACCTCCTTCCGGGCCGCGGAGTCGGTCGGGTACACGTCGCTCGCCGCCCGACAGCACGAGTGTCAGCGGACCGGGCCAGTGTCGGGTGACGAGATTTGCCGCGTAGCTCGGAAAATGGAGATTCAGCCGCTCGATCATGTCCGGGCCGGCGATCAGCAGCAGGAATGGCTTGCCGGGCGGCCGGTGCTTGAGCGCGACGAGCGCGTCCACCGAATCGCGGTCGATGCCGCCGCCGAAGCCGTACACCGTCTCGGTGGGATACGCGAGCACGCGCCGCGCTTCGATTTGCATCAGCGCGCGGCGCAGCGCCGCTTGCACCTCGTCCGCGGACCAGAACGGAATGGAGAGGGCGTCCGACCTCATTCGAGAAGTGTAAAGAGCGCCTCGGCCCGGGCAAAATCCGCGGCGTCGGTGATCTTGAGCGCCCGCTCGCTTCCAGCGACGACGCGCACGGGAATCTCGAGCGCCTCGCACAGCGCGGCGTCGTCGGTAGCGGACAGGCGGCGGGCGGCCGCCTGTCGGTGAGCGCGGACGATCACTTCGCGCGGAAAGCCCTGCGGTGTCTGCGCGCGCCACAGTCCCTCACGATCGACGGTGCGGACGATGAAGCCCTGCTCATCCACCTGCTTCAGCGTGTCGACCACCGGCAGCGCGGCGATCGTCGAGTGCCCGTCGCGCACGGAAGCGATCACCCGATCGATCGTGCCGTCGCTCACCAGCGGGCGGGCAGCGTCGTGCACCAGCACGATCTCTGCTTCATCCGGCAGATCGTCGAGGCCGTGCTTGACGGATTCGGTCCGCGTCCGCCCGCCGGTCGAGACCATCAGGCGATCGATGTCGCACTGGAAGATCCAGGGTGGTGGATCAGCGGCGTACTCGATCGGCAGCACGCACACGACGGACACCACGTCGTCGCGCGCCATGAACGTCTGCAGGCTGTGCAGCAACGCCGGCTTGCCGGCGACCCAGCGGAATTGCTTGAGCTCAGTGCCGCCAGTGCGCGTGCTCGCTCCGCCCGCCACGATGACCACGCCGACGTCGCGGCGTGCGCTCATGCGAACACGCGGCGCAACAGATCCTGAATCGTGCGCACGCCGACGATCTCGAGGTCGCGACTCAGTCGACGCGGAATGCCGCGCTCGGCGAGATAGACGCGCTTCATGCCCATGTTCGCCGCTTCCGCCACGCGTCGGTCGGCCTGCGACACGGAACGGACTTCGCCGCCGAGGCCGACTTCGCCGATGAAGATCGCATCCGATGGCAGCGCCTTGTCGTAGACGCTCGAGGCCAGCGCCGCGGCGACGGCGAGATCGCCGGCCGGTTCCACGAGGCGCATGCCGCCGACCACGTTGAGAAAGACATCCAGCTGCGCGAACGACAATCCGGCGCGCTTGTCGAGCACGGCCAGCAGCAGCGCGAGCCGGCGGCCGTCGAATCCCGTGGCGACGCGTTGCGGCGTTCCGAAGCCCGCCTTGGCCGCCAGCGCCTGGATCTCGACCAGCATGGGCCGCGTCCCCTCGAGCAGCGCCGTCACCGCGCTGCCGGACGCGTGACTCGCGCGATCGCCCATGAACAGCTCGGACGGATTCGCCACGGGCTCGAGCCCCTGCTCCGTCATCCGGAAGACGCCGATCTCGTCGACGCTGCCAAAGCGATTCTTGGTCGCGCGGAGAATGCGGTGATCGAGCGTGCTCTCGCCTTCGAAGTAGAGCACCGTGTCGACGATGTGCTCGAGCGTTTTCGGCCCGGCGATGCCGCCGCCCTTAGTCACGTGACCGACGGCGAACACCGTCGTGCCGCTCTCCTTGGCGTACCGCATCAATCGCGCAGCGCATTCCCGCACCTGACCGACGTTGCCCGGGGCGCCTTCGAGATCGGCGGTGAACACCGTCTGAATGGAATCGACGATCAACACCGCGGGCGCTGCGGCGGCGGACGTCGCAAGCACCGTCTCGAGATTCGTCTCGCTCAACAGCGTGACGTCGCCGGAGTTGTCGCCGAGACGATCGGCGCGCAGCTTCACCTGGAGCGCCGATTCCTCGCCTGACGCGTACAGCGTCGCATGACCAGCCGCCTGCAGCCGCGCCGCGACCTGCAGCAGCAGCGTCGATTTGCCGATGCCGGGTTCACCGCCGATGAGAATCATCGAGCCGGGTACGATGCCGCCGCCGAGCACGAAGTCGAACTCGTCAATCCCCGTGGCCCATCGTTCGGCGTTCGAGCCGTGGACGTCGCGCAACCGCGGCGTGAACGCCACACTCCCGCCTTCCGCCAGCGTGCGCGACCCGCCCATGCGGCGGGCCGCGCCACTCGACGCGGCAACCTTCGGCGCGACGATCTCCTCGACGAGCGTATTCCACTCGCCGCACGCGTCGCAGCGACCCTGCCACTTGGGAGCTTCGCTGCCGCATTCGGTGCAGCGGTAGATCGTTCGCGCCTTGGCCACGCTGATCTAACCGCGCTGCGAGATGTTTTCGAACCGGGTGAACTGCTTTTGAAAGTGCAGATTCACAATGCCGGTCGGACCGTTTCGTTGCTTGCCGATGATGACTTCGGCCTTGCCCTCGAGCGAGTTGCCGTCCTTGTCGACCGGACCGTCATAGAACTCCTGCCGATACAGGAACATGATCAGGTCGGCATCCTGCTCGATGGCGCCCGATTCGCGCAGATCGGACAGCTGCGGACGCTTGTTGTCGCCAGTGCGCTGCTCCGGCGCGCGCGAGAGCTGCGACAACGCGACGACCGGCACGTTCAGCTCCTTGGCCAGCGCTTTGAGTCCGCGCGAGATCTGGCTGACCTCCTGTTGGCGGCTCTCGGAGTTGGCCGGACCCTGCATGAGCTGCAGGTAGTCGACGATCACCATGCCGACGCCCGCATCCGTCTTGAGGCGCCGTGCCTTGGAGCGCATCTCGAGCAGCGTGATGCCCGGCGTGTCGTCGATCCAGACGGGCGCCGAGCTGAGGATTCCCGCCGCGCGCGCGAGGCGCGGAAAGTCGTCGTCGCGCAGGAGACCTTTGCGGAGCCGCTGCGCATCGATGCGCGCTTCGGACGTGAGCATGCGTTGCACGAGCGACTCTTTACTCATCTCCAGCGAGAAGAACGCAACCGGAACATTGTGCTCGATAGCGGCGTGTTGCGCGACGTTCAGGGTGAAGGCCGTCTTCCCCATCGACGGACGGGCCGCCACGATGACGAGGTCGGCCGGCTGAAAGCCCGACGTCAGCTCGTCCAGCTCGTTGAAGCCGCTCGCGACGCCGGTGACGGTCTTGCCGCCGCGTTGCAGCGCTTCGATGCGCTCCATCGTCGGCCAGAGCAGCTCCTTGATGCGCGTGAAGCCTTCCCTGGTCTGCTGCTGCGCGACCTGGAAGATTTTCGACTCGGCTTCATCGAGCAGCTCGTTGGCCGTGCTCTTTCCCTCGAATGCCTCCGCGACAATGCTCGTCGATACTTCGATCAGTCGCCGCAGGATCGCCTTTTCGCGGACGATCTGCGCGTGGTACTCGATGTTGGCCGCGGTCGGCACGGCATCGACGAGAAAGCCGATGTAGTCCTTGCCGCCGGCGCCGTCCAGCTCACCGCGCCGGCTCAGCTCCTCGGACAACGTGAGCGGATCGACCACGCCGCCGCGCTCCACGATCGTCGTCATCGCGCGGAAGATCCGGCGATGGCGCTCGGCGTAGAACATGGCGTCGGTGACGAATTCGACCGCGCGGAGGACCGCGTCCTGGTCGATCAGCATCGCCGACAACACCGCCTGCTCGGCGTCCTCGGAGTACGGAGGGCGCCGATCGCGGTACGGATCACGCCCCAGCGCTGGGGCGGGCAGTGGCGCTATCGAGTATTCGACGGGCGAGCTGGACATCTTCCCAGGTGGGTCTCTTCCAGGACGGATTGCGCAGGAGCGCGGCGGGATGGTACGTGACGACGAGCGGCACGCCGCAATATCGGTGCACGTCCCCACGCAACTTACTGATCGGCAGCTTGGTGTCGAGGAGTGTTTGCGCCGCGAACGTGCCGAGTGCGAGGATCACCTTGGGCTGAATGAGCTCGATCTGACGAACGAGGTACGGACTGCACGCAATGACCTCTTCCGGGCGTGGATTCCGGTTACCCGGCGGCCGATGCTTGAGGACGTTGCAGATGAAGACGTCCTCTCGCTTCAAATCGATCGCCGCGAGAATTTTTGTGAGCAACTGGCCCGCCGCACCGATGAACGGCCTGCCGGTCTGGTCCTCGGTTGCGCCGGGCGCTTCGCCGACGCACATGAAGTCGGCGTTCGGGTTGCCCTCGCCAGGCACCGGATTGGTGGCCGTCGAGTACAGCGGACAACGCGTGCAGCTGGCGACGTGCGCCGCCAGTGCGTCGAGCGTGACGAGAGACTCGAGCGAGGACGGCGACGGCGCGCCGGATGAAGCTGACGCTGATTCCGCCGAACGCGTGGCCGCGGAAGCGTCGGCGTCGGCGCGTGCGGGTACCGTCGACGCCGACTCGGCTCCGCTGGCGCGCAGCGCTTCGCGCCAGTCGCCAGTCGACGCAGCCTTGCTCACGTCCGCCGGTACGGCGCGCGGCGCGGGTTCCGCGGCGCGACTCGGTTTTGGCGTTGCGGACTCCCCTCGCGCGCCGAGTATGCGAAGCGTCTCCTCGACCGTGAGGCTGTCGAGCACGAGCTCCGTCTCCCCCATATCGCGCCGCTGTTCGAGGTAGCGACGCAGCTGCTCTTTAGCGTCCACTAATCAGCCTCTCCACGCGATCGAGAATGGCATCGGCCACAGCGGCCTTGGGCATCAGCGGCAGCCGTTCTTCGGCGCCGTCGCGCGCAAGAATGGTGACGCGATTCGTGTCGACGCCAAAGCCGGCGCCTGGTTCCGTTGCGTCGTTGACGACGATCAGGTCGAGATTCTTCGCCTTCAGCTTGTCGCGGCCGTGGGCGATGGCGTCGTCGGTTTCCAGCGCGAATCCGACGATCACCGCCCCCGCCCGCCGTGCGCGCCTGGTTTCAGCGAGGATATCCGTCGTGTTCGAAAGCGTGAGGGTCGGAGCGGCAGCCGCTTTCTTGATCTTTAATTTTGCCGGCGTGCTCGGTCGAAAGTCGGCAGGCGCCGCGGCCATCACGAGCACGTCGGCTTCCGGCAGCAGCCGTGCAATCGCCTCGCTCATCTGCTCGGTGGTTTCGACGCCGTGCACCCGCAATGCGCCTGGAATCTCGACCGAAAGCGGACCAGCCACGAGATCCACCTCGGCGCCGCGACGCCAGGCTGCATTGGCGATCGCCACGCCCATCTTTCCGCTGCTGTGGTTCGAGATGAACCTGACCGGATCGATCGCCTCGCGCGTCGGGCCTGCGGTCACGATCACTCGACGCCCCGTGAGCGGCGCGATCGGTTCGAGAAGGCGGCCAACGTGTGCGAAGATCGTTTCCGGCTCGGGCATTCGTCCGGGACCACTGCCTTCCCCCGCGGCGAGCATGCCTTCATCGGGGTCGAGCAGGCGATAGCCGAGCTCTCGCAGATGCGCCACATTCCGTTGTGTCTGCCCGTGCGCCCACATCCGGTCGTTCATCGCCGGCACGAGCAGCACCGGACAGTTCGCGGCGAGCAGACATGCGGTGAGCAGATCGTCTGCCTGCCCGGCGGCGGCACGGGCGAGAAAGTCCGCGGTGGACGGGGCGACGACGATCGCGGTCGCGGCGCGCGCGAGCTTGATGTGATCGAGCGCGCGGCCGGCGTCGAACAGCTCGGTGTGCACCGGGCGGCCGGTGAGCGCCTCGAAGGTGATCGCACCGACGAACTCCGTTGCGGCGCGCGTCATCACCACATCGACCTCGGCGCCGGCTTTCGTGAGCAGCCGCGCCAGCCAGGCCGACTTGTAGCTCGCAATGCCTCCCGTGATGCCGAGGAGAATGCGAGCGCCCTGATACGGCCGCTCGGGGTTGGACATGCGCTACCGGCGACCGGGCATCGGTCCGATCACCGACGACCGGCAGTCGAGCGCGCCCACGCTACTCGGCGCGGCGGCGGGGCACGACGTGATACACGATCTCGCCCTTCGACAGCTCCTCGAGCGAGCGCGTCGTCAGCTTCTTCTCGCGCGACGACGACCGGTCGCGCGGAAATTCGTTGAGGACGCGGGCGTACTTGGCGGCTACGAGCACGCCGAGGTACTTGTTCGCGGCGTGGTTGGCGATCTCGACTGGTGTGAAGACTCGCATATCTCAGCTCATCACGATGATTGGTGATCGATCTCTGCTTCGAGGCGACTGATCAGCATCTCGACCTGATTTCGCAGACCGGAGACGCGTTCCCGGCTCACGACTTCCGCATCCAGAATCGCTGATACGCTAAGCACCGCGCGGTCGAGCTCGTCGTTGATGACGACGTACTCGTACTCCTCCACGGCTCGCAATTCCTGCAGTGCGGAATGTAATCGAGCGACGAGCTGTTCGGGGGACTCGGTTTTCCGGCGTCGAAGGCGGTCCAGCAGCACTTCCCCAGACGGCGGGAGCACAAAAACGGTCACCGTGTCCGGAAAAGCCTTTCGGATCTGGCGCGCGCCCTGGACGTCGATGTCCATGATGACGTGCAACCCGCTTTTCAGAATACGCGAGATCTCGCTTCGCAGCGTCCCGTACAGATTTCCGTGGACCTCGGCGCATTCGGCGAAGTCGCCGGCGTCGCGCCGACGGATGAACTCGTCGCGGGTCAGGAAGTGGTAGTCGGTCCCGTTGACCTCGCCCTGCCGCGGCGTACGGGTGGTGCACGAAACGGAGTAGCCAAGATCGGAACGGCGGCGAAGCAGTTGGCGCGCGATGGTCGTCTTTCCGCCGCCGGAGGGCGCGGAGAGAATGATCGGGAAAGCCCTCACTCGAGGTTCTCCACCTGCTCTCGGATCCGTTCCAGCTCCTCCTTGATGAGAATCACGTCCTGGAGGATCGCGGCGTCGTTCGCCTTGCTGCCGGTGGTATTGGCCTCGCGAAGCATCTCCTGGAGCAGAAAACCCAGCCGCTTGCCGACGCCGTCGCTCTCCTTCGACCCCAGCGTTGCTCGAACGGCCGCCAGGTGTGCGTGGAACCGATTGATCTCCTCGGAGACGTCGAGCCGGTCGGCGAGAATGGCGATTTCCTGCGCGATGCGCTGATCGTCGACCGCGACTCCGCCGGCGAGCTCGCGCACGGCGTCGCGCAGCCGATCTCGTTGTTCGACGAGTCGCGCCGGCGCGCGCGCGGCAATCCGATCGACGGCCTGTTCGACGAGGTCGAGCCGCTCGCCGATGTACGCCGCGAGGTGTGTGCCTTCCGTCGTGCGCATAGAGTCGAGCGCACCGAGCGCCTGCTCGACAATGGCAACGAGCTCGGGCGCGCTGCCTTCGTCGCCGACCGGCTGTTCGACCGACGCCATGATGTTCGGCAGACG
>Ga0207660_10000107_pt1 | contig 46998 bp, 41 predicted proteins | sample KBSC73BmetaG_FD_184335 | JGI IMG/M metagenome (GOLD analysis project Ga0207660, IMG submission 184335) | Corn rhizosphere microbial communities from Kellogg Biological Station, Michigan, USA - KBS C7-3B metaG (SPAdes) (version 2) | ecosystem: Host-associated > Plants > Roots > Rhizosphere ... | reverse complement strand
TGCCGTTGGGCGCGCGTGTGAAGCCGAAGAGCGCACGCCAGTCGTGCATGTCACGCTGGAGCGACACGTTCTGGTCGGAGAATTCGTGGCGTTCGAAATCGTAACCCGTCGTCCAGGACATCGCCCAGTTCGGCGTGAGCGAAAGCGATGTACTTGCGCGCAGCGTCGCCTGCGCCGGCGTGATGAAGCTCTGGCCGCCCGCGATCGTCTGCTGCAGCGTGTCCACGGGCGACTGGGCGTTCACACACGCCTGGTAGCGAATCGCATCGTCAAGATAGGGCTGGCACACCGTGCGCGGGTCGAAGATGCGAGCGCCGATCACCGGCCTGCTCCGCTGGGCGGAAAAGCTGACCGTGGTGTTCCAGCCCGCGCCGGTGGGAATGCCGGTCGGATAGGGATAGGCCGCACCGCCCGGGCCGGCGATGTTGGGCTGCTGGTAGATGCCTTCGCCGTACTGCGCCGACGGATTGGGTGCGACGGTCGTGGATTCGGGCGCACCGCCAAAGATGCGTGCGATCGTGGTGAACGGGTTGTTCTTCTTGCCGAGCGTGAATGAGGCGGTGATGCCGGTCCGAAAGGGCTTGAACCTTGCCGTGTCGCTCTGCACGTCACCCTGATACAGCGAATAGTCCACACTCAGGTCGAATCCCGGCAACAGGTCCGAGGCCACGCGATAGCTGAACGAAGTGGAGGTGAGTCCAGTGCCGTGCGTCTGCTTCGCCCGCTCGAAATCGTACGTGAGGGGACTGAAGGCGAGCGACAGCAGCTTGATCTTCTCGCCCGCGTTGGGGTTCGTGTCACTCTTGCTCTTCAGCTTTCCTTCGATCGTCTGGTTGAGCGTCAGCGAGATCGTGCTGCGCGAGATGCCGCCCAGATACCCCGAGCGCGTCCGGTTCTGGGCCTTGAGAAACTCATCGCTCACCTTGGCCGCCGGCGAATAACCAAAGGAGATCTGCGGCTCGATCGAGTGCCGAATGCGGGTGAACGGCCCGAATCCGGGGAAGAATCCAAACAGCGTCGGCGAGGCGCTTACGCCGTACTGGAGCGTCTTGGACTGGTGCACGAACTGGCCGCCGCTCAATTGGCTGCGCACCCAGAAGGGACCGGTCGGATCCGCGTTCACGATCGAGATGAACGGGCTGATCTTGAGAGAACTCTGCAGCAGCGCGGGCAGGCTGATTCCGGTCTGCCAGTCCACCGCGGTGAGATACGACTTCGCGTACACGCGATGCCCGAGCAACGCTCCCGTATCGAAGTCGCGGATATCGAACGTCTGCGGGAAGTCGTTCTCGCGATCGTTGATCGTGAAACTGTTCTGCCAGTTGAACCCGAGAATGCGCAGTGGCGTCTGAAAGCTGAGTGTGCTGTTGCGCTGATTGGCGTTCACCTGCACGCTGTCGAAGCCCGGTCCGGTATCCACGGGCACGAAGCGGAACGGTGCGCCGTCCATGTGCAGATTCTGCGTATTGTTCACGGACAACTGCGGGGTCCAGAGCAGCCAGGGCGTCACGTTGAGCGGCTTGCTGGTCATGCTGAAGTTCGGGAAGCTCTGATCGACCTCATCGCGACCCGTGTGCTGCGTGCGGGTACCGCCCAGGCTGAAGCTCAGTGGTCCCATTTGCTGCTGATAATTCACGGCCGATGCGATGCTGGCGAGCGCCTGCGCCACCGTGTATGCCTGCTGGCGGATGGCGGTGGTGTTGCTGGAGTAGTTGATGTTGGCGTTGAGCGTGCTCGTCTGGGAGAATTGCTGCTGGTGGCTCCACGACAGACCAAGGCTGCGCTCGCCGCTGCTGAACGTGGAATAGGAGGCACGCACGCCGCCCGTCATGAAGCGATCGAGCCAGCGATAGCGCCATTCGCCGTTGTAGCGTGTCCAGCCCACGTCACCCTGGGCGGCACCGGTCCCGCTGCGCCAATCCAGCGACACCGTAGCGTCCATGTAATTGCCCAGGTTGAAATAGTACCCCAGGTTATCCAGCTCGCGATGGAAGTTCGGCGACGAGCGCACGATGTCACTGAGGCCGAACCGCGGCGGAATGATCCCGCTCCTACGGCCGGAGCGCATGTCCTGGAAGATGAACGGCAGCCACATCACGGGAATGTCGGCGATATAGAGTACCGCGGGCCGTGCAACCATGATGTGCTTCGAGATGACCTTGATCTCCTTCGCCTGGAAGTGATAGTGCGGGTTGGGAAGGTCGCAGCTCGTGATCGACGCGTCCTCCGCGTACTGCGTATTGGCGCCCTGCGCGCTCGTGTCGCCCTGGAATGCCCCCACGCCACCGTGCAGATACCAGGTCTGCCCGGTCTGACTGGTGGAGGTACTGACCTGGGTCACGATCCCGCGATGATGCACGAGGTCGTACGCCATGCTGCCCAGGGCAATGACGTCAGCCGACCCCTGCGCGGGATCGCGCAGCACGATCGTGTCGCCGGGCGCGGCGGCCGCGCGCATGGTCTTCGCCGAATCGTTGTAGAAGATGCTGTCCGCCACGAGAATGGTCTGGTCGCGTTGCACGGCGGACTTGCCCGACAGTTGCAGCGAGCGATGCATGGCGTCGAACGTCGCCTGTTGCCCCTGGTAGCGCGTGACGCTGAAGCCGGGCCGGTTCAGGAGCAGGTTCATCATGGAATCCGGCTCGGCCCATGTCACGAGCTCCTTCTTCGTCGTGTCCGTACGCGTCGTGTCGCGGCGGACATTGGGACGCGGATGGGCGATCGAATCCGGGATGATGGGCGGTTGCGCCTGCGGGTTCGTGGGATTCTGCGCCAGCGCCAGGCCGGGAACGAACAGCGCCGCGAGCACGAGCCCGCGCGTGGTCACGCCGTGACCTCTCGCCCGTCGCCCGGTGGCGCCGATTCCGCCGCACGACGCGCCGCACGACGCGCGCGGCGGCGCGCGACCAGATACGTCAGTCCCACGCTCAGCTCATAGAGCAGATACAGCGGCACCGACATCGCGATGGTCGTCCACACCAGATCGCCCGGCGTGAGGAACGCGCCGATGATGACACAGACCACGATCGCGTGACGCCGGTACTTGTTGAGCAGTTGCGGCGTGACCAGGCCCAGCGCCGCGAGCGCAAGGATGACAATGGGCAGCTCGAAGCAGAGTCCGAAGGCCAACGCCATGCTCGTGGCGAAGCTGAAATAATCGTTGGCCGTGATCATGGGCTCCAGGGCCTGCGTCTGAAAACTCAGCAGCCATTGCACCGCCAGCGGAAGCACGACGAAGTACGCGAGGCTCACGCCCGACAGGAACAGCACTGTCGCGAAGAAGAAGAGCGGAATCACCACCTTCTTCTCGTTGCGGTACAGCGCTGGCGACACGAATGCCCAGAGCTGGTACAGAATGACCGGCAACGCGATGACGATGCCAAGGATCACGGAGGCATTCAGCACGATCGAGAAGGGATCGCCCGGATGCGTGTAGACCAGTTTGCGCCCATTCAGGAAGGGTTCGATCGGGCGCTCGAGCAGCCCGATGACATCCATCTTCATGAGCAGCAGGAATGCGACGGCCACCGCCACGACCAGAGCCGCCAGGGACCAGATGATGCGCCAGCGGAGTTCCTCGAGATGATCGAGGAACGGCATCTCGTTCCGATCGAGTTCCGCCATGACTGATCCCTTCGGTTGCTGCTCGGCGCGCCGCCTACTTCATGGTGCGCAGATGATCCTTCGCGAGTGCGGCCTCGTCGGACCGCGGATACTTCTGAATCAGCTCATTCAGCGCCGCACGGGCGGCCACCGTATTACCCTGCTGTTCCAGGAAGAGCGCATGCTTGTACATGGCCGTCGAGGCGCGCGGTGACGTCGGGAACTTCTGCATGACGACCAGGTAGGCCGAATCGGCGGCCGGCGCCTTCCCCTGTGCCTTGTACGCCTCGCCCAGATAGAACTGGGCGTCCGGGGCGACATCCGCCGTGGGATACTGCTGGAGGAGCGTCTGCAGCGCGGTCTGCGCGGCGCCGGGACTGCCGCGCCGCAACTGGTCGAGCGCGAGCTGGAAGAGCTGGTTCGGGCCGGGTGTAGCTGAGGCACCCGTGGCGGGCGGCGCGCCCGGTGATGCGGCGCCGCCGGAGTCCGGCCCCACCTGCTGCCCGATGTCCTGGCTGCGCTGGTCGAGCGACGCGCGCAGTTCCTGCAGTCGCCGCTGGCTCTGACCGGTGAGCTCCTGGATCTGAATGAGCTGCTGGCCAATGCCGTACAGATCGCCGCGAATGTCGCCCTGGATACGCACAACGTGCGCGTGCATCACCTCGAGGGAGTCGTTCATCCGGGCGAGCGTCCGAATGACCTGCGCGAGCTGCGCGCGCTGTGCCGAGTCCGAGCGCGCCGCGTCCGACCGCATGCCCTGCATCTGGGTCTGCAACAGTTGCACATCCTGTCGGGTGGCGAAGCATGCCCCGGTCGCCAGTAGCGCGACCGGAGCGAGACGCCGTAGTATGCCTGTCATGGAGTGGCCTTGAGATTGTCCCCGCCCGCCGTGATCTCGAACTCATCGCGGCGATTCTGCGACCATGCGGCCTCATCCTCACCCGTCGCGACGGGCCGCTCCTCGCCGTAGCTGATGACGTCGATCCGGTCCGCGGTGATTCCGTGGTCCGTGAGATAGCGTTTGGCCGACGCCGCACGGCGCTGGCCGAGCGCCAGATTGTATTCATCAGACCCGCGATCATCCGTATTCCCCGCGACGCGCAGCTTCACGTCCGGATTGGCCGACAGCGCAGCGATCTTGGCATCGAGCGTGCCGCGCGAGGCATTGGTGAGCGAGTCGGTGTCAAAATCGAAATAGATCACGTCCGTGAGCGCCTTGCGCGCCGCGGCCTGGGCCTGGCGCAGCCGGTCAGCGTCTGCCTGAGCTTTCGCGAGCGAATCCCGCCGCGCCTGTTCGGCGCGCGCGATTGAGTCACGGCGGGCCTGCTCCGCGTTGATGCTGTCCTGGTTCACCACGGGCGCGGGAGGCGGCGCCGGCGGAGCCTTCTTGCCGCAGGCCGCGAGGGCGGCAGCGGCGAGCAGCGCGATTGGAGCAAGGCGGATGGTACGTGTCATGTCGTTCTCCGAAGTGATGGAAGTCGTGGTGGCCGGCAGCGGCCGTGGCCTACGGCGTGGGCGCGAGGTAACGCGACCACGCAGCGAGCCGGGCACCATCGGCGTGCGTCAACTGCCTGGTGCGGCCCGACTCGGTGTCGAGCACGAAGAGCTGCTTGGCTCCGGTGCGCGACGACGTGAACACCAGATGGCGACCATCCGGTGCCCAGGAGGGATCCTCGTTGATCCCGTCGTTCGTCAGCTGCTTCACCGTGCGATCGCGGAGCGTGATGGTCATGATCTGGAATCGTCCCGCCAGTTGCGACTGGAACGCGATGGTCAGACCGTCCGGCGACCACTCCGGATTCGAGCGGTAATTCTGATCTCCGAAATTGAATGGGGTGAGCAGTTCGGTGTTCGATCCATCGATGTCGGCGGTGTACACCTCGGGATGCCCGTTGCGTCCGGATGTGAAGGCCAGCCGTGATCCGTCGGGGCTGAATGACGGTGACACGTTGTCGGTCCCCCGCCCCACCGTCACACGGCGCGCCGGGCCGCCGGCGACGTTCGCGACGTAGATGTCCGTGCCGTTCTCCAGGCCGTGCCCATAGGCGAGGGACTTCCCATCGGGTGCGAATGCCGGCGTCATGTTCAATCCGCCCGGCGTGGCCGACAGCGTGTGCTCCGCATCGCTGTCCAGATCGCGGATCTCGATGCTCCACCCATTCGAGCCGAGCTTGCTGTACGCGATCGTATGCCCATCTGGACTCCAGGCAGGCCCCATCACGGTGCCGGCTTCCGTCACCGCGTGCGCGCCATAGCCATCGCTGTCTATAACGTACACACGGCCGGCGCGAACGTACAGGATGCGCGTGCGCGCGATGCCGCGCACACCGGTGATCCAGCGCTCGATCTCGTCCGACATGCCGTGCACGTCCAGGCGCCAATGCGCATCGCCATAGCGGCCGCCAAGCGGGAAATCGCGCATCTGCGCGACCCGCCGCGCCGCAATGTCGTAGAGAATGACATGTGCGCCCGTGGGCGCGAGCGCCACCTGCACGACCGCGGCGGCGCCGAGCGTGCTCCAGACGCCGAAGTTCACACCGCCGCTCCCCTGCGCGGTCGCGGTCGCGTTCACCGCGTCGCCGCTCATCACGGTCACACGATCCCCGAAATCGAGGTCGCGCTGCAGCATGGCCTGTACACTGTCACCCCAGGACCCGCTCACCGGCATCACGACGACACCCGGCTTCACGCCAGGCTGGTAGGAAAGCCCAATGCGCACACCGCGTGTCGTATCCTGTTGTGCCCGCATCGGCGACGCGACGGCCGCGAGTGCGACGGCGGCAAGCGTCAAACACGTGAATCGCTTCATTTACTTGAGGACTCGGGGATCGAAGCTGAAGATGACGGGAAGTACGTCGTCGGTGAAGCCGGATGGCAGCGGCCCGAAGGCCTTGACCTGGCCAGCCTGGTCTATAGCGCCCTGTGCTTCCAGATCGAATTGAAAGTTGCCTGAGCGTGTCACGAAGTGGATATCGGCCACGGACCCGTCGCGCCGAATCAGGAACATGACCTCGGCCCGGATGAGAGTGTTTCGCGGCGGATGGAATCGCAACGCGATCTGCCGGACGATGTTATCGAGATACCCGGGAAAGGGAAACTCCACACCCTCGGTTCGCACCGTGGCAACATCGGTTCCCTGGCCACCCGTCGGCCCGCCGGCCGCCTGGGGAACTGCCTGTCCCGGCTTGGGCTTGGGAGTGGCAACCGGCGGTGTGGGCGTAGCCGGCGCGACCCGCTTCTCGGCTGGCTTCTTCACTGGCAGTGGCATCGCCTTGGGAATTTGCTCCGCGCGCTTCGGCACTGGCGCCGGCTCTTCAGGGCGGAGCGCCGGAGCCTGCGTCACTACACCGGCCGCGCGCGGACCCGGTGGCGCCGCGACGATGTTCACCCGGTAGATGGGTGGCAGCGCCGGCGGCGTTGGCGGCCGCAGTCCGATGAGCAGCGCCACTACCCCGGCGTGCAGCAGCAGCGAGAGACCCAGTGGACCGCCCAGCCCTCCACCGCGGACATCGCTCGCGCGCGTCACTTCGTGATGTCCTCCGGCTCGGCCACCAGCCCCACATCCCCGACCCCGGCCCCGCGCATCACGGCGAGCACCTGCACGACCGTGCCGTACGGCACGCCCTTGTCGGCGCGCAGATAGATCCCGTTGCGGCCGCGCTGCGCCGCCAGCGCCTTGAAGCTCGCGCGAAATTCCGCGTACGAGAACGCGTTCTGGTCAATGAAGATCTGCCCGGCATGGTCGATGCTCACGACGAGCCCACCATTGGCTTCCAGCGGCCGCGCCTCCGCGCGCGGGAGCGCGATGTCCACCCCACCTGTCATCATCGGCGCCGTGATCATGAAAATCACCATGAGCAGCATCATGACGTCGATGAGACTCACGACGTTGATGTCCGCGTTCAGCGCGAAGCCGCGTCCCCGGCGCCGCGCCATCTCAGATCCGTCCCTCGCGAACCATCAGGGCGATGATGTCCGTGCCGAAGTTCTCCAGATCATTTTCCAGCCGGTTGATCCGGTTCGCGAAGATGTTGTATCCGAAGACAGCGGGAATGGCCACCGCAAGAGCGGCGGCCGTTGCGATGAGGGCCTCCGCTACCCCGGGCGCCACGGCGGTCAGACTGCCAGAACCCTTGACCGCGATCCCGACGAACGCGTCGATGATGCCGAGCACCGTGCCGAAGAGTCCGATGAGCGGGCTTACCGAACCGATCGTCGCGAGCGGCGTGAGATAGCGGGCCAGCCGGTTGCGCTCGTCCGCCGTTTCCGCATCGAGCACGAGGCGCAGCGCTTCCACCTGTGAGCCGCTCAGCGGCGATGCCGCCTGGTGCAGCGCGCCAGGCTTCATCTCGGCAAAGAAGTTGATGGCGCGCGAGAGCACGCGCGTGAACGGATTGGCGGGATTGTGACGCGCCAGCCCCGCCACCGCCTCCAGTGCGTGCGCGCGCTCGAACTCGCGCGTGAAGGCCTGCCCCGCGCGCTCTACCTTGCGCAGTTCGCGCCACTTGGCAAGCATGATTGCCCAACTGATCAGCGAGAGGACCGCGAGCACCGCAACCACAATGCGCGTGGCCAGCGTGGACTGTGTGAGCATGTCCAGCGGCGAGGTGGGAACCGCGCCACCGAGCTGGACGACGAGAGTCATGTCGAGCATCACGCGCGCCCGGCCGGCCGATGCGCGACGAACCAGTCGTACGTCTCCTTGAGTCCCGCCTCGAGCGAGACCTCGGGCTTCCAGCCGAGCATGCGCTCTGCCTTGCCTGCGGCCACAGCGGACCGGCGCTGCTCTCCGGCGCGCGCCGGCGCATGCGTGAGGGAGGAGTGACCGCCGGACACCGCCAGCAGCCGTGAGGCGAGCTCCACGACACCGGTCTCCACGCTCGTGCCAATGTTGAACGCGCGACTGTCCACACCGGCGGGAGACGGCAGTTGAGCGTGTGCCGCGAGCACGTTGGCTCGCGCGACATCGCCTGCATACACGTAGTCGCGCGTCTGGGAACCGTCGCCGAATATCGTGAGCGGAGCGCCGCTCATGATGCGATCGCAGAAGATGGCGACGACGCCGGCCTCGCCATGCGGATCCTGGCGCGGTCCGTACACGTTCGCATAGCGCAGCGCCACCACATCCAGCCCGTGGACGCGTGCGAAATAGCCCATGTAATACTCCACACTCAGTTTCGCCGTCCCGTAGGGGGACTGGGGATCCTTGGGTGCCGTCTCCTCCGTCGGAGGCTCGACCAGGTCGCCGTACACCGCCCCTCCGGTCGACGAAAAAATGAATCGTGTGGGCGCCCCGGACGCCCGCAGCGCCTCGAGCAGGTTGAGCGAGCCGCCAATATTCACGCGCGAATCGAAGGCGGGATCCGCCACGCTCTTTCGGACATCGATCTGTGCGGCGAGATGGCACAGCACGTCGAAGCGACCCTCCCGCACGACCGCCGCCGCCTCCGGTGAGCAGATGTCGAGGTGATGCAGGCAGACGCCATCCGGGAGATTGTCCCGTGTTCCGCTGGAGAGATTGTCCAGCACGCTGACCTCGTACCCGGAAGCACGAAAGGCGCGAACGACGTGCGAGCCGATGAAGCCGGCGCCGCCGCTGATGAGTGCGCGTCGTGCCATCTCAGCGCTCCTCGGATTCAGGAGCGACAGCCGGCGGGACGTCGCCAGGTCCGTCCGCCTCGTCAAGCGCGAACAGATAGCGGAGCGCGTCCACAATCGCGAGACCGCGCCCGTTGGCGGACGCGGCGCGCAGACGCACGCTGGGGTCGTGGAGAAACTTGTTCATGAGTGCCCGGGAAAAGTGTTCGACGGCGTGCTGGTCGTCGGGCGCGAGATGCCCGAGCTTCCGCATGGCGTGTGCAAGCTCGGCCTCTCGCACCTGCTCCATCTGCGAACGAAACAACTTCAGCACCGGCACCGCGGCGAGGCCCGCCAACCAGTGCCAGTACTGCTCCACCTCGGTCGCGACAATCACCTCGGCCGCAGGCAGTTCTTCACGCCGGCGCGCGAGATTCGTGGAGACAACCGCTTGCAGGTCGTCCAGATCATACAGAAAGACGTTGTGCAGCGTGCCGACATCCACCATGACGTCGCGCGGCACGGCGATGTCCACGATGCACAGCGGCGCATCGCCGCGTACGCGCAGCGCGGGTTCCACCTGTTCTCGCGCCACGATCGGACGCGGCGCCGCGGTCGAGCAGAGCAGCAGATCCACCTCGGCGAGCCGGCCCCAGCACTGTTCGTAGTGCAGCGCCTGCGCGCCATGGCGCGCCGCAAGTTCGGCCGCGCGCTCGTACGTCCGGTTCGCGACGATCGCCGCGCGCACGCCTTCATGCACCAGACATTCCAGCGCGACGTCAGCCATCTCGCCGGCGCCCAGCACCATGGCACGGCGTCCCTGCAGCGATCCGAAGATCTTCTTGGCCAGTTGCACCGCGGCGGAGCTCACCGACGCGGCGCCACGACCGAGCGCCGTCTCGTGATGCACGCGCGACGCCACCAGGAGACCGCTTTGAAACAGACGGTTGAGCGCCGGCCCGGACGCCTGCCGGCACAGCTCCCACGCATCCCGCACCTGACCGTGGATCTGCATCTCACCCAGGATCATCGAATCCATCCCGGCGGCCACACGATAGAGGTGCCGCACTGCATCGCGGTCGCGCCAGACGTAGCCGTACGCGGTCACATCCGAGCCCAGCCGTGCGCTCAGCGCACGCCAGACCGCAGCGGCGCCATCCCGCTCGCCCTCCATCAGGTAGATCTCGGTGCGGTTGCACGTGGAGAGCACGGCGGCTTCGCGCGCGCCGGTCTCCTCGAGCACGTGTGCGAGAAACGCGCCGGCCTCGTGCGGCGCGATCGCGACACGCTCCCGGATGGCGACGGGCGCCGTGCGATGGCTCAACCCGGCAGCGATCAATGCCACGCCGCGACGTCCTCCACCAGTAGCCCCGACTCGACACGGGCGCAGAACCCCTCCGTGATGAGCGCCTCCTGCGCGCGCTCCCATCCCTCGCGATCGCCCGCGGCAAGATACCGCGTGCGCAGCGCACCGAGCGCGTAGACAGCCTCCGCGTAGCGTGCGTCGAAGCGCGCGGCGATCGCCTCGCGCAACCGGACTGCGACACCCGGCACGCCGCCCGCCGAAACCGCGATCGTCACGTCGCCGGACCGGTGCGCCGCCAGCGTCACGAATGTCCCGTCACCCGGTGCATCGGCGACGTTGACCAGCATGCGCCGGGCGTGAGCGTCCTGAGCCACCGCCGCGTTCAGCTCGCGATCATTCGTGGCCACGATGGCGAGCGTTGCGCCGTCGAGATCCGCCGTCCGGTACGCGCGCTCGTCGAGCGTGCATCCCTGTTGCGCAGCCAGCGCGCGCATCGCGTCGCTCGCGTTCGTCGCCACGACATGCACCAGCGCATGGGCCGCCAGCAGCGCGCGCGTCTTCCGCACCGCCACCGCGCCGCCTCCCACCACGAGCGCTCGAATGTACTCGCCCTCGAGGAGCACCGGATATCCGCTCACAGGAACTGGCCACCATGGCGGTCGAACACCCGCAGCGCGATGTACAACACGACAATGCCGGTGAACAAGACGCTCGTGAGCAGCGCCGCGCGTCGCGCGCGCCATCCGGCCACCACGCGCCCGGCGGTGAGTGTCGTGACGGCGGCCCATGCCAGCAGTGCCCACACGACCTTTTCGGCATGCCCCGCGCGATAGACGAGCGAATACGCGGCGGCGAGCCCTGTGCCGACCGTGAGCGCCAGCCACCCAGCGACAACGGCAATGTGATTCACGCGATCGAGCGTGTCGAGCGGTGGAAAGAAGCGGAAGATCGCGCCGAAGTGTCGCGATTTGAGCTCGCGATGCTCCGCGAGGTACATCATCCCGGCGCCGGCCGCGGCCGCGAACGCCGCCATGCCCAGAAAGCTGAGTGCAATGTGCGACGTGAGCCAGAGGCCCCGCACACCAGTGGGCTCCCGCAGCGGCACCATGCCGGCAAAGTTGGCGCAGACCGCGAGCAGTGCCGCGAAGGGCGCGGCCACCAGTGTCAGGCTCACCTCACGGGCGAGCACCTCCACCAGGAGGAGCGTGACACCCACGAGAAAACCGGCAAAGGAGAGCGCGGGGCCCAGACCGGTGAGCGGTGGCTGCCCGTGTACCCGGACGAAGTCGCCGAGCCCGATCAGATGCGCCACGATCGCCGCTGTGAGCAGCAGCACGACACCCCGGATCGGCGCGCGGATGGGGCGCGCGAATGGCATCGCGGCCAGTCCGGTGGCAGCGAGGTAGAGAGTCACAGCAACAAAATGCGCGATCAGAATCATGCTGCGCCTAATCTACTGCGTCGAAGCGGGCTGACACAGGGACACACGCTTCTGACCATGGCACGCATGACAACGGCGGCATTACACGAATGCCGCCGCGTCGCAACCCCGTTCTCCGGTAGCCCGCCCCACATGGCGGACATGCGCCTGGCGCGCGCAGCAAAGGGTGGGCGCGCGGGACGCGGTATCGCGAGGAGAGGCATGACGCGTCAGCGCACGCACTCCACCACCGCGACCCGCGTTCCTGCTACGGCATGCGCCCGGTCAGACGCGCCATCACACCAACCCTGATCCGCGCCTGACGCTGACTCACGATCAGCGCCGTGGTGCCCCGCTCCGTCACCTTCACGACCTGCGCCAGCGCAATTTCCTCCTCGGGCAGGACGACGGGTTCACTCTGACCCGGCACGTCCATCTTGCGACTGGGGCGATACAACGTGAACTGATCCCCGGCCTTCACCCCATCCGTCGAGGTCGCGTCGAGCACCACGTAGTGCTGCACGGTAGGAAGAACGGCTCCGTCAGGCACGTAGATCACGCGACTCTCCAGCCCGAGCGACAGGTTCTGCGGGCGCGCCGCCATGTCGAGCGCGAACCGGTCGAGTGGGACGACCCCCTGATCGAGCAACACCTCACCGAACTGCTGCACGATGCGCACGGTGGTGGCGACGCCGCCATTATCCGTCTTCTCGACTTCCACAATGCCGGTGGGAATCACGACCTGCGAGGTGTCCGAGAGTGACGGTCCCATGGCAACGGTCACGAACCGATCGCCGGGCGCGGCCACGATCCCCTTGGGCAGCGTGATGTAGGCGCGCGTCTCAGGCCCGAGTCGCCGCGTCGTCGAGAACTCGGCAATGCCGGGCGGATCCGCGGGCGCGAGCAGCCGCCCCTGCTGTTCCGGGCCGCCGATCCGATCCACCCACGGGGCTGCGTAGATTTCACCGGGTCGCACCGCGGAATGCTGATACTCGAGCGCGGACGGCCCGAAGCGCGGCGCGTACACGCCGCGGGCATTGAGCGCTGCTGAGAACACCGTTGGTCCCCCAGGCGCTGTCGCCTCCTGGTCAACGACGCGCGTGTTCGTGGCGAGCTGCACATCACCGGGCAGCTTGAGCACCTCGCCCGGATAGATCCAGTGCGGATTTTCGACGATCGCGGTGTTCAGACGATAGATCTGCGGCCACTGGAAAGGGTCATTGAGATACGTCCTGCCCAGATCCCACAGCGTGTCTCCCTTGCGCACGGTATGGTTGCGACCCGTCGCCGTATTGTCGGCTGGCGCCATTGCCGTGTCGGCTGGAGCCGTTGCCGCGGCCGGCGACTGCACCACGCCGCTATCGGCCGGCACCGCTTGCGCACCCGCCACCGCCGGCGGCCCGAGCAGCACCAGCACGACAACCGCGAGCAGGCGCGACCGTCTGTCAGGATCTGTGGAAATGGACGCGTTCCGCGCGAACAGATGCATCATGTGCCTCGCCAACGGTGACGGTAGAGGGGAAACCGCTCGGTCACCCGGCGCTCAAACCCCGCCAGGCATCTCCGTAAAGAGACGCGCCGGCGGGAGAGCGGTCACGGCGGCGCCGGCAGTAGAGCCCGGCGCAGCCGCGTGACCCACTAGAACCCGAATCCAACGACGAGCGACAGCGCGCGGTTCTTCACGTTCGAGCCATCGAAGACGCTCGTGAACCCATAGTCGTAGCGGACGCCCACCGACATCGTGTGCGCACCGGCGCGGAGATCCACCCCGCCACCGACCAGCGCACCCATGTCGAAGGACTTCGCGTCCTCGGACATGTCGCTGCAGCTCTCGGACGCCGACTGACTGCCGCTCGACGCCGAGATCGAGCACCCGGCCTTGATCGCGAACGTCGGGCCGAGCAGCAGGAACGGCCGCGCCTTGGCGCTCTGCTGTGATGCGAGATCCATCCGCGCCAGCACCGGCAGCTCGATGTAACTCGGCTTGATGTGGGCGTCGACCGTACCACCATTGCCGTCATCAACGCTCATCTTGGCGCCCTTCTGCGTATACATCAGCTCCGGCTGAATGGCGATTTTCGGCGCGATCTGGAATTTGGCAAAGCCACCCACGAGGAAACCGACCCGGCTGTCCAGCCCTGAGGCATCCGACCCGCCCATCGAGGCCAGGTTGAGACCGCCCATTACGCCAAAAGCCGGATGTGACATCATTGGGGAGGACATCGACTGTGCGCCAGCGGCCTGCGCTGCAAGCGCGACAGACGATACGACCCCGGCAGCGACGAGCAAACGGCGAAGCATGGTATTCTCCGGAAGAGGTTTGGTTCGTCGCTACACGATCCACAGCCTCAGCCGTAACATCCCCGCCCCGTGCGAGAATGGCCGCCCTGCCCGCGACGGGTGCCGGTACGCGCTGCCGCTCACCAGGCGCCACAGCCGGACACCCTGCCGCACACCATTTAAAACGGCAGATCGTCGTTCTCATCCTCGGACGAACTGGGGAACGAGTCGAAGTCGCTCTCGGCCTCGGGGCTCGACTTCGCCTTCCCCGTCCGCTCCGCCGCACGGGCACCAGGGGAATAGGCGGGTTCCTCCTCACCCTGTGCATACGACCGCGACCCATCGCGGCCGGACAGCATCACCAGATCGCGCACGTTGATCTCCGTCACGTAGCGCGTCTGATTGTCCTTGTCCTGATACTGGCGATATTCGATGCTGCCCTCGACGTACACGCGATCGCCCTTCTTCAAATAGCGTTCGACGATGTCCGCCAGCGTGGAGAACTTGCTGTTCCACACCACGCACTTGTGCCACTCCGTCTTCTCCTGCTTCTCCCCATTGGCCCCGGTCCAGCTCCGACCGGTGGCCATGGAAAACGACGCCACGCGATTGCCACCCGATGTCGATCGTACCTCGGGATCCTTGCCGAGGTTTCCAATCAGCATCACCTTGTTCAAGCTGCGGCTCACAGTTCCTCCTGGCGAATGTCGGTTCGAGTCGCCGGTATGTGTAGCACCCGGCTCGCAATTTACCATCAGCGAAGCAACGCAGGGATGAGCATTTCGCTGCGGATCACCCGCGCGCCGGAAGTGCCAGCCGCAGGACGAGCGCATCTTCCACGGGCCGACGATAGTACCGGTTGCGGCGCCCGACCTGGACGAAACCGTGCGCGGAATACATGGCACGCGCGGATGCATTGGAGTCGCGCACCTCGAGGTACAGTGCGGAGGCACGTCGCGCCGCCGCTGCCTCGGTCACCGAACGCAGCAGCGTTCTGCCAATCCCCTGACCACGGCAGTCGGGCTGGACGGCGATGTTCGCGATCTCGCCTTCGTCGAGCACGAACCACGCGACGGCATAGCCACGGATGGTTTCATCGGGTGTGCACGCCACGATGAAATGCACGCGCCGGTCACGCAGCAGTTGCGCGAATGACGGACGGCTCCACGGATCGGTGAACGACGCGCGCTCGATTTCCGCAATGCGATCGAGATCCCCCTCGCGAACCGGGCGCAGGTGGACGCTCGTTGGCGTCTCGATGGGCGGAGGAGAAGAATCCGGCATGGCTGCGATCCGGCGATGTCAGGACGCGGGAAGTGGCTGGCCGTGGGTGCGCTCCCATCGGACTTGCGCCTCCGCGTGGCGGCCATAGTCGGGCTCCCACGTCGCGAGGTCCACGGGAATCACGAACGACGCCAGTGCATCGAGCCGGGCGATCGCGCGCGCGTGCGGGTGGACGACCTGCGCTTCGCGTGGACCAATGAGCCGCGCATTCAGCGAGACGGCAAGCTCCTCCACGGCGTCACGGGAGCGCAACGCTGCCGCGACCAGCGTCGCCATGCCGCCGTCAGCCCGGACATCGTACGCCGCGGCAAACCAGTCGCCACGCATGGCGTCCAGCACCGGCAGATAGCGGCCGGGCTCGCGCGTGCTCGCCGCCATCAGCGCCAGCGAGGACACCGCAACGAGCGGGAGATTCCGGGCCGCCGCGATCCCCTTCGCGGATGAGGCGGCGATGCGCAGACTCGTAAAGCTCCCGGGACCCGATCCGCACGCGATACGCTGGAGTTCATTCACCGTGACGCCCGCCGATTCGAGGACGCGCCGGATTGCAGGCAGCAGCGGCTCGCCGGCCGCGGCTCGCATCTCGACCTCGTCGTGCGCGAGAACGTCCGGGCCGGACACGAGCGCAATCGTGCCGATACGGGTCGCAGCATCCAGCGACAGCGTGAGCAGCGGCGTCATCCGGCCAGCAGGAGGCGACGATCGGGATCGTCCGCGTCGTGCTGCAGCTCCACGGCAACTGCGGTCGGCGTCATCCGGCTGCCAGCGCGCTCGGGCCACTCGACCAGCGTGAGCGCATGCGTATCGAGCAGATCGTCCCACCCGATGTTCGTGAGATCATCGGGACGGTCGAGGCGATACAGATCGAGATGATACACGGGCCAGTTCGGTCCCGCGTAGCAGTGCACGAGTGCGTAGGTCGGACTCGTCACCGCCTCGCGCACGCCCGCGCCACGGCAGACGGCCTGCACGAGCGTCGTCTTGCCGGCACCGATGTCACCCGAAATGCCCACCACCAGCGGCGCGCGCGCCGCGGCGCCGAACGCTTCGCCCCAGCGGATGAGCTCCTCCCGCGTGACCGCCAGCCGACCCTGCGTGGCGAGCGGCGGGACGACGTGATGATGCGGCACGGACATCAGCGTGGCGCGCGGATCGCCTGCAGACCGCCAGGCCGGCGCACGTTCCCGCTCGAGCGCGCTTTCAATTCGAAGATCTGGTCGCGCAACGCGGCCGCGCCTTCGAAATCCAGATTCGCCGCGGCCGTCGTCATCTGCTGCTCGAGCATCTCGAGCAGTGCCTCGCTGTCCATCTCTGTCGAATACGTCCCGGCAGGCTCGGCCACCTTGCGCGAATCCGCGGCGTGCTCCATGCGGGCGTCCGCCACGCGCGTGCTGAAGCGAACCTGCTCCGTGCTCTTCACCACCGATCGCGGCGTGACATCGTGTTCCACATTCCATGCGGTCTGGATTTCCCGGCGCCGTTTCGTCTCATCCAGGCAGCGCTGCATGGACCCCGTGACGCGGTCGGCATAGAAGATCGCGCGACCGGCAACGTGGCGCGCCGCGCGCCCTACGGTCTGGATCAGCGACCGATCGCTGCGCAGGAATCCTTCCTGGTCCGCGTCAAGCACCGCGACGAGCGACACCTCGGGCAGATCCAGTCCCTCGCGCAGCAGGTTGATGCCGACCAGCACGTCGAAGTCGCCCAGGCGCAGGCCGCGCACGATCTCCATCCGCTCGATGGCGTCGATGTCAGAGTGCATGTAGCGAACGCGCACGCCCGTCTGCTGCAGATAATCGGTGAGATCCTCCGCCATGCGCTTGGTGAGCGTGGTGACGAGTACCCGCTCACCACGGCGCTCACGCAGCCGGATTTCATGCAGCAGATCATCCACCTGGCCGCGCACCGGACGCACCTCGATCTCCGGGTCCAACAGGCCCGTGGGCCGAATGATCTGCTCGACCACCACACCACCGGAGAGCTGCAGCTCGAGCTCGCCCGGCGTGGCCGACACGAACAGCGCCTGCGGCGTGAGCGACAGGAACTCATCGAACATGAGCGGCCGGTTGTCCAGCGCACTGGGGAGCCGGAAGCCATAGTCCACGAGCGTGAGCTTGCGCGCCCGGTCCCCGTTGAACATCCCCGCGATCTGCGGCAGGCTCACGTGCGACTCATCCACGACGACAAGAAAGTCGCTGGGGAAATAGTCGAAGAGACACGCCGGCCGTTCCCCCTCCTGGCGCCCCGAGAGATGCCGGGAATAGTTCTCGATGCCCGCACAGGTCCCGATCTCGAGCATCATCTCGATGTCGAAGTTCGTACGGGATTCGAGGCGCTGCGCCTCGAGCAGCTTCCCGTCCCCCCGCAGCATCGCGAGCCGCGCGGCCAGCTCGGCGCGGATGAGCGCCACGGCGCGCTCGATGGTGGGGCGCGACGTGACGAAGTGCTTGGCGGGGTAGATGGCCGCACGATCCAGCGCCGCAATCGTGTTGCCCGTAAGCGCATCGATCTTGGAGATGCGTTCCACCTCGTCGCCGAACAGCTCGATGCGCACGCCCTGCTCTTCGTACGCCGGAAAGATCTCCACCGTGTCGCCCCGCACGCGGAACGTGCCCCGTTCGAAGGCCACGTCGTTCCGCGAATACTGGATGCTCACGAGCGCGCGCAGAATGTCATCTCGGCTCCGGACGTCGCCGCGTTCGATCCGGACCATGCGCTCGCGGTACTCGACCGGATCGCCCAGGCCGTAGATCGCGGAGACGGTCGCAACGATGATGACGTCCTCGCGCTCCATGAGGCTGGACGTCGCCCGCAGCCGCAGGCGATCGATGTCCTCGTTGATCGACGCATCCTTCTCGATGTACGTGTCGGTGGACGGCACGTACGCCTCGGGCTGATAGTAGTCGTAATACGAAATGAAGTACTCGACCGCATTCCCGGGGAAGAAGCTCTTGAGCTCTCCGTAGAGCTGCGCCGCGAGTGTCTTGTTGTGCGACAGCACCAGCGTCGGCCTGCCATGCGCCTGAATCACATTCGCGACGGACATGGTCTTCCCCGAGCCCGTGACGCCGAGCAGGGTCTGGAAGCGATCGCCGCGACGCAGGCCAGCGGTGAGCTCCGCGATGGCGCGCGGCTGGTCACCCGCCGGCGCGAATGGGGACTGCAGGTCGAAGGGGGAGCGCAGCATGGAGGAAATATAGGGAGTGGGGAACGCTCCACGCTCCTCCGCCCCGCCCCGCGCCCCCCTTGGGAACGCTCCACGCTGCCACTGCCCCGCCCCTGGCAATCGGGAATGGGGAATGGTGGGAATGGGGAATGATGTAGCGGGGGGAGGCGGCGGTGAAAAAAACGCGGTGGGTTGAGGTGTGGGGAGGTCTTCCTCCCCGATTCCCCATTCCCGATTGCCGATTCCCACAGGGAGGCACAGGGCGAGGTGGTAGGAGGGTGGAGGCGCGGGGTGGCCGGGAAAGGACCTACGAGTCCGCCGCCACCCGCTCCCGCCTGGTCACGTCGGTAATGCCCTTCACCCGGCGCACCGCCCGGATGATTTTCTGCAGGTGGGTGAGGTTCTCCACTTCCACCAGCACCGTGCCCGACACCCCGCCCCCATCGCCGCTGCGCAGCTCCATGCTCTTGATGTTCGTGCCCGTTCCGGTGACCGCCTCGGCCACGTCGGCATACAGACCACGGCGGTCCGTCCCCTCCAGGGCGAGGCGGACCAGGAAGAGTTCGCCCTCCATTTCCTGCCAGTCAATGTCCAGCCGGCGTTCCGGCTCCTGCGACAGGAGCAGCACGTTCGGACAATCCGCGCGGTGAATGCTCACGCCGCGGCCGCGGGTCACGTAGCCGACCACGGGATCGCCCGGCACCGGCTGGCAGCACTGCGAGTAGCGCACCATGAGGCCATCCACACCCTGGATGCGCACGCCCTTGGAACCGCCACGCATGCGCTGCACCAGGCGCTCGAAGGCGCTGGTTCGCTGCGGCATCTCCTGCCCCGAGTCGAGATCGGGGAAGAGCAGTTTCAGGACCTGCATGACCTGCACATCGCCCTGCCCGATGGAGGCGATGAGATGGCGCGCGTCGTTCAGATTCAGCGCTTTCGCGGCGCGCGCGAGAGCCGCGTCGTCCGGTCGCTGCAGCCGGCGGCGCTTGAACTCGCGCTCCATGATTTCGTGGCCGAGTTTGGCCGACGTGCTCTGCTCCTCGATCCGGATCCACTGCCGGATCTTGTGGCGCGCGCGACCCGTGCGCACGTGCGACAGCCAGTCGCGGCTGGGTCGCGCGGTGGGTGAGGTGAGAATCTCCACCGTGTCCGAATTGCGGAGCTGCCGCGAGAGCGGCGCAATGCGGCGGTTGACTTTCGCACCCTGGCAGTGCACGCCCACCTCCGTGTGCACCGCGAAGGCAAAATCGATCGGCGTGGCGCCCTTGGGCAACTGGATGACGTCGCCCGTCGGCGTGAAGACGAAGATCTCGTCCTGATACAGGTCGAGCTTCAGGAACTCCAGGAACTCATCCGGCGTCTTCGCGTCGAGCTGCAGTTCAAGCACCTGACGGAACCAGCCGAGCGCGCGGTCCAGCTCATCCGCGCTCTTGGCGTTCTCCTTGTAGAGCCAGTGCGCCGCGATGCCATAATCAGCCGTCCGGTGCATCTCGTACGTCCGGATCTGCACCTCGAAGAGCTGTCGCCCCGGACCGAACACCGTCGTGTGCAGCGATTGATAGCCGTTCGACTTGGGCTGCGCGATGTAGTCCTTGATGCGCTCCTGCAGTGGCGTCCAGCCGTCGTGAATGACGCCAAGCGCGTGATAGCAGTCCGGCACGCCGTTCACGAGCACCCGGATGGCGAGCAGATCGTAGATCTCGTCGTACGGCTTGTCGCGCTGTTTCATCTTCTTGTAGATGGACCAGAGATGCTTGGGACGTCCGCTGATCTCGACATTCTGGATGCCGGCGCGATGCAGCTCGGTTTCGAGCGGGACGGCCAACTGCGCGATGAGTTGCTCGCGTTCGGCGCGCTTCTGCGCCACGAGTCGCGCGAGTTTCCGATACTCGTCCGGCTCGAGATACTTGAACGAGAGATCCTCGAGCTCCCACCGCATCTGCGCCATGCCGAAGCGGTGCGCGAGCGGCGCGTACAGGTCCATCGTCTCCTGCGCGATGCGCTTCTGCTTTTCCGGCGGCAGATAATCGAGCGTGCGCATGTTGTGCAGGCGGTCCGCGAGCTTGATCAGGATGACGCGAACATCCTTGGCGATCGAGAGCAGCAGCTTCCGGTAGTTCTCGGCCTGACGCTCCTGCGTGGAACGGAAGGAGATGTTGCTGATCTTGGTGACGCCGTCCACGATCTGGGCGATCTCGCGGCCGAACTCGCGCTCGATGTCGGCGACGGTGACGGCCGTGTCCTCCACCACGTCGTGCATCAGGCCGCTCGCCACCGTGATGGAGTCCAGGTGCAGCCCGGCGAGGACCTTGGCGACCTCCACGCAGTGCAGCACGTAGTCGTCGCCGGAGGAGCGCTTCTGGCCCCGGTGCGCGTCGCGACTGAATTGATAGGCGCGCGACAGCAGGTCGGTGTCGAGCCGCTCCACGAGCGGGTCGTCGCCGAAGTTCCACCCCGGGATCAACTCCTTCAATGCCGATGCTGTCACAGCAGTCCTGTCTCCGCGAAGCTCACATACCGCTCCCTGCCCACGACGACGTGATCGTGAACGGGAATGTCCAGCAACCGGCCCGCAGCCACGAGCTGCTCGGTCACCAGCCGGTCATCCGCCGAAGGCGTGGGGTCGCCGCTCGGGTGGTTATGCACGAGGATGATCGCCGCGGCGCGCTCGGCAATTGCCTCTCGAAAGACTTCACGCGGGTGGACCAGCGACGAGTTCAGAATACCCCGTGTCACGGTGACATCCCGCTCCAGCCGGTGCTGGGAGTCAAGGACGGCCACGTGGAACTCCTCCACGGGAAGGTCCTGCAGGCGCGCCGCGAACGCCGCGTAGACGTCCCGTGGTGACCGAAGCGGCACTCCCTCATCACGCGACTCGAGGGCCATGCGTCGCCCCAGCTCGAGCGCCGCGTGAATCGTGATCGCCCGCACCATCCCCATCCCACGCATGCCGGTCAACGTCGCCACCGGCTCAGCCGCGATCCGCCGCAGCGAGCCGCCGGAGCGCGCCAGAATCTCCTGCCCCACACCGAGCGCCGAGCAGCCACCTGCCCCGGATCCCACGACGATCGAAAGCAGCTCCGGCACACTCAGACTGCGCGCCCCGAGATGCTGGAGCCGTTCGCGCGGGCGCTCGGAACGAGGCAGTTCCTTAATACTTAACGACGAGGGGGTATCCGGGCCAGACGCCATGAACATGAGTGGTGCCTCCAGGTAAGGGAATCTTTACCAGGAAGCGTACCCGACCGTGGTGTCACGATCCCCATCGCTTCACCGCAACAGTGGCCGCCGCTATGCGGTTGCGCCGTGGCACTTCTTGTACTTCTTCCCCGAGCCGCAGGGACACGGGTCGTTCCGCCCGACCTTGGACCAGTCCACGTTGGCAGGAACGGCAGCAGCGGACAGGGAGCGCGTCCTTCCAGCTCCCACAACCTTCGGTTCCGGTGACCGCGCCGGAGGCGCCTCAGGGGGCGACGCCGCGCCATCGGAGCCGTTGCCGGCATGCTCGCCCGCTGGCTCCACCGGAACATCCTCGAGCACACCAAGGGCGTTGTAGCGCCGCGCTGGCGTTTGCTGTCCGCCCGCGGATCCGCGCGGGCCGGCTGCCGCTGACTGGGCCGGCTGAGGCGGCGGTTCGAAGAGGATCTGCACGCGCAGGAAACGCTCGGTGAACGTGGTGTACACGTCGTTCATCAAATCGACGAACATCGTGTACGCCTCCTGCTTGTATTCGATGAGCGGATCCGTCTGGCCCCAGGAGCGGTACTGGATCGCCGCTCGCAGTTGATCCAGGTCGTACAGGTGGTCCTTCCATTTCTCGTCCAGCACGTTCAGCATCACGAGCGAAAGCAGTTGCCCGGCGTACTCGTTCAGACTCGCGAACTTCGCGTCGAACGCCTTCAACCCGGCCTCGCGCGCGTGGTCCTGCGCGACGGCAATCGTGTCGGGCCGCTCGTCGGAGTTATCCTCGAACGCCGGCACAAGCAGCAGATAATGCATGAGCAGGTCCTGTCGCAGCAGCGCGAAGTCCCACTCTTCCGACGTTTCGTACTTCTCGAGGTTGGTCTCCACGCGGCGGTCAATGGCCTTCTCCACCATCTTGACCGCCTCGCCCTTCAGCTCCTCACCGCCTTCGAGCGCGAATGACCGCAGCGAATAGATGACCTCGCGCTGCTGGTTCATCACATCATCGAATTCGAGCAGCCGCTTGCGCGACTGGAAGTTCTGCATCTCCACCCGCTTCTGGGCCTGCTCGATCGAACGCGTGATCAACGGATGCGTGAGCACTTCGCCGTCCTTCGCACCCATGCGGTCCATCAGCTTCGCGATCCGCTCCGATCCGAAGAGGCGCATCAGGTCATCTTCGAGCGACAGGAAGAACTGCGATGCGCCGGGATCGCCCTGACGCCCCGCACGGCCGCGCAGCTGGCGATCGATGCGCCGTGACTCGTGGCGTTCGGACCCGATGATGTGCAGACCGCCGCACTCCTCGATCTCCACCGGCCTGCCCTCGGGATCGTTCACGACCGATGGCTTGGACTCCGTGACGCCCGCACCGAGTTTGATGTCCGTGCCACGTCCCGCCATGTTCGTCGCGATCGTCACCGTGCCCGGCTGGCCGGCCTCCGCGACAATCTCGGCCTCGCGCTGGTGATACTTCGCATTCAGCACGTTGTGCCTGATGCCCGCGCGCTGGAACATGCGGGACAGCGTCTCGGACACATCCACGCTCACCGTGCCGATCAGCACCGGATCGCCGAGATTGTGCAACCGCTCGGTCTCCTGCAGGATCGCGTTGTACTTCTCGCGCCGCGTCTTGTAGATGAGATCGTGCCGGTCCTCGCGGATCACGGGCTTGTTGGTGGGAATCACCGCCACCTCGAGGCCGTAGATCTGGTGGAACTCCGTCTCCTCGGTCTCGGCCGTCCCGGTCATCCCGGCCAGCTTCTCGTACATGCGGAAGTAGTTCTGAATGGTGATGGTGGCGAGCGTCTGCGTCTCGCCTTTCACCTGGACTCCTTCCTTCGCCTCCACCGCCTGGTGCAGCCCCTCGGACCAGCGACGCCCGGGCATGGTGCGCCCGGTGAACTCATCCACGATGAGGACCTGGCCATCCTGCACCACGTAGTTCACGTCCTTCTCGTACAACGCGTGCGCCCGCAGCAGCTGGTGAATGATGTTGAGCTTCTCGCTCTTCTGCGCGTATTCGCGTTCCAGGGCCGCGCGCCGATCGAGCTTCTCCTGCGGCGTGAGATCCGGATCGTGATCGATGTGCTGAATGGCCTCCGAAATGTCCGGCAGGATGAACGCCTCACGATCCTCCGGCGAGAGATAGTCCACACCGCGATCCGTCAGATGCACCGTGTGGTTCTTCTCGTCGAGCACGTAGAGAAGCTGCTCCTCGAGGTCCCCGAACTGCTGTCGGCTCGACGGCTGGCGGCGGTCCGCGATGTGATCCAGCTCCATCTTCTGCACGAGCTGCTTGTTGCCGCCTTCCTGCATCAGCTTGAAGAGCCGTTTGTTCTTGGGCGCGCCCAGTTGCGCCTGATACATGCGAAGAGCGGCGGATCGGGTATCGCCACGGGCGAGCGCCTGCTCCGCCTCGGCCACCAGCCGATTCGCGTCCTCGGTCTGGGAGCGCACGAGACGTCCGACCGCGGCGTTGTGTTCCCGATACGCATCGTCGCCTTCATTCCCGACCGGGCCGGAAATGATGAGGGGGGTGCGCGCTTCGTCGATGAGCACCGAGTCCACCTCGTCCACGATGGCGTACCAGTGGGGACGCTGCACCCGCTGCTCGAGCGACACCACCATGTTGTCGCGAAGGTAATCGAAGCCGAACTCGTTGTTCGTCCCGTACGTGATGTCGCGCAGGTACGCCTCGCGGCGCTCCGGCGTGCCGGGCTCGGAGTCATCGATGCAGCCGACCGTGAGTCCGAGATACGCGTAGAGATGACCCATCCACTGCGAGTCGCGACGTGCCAGGTACGAGTTCACCGTCACCAGGTGCGCGCCGCGCCCCGCCAGTGCGTTCAGATAGAGCGGCAGCGTGGCGACCAGCGTCTTGCCCTCGCCGGTAGCCATTTCCGCGATGTGGCCCATGTGGAGCTGGACGCCGCCGATGAGCTGCACGTCGTAGTGCACCATGTTCCATTCGATGCCGTGCCCCGTGACCTGCGCCGTGGTCCCCAGCAGCCGTCGCGCCGCCTCGCGGACCGTGGCGAATGCTTCGGGCAGCAGTTCATCCAGGACGTCAGCGATGGTCTCACGCAGTTCGCCCTCCACGCCGCCCCGCCCATCGGCACCGCTCAGCTCGTTGTCGATCCTCTCGCGCTCCTGCGGATCGGCCGTGAGCTTCTTGCGCTCCTTCAGTTCGGCGACCTGGCGGTCCAGATCCGCGGTCCGCTCACGCACGATGCCGCGCAATTTCTCGCTCTGTGCCTTGAGCTCCGCCTCGGACACGTCATGGAGGCGCTCGTACTCGACGTTGATCGCATCCACAATGGGCTGGATGCGCTTCACCGCCCGCACGTGGCGACTGCCGAATATCACGTTCATCAATGGCTTCAACATGGCAACCCCTATCGGTACAGCCCGGCCGTCGCGATGAACCCGGCGACGGCCTCGGCCACGAATCCATGAATGCTGTGCCCATCGTGCACCCGCGCGCGAATCTCGGTCGCGGATACGTCAACGCGGCGCGTGCGGATACGGCGCAGGCCATCCGGCACCGTGCCGCCAGCAGTTTCGCTCGGCCGCTCCGGCTCGGCGGCGCGCGTCAACACGACAATTTCCGCCAGCGCCGCAATGCGTTCGGCCGCGCGCCAACTGGCGATCTGACCAGCCAGGTCTTCGCCGATCAGCAGCAACAGTACCGCTCCCGCCTCGCGCTCGGACAGCTCTGTCAGCGTGTCCACTGTGTAAGATAACCCGCCACGGTTCATTTCGATCGGATCCACGACAAAGCGCGAATCGTCCGCGACCATCAGCTCGAGCATGCGGCGGCGCTGCTCCGGCGTGGCCCACACGCGGCCGACCTTGAACGGTTGCGCCGCTGCGGGCACGAACAGCAGCCGGTCCAGCTGCAGGGCCTCGAAGGCGTCACTCGCCGCCAGCAGATGCCCGATGTGGGGCGGATCGAACGTCCCGCCGAAGATGCCCAGCCGCACCCCCGTCAGGGCTTCGGGGCCGCGGCGGTAGCCGGCGCGGGCCCGCACGCATCCGTCACCTGCTTGTCGCCCGCGTACTTCTCGCGCAGCGTGGCGCACGTCTCCGCCACCTCTTCCTTGTACTTGATCTTGCCGTACGCTTCCACGAGCCGCAGCAGCGCCATTTCGGCGTGCTTCGTCGTGGGATAGAGCCGCACGACATCCTTGAAATAGATGATGGACGGATCGTACGCCTTGCGGCGCAGATAGAACATGCCGTCCTCATAATTCTTGGTCGCCAGCCACTCCGTGAGCCGGTCGATCTCCGCCTGTGCCTTGGCGTGCAGCGGCGAATCCGGATAGGCCACGAGGAAACTGCTGAGCGTGCTGAGCGCGGTCTGGCCGTATTCCGAATCCAGGGTGGGCTTCTTCCACAGTTTGGAGTACGACATCCCGGTTTCGAATGTGGCCGGGGCTGCCAGCGAGTCTTCCGGAAAGCTCTCCGGAACCCGCGAGAATGCCTGCGCCGCCAGAATGTACTCGTGACGACCCTGGTAGGCCTTGCCCAGGTAGTAGAACGACTCCGGCAGGAGCGGATCGCGCGCGGGAAGATTGGTCGTGAGCCGCTCGAAGCCGTTGACGGCGTTGTCCCAGTGACGCGCCTGCAGCTGCTTCACCGACGCGGAAAACAGGAGATCGTTGGAGGGAAATTTCGCCGGAACGAACGCCTGATGGTGACACGCAGCCAGCAGCGTGAGCAGGACCAGCGCCGGAAGATGGCGGTGCAGTGAACCCTTCATGTGGCGAGTGATACCCGAAAGGGACGCGTGCGTTCGTGGTCGCTCGAGGAGGCGCATGCCCCGACTGCCGGGTGCGTGAGCACAGGCGGAATCGGTGTCATGCGCGACGGCTCAAGCGCGCGTCGCCCAGTCCCTGAAAGTACGAAATGGTGGCCGTGAGTCCCTCCCGAAGGGAAACGACCGGTTCCCACCCCAACGCGGTGCGCGCGCGAGTGATGTCCGGCCGGCGTACCTTGGGATCGTCTTCCGGCAGCGAATGATGCACGATCGGAACCGCGCAGCCGGTGAGCTCCAGCACCAGCTCCGCGAGGTGTCGCACGGTGTTCTCCTCCGGATTGCCGACATTCGTGGGACCCGTGACCGGCGACATGAACAATCGGTAGATCCCCTCGACTTCATCCGTGACGTAACAGAAGCTGCGCGTCTGCGAGCCGTCGCCGTAGATCGTGATCGGCTCGCCGTTCAGCGCCTGCACGATGAAGTTCGAGACCACGCGTCCATCACGTGGTCGCATTCGCGGTCCATAGGTATTGAAGATGCGCACGATGCGCGTATCGAGACCATGATACCGGTGGTACGCCATGGTCAGCGCTTCGGCGAATCGCTTGGCCTCATCATACACCCCACGCGGCCCCACCGGGTTCACATTTCCCCAATAGCTTTCCGGCTGCGGGTGCACCAGGGGATCGCCGTATACCTCGGATGTGGACGCCAGAAAGAATCGCGCCGATTTTGCCTTGGCGAGGCCCAGCGCATTGTGCGTGCCGAGCGCGCCGACCTTGAGCGTCGGAATCGGGTGCTCGAGATAGTCGATCGGACTGGCGGGCGAGGCAAAGTGGAGCACGCCGTCGAGCGGCCCCGCGACATACGTGTACGTCGAGATGTTGTGGCGCAGGAATTCGAAGCGCTCGTGCCCGATGAGATGCGCGATGTTATCGGGATGTCCGGTGATGAAGTTGTCGAGCCCGACGACCTGGTGGCCGTCCGCAAGAAAGCGATCGCACAGGTGCGAGCCGAGAAATCCGGCGGCGCCGGTGATGAGCACTCTCACGCGCGCGCCCGCCCGATCGAATCGTAGCGAAACCCGAGCTCCGCCATTTTCGCGGGGTCGTAGAGATTGCGGCCGTCAATGATCACCGGTCGGCGGAGCAGCTTCCTGATACGCGCGAAATCGGGGTGACGGTACTCGTTCCAGTCCGTGACGATCACGAGCGCGTCGGCACCGTTCACCGCCGCGTAGTTCGTCTCCGCATACTCGACGCGATCGCCCAGACGCCGGTGCGCCTCATCCATGGCCACCGGATCGTGCGCCACGACCGCGGCCCCGCGCGCGAGCAGATCCTCGATCAGCGTCAGCGCGGGCGACTCACGCATATCGTCAGTTTGCGGCTTGAAGGCGAGGCCCCAGAGCGCAATGCGCGCCCCGTGCAGCTCGCCGTCGAGCGCATCGCCCAGCTTCTCGCACAGCCGGCGCTTCTGATGTGCATTGGCTGACTCCACGGCATGGAGCACCGACAGCGTCGCCCCCCATTCGTCCGCCGTTCGCAGCAGCGCCCTGACATCCTTCGGAAAGCAGGAGCCGCCATACCCCGGCCCCGGAAAGAGAAAGGACGCGCCAATGCGCTGATCCGAGCCGATGCCCTTGCGGACGTGATCCACATTCGCGCCCACCCGCTCGCACAGATTCGCCACCTCGTTCATGAAGGAAATCCGCGTCGCGAGCATCGCGTTCGCCGCGTACTTGGTCATCTCGGCGGACGGAATGTCCATGAAGATGATCGGCTTGCCGGTGCGGACGAACGGGGCGTAGAGCTCGGCCATCACGGAGCGCGCGTGATCGGTATCGACGCCCAGCACGACTCGATCAGGACGGAGAAAATCATCCACGGCGTTCCCTTCCTTCAGGAACTCGGGATTGCTGCAGAGGTGAAACGGGTACTGCGCCTTGCGGCCCACGGCGGCGGCGACCTTCTGCGCGGTTCCAACCGGAACCGTGGATTTCGTCACGACCACCAGTTCCTGCCGCATATGCTCGCCAATCGCCTCCGCTACGCTCAGGACGTGCCGCAGGTCCGCGGACCCGTCCTCGTCCGGGGGCGTTCCCACGGCAATGAAGACGACCTGTGCGGCGGAGATGGCGTGGGGAATGTCCGTGGTGAAACACAGTCGATGCTGCTCCTGATTGCGCGCTACCAGACTGTCGAGACCCGGCTCATAGATCGGCAGGACGTTGCGCGTGAGCCCTTCGATCTTCGTCGCGTCAACGTCCGCGCAAATGACGTCGCTCCCCGTCTCCGCCAGACAGGCCCCGACCACCAGGCCGACATACCCCGTACCAATAACTGTGATATGCACGCGATTTCAGCGGGACAGGAAGTGACGATCTCGTCAAGATGGAAACCTTGAAAGCTATTGCTGCCGTCAGGTGGGAGCAACGTGCCGCGAGCTCAGGGGTAGCGGAACCGCCAGGTGCCGGTGAGCCGGAACTGTCCATATGTTGCCGCTGGAGCATGCTGGTTGTTCACGTTATCAATGCGCCCAAGCTCGACGCTTGCCGTGACAGGAATCGTACCGTCCAGCCATTGCGCCGACGCATCGAACAACCACGCACCCTGTACGGCGGGCTGGTCAGCGGTGGTGTCGGGAAAGGGATCCCCCGCGTGCCCCATGCGATCCGGTGGCGGCCGCTGCGCGATGCGCAGCGCGCCATGCCGCCAGCGCGAGACGCCCCCGCTGAGCTGCAGCTTCGGCAGCGTCCAGAACTGCGCGAAGACACGTGCCAGGTCCGCATCCGGCCCAAGCTCGGAGCCGATCGGCTGATCGTACTGCTGCCAGGTGTCGGTGTAGCTCCGTCCGAAGTACGTGTAGGCCCCCACACGGCGATACTGGAAGCCAATGCTGGTGGGCACGATCAGCGGCAGCGCGTACGTGGCCCGGACGTTCCACCCCAGGAGATCGGGAAAGACCTTCCGGTCGCGGGAATCGATCTGGATGTCGTCAATCAGCAGGTCGCCCTGGAGCGACGCGCGGCCGACGTTGGCGCGAACCGATCCGAACGCCGAGAGATTCGCGTTGCCCGCGGTTTCCGTGGGACGGCCGCGATCGTTCTGGACAACCTGGTAGATCATGAGCGGATTCGCGTACTGCAGATTGACGCCCCCACCCTGCCGTGGAATCACCCCGGTCTCGCCGATGGTGAACTCGAGCTGCCGGTTCGGTCGCCAGGTGAGTGCGTGACCGATGAGCATGCGGTGCCAGCGCTGCGTGAGGCCGCTGTCCGCCAGACTGTCCGTGGCGGTGGTGAGCACCACGTCGTTGATGGACGCGAGGAGCGCCTTGAATTCGAAGTGCGTCCACTGCGCCGTCAGTGTGATCCGATCCAGTGCGGGCCCGTTCGCGGAGAGCACCAGCGATTCGATGCCGTCGCCGAGCCACGCCTCGCGCGCCCGCCCGATGGACAGCACGACGCGGCCCAGTCGGCCCGACGCGTAGGCATCGCTGAAATCAATGATCCCTGACGTGCTGCGGAACGGCTTGGCGCGGACGGTCGGATCGTTCCGAAATTGCGTCTCGCCGTAGGCCTCCGAGACGAGCAGCACGTCGGGCCCGCCATTCCAGGTCACCCGGACGCGTCCGAGGCCCACGAGCGGCGGGTCGCCCTGCGAGGTGGGACGCACATCCTGCCAGAGCGGATCGATGGTGCCGCCGGTGAGGCCGGTCGCCCGGAGCGTGACGGCAGCGCCGAGTCGCAGGCGGCTCGCCGTGGAGTCGGCGACGGGCGGATGCAGCAGGAATCGCGCGGTGAGTTGATTCAGGATTCGTCCGGCACACGCTGGTTCCGACGCGGCCGCGTGCAAAGCCGCCTGGATGTCCTTGACCATGAAGGGACGAAACGCAGAGACGCGTGCCGCGCCACATCCAAGCTGGACCAGACCGTCGAGCTGGACGTACGCGGGATCATCGAGCGGGAGGCCGGCGAGTGGATGCTGTGCTGCAGCCGGCCCCGCCAGGCAGGCGAGGAGCACCGCAAGCACTCCCGTCAACAGGCTGGGACGCATTACGGCTGCTCCCGGAATCCGGGTGACGCCGGCACCGGCTTCGGGTAGCAGAGACGAGTTGCAGAATTGAAAGGACTCACCGACTTCACAGGATTCACAGGATTCACAGGATTGTGGGGGGGCCGAATTACCTGGGAGCGCTCCAGTTGCTGACCGACGGCGACTGATTTGGGAACGGCACCGTGAGAATCCTGTGCATGCTGTCAATCCTGAAATCCTGTCTCGCCGGGGCCCGGGTCAGCCGATGAGAGTGAACACCTTCAGCTGACGAACCGGCTCTTGGAGCGCCCGTCCGTACTCCCGACACGATCGCGCAGGCTGGCAATGAGCGCGGCCTGCGGAGAAAACTCCGGCACGAGCTCCTGCAGCTTCCGCAGAATCAGGCGCTCATCACGGGCGCACAGCGCATCCCAGAGCTGATCGAGCGCGCGATCCAGGGACGCCGGCGACGCGGTGCGCACGATCCGGATTTTCTCGTAGCGCGTGGGGAGGGTCTCCTCACTGGCTGAGATGAGCTGCTCGTGCAGCTTCTCGCCCGGTCGCAGTCCCGTGAATACGATGGGAATGTCCACATCGGGCTCGAGTCCCGACAAGCGGATGAGATTGCGCGCCAGATCCACGATGCGCACGGGCTGCCCCATTTCCAGCATCACGATCTTGTCGTGCGCCTCCTCCAGCACGGAGGACTGCAGCACGAGTTGCACGGCCTCCGGAATGGTCATGAAATACCGGCTCGCCTCGGGATGCGTCACCGTGACGGGTCCGCCCCCCGCGATCTGCTCGGTAAAGAGCGGGACGACCGACCCGTTGCTGCCGAGCACGTTACCGAAGCGCACGGCCACGAAGTGACGCGCCCGCCCGGCGTTCATCGAGAGCACGATCAGTTCCGCCAGCCGCTTGGTTGCGCCCATGATGTTGCTCGGGCTCACCGCCTTGTCCGTGGAGATGAGCACGAATTTCGCCCCGAATTCCGCCGCGAGCTGCGCGACATTGCGCGTGCCGAAGACATTGTTGTGCACCGCATGCGCCAGGTGCGCTTCCATCATGGGCACATGCTTGAACGCCGCGGCGTGATAGACGAGCTCCGGTTGATACTCGTGGAAGGCCCGCTCCACGTCCTGCTGCTCGCGGATGTCACAGATGAGCGGGTGCAGTTCGAGCGCGGGCTGCCGGCGGCGCAGCTCCTGCTCGATGAGGAACAGCGCGTTCTCGCTGCGTTCCAGCAGCACCATGGCACCCGGGCCGTATTCCGCGATCTGCCGCGCCAGCTCCGCGCCAATGGACCCGCCCGCTCCGGTAATGAGGACGCGCCGTCCCAGGATGTCCGAGCGAATGAGCGAGGTGTCCAGATCCACAGGATCGCGCCCCAGCAGGTCTTCCACCTGGACGGCGCGGACTTCGCTGATCTGCACCCGGCCGCTGAGCGCGGCAATGGCCGGCAGAATCTTGAACGGCAGTCTGGTCGCCAGGCAGCGGTTGACGATGGCCTGAATCGCGTCCCGCGGTGCCGATGGGATGGCGATGATGATCTCATCGGCGGGATTCCGGGCGAGCACCGGCGCCAGTTGCACCGTGGTGCCGAGTACCGGTACGCCGTGGATGTGAAAGCCGGTCTTGTTGACATCATCGTCCACGAAGCCGACCGGCTGGTAGCCCAGACGCGGGTTGTTCTGCATCTCGCGCAGCAGCAGTTCGCCGGCGTCACCCGCGCCGATGATCAGCACCCGGCGCGGACGCGGCCCCCCGGCCGTGGACCGGCGACTTTCCCGCAGCGCGCGCAGCGCGAAGCGCACGCCGCCGATGAACATGACCGTGAGCAGCGCGTCAATGATGATCACTGACCGCGGGAACACGTACGCATGTCGCGTGAACACCAGCGAGGCCGTGAACAGCACGCTGCTGATGCCGACCGCCTTGAGCAGGGCGAACATGTCGCTCATCCCGACGTATCGCCACCAGCCGGTATAGAGGCGGAAGACCGCGAAGGCGAGCAGGCGGAAAATGACAAGCGGAATGAGCGTGACCCAGAACGTGCGCAGGTAGGCGGCCGGGATATCGCCATCGAAGCGCAGCACGTAGGCCAGCGCGTAGCTCGCCACGACAAGCATCAGGTGAACGCTGATGACCAGCAGCCGCCGGTGGCGGAACGTCAGGGCCAGGATCCGGCGCTCGGCGTCGTCCGTCGCGGCCGTCGCGGAGATTTCATCCGTGTAGCTCACCACGAGTTCAGGATTCATCTCCCGTAGAACTCCCGGATGGCGCCGATCGTCTCGTCCTGCTGCGCTTGCGTCAGCTCGGGGAAGATCGGCAGGGAAAGGGCTTCGCGCGCCGCGCGCTCGGCTTCCGGGCAGCTTCCTTCCGTATAGCCGAGGTAGGAGAAACATGGCTGCAGGTGCAAGGGGAGCGGATAGTAGATGGCGTTGCCGATGCCCTTGTCCCGGAGATGCGCCTGCAGCGCGTCCCGCCGTTCGGCGCGGATCGTGTACTGGTTGAAAATGGATTCGTTGTCCGCATCGATGACCGGCGTGCGCACGCCCTCCACATCCGCGAGCGCATCGTCGTAGTACCGCGCATGGGCGCGGCGGGTGGCGCTCCACTGTTCGAGGTACGGCAGCTTGGCCAGCAGGACGGCCGCCTGCAGCGCGTCGAGGCGGCTGTTGTAGCCGACTTCGTCGTGAATGTACTGCACCGCGCCACCGTGCACGCGCAGCCGGCGCAGCCGTGTCGCCAGCCGCTCGTCCTGCGTGACCATCATGCCGCCGTCGCCATATCCGCCCAGATTCTTCGACGGGAAGAAGCTGAACGTACCGACGACGGCCGACTCCCCCGCCATCACCCAGCGCCCTTCGATCCGGCGGCGCGCGCCGATGGCCTGCGCCGCGTCCTCGATGAGGGGTATTCCCGACAGTGCCGCGGACAGCTTCTCGAGCGGCGCCATCTGGCCGAAGAGATCCACCGCGATCAGCGCCTTCGTCCGCGAGGTGGTCGCCGCACGCGCCTGCACCGGGGAAATGTTGAATGTCCCGGGATCAATGTCCACGAACACGGGTGTCGCACCCACGTTGTGAATCGTGCCGGCGGTGGCAAAGAAGGTGAACGGCGTGGTCACCACCTCGTCGCCCCGTCCGATGTCGAGCGCCCGAAGCGCCAGCAGCAATGCGTCCGTGCCGCTTGCGCACCCAATGGCGAATCGCGTGCGCGAGAGCTCGGCGACAGCGTGCTCCAACTGCTCCACCGGCTCACCCAGAATGAACCGCTGGTCGTCGACGACCTGCATCAGTGCGCGCACGACACCGTCCCGGATGCAGGCGTGCTGCGCGCGAAGATCGAGAAGAGGAACGGGCATGACAATCAGTCGTGGAAAGAGTTGGTCAGCGCCGGCGGTCGAAGCATCGTCAGATCGGAACGGTCGCGCGTGTCAGCTCGTGCCATTCCTGCAGCGCGCGCACGCGCGGCGGACGGAACCGGAGCGCCAGGATGGCATCGCACGCGGCGTTCGCCGCCGAGAGGGTCGTCGTATACGGAATCCGATGCGCGACGGCGGCCTGGCGCATGGTGTAGTCGTCGCGCTGGGAATGCTTGCCCAGGGGCGTGTTGATGAGCAGTTGCACCTGCCCGTTCACGATGAGATCCACGCCATGCGGCCGCCCCTCGTGCACCTTGAACACGCGCTCCGCCGGAATGCCGCGTCCGCGCAGGAAGCGGGCCGTGCCCGAGGTCGCCAGGATCCGGAATCCCATCTCGTGGAACCGGCGTGCGATCGGCAGCACGGTGGCCTTGTCGGAATCGTTCACGGTGATGAGGACACTGCCGGAGAGTGGCAGTCCGTTGTCGGCGGCGAGCTGCGCCTTGCCGAACGCGCTGCCGAAGGAATCCGAGATGCCCATCACCTCGCCCGTCGAGCGCATCTCCGGTCCCAGGATCGGATCGGCCTCGCGGAACTTGTTGAAGGGAAAGACGGCCTCCTTCACGGAGACGTACGGTGGCGTGATCTCCTCGGCCAGGCCGATCGCCGTGAGGCTCTCGCCCGCCATGACGCGCGCCGCGATCGACGCGAGCGGGACGCCAATCGCCTTGGACACGAACGGGATGGTCCGGCTGGCCCGCGGATTGACTTCGAGCACGTACACCACCCCGTCCTTCACGGCGAATTGCACGTTGATGAGTCCCACCACGCCGAGCGCGCTCGCCAGCGCAATCGTGTGCTCGCGCATGGTCATCAGGTCGGACTCGCCGATGATGTACGGCGGCAGCACGCACGCGGAATCGCCCGAGTGAATGCCCGCGTCCTCGATGTGCTGCATCACCCCGCCGATCACGACGCGCTCGCCATCCGAGATGGCATCCACATCCGCCTCGTAGGCATCTTCGAGAAAGCGGTCGATGAGCACGGGCCGATCGTCCGACACGCGGACCGCGTGCTCGAAGTAATCGCGCAGGGACGATTCATCGTAGACGATCCGCATGGCGCGGCCGCCCAGGACATAGCTGGGACGAACCAGCACCGGATATCCGACGTCCGCGGCGATGCACACGGCCTCCTCGATGCTCGTTGCCGTCCCGGACGGTGGCTGCCGGACACCGACTTCGCGCGCAATCTGCTCGAATCGGCGGCGGTCTTCCGCGATGTCTATCGCGTCGGGCGGCGTTCCGAGAATGTGCACTCCGGCGCGCTCCAGCGCACGGGTCAGCTTGAGTGGCGTCTGCCCGCCCAGCTGCACGATCACACCCAGCGGCTGCTCCCGCTCGACGACCTCCAGCACGTCTTCGAGCGTGAGCGGCTCGAAGTACAGCTTGTCGGAAATGTCGAAGTCGGTCGAGACCGTTTCCGGATTCGAGTTGACCATGATGGTCTCGTAGCCCCGTTCGCGCAGCGCCAGCGCCGCCCGCACGCAGCAATAGTCGAACTCCACTCCCTGTCCGATCCGGTTCGGACCGCTGCCCAGGATCATGATGGATGGCCGTCCGGACCGCGGTGCCTCGCTCTCTTCGTCATAGCTGCCGTACAGGTACGGCGTGCTGGACGGAAATTCACCCGCGCAGGTATCCACCATCTTGTACGCGGGGCGCACGCCGAATGTCCAGCGGCGCGCGCGGGCCGCGTCCTCCGTTTCCCCGCGTGCCGCCGCGAGCTGCGCGTCCGAGAAGCCCTGCCGCTTCATGGCGCGCACATCCTGCGCACGGATGCCGGGCAGCGCGGCGTAGCGCTGTTCAGCCTCCACCATCTCGCGCATCTGCGCCAGAAACCACGGGTCCACGTGCGTCAGCTCATTGAGTTCGCTCACGCTCAGTCCGCACTGCAGCGCGCGCTTGATCTGGTAAATGCGCTCGGGTGTCGGCTGGCGGAGCGCACCGCGCAACGACTCGATCGAATCATCAGGTAATCCGTCATCCTGCGGGCGCGATCCCGTCACCCAGCCCGTCCGTCCGGTTTCGAGCGCGCGCAGTCCCTTCTGCAAGGCCTCCTTGAACGTGCGCCCGATCGCCATCGATTCGCCAACCGATTTCATCTGCGTCGTCAGCCGCGGATCAGCGGACGGAAACTTCTCGAACGCGAACCGCGGACACTTCACCACGACGTAGTCCAGTACCGGTTCGAATGACGCGGGCGTCGTTTTCGTGATGTCGTTCGCGATCTCGTCCAGCCGGTAGCCGACCGCCAGCTTGGTGCCGATCCGCGCGATGGGAAATCCGGTCGCCTTGGACGCCAGCGCCGAGGAGCGCGACACCCGGGGATTCATCTCGATGACCAGCATGTCGCCGTTCTCCGGGTTCACGGCGAACTGGATGTTGCACCCGCCGGCCTCCACGCCAATCTCCCGGATCACCGCCACCGCCGCGTCGCGCATCGCCTGGTACTCGCGGTCCGTGAGTGTCATGGCGGGCGCCACGGTGATGCTGTCGCCGGTGTGAACGCCCATGGGATCGAGATTCTCGATGGAGCAGACGATCACGACGTTGTCCGCACCATCGCGCATGACCTCGAGCTCGAACTCCTTCCAGCCGAGGACGCTCTGCTCGATGAGCACCTGACCGACCGGCGACATCTCGAGTCCGCGGCGCACGATCTCTTCGTACTCGGTGCGATTGTAGGCCACCCCGCCACCGCTCCCACCCAGCGTGAATGACGGCCGGATGATGGCGGGAAAATCCACGACGGGAATGAGCGCGAGCGCGTCATCGAACGACCGGGCGATCCCGCCGCGCGCGACGGGAAGTCCAATGCGGCGCATGGCATCCGCAAACTGTTCGCGATCCTCCGCCATGCGAATGGCGCGCGCGTCGGCGCCGATGAGCTCCACGCCATAGTGCGCGAGCACGCCGCGCTCCGCGAGCGCCATTGCGACGTTCAGCGCCGTCTGTCCGCCCATCGTGGGCAGGAGCGCGTCCGGCCGCTCGCGCTCGATGACTTGCGCGACCGTGTCCGGCGTGACCGGCTCGATGTAGGTCCGGTCGGCGAACTCCGGATCGGTCATGATCGTGGCCGGATTGGAGTTCACGAGGATCACCTCATAGCCCTCCTCGCGGAGCGCCTTCGCCGCCTGCGTGCCGGAGTAGTCGAATTCGGCGCCCTGCCCAATGACAATGGGACCGGAGCCAATGAGCAGAATGCGGTGCAGATCAGCGCGTCGTGGCACGGAGCAGATCGAGAATGATGGAATCCAGTGACCGTTCGGGGGTCCATCCGGTCGTCGCATGCAGTTTGGTGGCGGCGCCGACCAGCATGGGAACCTCTACCGGACGAACGAGTGAAGCATCGACTTGCAATTTCGCATCCACGCCAGCAAGAGCAAGGACACGCGACGCGAGCGTCGCCACATCGATCCCCGTTCCGCTGGCGACGTTGTACACCTCGCCGGGGGTGCCGCGCTCCACGAGGAGTACGTACGCACGAACCACATCGGCGACATGCAGAAAGTCGCGAATGGGACTGGTATTGCCGATGGGTGCCGCGCCGGCGCCCGTAGCGCGGAGCGCCACGGCACGCTGCACGAGCGACGGCAGGAGAAAGCGCGGGTCCTGCCCGGGCCCGCTGTGGTTGAAGGAGCGAGTCGCCACGACGCGCACGCCGTCGTGGCGGTGCGCGGCGAGCGCGACCAGTTCCTGCGCGGCCTTGGATGCAGCGTACGAATTGAGTGGTCGCAGCTCCGCCAGTTCGTCGAGCGGCTGCGCCGGTGCGGCGTGGCGGCCATACTGTTCGCCGCTCCCCACCACCAGTATCGTGGGGTCGAGCATTCCCGCCGCGCGGCGACGGGTCGCCTCTGACAGCAGGCGCGCCACCGCCACGACGTTCACCTCGAGCGCCGCCGCCGGTGCCTGGCTCACCGCCGGAACGAAAGACACGCCCGCGAGGTGAAAGACCGCATCCGGCCGGCCGCGGTCCATCGCGGTGGCGATGTCCGTATCGCTCGTGACGTCGCACCGAATCCACTGCACGGCGTCGCGCTCATCCTGACGCAGCGCGCCGGGCGGCACGGCGTCGCTCAGACGCGTTCCGGTCACCTCCCAGCCGCGTTGCAGCAGCTCCTGGCAGAGCCACTGGCCGACGAAACCGGCGGCGCCGGTGACCAGCGCGCGCATGGCGCTACGACCGGGCGCTGTACCGCGCCAGGTCGGCGTCCACCATCATCTCGATCAGTTGCTGGAACGACACGCGCGGCTGCCAGCCCAGGCGCGCGTGCGCCTTGGTGCTGTCCGCCACGAGGAGATCCACCTCGGCGGGACGCATGAAGCGCGGATCGGTCTTCACGAATTCGCGATAGTCCAGTCCGGCATACCCGAAGGCGACGTCGCAGAGCTGGCGCACGGACCACGTCTGCCCCGTTCCGACCACGTAGTCGTCCGGCGCATCCTGCTGGAGCATGCGCCACATCGCATCCACGTAGTCACCGGCGAAACCCCAGTCGCGTCGCGCATCGAGGTTGCCGAGGCGCAGCTCGCGCGAGACACCGGTCTTGATGCGTGCGACCCCATCGGTCACCTTGCGCGTGACAAACTCCAGGCCGCGACGCGGGCTCTCGTGGTTGAACAGGATTCCCGACACCGCGTAGAGGCCATAGCTCTCGCGATAGTTCACCGTGATCCAGTGGCCGTACACCTTGGCCACACCATACGGGCTGCGCGGATAGAAATCCGTGGCCTCGCTCTGTGGTGACCCGGTGACCTTGCCGAACATCTCGCTCGAGCTGGCCTGATAGAAGCGGGCGCGCGGCGCCGTGCGGCGCACCGCTTCGAGCGCGCGGGTGACGCCCAGCCCGGTGAATTCTCCCGTGAGCACGGGCTGGGTCCACGACGTCTGCACGAAGCTCTGGGCCGCGAGGTTGTAGACTTCATCCGGCTCGCACGCGGCCACCGCTTCCACCAGCGAGTGCTGATCGAGCAGGTCGGCCGAGAGCAGCTCCACCTTGTCGACAAGGTGCGCGATGCGCTCGTATGGCGTTGTCGAACTGCGGCGGACGACGCCGAAGACGCGGTAGCCCTTCTGGAGGAGGAGCTCGGCGAGATAGGAGCCATCCTGGCCGGTAATCCCGGTGATCAGAGCAGTCGGCATCGCGCTGGTCCGTTCAGGGTGACATCACGACGCGAGTTCGCCCGGAAGGGCTGGCGGCGCGCGCGGCGCCACCGGACCGGGCGAGTCTCACGGACAAAAGAAAGGGGAGCCGACAGCGAGCTCCCCGGACATGACGAACGCTCGGACATGCCTCACGCGACGGCGGAGCCCCGCGGTGCGCGCTGGATCTTGCCTGCGTTCAGACAGCGCGTACACACCTTCACCCGCTTCACCTTGCCATCCACGAGGATGCGTGCAACCTGGAGGTTGGGCTTCCAGACGCGACGCGTGCGATTGTTGGCGTGCGAGACGTTGTTTCCGAACGTGATGCCTTTCCCGCACACGTAGCAGCTTCGATTGTGCATGGTCAACTCTCGATCAGCTCGATGCGCGCCATCTCCGCGCCGTCACCCTTGCGGTGCCCGGTCTTGAGAATACGCGTGTATCCGCCGGGCCGCGTGGCGAACTGCGGCCCGAGTTTCTGGAACAGCTTGTCGGCCGTTTCCCGCTTCTGGACGTGGCGCGCCGCGAGGCGCCGGTCGTGCAGCGTCCCGGACCGGGCCTTGGTAATCAGCTTCTCGACGAACGGCCGAAGCTCCTTCGCCTTGGCTTCCGTGGTCTCGATGGCGCCGTGCTCGATGAGCGAGGATGCGAGCCCCCGCATCAGGGCCAGCTTCTGCTCGCTGGTACGGCGCAGTTGCCGTCCCGCCTTCCGGTGACGCATGATCGTTATTCCTCGTCGTCGGGCGCTGCGGCGGCGGCCCGGCTTGGCGGAGTGCCCCAGTCGAGCACACGTACGCCATCCGGCCCTTCTTCGTAGCGCATTCCGAAATTCAGTCCCTTGCCTTCCAGCAGCACCGCGATCTCCTGCAGCGACTTCTTCCCGAAATTCTTGACCTGCAGCATCTGCTGCTCCGTCTGCCGCACGAGGTCGCCGAGTGTGCGGATATCGGAGTTCTTGAGGGAGTTCACCGAGCGAACGGAGAGCTCCAGGTTGTCGATTGACGTCTGCAACAGCTCGTGCAGCCGCTGGCCGTCCGGCGAATGATTCGGACCGGCGGCGACCATGCCTTGCGCGTGCGACCCGAAGTTCGCGAAGAACTGGAAGTGGGTCTGCGCGAGCGCGGCGGCGTAACTCACCGCTTCTTCCGGGCTGATGGTGCCGTTCGTCTCCACGGTGAGCGTGAGACGATCGTAGTCCGTGCGCTGGCCCACGCGCGTCTCGGCTACCGAGAAGTTGGCGCGGCGCACGGGATTGTAGATCGAATCGATCTTGATGAGATCGACCGGCAGCCCCTTTTCCGCCACGTGCTGATCGCTCTCGACGTAGCCGCGTCCCTTGTTCACGTAGAGATCCATGGTGATCTCGCGATCATCCTGGAGCGTGAACAGGTGGTGCGACGGGTCGATGATCTGCGCGGATGCGATCGCCTCGATGTCGGCCGCAGTCACCGGGCCGGCGGACTTTTTCCGAATACGGAGCACCGCTTCCGGCGTGTCGTCGGCCAGGCTCAGCGTGAGCGTCTTGAGATTCCCGATGATCTGATGCACATCCTCCACCACCCCTGGCACTGTCTGGTGCTCGTGCTGCACGCTGTCGCAGCGAAACGCCCAGACCGCGGAACCGCGGAGTGACGAAAGCAGGAGGCGGCGCATCGCGTTGCCCAGCGTATGTCCGAAGCCGCGCTCCAGCGCCTGCATCCGGAATTCCGCGAGGTTGGGATTGTCCTCACGCTTGGTCGCCTCGACCAGCTCGGGGCGAACCAGCCCGGTAAGATCAATAGTCGTTGCCATGTGTCCTGTGTCCTCAATCGGTCCAACCGGGGAGTCCCCGGCGACGCCTCACCCCGCCCCTGACGCGCGGTGAGCCCGTAATAGGGTCAGGGCCCTGACCTCAGGAAATGGGCAAGCTGGTGCAGGGACCGGGAACCGCGATGGTCCGCCGGTCCATTCCCGATTGCCAGCTACCCATTCCCTGGCCTACTTCGAATACAGCTCGACGATGAGCTGCTCCTGCGCCGCGATGGGAATGTCCGCGCGGCCCGGACGCTCGAGCATGCGGCCGCTGAACGTGTCCTTGTCCACGGCAATCCACGAGAGTGCTCCGCCACGCGAGGACTGCTCGAGCGCGGCGAGTACACCGACGTTCTCCCGCGAAGCCTGGCGCACGCGCACTTCCTCGCCAGGACGAACGAGATAGCTGGGCACATCCACCTGCTTGCCGTTCACCTCGACGTGACGGTGCCGGATGAACTGCCGGGCCGCCTTGCGGCTCGCGGCAAATCCCATGCGGTAGATGATGTTGTCCAGCCGGCTCTCGAGTGCGACCAGGAGGTTGTGTCCGGTGACGCCCGGCAGCTTGGCCACGCGCTCGAACGTATTGCGGAACTGGCGCTCGCTTACACCATAGATCCGCTTCACCTTCTGCTTTTCACGGAGCTGTTTCGCATACTCCGAAGCCTTGCGGCGCCGAGCCGTGGACTGGCCGTGCTGGCCCGGCGCATACGGGCGGCGCTCCACTGGGCACTTTTCCGTGAAGCATTTCGTACCCTTGAGGAAGAGCTTGGTACCTTCACGACGACACTGGCGGCAGCTGGGTCCTGTGTAGCGCATGCGTCAGACTCTCCGCCGCTTGGGAGGGCGACAACCATTGTGCGGAATGGGCGTCACGTCCTTGATCGAGCGGATCTGGAGTCCGGCGGCGGCCAGCGCCTGAATGGCTGACTCGCGGCCGCTGCCAGGTCCCTGGACGCGCACGTGCACGCGCTTCACGCCAAGACCGAGCGCTTCCCGCGCGCATGCCTCGGCCGCGACGGTGGCGGCAAAGGGCGTGGACTTCTTCGAGCCCTTGAAGCCGGCCTTGCCGGACGACGCCCAGGCGACGGCATTGCCGTGCATGTCGGTGATCGTGACCAGCGTATTGTTGAACGTCGCGTTCACGTGAGCAATGCCCTCGGATTCAACGACGCGCTTGGACTTCTTTGCAGATCCGGTTTTTGCAGTGGCCATGACGAGGTGTCGAGTTTACTTCGTGACTTTCTTCTTGCCTGCGATCGCCCGCCGCGGACCCTTCTTGGTGCGCGCGTTCGTGTGCGTCCGCTGCCCGCGGACGGGCAGCCCGCGGCGATGGCGGATCCCGCGATACGAGCCGATGTCCATCAATCGCTTGATGTTCATCGCGACCTCGGTGCGGAGCGCGCCTTCCACGCGATAGTCGCGCTCGATGACCTGGCGCAGACGATTCACATCGGCGTCGCTGAGGTCCTTCACGCGCAGCTCCGGGCTGATCCCCGTTTCCGCTACGATTTTCCGGGCAACGGCGCGGCCGACCCCGAAGATGTACGTCAGACCGATCTCGACCTTCTTCTCACGAGGGAGATCGACGCCAGCAATGCGTGCCATTCGTCAGCCCTGACGCTGCTTGTGCTTGGGATTGCGCTTGCAGATGATGCGAGTCACGCCATTGCGCTTGACCACTTTGCAATGCTCGCAGATCGGCTTCACGCTGCTACGGACTTTCACGGGCGCTCCAATCGGTGGTACCAGTTATTCCAGCCAAGTCTTATAGGTTAACCGACTTAGCGGCGTAAATCAAGGAGGCCATGGAACCGGATTCCGAGCCCCCATTCAGATCTCGGCACGCACCTGACTCAGCGCCGCCGCGGGATCCGGCGCCTGCGTCACGGCACGGCCCACCACCAGATAGCGCGCCCCGGCCGCGACAGCCTGAGCAGGGGTCACCACCCGCTTCTGGTCGTGCACCGCACCGCCGCTGAGTCGAATGCCTGGAACGAGCAGCGCGAGTGCGTCGCCGTAGCTGTCGCGAACGGCGGCGGCTTCGTGGCCGCTGCAGACCACACCGTGCGCCCCGGCGTCGCGCGCAATCCCGGCCAGGCGCAGCACCTCGGCCCGCACATCCGTTACCGCCCGACCCCATGCCGTGCCGAGCTGCGCGGCGTCGAGCGACGTAAGTACCGTCACGGCCAGCACCGTGCAGCCATTTCCGGCGGCCGCGGCCGTCACGCCGTCGAGCGCCGCCGCGATCATGGCCCCTCCGCCGGATGCGTGAACGGTCAGCAGCCGCGCGCCCGCGCGCGCCGCGGCCAATGAGGCCTCGCGCACGGTGTTCGGAATATCGTGAAACTTGAGATCGAGAAACACGTCGCAGCCGCGGGCCTGAAGCCGATCCACGATGTCCGGACCGGCGGCCGTGAACAGCGCGCTCCCCACCTTCACGAAATCGCACGCTGCGCCGAGACGCGAAACGAGCGACATCGCCTCGGTCGCCGCTGGCACGTCCAGCGCGACGATGACCCTGGGCTTCATGCCGGCCACCGCAGGCTGCCGCTGATCTCCGCGACGGTGACACCCTCGTGCGCGCACCACGCGGCGAGCTCGCGAACCACGCGCTCAGGCGTCCGCGGATCGCGCAGTGCCGCCGTGCCGATGCCCACCAGCGATGCGCCCGCCAGGAGGTATTGCAGCGCGTCACGCGCCGACGTCACGCCGCCCACGCCGATGATCGGGACCGCCACGGCACGCCGCACCTTCCACGCGGCCAGCACGCCAACCGGCAGCAGCCCCGGACCGCTCACGCCGCCTGAGCCGAAGCCGACGGCGGGCGTCCGTTTCTCGATGTCCACGACGAGTCCGGGGATGGTGTTGATCACGGTGATGCCGTCGGCGCCCGCGTCCACGGCAACACGCGCCGCGGCGGCAATGTCTGGAAGCATCGGGCTAAGTTTGACGAAGAGCGGACGTTGCGTCTGTGCCCGGGCGCCGCGAACCAGCGTCGCCAGCACCCGGGGATCCGCGCCGAACTCCATGCCGCCCGCGTGCACGTTGGGACAGCTCACGTTGAGCTCGAAGCCGCTCACCACCGCATCCGTGAGGTTTCCCACCACGACCGCGAAATCCTCGACACAATCCCCCACGACGTTCACGAGCACGCGCGCAGCGCGCACGTGCTGCGCCAGCCACGGCAGCTCCGTGTTGCGCACGACGTCCAGCCCCGGATTGGCGAGCCCCACGGCGTTGATCATTCCGCCGGCGAATTCCGCGACGCGGGGGGCCGGTGCCCCGTGACGCGGCCGGGGACTCACCGCCTTGGTCACCAGTCCGCCGAGCGCATCAAGCGAGATCACATCGGCAAGCTCGCGGCCGAATGCCGCGGTGCCGGCCGCCAGCAGGATGGGATTGTTGAAGCGCAGCCCCGCGACCGTCACGGCGAGCGGCGTGTTCACGGCCGGAGCGAATCCCGTGGCGCCGGCCCGGAGTCGCGGGCCTGCGGCACCGGCACCTCGCTCGATCGCCGCAGACTGTCAGTGTACTGCGCGAGCACCGCACGCCAGGTCTGCTCGAGCAGTGAATCGACGTGCGCCTCGGATCCGAGTGCCGAGCCGGCGGAATCGCCGGCGTCCACGTCACCGAACGCGGCTGTCGTCACGATCGAGTGGTCGGTGTCACCGACGAGCGCGGCCGCTTCGACCGGTGTCGGATCCTGGGGAAGCGCCTCCGCCGCGCGGAGCGCCCGTGGTGCGAGGGGAGAGCGTGCGTGCCGCATGACCTGCTGGAAGAAGCCGCGCGAGAGCGCGTACGCGCGAAGACTGTCCCGCGCGACCTCAGCCGCGAGAAAGAGTCCGGCGCCCGGGTCGTCATCGCGGGCGTGCAGCAGCTCCAGCAGCAGCAGGTTGTGCGCGAGCCGCTGGTGGAGGGAGCTGCCCTGCATCCGATCGGCGCCCTGTTCGATCGCGGTGCGCACATCCACGAGCGACGCGAGGTCCCGGAGTGACAGCAGCGTCACCTCGGCCCGGGCATTCCGCGCGACGATACTGTCGCGCGTGAGCCGCCCGGCGGCCACGAAATGCGCGAGCGCGATGGAATCATCGGAAGACTGGAGCGCCATCTCGCCGGTCAGCATATGCAGCGCCGCGAGTGGTCCCGCCGGCGTGTGCGCCGAATCGTACGCGGCGACGATCCGCTCGACTGCAGGCGAGCGCCCGGCCTGCCAGAGCATGCGAAGCGACTCGGGCACGTCGGCGCGGAAGTCACCGCGCGCCGCGCGTCGCTGCAGCAGCGACTCCGCGGAGGCCCACTGCGCATGATCGAGATAGATCCTGCTGAGCAGCCACTCGACCCGGCTGCGGCTTGCCCCCGGCATGTAGGCACCCGCCGAGTCGGGCTCACCAAGCACCGTTGACGCGACGGCGGCCCACAGCGATGCGTCGGCCGCCATCTGCCGGTCCGACAGCGCGCTCAGCGGACCGACGAGTGCGCGTCCCTCCGCGTACCGCTGGGCGCGGATCAGGCAGACACCCAACGCGAGGGTCGCGCGCGCATCCACGGTATCGCGCGCCGCTGCGCGCATGAGCACGGACCGCAACAGCGGCTCGGCGCGGTCGCAGTCGGCTGACATGGCCAGCGACCATCCGGCAATCAATTCGGCCCGCGCGGCCCAGTGGCCCGCGGGATGATGGACACGCACGGAATCCGCCGTCGCGGCCGCGAGCTGATAGAGCGAATCGGCCAGTGCCGTGCGCCCGCTGCGCCGCATGGCGTCCGCGCGATGCTCGGCGCGCTGCGCGTTGTAAATGCCATTGAAGTAGGCGCACCCGGCCAGCGGCAGCACCGCGAACAGTCGCGCCACACGCCTCATCGCCGCGTGCTCCCCAATCGGCGCTCGTACCGGCCAAGGTACTCCTGCGTCGCATCGGCAATGGCATCCGCCAGCTTGCGCTGGTTGGCCTTGTTCGTGATGAATCGCGCTTCATCCGCGTTGGTCCCGAATCCGATTTCCACGAGCACCGCCGGCATGTACGCCGTCACCAGCACGAGGAAGCCGGCCTGCTTCACGCCCCGACTGGGTCCGGGTTCCACGTCACCGAGATGCGCCTGGATCAGCGAGGCCAGCTCGCTCGACTCACGCAGATGCTCGTTCTGCGCCATGTCGTTGATGATGAAGTTGAGCGGATCATCCTTGGCTGCCTGGACGCCCGTCTCGAAGCGCACTGACTGGTTTTCCATGCGCTCCACCCGGCGCGCGTCTTCCGTCCTGGCCTCCGCCAGGAAATAGGTCTCGAACCCGCGCGCGGCGCCCGGATGGTTCCATGCCGGATTCGCGGCGTTGACGTGGATCGAGATGAACAGGTCGCCGTGGTGGTCGTTGGCGATGCGCCCACGGTCGGAGAGCGCGATCAGCGTATCGGTCGTCCGCGTCATCACGACGCCGAGACCGCGCGAGCGGAGTTCGCTCGCCAACTGCTTCGCCACCGCGAGTGTGACATCCTTCTCGTGCATCTTCCAGCGCGTACCGATCGGTCCGGTCATCCCGTTGTCGGGCCCGCCGTGACCGGCGTCGACAACGACAATGCGCTTGTGGTCGTCGCGGCGGAACGTGCGCGCGAGGGAATCCGCGCCGGCTTGTGGGGCCGTGTCGGCCATGGCGTGTTGCGGGGCAGCGTCCATCCATGCGGCGTCCGCCACAGGAGGAGCGGCCGCGCCCGCCATCAGGTACGTCACCGCGAGCAGTGCCGCGATCATCGCGCCCGCGCGGCGCGCGCCATCTCGCGCTCGTCCTCGCGCTGCCGCAAATCGGCGCGCTTGTCATGCAGCTTTTTCCCCTTTCCCAGCGCGAGCGTCACCTTGGCGCGCCCGCGTGTGAAGTGCAGATCGAGCGGAATGAGGGCAAGCCCCTGGCGCTCCACCGCGCCAATGAGCCGGCGGATCTCGCGGCGATGCAGCAGCACCTTGCGCGTGCGCGTCGGGTCATGGTTGAACTGGTTCCCCTTGTCATAGGGCGCGATGTG
>Ga0207660_10000099_pt1 | contig 48138 bp, 49 predicted proteins | sample KBSC73BmetaG_FD_184335 | JGI IMG/M metagenome (GOLD analysis project Ga0207660, IMG submission 184335) | Corn rhizosphere microbial communities from Kellogg Biological Station, Michigan, USA - KBS C7-3B metaG (SPAdes) (version 2) | ecosystem: Host-associated > Plants > Roots > Rhizosphere ... | reverse complement strand
TCGTCGAGAGAGGTTTCCTTGTAGCTCTTTCCAGACTCGCCGGTCGCCGGATTCACGGTCCGAATCTTGTGGCGGTCCTCGGGGCGGGTCAGTTCAACTTGCTCGGCCATCGGGCGACTCCTTGGACGCGAGCGACATAGGCGCGACGCAGCGTCGGACCAACTACGCAGTCAATTATTCGGGGCCTAATGTCCGCAATGGGTGGAAGTCGGACTTGCCTAGCTCGGAATAGGTGACGACCGGAGTCCCAAAAAACTGGAGCGGGCGAAGGGATTCGAACCCTCGACCCCAACCTTGGCAACTTTGGATCGGGCCATCCGGGCTTGTTCGACCAAAATCTCGCTTGTTCGGTAAGTGGTTGACTCTATAGGCGAGTATCGTCCGGCTTTGTTCGTTTGAGGTTGGTCGAACTCGGTGAAAACCGCCCTATTCTGCACCCCAATTTGGACCCCAATTCGTGGCAAAAAGCCTTTCTGACACCCTCCTCAAGGCGCTTGTGAACAACCCGCCTGCTGCTCGGCTCGAACTAAAGGACGATAAGATCGATGGCTTGGCGGTGCGCGTTGGACCGCGCGGCCGCCCCACCTGGACCTTTCGTTTTAGGGTGCGTGGAGCGGGCGGTACAACGTCCAGAGGCACACAGCTAAACGGCTCCCGTTATCATCGCGTACCTTTGGGCTGCTATCCTGCTGTGTCGATCAAGGCCGCCAGGGCGAAAGCTAGCCTCTACGCGGAGGCAATCGAGCGCGGCGAGAATCCAATCGACTCGCTTGAAGAGAATGCCATTGATCGGCGTGATACGGTCGCCACGCTGATCGATGACTATGTGACACATACTCAACGGACGATGCGATCACACAAGAACGCGAAGTGGATTCTCGACAGGCACATGCGCCCTCGATGGGGTGAACTGCCCGCGGGCACCATCAAGGAGCGTGATGCCCGGAACCTAATTGCTGATGTTCAAAAGGGCGACGAAGAAGACCAGAAAGCCAAGCGTCTGAGGAACGGTGCAGCCGCTGAGATCCGCAAATGGGGTTCAATGCTCTTCGAATGGGCGCGGCGATCCGGTCGCGTCAAAGCAAATCCGTTCCGGGAGATACCTGCGCCTAAGCTGGAGCGCAGGCAGCGGTTCCTCACTATGCGAGAGGCAAAGGCCGTTTGGGCTGCCAGCTACAAGCTCGACTATCCCTGGGGCCCAGCCATTAGATTGTTGATGCTGACTGGTTGCCGTGAGAGTGAAATTTGCTCGGCTCGGTGGGCCTGGTTCGATCCCAAGGCGGGAACACTGCTCATTCCGCCAGAGCATTACAAGAGTGGCCGTGACTTCCTCGTTGCGCTGCCCAGCGAGGCTGTTGCCATTGCCGATGGGATCACACGCTTCAACGGCGGCGACTTCATGCTGACAACGACAAACGGCGAAAAGCCAATAGCGGGAGTCGCGCGGAAGACGCTCGATGTCTTGCACGAAAAGGCTGAGAAGGTCCTTGGGTCTCCGATGAAGCGATTTGCTCTCCACGACTTTCGGCGAACGGTGAGAACACATTTGAGCCGCCTCGGCGTTACTGAGGTCGTCGCGGAACTCGTACTCGGTCACACTTTGAAGGGACTGCAGGCGAGATATAATCTGTTCGGTTTCGTGGATGAGAAGCGAGAAGCACTTCAACGGTGGGCGTCCGAGCTCACAGCGCCAATGGAAGACCAATCTACCGATCGCAGTTCGTCGGAATCGGCTGCAGCTTCGGAGAACGCAACCTCTAACTAGCTGAAGAGCAACGAGGACGGGGGTCTGAGCAGCAACAGCGTGGCGAGGCAGGCTCCCTCACCTGCGAGCGAAAGTTCTCGACTTTTCTGAACCGGTATCTCTGTTCATTTGACGTAAGTCTGAAAATGGGGCGGTCCGTCTATCGATTGCGCCGCTGAGCGCCCATTTTGGTCGCTGAAGCTCGCGTAAGCTATGCGCTGAACCGGACAACAGCGATGTCGACTTGCCCGGCCAAACATTGGGATCAATTAACTCGGCTTCCGCCTGGAAGGTGTTAGGAATGACAGCAAAAAGGGGAGATCGTTCATGCTGCGGGTGTTAGCGGTAGCGTTGTTAGCCGGTTTGGTTGCTCCCCCTTCCGCGGCTGAATCACAGTATAGAGTTGTTGCGCAGTTGCCTGCGGGGGACGGCGGTTGGGATCTACTCAGCGTCGACCCTGCCAACCAGCGACTTTATATCGCGCATGGCGATGGTGTCACCGCGATCAACATCGCAACCGGGAAGCCAACTGACAAGATCGTTAGCGGCCAACGCGTGCATGCTGCGCTGGCAATCCCGGGCACGCACGAGGTTATTTCGACGAACGGCCAGACCAACAATGCCACTCTGTTCGACGGGCAGACCGGCCGCGTACGCGCGACGCTTCCGACAGGAACCAAGCCTGACGCCGCTACCTTCGACCCGGCGACACAGACTGTTTGGATCATGAACCCAGGCAGTGGGGACATCACGGTCATAGATCCGGCAGCGGCGAAAGTAGTCGCGACCGTTCCCGTTGGCGGTTCGCTTGAGCTGGGTGCGGCTGATGGCCAGGGGCGACTCTACGTCAACGTAGAAGACAGGAACGAGGTCGCAGTCATCGACACGAAAGCTCGCAAGGTGATCACACGATTTCCGCTCCAGGGCTGCGAAGGGCCAACGGGGATTGCCTATGATGCGGACTCTCAAGAGATCGTCTCTGCCTGCGGCGAAAATGCGGTCGCGATCGTATCAGCTCCCGACGGGCGACAGATCGCGCGCATTCCTGTTGGTAAGGGGGCGGACGGCGCTGCCGTCGACGCGAAACGTGACGTGGCGCTCATACCTGGAGGCCGCGATGGCAATCTCACGATCATCCGCCTCGGCGCGAAGCCGGCAGTTATTGGTCAGATACCTACTGCCGTGAGCGCAAGAACCATAGCGCTAGATCCGCGCACGGGCCGCGCTTATCTGCCTTCTGCGCAGCTCGCACCGGCCGTCGGCAATGAGCGTCCGAAGGCTGTCCCAGGCAGTTTCCGCGTGCTGGTAGTCGCGCCTTAAAAGTTTAGACCAAGTGCCGCATAGATGCGGTAGCGCACCTCATGGTCGGCCCACGTCGGACCACCTGAGAAGAGCAAATTGGTGTGGTCGGATAGCTGGACAATTGAGCCAATGCCCACTCGCGTTTGATTGGTGCCTCCGGGGACTTCAGCTCCTTGCTGAGTGATCTCCGCACCAATCGACAGCTTTTTCGTTAGGTCGTGAGTTGCTGCGATGCCGACCTGCCAGAAATCTCGGTTGCCAGTGCCGGGATTGCTCGTGAAACCGCCACCCCCAAAGATGCTCGTTCCTCCTGCGAAGTCCTTTCCTATCCACAGCGGCAGCAGGAGGCGTGTTTTTTCACCGGGAGTGTGCGCTGCTGTCGGCAGGATCACGCGAGGGAAGATGGCCGCCGACACACCATTCTCCTCATCATGAAAGAAGCGATACTTGACGCCGAGCTCAACATCCCCGGTGCCGCCACGCCAACCCTGCTGCGGCGTATGGCTAAAGCTCATCGGCAGTGTCGCCGTCAGCTGAATGCCGTCAACCGGACCGTAGTTGAGATCTAAGCCCGCATCTTCGTCGACTGCGGATCGACGCCCTTCTCCGGCCGTGAACGCGTAGATTTCCCAATGACCCGTGTCGGTCGGCACAGGATCGTCCGTAAGGTAAGGCGGACCTGCAAACGACGGAGTGGCTGTGCACATTAAGGCAATCGCGACCGCACTACGGGTAAGTCTCATGCTTGAGCTTGGGCCTGTCCCGGATGACTACCCGCACGCTGCGGAAGCACGACTATCAAGATGATGATGACGACCGCGAGCACAGCGGACGCGATTGGTCGACTGAGTTCCAAGCCACCTTTAGCTAGCGGTTTGTCCAGGAAATCGCCGACGGTGGCGCCAAGTGGACGTGTCAGAATGAACGCCGCCCAGAACAGGAAGACGCGTGATACGCTCGTTGCGAAGTACAGAATGGCGAGTACAGCCAAACCGGCTCCAAACACCAGCGCACCGCCTGAATAGCCTAATCCCGCGTCAGCGACCCAATCACCAAGTGCCGTCCCGAGCGTCTGGGAAAAGGTGATCGTGATCCAGTAGAAGATTTCCTGCCGCGGTGTCGTGATCGTGTTCACGTTCACCGTCCCTAGGGTCCGATGCCAGGTGAAAAGCGACCCCAGCACGCACGCAAAGAGCAGCAGCGATCCGCCGAGATATCCGATACCCAGCGACCGGTCGGCGAAATCCGCAAGCGTCGTACCCAACGTCGTGGAGGCAACGATCGTCGCCCAATACAACCATGGATTGAACCTATGAGCTCTGATTTGCGCCCAGATGAAACCAATAAGCAGGACGCCAAAGATCGCCGTTCCCATCAGGTATCCGCCGGGAACCGGATGAGGCGTCGTCTCGCCTAGCCACGTCATGGTAACGGTGTCCCCGCCGGTCTCGCCGAGCGTCGTCGCAAGAATCTTGATGATCCAGAACCCCAGCGTAACCGCTGGGACCTTTGTTAAAATGTGCTTCTGTTCTTGTGTCATCATGCCTCACTAAGCGCTCTTGATCTGCCGACGCTCCGTTGAATTTTCTCAATGTCGCAAACGCGACCTAATTTCCTCGGGTTCGTCCCTCTACGGATGAATCCGGGTTACGAGGCAGTTCCACTGTTGCGGAAAAACCGGGCTTTTCATTGCGCAACGTGAGCCGCCCCTTGTGAAGCTTTGCGACGGCGTCGGCGAGGCTGAGACCCAATCCATATCCGGGGGTGCCGCGATTGCTCTCCACCCTTGCAAAGCGCTTGGTGATGCGGGGCAGGTCACCGGTCGGAACGCCTGGGCCATTGTCGCGGACGGACAGGCATGCGGACCTCCCTGCCACCACAAGCGTCAAGCGAATGACCGATCCCTCGGGGGTGTGCCGCTGGGCATTCTCCAGCAGGTTTACAAAGGCTTGCGCTAGGAGTTCGCGGTCGCCCGTTACACTAATGCCCGGTTCGACAGACCACAGCAGCGTGCGCTTCTGCTCCTCGACTGATGGAGCAAAGCTCTCGGCCAATTCGGTTGCAAGGGCTGATAGATCGACAATTCTGAAGAAGCGACGAGTCTCACCGGCCTCCACTTCGGCGATGCGAAGGATAGCGGCAAAGAGCGATAGGACATCGTCTACTTGGCTGATTGCCTCTTCAACTGCCGCCGACGCATCCCCGCTAGCGCCGCGTTCCAGGCGATTGCGTAGCCTAGCCAGAGGCGTCCGCAAATCGTGTGCGATGTCACTGGAGACTTGACGGAGGTTCTCGAGAAGTCCCTCAATCCGATCGAGCATCCGATTGAGCGTCGCAGCCAATTCGTCAAATTCGTCGCGATGGGGTCCAACAGGCATTCTCTTTCGAATGTCCCCGCCAATGATCGCTTGAGCTGAATGGCTGATGGAATAGAGGCGCCGCCGTAGATAGCTCCCAAGAAACACCGAGCCAGCGAAACCCAACAGGCAGGCTCCTATGAAGGCGATGCTGAAGATGATGATGATGATGCGCTCGATAGTTTCCAGCCAGTCGCTGTCCACGGCCACGACAAGCCGTTCGCCCGGAGAGAGGTCAACTACCCTCGCGCGAGCCTTGTCCGGTCCTTCGGAATCATCTCGAAAGGCTATCTGTTGAAGCCCTAACGAGGGGCGCGCCGCTGGAAACGAGCCGTGGATGCGTCGTCCATCGGGCGCATAGACGCCATACATCATGTGCGTGGGCGACGAGGACGCCTCGCGCACAATGATGGCTTCAGCGAGCTCGCCGTCACCTCCGCTGTGGTATTCGTCGACGAGGGTCTGAGCTTCATCGCTAACCATGGAATCCAGCTGGCGCGTGAAGGCGATGTGCATCACGACGAAGACAATCACGCCAAGCACCGCGAGGCCGGCCGCATATGCGCCGAAGTTAAGGAAGGCGATCTTGTAAGCTGCGCTCGATCGCCACTTACGCATCGGTGGCCATCCGGTAACCGACGCCCCGGATGGTCTCGATAAGATCGGGCTTTCCACCTTCGTTGAGCTTTGACCTCAAGCGGCTGATGTGGGTGTCTACGATATTGGTCTGGGGGTCGAAGTGGTAGTTCCAAACGCGTTCGAGCAGCATGGTCCTTGTGACGACCTTGCCTTCCTCTCGCATCAGCTCCTCGAGAATTCTGAATTCACGTGGCTGCAGCGTAAGAGCGACTCCATCCCTTGAAACCTGACGTTTCAGCAGGTCCATGACGACTCCGCGCTGCTCCAGCCTCGTCGTCTCCGACTGAAGCGGCTTGCGACGTGCTAGAGCGTTGACCCGAGCAGCGAGCTCCGAGAAGGCAAAGGGCTTCACCAGATAGTCGTCGGCCCCGGCCTCTAAACCGCCCACCCGGTCCTCGATACGACCGAGAGCGGTGAGGATAAGCACAGGCATTTCAATGCCAGCCGCTCGGGCTCGTCTTACAATGGAAAGTCCGTCGAGGCGCGGAAGCATTCGATCTAAGATTGCAAGGTCGATCTGCTCCGCGGTGATCAGATGCATTGCGTCGAGCCCGTCCGCGGCAAGCATGACATTATGGCCGAGTTCGCCCAGCCCGCGCTGAATGAACTCGGCCGTGTCGGTGTCATCTTCTGCGACGAGAATGCGCACCTGAGCGTAACCCTTTAGTCGTGGTCGACCTTGCCTTCCGATTTGTTCTCCACGACTTTCCCGGTCTGGCCGTCAATCCCGATTTCCTGAATATGACCCTTCTGCTGGATATCGAACGACCAGCGCCACCCATGCCCCTCATATTCGTATTCCGCGTCCTTGATCTTCCCAGGAGCGAGCTTCAGGGCAAGAGCTTCTGCGCTGGCTTTGGAGATCTTCGGTGTCGGCCCCTTGGCAGCGATTGCAGTACCGCTGAGACCGAGGCCCGCGACGATGGCAACGAGCGTGAACTTCTTGAACATTGCGCTTCCTAACTTCAGTTCTGGGGAAGTCGGACATCTAGACCAGTCAACGTTGGTTCGCCGTTGCGAGAACTATACAAATCCCCAACCTTCCTCACGGGCCATTGCTTCATGTCCGTTTCGCGGCTCCATTCAGGTTGATGACAGTAGAAACCGGTCAGCGAGGACGGCCGCTGTTCGCGACCGTGCGGAAGCGGTCAACAGGCCTCCTCCGCTCCGAAACACGACTGATCGTCTTGCTAGCGCTAGTCGCGGTTGGGCTTTTTGCATTCCTGCAGATTGCCACTGAGATGCGCGAAGGCGAGACTCTAACGATGGATCGAGCCATCCTGCTATGGCTTCGGGTTCCGGGGCAGCCCGGCACACCGATCGGTCCACAGTGGCTTCTAAAAGCGATGACCGAGATCACCGCGCTTGGGGGCGGGACGGTACTAACACTCCTGACTGTTCTCGTCGGAGCCTATCTCTTGGCAGCTAGGCGGCCGGCGACGGCTGCCTTCGTCGTCGGAGCAGTTGCAGGCGGCGCAATCCTCAGCACCCTGCTCAAGCATACCTTCGAGCGCCCCAGGCCGGAGCTTGTTGCGCACCTGGTCAGCGTCAACTCGGCGAGCTTTCCAAGTGGGCACGCGATGAACTCGGCAGTGACCTACCTGACGCTCGGAACCCTGCTCGCCGAAGCAGAGGACAGCGAGCGGGTGCGATACTATCTTATTGGAGCGGCAATCCTGCTCTCCATCCTTGTAGGATTGTCCAGGATCTATCTAGGCGTGCATTGGCCGACTGATGTGGCGGCTGGCTGGTGCATCGGCAGCGTTTGGGCTCTGGCCTGCTCGATATTGGCACACTTCCTTTCCAGGAGGCGTACTCTCGAAATGGCTCGTAGCGGCGACTAACACGTTATCGATGTCCGAATGCTTGAACGGGAAGTCAGCTTTTCGAACCACGCAATTCGAAAAGTGACGGAGCGCTTTCGGCCAAGAAAGGACGTTGGCCGTGCCGTTGACCGGCGCAGGGTGTCTTAAGCGGGCTTGGACGTTGACGTGCTAACTGACTCTTTGAAGGCGCCACCAATCGAGCCCACCTCCACCAATTCTGTCTCGAGGTAGGTGGGCCCAGAAATGTGTACCAAGGGCCGGGGTTCGTCGTCGCGGCTGTACCACGTGCGGGCGGCCCCTCCTGACTTTCGAGAACTCTTCTCGAATATGTCGCGATATCGAAATGGCGAGATGCCAAGGAAGGGAACGAATGCGACCTTGTTCGCGCTCAGCTTCTCAATCTCGATCTCATTCGAGTGCAGTTGCTTGGCTCTACTCTTAGGGTACGGCTCCATGTAGATCACACGACGAATCCCGACAGCCAAGATGTGCTTCGTGCAGTTGTGGCAGGGAAACGTGGTCACATAGAGGATGGCATTTTTCAGGGGCTTTCCGAGACGAGCCGCATCGCAGATTGCCACCATTTCGGCATGAACAACCCTACCGTATTCAGTCAGATCACTGATGAGCGAGCCCGTAAGGCATCCATGATGGTTAGGGCCAGGCGTGCCTCGCCCGAGAAGCTCTTCGACGAACTTTTCGGATGGGGACTGAGCTTTTCCGGCATCCGATAAAAGCCCGCCTTTTTCAAGTCGCTCTAGCAGATCCCTAATCACGTCTTTCTTCAACGCGTCATTAGGGTCGTATCCGAGCCGAACGTCGCGGTGATCCGGTTCCTCACCAAACCAGTACGTGCCGCCGAAAGCCTTGGGGACCTCATTGCAGCCTTGAGATATGACCTCGCCATCGTCGGTGAACGCAGCGGCGCCCACTTGGCGGGACAAGTCTGTCGAGCGAAGTGACACAGCCTTCGCCGAATACATGCCGTACTCGGATTTCGTGGGTCCTATGTCGACGCGACCGAAGAATGCTTGGAAGAACCGTTCGACGCCATTGCGCATCTGGTCTCGGTTAATCCCGTCGACGAAAACGTCAGCCAAATGAAACGTGTCCCGTAGGTGCTGAACGTGCTTGCTCATCCCTTCGTCGTGGTCGCGCTCCAGGATGGACGCAGTCTTTTCTTCAAGGACCGGCCCGGGCGTAGACACCGGCAGTGAGGCTTTGCCTCGCTCCAGGATACGCCCCCGGCGATGTTCTTCGCTCCCATAGCCAGAAATGAGCACGAACAGCTTGCCATACACTTGGCGGAGTAGTTGAACCTCTTCCGGCCGCTTTAATTGTCGGATGATGTACGCTGTTGAAGGGAGAACGGCCGAGTCTGCACCGTTGCCGACGTCTTCTGCACCTTGTGCGCTGAGCGCTTCGGCAAGCTGGGGCGCTGGTTCCGAGTGCTCGTCGCGATAGGTGATGATCCCTTCTATCGCTACGCGCATTAGGAGGGCTGGATCGCCAGCGGCCATGCAAAGCGCATTCGCGTAATCCATTTTGTAGTTCATCTGCGAGAAGTAATCGTCGCCGGCGGACGTGACGTCCGGCGCTGAGTACTTCTTCATGAGATCCGTCACTCTAACTGGAGTGGACTCGTAGCCGACGGCCTTAAGTGCGCGGGCAATTTCATCGGTCATCGCTTCGATATCGATTCCGATCGGGCCAGCTATTCCGATGAAAAGTTCCGGATGGCTAATAGCCCTCGGCTCAGCGGACATACGTTACACCTCGTCCTTGTTGACCGTTGCCAAAGCCTAACTTGTGAGTTTATCCTTAGCTAGCCGCGAAAAAAGGGGACCTCGTCATGCGCAATTCTGCTTCTCAATCAAATACTTACGAGCGCAGGATCGAGGCGGCGACGGAACGGATGGCTCGGCGTATGGGTGCGTCCTTCGAGCGGAACGACAGATGGACCGAGGTCGTGCGAGCGTCGGATGTCCCGCGGCAAGAGCGGGCTTAGTACCCGTCGAATGAGGAGCCTCGCGGGCTCCTGAGCAGCATCACGGGCTCTCGCCTACGACTCTCGGCAGCCGATTTGGCGCGACGCGATTTATCGCACTTCCATCCTTTTGGCTGAGACTTCGAATCTTCCCAAGACTAAGTGGTTGATTCAGCGTCAGAGTTCTGGAGGCGCTCGCTACAGCGCTTTATCCTTACCTGTTGCACCGTGTTGGATCGCGAAGCCCGACCTGTGTCCTAACCCAGCAAGCTTTCTAAGCGTCGCTTTTATTACTTTGGCCTGTCTTTCTCAGGCGGGGCCGCTCAAATTGAGTTCAGTTACCGCGCTCGGTTGCTGGGAAACTGCAGCGCCGCAGTGATGTCGATATTCACAGTGGAATGGCCGGACGCATTGTGGCCCGGGTTCAATGGCAGGTTCGGCCTCTTGCGCGACGAGCTTGGCTTCATTGACGAGGCGTTGGCGGCTGGCCACCAGAGATTTGATGTTTAAGGTCACATCCGCGTCAATGAAGCGCAATCGTGGAATGGAATTAACGGACCGGATCGATCGCTGTACGTGGCGGATAATGACGGAGGACAAGCAGATGTTGTTGCCGGTCAAAACCCAGCTTTGGCTTGCCACATCGGCTAGCTGATAATTTTTGACAGAGCTGGAGTTTTTGATCTCCGCCAGCTTCCAGGCGCCTCGACCGTCCGGCTCGAGGATGTCAGCGCGGATGATTACGTCGTCTCTAATGAACGCACCCTCGAAGATTGGACGCTGCACGGGCGCGTGCATGAGGTCTGCCGTGCGCGCCAAGGCTGCATCGATTTCGCGGTGTCCTTCGGCAACCAACACCCCCTCGGGATAGCGAGCGCGGGCCAGTTTCCCGACCATGTGTCCCGCAGCGAAGATGCGAAGCGTGGCGGGATCATGCTGCTTTAGCTCAGGGCGGTGAATTTGGAGCCAAAACCGTCGCGGGCAGATCTCATAAGCAGTTAGCTTGCTCTTGCTGAGCCGCACAGGCTTGTGCTCGCCGTCTTGCGCCAACGAATTCTTTCGCAACGACAGACCCCCTGCAGAGTGAACGCCGATTGGTTCATCTGAGGCCTCGGGATTTGGACAGCGTCGCGAGGCTAAGTCGCGGGCTCGATCACAATCACGGAAACATTGTCGACCCCGCCATTTTCCAGCGCCGCGTTGACCAGCGCTCTCGCGGGATCAGACGGCCGGTTTGCGAGTATTGCGGTGATTTGCTCGTCAGCGAGGACATTGCTTAATCCGTCCGAGCAAATCACGAGCGTGGCTTCGGGCTCAACTCGACAAGTGTGCACCAAAAGCGGGACAGGCTCTTGGAAGCCCCCTAGGCACTGCAAGAGTTGCCCCCGCTTAGAAATGTCGTCGACGCTCAGCTGTCGGAGAATCCCGTTTTCGAGCGCGTAAGTCCGGGTGTCGCCACAGTTGAACGATACGGCACTATTTGGCCTTAGAATGACGCCGGCAATGGTGGTGGCGAGGCCACGAAGCTCCGGCCGCATTTCCATCGCAAGGAAAAGAGCCTGGTCGGCCGTATTGACGGCGTCCTGAATGTCACTGTCCCGTTTTATTGAGCCCATCAACGGGCGCATCACTTCGATCGCTAACGCACTCGCGATCTCGCCCGCCACATGGCCGCCCAAGCCGTCGCAAATGAGCGCCCACCCTTCCTGACTTGAGATGGCACCGCTCCAATCGGTCACGCGCTCCGCAACCGATGAAACTGCACACGCGTCTTCATTGTGTTCCCGAACCAGGCCGACGTGCGACGCTACGTAGGTTTGATGCCCGACTGCTGACGCGCATTCACTTTCCGATGGTATCGTCACGCCGCCCATCGTGACTGACTTTCGGTCTCACCGTGCCGCGCCTCATCCGAAAAGCTCACTAGGTAATCGACAGCCTCCTGCGCCTTGGCGGCAGCGGTCAAGATCGCGCGTGGATCGTTTCGCAGCACCTTGAGCCACGAACTTACGTAGCTTGCGTGGTCCTCCCGGGGCGCGAGGGCCAACCCCAATTTTGCTGCGATGAATGCCGCCCCGATCTCAGCTACGAGCTCCTCTGCCGCATAGGAATTAGCGCCGAACCGGCCGCTGAGCTCACGATCGAGGCGGTGCTTGGCACCGCTCCAATGCACGAGTTCGTGGCCGGCGACTCCGTAAAAAGCCAGGGGATCTCGAAACTGCTCGAACTTCGGCAGGGAGATGTGATCTGACGCTGGCGCGTAGAACGCTCTGTCGCCGCCAAATCGAATGTCGGCGCCGGTCGCGCGGATGAAGCTTTCGGCAGAAGCTATTCGCTGGTCGGGCGACAAGCGTTGTACGCGCCGTTTTGGCTCCACGTTCTCCACCTGAGCTTCGTTGAAGAGGTAATAACAGCGGCTAATGAGTCGGGAAGTATGGCTCCCCTCTTCATCCGCTTCTCCCCGCGCAGCGGTCGTCGATTTCCAGAAAACGACCGGAGTTGCTCGTTCCGATTTGCGGACCTTGCCGCCCGCTTCCGACCATTGGCGAAGCGTTGCCCATCGCCCTGATTCGTAGCCCTCCAGCTCGGCTGAGGACCAGAGCTGGAGGACGTTGAGTCCGCGGTACCGACGGCCCGTGACCGCGTTGACAGGCTGGCCCAAGCCCTCGCCCCAACGGTGCCACGGCATTTTATAGGAACCGGGGCCGCTCTCAATGGCTGCAATGATCTGAGCGGTTACCCGCTCAAACAAGGCGTTGGCGTGCACTGCCCGGCCGAGCGCTTACGCGGCGACACTTGCGGTAGCGTCGTCATTAGCCGGTTGAGTGGACGAGCCGAGCAGAGCGATCTCCGCCTCGATCACCTCATCGACTTTCGCCCAATCGACGTATCGCTCGAACAGCATCCTCGCGTACCCACGCTCGCCGCAGTGTCGTAGCAAGTCGATCATGTCTTCGAGCAAGATCGAGCCGAAGGAGACTTGTGCCGAGCTCGGCGGCACGAGGTTGCTGCGGTAGGCCGTGATGCCCGCCTGAACCGGCGTGTTCAGCTGCGGAGCGATCACGATGAACCGCCCCTCGCTGAAGTCGCCGCGCATCAGCATGGCCTGCGCCAGCAAGTGCTGCCGATACAGTTGCCGAAGCTGGCCGCTCGTCAACTCGTCAGCGGCGGGCTCCTTGTGGAGCGCAGCCAACGGAGCAAGCTCTGCGTACCGGGGATTGAGCGGTCGATGCGGCTCGCCAAGACTCTCGGAATACTTCGTCTCCACGGCAACGAAGCCGCGCGAATTGTCCGGCCGGTTGTAAATCAGCATCGCGTCGAACGCCGTATAGTCAGCCGTTAGGTCGGCCGCTCCCCGACCGGGGCTGTACTCGAACAACACGGCTTCCACTGTCGCACTGCTAAGGTCATCGAACATCGCGCGCAGCATCTTCGTCGCGAGTTTCAGGTCGAGCTTCAGCGGGCCGAGCAGGTTCAGGGTCATCGGCATCGACGACAAAAGATTCGACCACAGTCGCCGCTCTTCGATCAACGCGCCCGGCTGCCTGTAAGCAACCTCGCGTCGCGCCAGACGGGCGATTTCCGGCAACAGGAAGTTCCTGCCTTCCTCACCCGCCTTATCGCTGATCATCGAACCGAGCCGCAGGGTCGCCCCGCCAGGCCGCGTATAGGTGCCGAGCGGAAGGCCTCGCGCAGTGCGCCACACCGATTGCAACGTGCGCGCAGCTGACCTGAAGCGGGTGTCGAACGGCTCGTGTACGCGGTGACGACGAAGGGCGCTCGCCGGGACGATTGGCAGATAGGTGCGCTGCAATGAAGCTCTCCTGTTGACCAGGAGAATTCATCCACTGCGGCAGCAAGCGTACCGCAAACCCTCGTTTCGCCTCCGTAATCTATAAAACATGTGGTCGCCCGCCCCTAATAGGGCTTCGCGCGGTGCGAGGCCCAATTAGGAGCCTCAAATTGTCCAAGATTCCCGCCAAAACCACAGCCCGTCTTCTCGACAGCACGGCCTTCATGAACGCCGAATATGGCGTTGCCTGGAATGGCATGGTCACGCTGAACTTCGATCAGATTGGCTGCCGAGATGAAAAGGCTGCTTCCATGGCGCTGACGAAACTGAATGAAGCGATAGCCGACCGGATCGATCGTCATGGCAAGCGCTATTGTCCCGGAGCCAAGCTGCCGCACTTCTTTCTCTACGTTCAGGAATACGTTGAGACCCATGGCCACCATGTTCACGAGCTCATTGTGCTACCGCCGGGTCTCGACGCGGGCTTTGATAAGTGGCTGCAAGGGTGGGCGACAAGGAACTTCGAGAACGTCGAGACAGGCGCTACTCACTACCGGGGCCGCTATTACCGCGACGACCGGGCAAGGGCCGATCAGCAGCGGCGGCTGCTATCCTATGTTCTAAAGAGCAGCGAGGATGCGACTATCGGTGCAAAGGCAGGTGGCGCCACTACGCTGCGTGAGATCCTCGGCCTCGACAAATACAAGCGAGCTTACTGCGCGAAGGTGGGGAAAGTCGCCGGATGCTCGCAGAACCTGACCCATCGTGCCCGCCTAAAGGCAGGGTTTGGTCAACCGGCTTGGTTCGAAGAGGCGCTGACCGACATTCATCTGCGTGAGTTTCATCGTCGCCGCCACGCCGAGGAACTCGCATGGACCCTCCGTTCGATCGACGTCTAACGGAATGGTCGAACTTCGCCGGATTCTCGATTGGCTTCGGTGTCCGGCGAGGGCATTCCATTGAAAATAGAGGAAAATCTTAGTGACTTTTGTAACAGCGCTTTTCGTTCATATGACGTGATGAGGATGTATAGGGCGCATCGTTGCAGGTGTCAGATGGCGGCGGTCTCAGGCGGGATGAAGCAGCAGGCATCCGACTCGTCGAACGTGCAATGGCCGGCGGGCAGGAGGTCATGAATGTCCACCCTGCGAACCCATAATTGGCCGAGGCAGTAGTAACCGTCCAACTGCCCCTGATGAACGGCGCGGGTGAGGGCAGCGGCACGGCTTTCCCCCAATCTGCTAACCTTCACATTGAAGTCGGCTGGTGGTGCTGACTCTGGCAATGGCTGCATGGCACCGGCGGCAAAGATATTCATAATTTTTAATTCCAACTGAAAATAATTCTCCCCCCGGAAAGGGGGTGAAGGCAAAGGTGATTGGGAAGGTGACTCAGGAAGAGTCTGAAGAGAAGAATTCAGACAGGATTCTTAAACCGAACCCAAAGGGGAGCTTCCTTAAAATTGGAGTTGTGCAAGGCTTTTGCAATGCAATTTTTCGCATTTTTGGGCCATTTTCACGCTAACTCCCTGAGCGTTTGATGGCATCGGCCAACCCTTCTTCCTCAAGCCACAGCTCAACGGCGATCTTGAAGGCCAGGAAGCCGGCGCCACGGCGGCTGGGATTGCCGTCGTGATGGAAGGTGCCCTTGGTGTAATAAGACCAGACATCGATCTTGAGCTGGTAATCGGAGCAGCGGACCACAGGCAGTCCCATGTCCTGGCACCAGTTGATGACCGCGATGAAATGCGTGGGGTCCGTGGACCGACGGAGCGGGAGTGGCTTCTTCTTGCTCACGAGAGGTTTCCTAAAGTTCGATTTGATTGAGAGGTGCTGCGGCACTGGCGTTGGCTGCACGCCAGGACAGCCAGTCATCGGCGGCGGCGCGGAGCACCCAATAGCGGCCGTGGCGCGAGATGACGGTGAGCGTCCCGGCCCTGATGGCCAGCTCCAGGGCGAGTCGGTCTGCGCCAGCGCGGCGGGCGAGTTCCGTCAGCAGCATGAAAGGATCAGCGTTCTGTCCGAACCTGGTCATTGGGCTGACCTCGGCTCAAGCGTCGGCTGGCCGGCGAGCCAGGCGAGTGCGTCATCGCGCATGATGAGCGTTCGCCGTCCGATCTTTAGAGCGCGGAGCGCACCCCGACCGATCTCTTCATAAGTGCGGGTCCGCCCGATGCGGGCCCATTGGGTGAACTCGTTGATGGTAAGCAGTTCTGGGATTGGCATATCGGCCTCTCGTTCAGTGAGGCGCGATATAGATGGCGCGCGAAAGCCGGCGTTGGCTCGCGAGCGTTAACTCCCCCAGAGATTGCGGCGCGCTCGCCAACAACCAGCTGTGCTTGATTGGACAGCCGTTCTTCCTCTAGCGCTGATGCGCGGGAGAGGGGGAAACGTGCGTATTTATGTTGCAACCGCCACCGGAGTTGTGGCGCTCTTCGTGGCGGCGTTGATTGTCGGCGTTCTGCTCGGTGCGCTCGGCAAGGCGGAGTCCGGGATCTGGCTCTTCGTATTCGCGGCAATCGCCGGAGCTGTCTCCGCAGAGGTGACGAAGCTGGTGTCGGCACCAGAACAGCGCGGTCGGGCCATTTTCTTAATCTGTTGTCTCGTCGGAATGCTGCTCGTGATTTCACTGGTGCGGCATTGGAACGAGGTCGGCGGGGTTGCTTGGGGCTCGGTGCTTATCGAAGGTGCAATCCTGCTCGGTCTTTTCGGCAGCTGGTGTCGCTGGGAGCTGGAAGGAAAAGCTTCGGGCCCCGTCGGCTAGTCTGCCGGACGAAACATGAAAATCAGAGAGCGTCGAGAGTCTGATGAAGAAGCCAACGACTAAGCCCACGACCCCTTTCCCGCCCCCGGAAGGCGAATGGCTGTGGATACCGCTGCGCAACGAGTGGCGCGACGTCTCGACTAAACCCGAAGAGACCGTTCGGCAGGACTTCGTCCGCCACCTCGTCAACGAGCTCGGTTATTCACTTGATCAAATGGATCAGGAACGTCGGATCATGCACGGGCATCACAGTCCGCGTGCAGACATCGTCGTCTGGGAAAACGCGTCCGCAAAGGCCGCGAATAAGTCTCCGATCCTGGTCGTCGAGTGCAAGGCAGAAAGCATCGATATCATCGAGCGGGATTACTATCAGGGTGAGAGCTACACACGCGCTTCGGGCTGCGAATTCTTCGTAGCGAACAATCGGCGATTCACCGGGGTCTTTCGGCTGATTCCTGGTGCCCCCGGCGAGTTCGTGCAGATCAATGATATCCCCAAAGCGTCCGATTGGGGCGATGCCAAGCGGCTAGCCGCGATCCGGGCCGGTCAGCGCGCTTTTAACCGCCGAGAGTTCCAGGATCTGCTGTTCAAGTGCCATTCTATTCTGCGAGATGTGCACAAGATGGACCCTGGACGGGCGTTCGACACAATGTCGAAAATCCTGTTCGTCAAGATGTACATCGAGCGCACGGGCAACCACGGGACGTTCACAACAGATTTTCTCGATCAACGCGCCGCGACACGGCTTCCCGGCGAGCCAGAAGTCCATGAGTCTCTATTTCAGCAGACCAAGAATTATTATCAAGCGGACGACCTATTCGCCGCTGGGGATAAGCTCGACATCTCGGCTGCGACCTTCAGGCGCATAGTCAAGGAGTTGCAGCGCTTCGATCTCTCTAAGACCGGCGATGACATTAAGGGGCTGGCCTTCGAGCGCTTCCTAGGGAACACCTTCCGGGGCGAGCTTGGTCAGTTCTTCACTCCGCGTCCGGTGGTCAACTTCATGGTGGACGCGCTCGACCCTAAGGAGGGCGAGCTCGTCTGTGATCCGGCGGCCGGCTCGGGTGGGTTCCTCATTCGGGCATTCGAACATGTTCGAGCGGCGATTGCCGACGATGTGCAGGCGAAGAAGGATGCTGCGCGGGCTGAGATCGAAGCTTTAGGCTTGGACCCCGATGAAGAGGAGCGGCGCATCGAGGCTGCTTTTCTAGAGCACAATCGAGAGCTCCTGCCTTCCGATGATGCAAACCGTCCCGTTGATACGCGGGTCGGGCGCCTCGCGTGGCAATGCATATTTGGCAGTGACGCCGATGCGCGGCCCGCGCGGACCGCGAAGATGAATATGATCATGCACGGCGACGGGCACGGCGGCATCCATCACCACGATGGTTTGGTCGATGTAAACGGCATTTTTCCGGGCCGATTTGACGTCGTTCTGACTAATCCCCCATTCGGTTCAAACGTGGGCGACGACCAGAAGCTGAATGGAAGCGCTGAAACCTACGTCAAAGAGGATAGCGACTATGTTCAGCGTGCCGAGCAGCGTTACGGGCCTGAGTGGCGCGAAAACCACGACAAGCTGGCGCAAGCTGCGCGAGCCAACACGCCCATCCTAAACCTTTACGAGATAGGCAACGGTAAGAAAAACCGAGCGACAGAGATCGTCTTCGTCGAGCGCTGCCTCAAGTTGTTGAAGCCAGGTGGTCGGATGGCGATCGTCCTGCCCGACGGCAATCTCAATAACCCCTCGCTGACTTGGCTGCGACGCTGGTGCGAAGGTAAGGCGCGTATCGACGCTGTGGTGAGCCTTCCCGAAGAGACTTTCGTTTCATCGAAGGCGACGGTGAAAGCGTCGATCGTGTTCCTGACCGCATTCACGACAGAGGATGCGAAACGCTGGGAAACCGCTTGGGCTGGGGCGCATACAGCAGTGGACGCCGCTTTCGATAAGGAGCGGGATGCTGCGCTAGCTGCGGTTATTGCCCTCGGACCTGCGAAGCCGCCCGAGTGGAAACGCGGCGATCCCCCCGCCTACCCGCGCGGTCTCGGGTCTACTAAGCTAACAAATCCGCAATGGCCAAAGCCGGCCAAGGGGGCTGACGACAAAGCAAAGGCCGCAGCGAAGGCCGTGCTGGAAGCGGGCGAGAAGTCCTGGACTGCCTCGAAAGCAGCAGTTCGGGAGATCGACAAGCGGCACGACGCTGCGCTGTGGGCCGAGGTACGCGAGCGATTCGATTACCCGGTGTTCGTGGCCAACCCGAGGTCGGTCGGGATCACTTCGACCGGCGAGACGGAGGGCGCGGCCAACGACCTCCCTGGCGTACTGGAGGCGCTGCGCGCCTTTCTGAACTGGCGTGAAGCCGGCGCCGATCCTGGGACCCAGCCAAATTTTCATCTGCCCTTCGCTGCCTGATCCGGCCGTGGAGGGCGCTAGAGCCCTGGATCACCCATGACGATCAGGTTGAACGGGCGAGCCATCATCCGGTGGCCAAGCTTGGCGATGTGCTCGATCAGCGCTGCGAGAGCGTTGCCGCCGATGCGTTTGGGAGTTTTGTCCCGATCACTGTGCATCTCGATGGCCGTATCTCGGTCCGCAAGCGGGAGAGGGCATTTAAGGGGCAAATGTTCGCGGCACTGCCCGGCGATGTAGTCTTTTCCAAAATTGATGCGCGCAATGGCGCGATTGGCGTGTTGCCGCCCACGGTCCCGGCTGCGGTGGTCACACCCGAATTTCCAATATTCACGCCCAAGTCCACTGCAATCAGCGCCCGCTATCTGGAACTCGTGTTGCGCGCAGGCGGCTTCATCGAAGCGCTGCGTCGACGCGCCACCGGCACGAGCGGTCGCAAGCGGATCACGCCTGAGAGCTTCCGCAGCCTCTCTATTCCCTTGCCCCCATTGGTCGAGCAACAGGCGCTGGTTGCGGCGCACGATCTGGCGCTGGAAGAGGCCCACGCGCTGGAGCTGCAGGCAACAGAAGCCGAGCAAGCGGGGACCCGCACCTTTTGCGAGGCTCTTGGCGTTGCCGCGCCGACGGCCCTTCCCGAAAAGCCGATGTTCGTCGCCCGCTTCCGTGACTTAGAGCGCTGGAGCCATGAAGCCGTCCTGCGAGGTGCTGCAGGAGGAACGGCTGCTGAGGCGAAATGGCCGATTGTGCGGTTGGGCGATGTGGTCGCCGACCTGGAGAATGGCTGGAGTCCCAAATGCCACGACCGGCCGGCAGAAAAAGACGAATGGGGCGTGCTGAAATTGGGAGCAGTCTCTTTTGGTGTGTTCGACGAGCACCAGAACAAAGCTCTTCCGACAACATTGAAGCCGCAGCCTCGGCTGGAAATCTTGCCCGGCCAGGTGCTCATCAGTCGAGCGAACATAACTCGCCTAGTTGGGGCAACCACCTTTGTCCGCGAAACGCGGCCGAAGCTAATGCTCTGTGACAAGATATTTCGCTGTGTGTTCCGTCCGGATTCCACCATCGATCCTGAATTCACAGCGACAGTGCTTAGAACGGCTGGCGTACGAGAGCAGATTGAAGCGAGAGTCACCGGCACATCGCCGACTATGAAGAACATCTCCAAGCCAGCACTCTTGTCGCTGACCTTTCCTCTGCCCCCACTCGACACGCAAAGTGAACTGGTGAAGGCTCTCGCCGCCGCCCGAGCAGAGGCGGCGAAGCTACGCGAAGCGGCAAGTCAGAAGCGCAAGCACGCAGCCACCGTCTTCGAAGCCGCCATTTACGAAGAACTAGCAGACGGGGAAGAGAAGCAATGACCCGCATTGTGACGCTATGAGCGACATCAAACTTTACCGGATGACTCAGGGCGGTTTCAGCGAACTCGCGGGAGGCGCGGTTGCGTTGGAGAAGTCTCTTCAGAGTCTCGTCGAGGCGAATCTCGAGACTTTGTTAGGTGTCCGGTTCCTAGCGAGTGAATTTGCCACCAACGAGGGTGGTCGGATGGATACTCTGGGAATCGACGAGAACAACAGTCCGGTCGTGATCGAGTACAAGCGATCCTCGAACGAGAACGTGATCAATCAGGGACTCTATTATCTCGACTGGCTCATGGGTCACCGGAAAGATTTCGAGTGGCTCGTCTTAGAAAAGCTAGGGAAGGACGCAGCGAAAGTGGTCGACTGGTCCGGCCCGCGCCTGATCTGCATCGCAGGCGATTTCGGCAAGTACGACGAGCACGCGGTCAAGCAGATGAACCGAAACATCTCGCTGATCCGATACCGCAAGTTCGAAAGCGACTTACTGCTGCTCGAACAGCTCACGACCGCCAGCGCTAAAGGAGCTGCGGTCTCGACGATCCTCACCGGCAACGGCACAGCAGTGGGCAAACCTAACTACAAGACCATCGCCGAGCAGATGGCGGAAGCCCCGCAACCCTTGCTCGACCTGTATCAGCTGCTGTCGGACTACATGCTGGCACTGGGGGACGACGTCGAGCTCAAGACGACGGCATATTACATCGCCTTCCGCCGCATCAAGAATTTCGCCAGCCTCGAATTTCGGAATCAGGCCAAGAAGCTTTTGGTTTTTGTGAAAGTGAATCCCGAAACCGTGGCGCTAGAACCCGGCTTCACTCGCGATGTCCGAGGCATCGGGCACTTTGGCACCGGCGACCTTGAGATCACGATCCAGGATAGCGCCGCCTTTGAAAAGGCGAAACCGTTGTTAGACCAATCTTACGCGGGGTCGTGAAACTGGTGCGACTCAACGAGCCACAGGACGCCGACTGAACCCCAAACTGACCCCAACTCGCAGTTTTCGCAGAAGGTCATACGCCGCAGCGGCAGCAAGCTTCTGAAGGAGTCCCAAAAAACTGGAGCGGGCGAAGGGATTCGAACCCTCGACCCCAACCTTGGCAAGGTTGTGCTCTACCCCTGAGCTACGCCCGCTCGGCCGGAAAGGCGGCGATTCCGCGCCGCTGGAGCCGGCCCGCTATCAGCGGCCCTGAAGCTTTGCAAGCTCCGGGCGCGGTAGAGGACCCAGGAATCGCCGGTCAGCGGAACCGTCACCGACGAGTCGATCGCGACCATCGGAACGCCGCAGCGAATAAACTTCGCAGGACTCGGCTTCCATCGCGACTGGGCCGCGAGAAGGAAGTCGGCGGGCGAACAGCCGCCGGCGAAGCGGGCCGCATAACCGCTCCGCTCCGCAGCAACCGCGACCACGCCTTTGAGCCTCGGCTCGGCGAAGGCGACGCGCGCTCCCGAGGGAGCGAGCGCGGCCATGTCGGCCACTGGCCGCGCGGGGCTGCCGCGGTCGACCCCGATCAGCAGCAAATCGCGATAGAGGCCTGCAACGACCACCGTTACCAGCAATACGGCCGCCACCGCGCGGACCGCGGGCCGATCCTTCAGCCCGCGACCGATCCAGTCCGAAATCAGCAGCAGGAGGCCGATCGCGCTGGCGGTATAATAGCGCGCGAACTCGCTGTTGCCGGAGCGGACGAGGCCCGCCGCGAGCGGAACGGAGACGATCAGCAATGCGTAGAGCCTGGCGCGGGAGCCCAGCCACTCGGGGCGCTTCCAGGCGATTAGGACGGCGACGGCGCCCGTGGCGAGCGGCACGAGCCACGGCCACGGTGCGGAAAATCCTGCGGACCACAGAGCGACATCGTCGAGCGCCGCCGTGTAGTGGGGCAGGGCGAATGGCTCGTATCCGCCGAGACGGAACCCGGTCGGGCTCAACGCGCCGGCGGTGAAGACGAACACAACGACCGCGGCTGTTGCGGCAATTGCCGGACCCATCAGCCCCAGCGTGTCGGGAAGCGCTTTTTCAGGACCCGCTTGCGATCGGCGTTCAAGATAGAACCACAGTGCCGCGAGCCCGACTGGCGCGGCCATGGTCATGTGCGAAAACATGCCGAACACGGCGAGCGCGGCGAGCCACCAGTGGACGCCGCGCGCCGGGCGTCCGTCGACCACATCCCCGACGAGCAAGAGCGTCAGCAGCGCCGCAAGAATCATCATCGCATAGCCGCGCGCCTCCGATCCCAGATCCACGAATATCGGGGCAACGGCGAAGATCAGGGCAGCGACAATGCCTGTCGTTGCGGAGCGCCGGGCGGCGAAAGCGGCCGCAGCGACGATCGACAAGGAGCCGGCAAGGATTGCCGGCACGCGGGCGAGCAATGGTGAGGCCGCCGGCCCGATCGCCTGAAGCCAAAGCGAATAAAGGTGGTGGTTGTTGTCGTGGTTGATCCGCAGGAACACGCCGGCGGCATCGTGCGCTTGGGCTGCGTAGATCACCGACCAGGCCTCGTCGGTCCACAGCCCGCCGCGTCCGGCAAGGACCCGTAGCGCGAGGCCCGCCAGCGCAATGCCGGCCACCACTGCCCACCACCAAGGTTCGCGTCGTTGCGTCCGCTCCATGGAGCGCTTCGTACAGCAGCGCGGTTAAGCGGCTGTTAGCTTGTGGCACGAACGCGGGCGGGCCATATGAGCCGCTCAGCGAACAGGAGAGCCTGAACAACCGTGGCGACACTGGGTCTCACCGAAGCCGAACGCGAATCGATCGAACGGTTCGAGCAGGAGGTCATCCAGCCCTCGATGACCGCGCTCGTGGTGCTCGATTTCTGGGCCGACTGGTGCGGCCCATGCAAGCAGCTCGCGCCGATCCTCGACAAGGTCGTCGCCGACTACGCCGACAAGGGCGTGAAGCTCGCCAAGATCGACGTCGACAAGGACAAGCTGCTCGCCGCGCAGTTCCGGATCCAATCGATCCCGACGGTCTACGCGATCTACAAGGGCCAGCCCGTCGCGGACCTGACGAATGCCCGCACCGAAGGGCAGCTGAAGAAGCTGCTCGATCAGCTGATTGCCCAGCTGAAGATCGAGCCGGAAGGCGTGGCACCGCAGGCCGAGATCGAGCCGCTGATCGCCATGGCGGAGCAGGTGCTTGGCGAAGGCGACGCTGCGCGAGCCGTCAACATCTTCCGGCAGATCCAGGAGATGGCGCCCGGCGATCCGGCGACGATCGGCGGGTTCGCCCGGGCGCTTATTGCGGCCGGCGAGGTCGACGAAGCTCGTAGCTTGCTCGACGGGCTGACCACGGAGGAAGCGAAGAAGGCGGAGATCGCGCGCGCGCGCGCCGCGCTCGAGGTCGCCTCCGCCGCGCCCGCCGCGGACACGGGCGCGCTGGAAGGCCGCCTCGCCTCCAACCCTGACGACCACGAAGCGCGGTTCGAGCTTGCCTCGGCGAAGATGGCCGCGGGCGACCGCGACGGCGCCGCCGAGGCCCTGCTCGAGATCATCGGCCGCGACCGTGAATGGAACGAGGGTGCCGCGCGGCAAAGGTTCCTCCAGCTGCTCGAAGCGCAGGGACTCGAAGACCCCTGGTCGAAGGCGCAGCGCCGCCGTCTCTCCGCCGTCCTGTTCACATGAGCCGGACGATCCGCGTCCCGCTCTTCCCGCTTCCCGGTGCGATCCTTTTCCCGCGCTCGCAGCTGCCGCTTCACATCTTCGAGCCGCGCTACCGCGACATGGTGCGCGATGCGGTCGACGGCGCCGGCCGGATCGCGATGATCCAGCCGCACCGCCTCGACGACGACAATCGCGCACCGCTCTACGCGGTCGGGTGCGTCGGCGAGCTGGTGGGCCTTGAGGAGCTGGAGGACGGCCGCTTCAACATCGTGCTCCTCGGATCGAACCGGTTCCGGCTGATCCGGGAAGACGAGCCGGAAGAGACGTATCGATGCGCGGAAGTCGACATCGAGGCGTTCGATGACGACGAGCCGCCGCCGCTGTCGCTCGCCCAGCGTGCGGAAGTCGAGCGCGAAGCGCGTCGGCTCGGCGACGCGATGGGCCTCGCCGTCGACTGGAACGCCGTGAACCGCCTCGACGACGAGACTCTGGTCAATGCGATCGCGCAGGTCGCGCCGTTCGACGTCGGCGCGAAGCAGGCGCTGCTCGAACAGGCGACGCTGACCGGGCGCGCGGACCTGCTGGTGCAGCTGATGCAATTCCAGCGCGCGGCGGTGACCGGCGGGACCGAGGTCGAGCCCACGATCCAGTAGTCAGATCGGCAAGCCCCTGAGCAGCAGCGGGAGGTCGCCGCTGGTGCCGCGGGCTTCGCTCATCAGCCGATCCCTGAGTGGGGAGATGCGACCGACCAGGCCCATGCCGAAGCGGCGGATCGCCGACGCGGTCTTGCCGGGCACGCCGTAAAGCCGGGTCAGCGTGTCCGTGGCAAACGCCACCGAGAGCGCGTCGAGCGAGCGCCACCGCTGGTACCGGTCGAGCAGCTGGCTGTCCCCGAGATCGAGGCCGAGGCGCGCGCCCTCGACCAGCACTTGCGCAAGCGCCGCGGCGTCGCGGAAGCCGAGGTTGAGCCCCTGGCCGGCAATCGGATGGATCGCGTGCGCCGCATCGCCGACCAGCGCGAGCCGCTCGGCGGTGATCTGCGCTGCGTGATGGAAGCCGAGGGGGAAGGACGAGCGGGGCGCGAGCAGCTCGAGCTTGCCGAGAAAACCGCCCATTGCCGCCTCGGCCTCGGCCGCGAAATCCTCGTCAGTGAGCGAGAGCCAGCCGGCCGCATCTTCATTCGGCACCGACCAGACGATCGCCAAGCGGTGGCCGATCAAATCGTCGTTCATCGGCAGAAGCGCGAACGGCCCTGACGGATAGAAAATCTCGTAAGCGACATGGTCGTGCGGGCGTTCGTGGCGAAGCACCGACACGATCGCCTGATGATCATATTTCCACCGCGCGATGTTGATTCCCGCCGCCTCCCGCGTCGCCGAATTGCGGCCGTCGGCGCCCACGAGCAAGGGCGCGTGCAGCTTCCGGCCGTCTTCGAGCGCGACGATGACTCCTGCTGTTCCGCGATCGACGTTCGCAACGCGCGATTTCCACAGCAGCCACAGATTCTTGCCGATCTCGGCGCGCTCCTGGAGCCCGGCGCGCAGATGCCGGTTCTCGTGCATGAAGCCGAGCGGCTCGTCGTCGCCGGGCTCGAAATGCAGCCCACCGGGCTTGAGCCCATCGGCGACGGCGATGCGCCGGATCGGACAGCCCGCCTCGGCGAGATGGTCGGCGACCCCGATCGTCTGCAGCATCCGCATCGAGCTCGACGACACCGCGCTGGTGCGGCCGTCGAACGAGGCGTCCTTGCGCAAGGAGGGATCGGCAGGATCGACGATAATCGCCGAAAGCCCGCTCGAATCGAGCGCGGCGGCCAGCGCGAGGCCGACCAGCCCGCCTCCGAAGATGATCACGTCCGCGCGATCCATGGCGCGCCCCTAACCCGTTCGTCGCAATGACGCCACGACTTCGCTTGACCGCGGACTCCGGCTGGAGGATTCTTGGGCCGGGAAGAACTGGGGGTGGGAATGGCAAGTGTTGCCACGCGCGCGCCGAAGCGCGAACTGGCGCCCGACTGGCGAGAGGCGCTCAGCAATGCCGTACGCCGGTTCGCGATCCGCAGCTGGGGTGCGATGCTCTTGCTGCTCAGCGTCGCCGGCGCGGTCGCGCTTGCGACCCATAGCCCGACCGACCCGTCGCTCAGCACGGCGGCCGGCGGCCCGCCCGCAAACTGGCTCGGGTCCCCGGGCGCCTATTTCAGCGACGCGCTACTCCTGCTGTTCGGGATCGGCGCGGCACTATTCGTGCCGGTGATCGCGGTCGCCGGTCTGCGCATGATGCGCCTCGAGCCGGCCGGCCGGGTTGCCCGCGGCTTGCTCATCGCTGCAGCCGGCGCGCTGCTTATAGGGACCGCGCTCGGGCTGACCAGCGGCTCCGCCGTTTCGGGACTGCCGGGCGGATGGGGCGGAGCCTTCGGACTGGCTGCCGCCCATGGTCTCAACCTCGCATTCGGGCACATTGCCAATCCCGAGATTGCCGGTCCCACGCGGCTCGCGACCCTGCTGCTCCTCGCGATTGCCGGCCTGACGCTGGGCTATTTCGCTTTGGGCTTGACGCTCGAGGAGCGGGCCTGGCTCGCGGGCCTGCTGCGCCGCCAGCCGCTGGAGCGCCGCGCTGCGCCCCGGGCCACCGAGATTCGCGACGAACGCGTGTTCGTCGCCGCTCCGCCGCGGACGCGTCCGACCGTCGCGGTGGCCGAGCCGGCCAAGTCGGTCGTCGCCGCGGGCCGGACCAAGGACCGCAAGTCGGCGGCCCAGCCGAGCCTGGCGCTTGGTGACAATTACGTGCTGCCGACCGTCGACCTGCTTTCGCCTCCGCCCAAGGAAGGCCGTCAGCAAGTCGACCGTGCCGGGCTCGAGCGCAATGCGCGCCTGCTCGAAGCCGTGCTCGACGATTTCAAGGTCCGTGGCGAGATCGTCGAGGTGCGTCCGGGGCCGGTCGTCACGATGTACGAGCTTGAGCCGGCGAGCGGGACCAAAGCGAGCCGCGTCATCGCGCTGGCTGACGATATCGCGCGCAACATGTCGGCGCTCTCGGCGCGCGTCGCGACCATCCCCGGCCGGAGCGTGATCGGGATCGAGCTTCCGAACCCGAAGCGCGAGATCGTTTCCCTGAGCGAGCTGATCGGGAGCCAGGCGTTCGAGGACCAGAACATGTCGTTGCCCCTGATCCTGGGCAAGAACATCGCCGGCGATCCGGTGATCGCCGATCTGGCGCCGATGCCGCACCTGCTCGTCGCCGGCACCACCGGCTCCGGCAAGTCGGTCGGCCTCAACTGCATGATCCTGTCGCTGCTCTACCGGTATGGTCCGGACGAGTGCAAACTGATCATGATCGATCCAAAGATGCTCGAATTGAGCATGTACGACGACATCCCGCATCTGCTTGCGCCGGTCGTCACCGAGCCGGGGAAAGCGATCCGCGCGCTCAAGTGGACGGTCGAGCAGATGGAGGAGCGCTATCGCAAGATGGCGAACCTCGGCGTTCGGGCGCTTCCGAGCTTCAACGCCAAGGTGCGCGAGGCGAAGGCGAAGAGCGCCAAGCTCAAGCGGCGCATCCAGACCGGCTATGACGCGGACACCGGCCAGCCGGTCTATGAGGACGAAGAGTTCGACTATGAGGTGATGCCGCAGATCGTCGTCGTGGTCGACGAGCTCGCCGACCTGATGATGACCGCGGGCAAGGAGGTCGAATTCCTGATCCAGCGCCTGGCGCAAAAGGCCCGGGCGGCCGGGATCCACCTGATCATGGCGACGCAGCGTCCGTCGGTCGACGTAATCACCGGCGTGATCAAGGCGAACCTGCCGACGCGCATCAGCTTCCAGGTGACGAGCAAGATCGACAGCCGCACCATCCTCGGCGAGCAGGGCGCCGAGCAGCTGCTGGGTAAGGGCGACATGCTCTACATGCCGGGCGGCAAGCAGATCATCCGCGTCCACGGGCCGTTCGTGTCGGACGAGGAGGTGCGCGCCGTCGCCGAACATTGGCGCAGGCAGGGATCGCCCGAATATAACCAGGCCGTCACCGAGGAGCCCGAGGACGGCGGCTATCTGTTCGACGGGCAGCCGACCGGCGAGGACGACGCCGAGACCCAGCTCTACCGCAAGGCGGTGCAGATCGTCGCCGAAAGCCAGAAGGCGTCGACCTCATACCTGCAACGCCAGCTTCGCGTCGGCTACAATAGCGCGGCGCGGCTGATCGAGCGGATGGAGAAGGACGGGTTGGTTGGCCAGCCGGACCATGTCGGCCGCCGCGAAGTGCTCATCGACACCGACGGGCATCCGCTGTGACCTTGGCGCTCTGAGCCTGAACGCATCGGAACCGTCGAGTTCAGTACGCATTCAAAGGGTGAACGCCAGTTTCCGGCGCAAAATCCAGGAGCATTTTGACATGACATTACCGACGAAGTTCGCGCGCGCCCTGCTTCCGGCGACGCTGCTGGTCGCCGCGCCGGCGTCGGCGGCGGAGTCGCCGGACCTCGCCAAGCTCAAGGCCTTCATCACCGCGGTCCACACCATGACCGGCAATTTCGTCCAGACGGACTCGCGCGGCCGCTCGGCGGCGGGAACGCTGCAGATGAAGAAGCCCGGCAAGGTCCGGTTCCAGTACGGCAGCGGCGACCTGCTGCTCGTCGCCGACGGCAAGCGCCTCTACTTCCTCGACTACCAGGTCGGGCAGAAGAGCAGCTGGCCTCTCGACAAGACGCCGCTCGGTCCCCTCCTTTCGGGATCACCGGACTTCGAGGGCAAGGCGCAGGTCCTGCCCAACAGCGATTCCCGAATCCTCGTCGCGCGGGCGAAGAACACGTCCTACGGGCAGCTGACGCTGGCCTTTCTGCGCGATTCCGGGGGGCCTGCCGGGCTCCAGCTTTACGGCTGGACCGCGATCGACCCGCAGGGACACCGCACGACGGTCAAGCTTTCGAACGTGCGCTACAATGTCCCGGTCTCCGACAGCGCCTTCACTTTCAGCGACCCCAAGAAGAAATAGGCTGACAAAAGTTTCATTTTGCGACTTGTTCATCGCGGCGTCAGCCTGCCGGGCTTAGATAGAATGTCGATTCTGCAAGTGCCTGGGGTTTCCCCCTGTTACCTGGGTCCGCAGAGTCCCTTGCGTGACGAACGCTAGGCGGCCCTCGCTCCATGCCCCCGGAGCGAGGGCCTTTTTCTGGTTTAGCTCGCATCGCTCGCAAAGCTGAAAGAGCGTGTTTACATCGCCAGCCGTGAGCAGGATCAAAATCGCTTCGTGGAACATCAACTCGGTGCGGGCACGGATGGCGCTCGTCGAGCGGCTGATCGTCGAACAGCAGCCGGACATCCTGTGCCTCCAGGAAACCAAGGTGCTGGACGATATCTTCCCGGCCGAACTGTTCGACCGCCATGGCTACGTCCATCGCCAGCTGAACGGCCAGCGGATGCACCACGGCGTCGCGATCCTGAGCCGCGTGCCGCTTAAGGACCCCGGCAAGCACGACTGGCAGGACAATGGCGAAGCGCGGCACATCGGCGTCCGGCTCGAGTGCGGGATCCGGCTCGAGAACGTCTATGTCCCCGCGGGCGGCGATACGCCGGATCGGACCGTCAATCCCAAGTTCGGCCAGAAGCTCGACTTCATCGAGCGAATGACGCGCTGGTCGGAGGGTCTTAGAGAGCCGACCATCATCGTCGGCGACTTCAACGTCGCGCCGCTCGAATGCGACGTCTGGAGCCACAAGGCGCTGCTGACGGTGGTCAGCCATACGCCGGTCGAAGTCGAGGCGTTGACGCGGCTTCAGCACGCGCACGCCTGGACGGACATCGGACGGCGCTTCTTCCCCGCGCCGCAGCGCTGCTTCACCTGGTGGAGCTACCGCTCGCCCGACTGGACGAAGAACGACCGCGGCCGCCGCCTCGACCATATGTGGTGCTCGCCCGAGCTCGGCGGGCACGTCGCCGCGCATCAGGTGCTGGAGCCGTGTCGAAACTGGGAGCGGCCATCGGACCATGTCCCGCTGATCTCAGAGATCGAGATATGAGCGGCGCGTCGGTCCGGCGCGCGATCGCCATGCTTCGGACCGGGCGCCCGGTGCGGATCGCCGATGTTTCGGTCGCGGCGGTCGAGACGACCTCGCGGGAGCTGCTCGACCTTCGCGATCCGGAGCATCGGGCGCCGCTGATCATCAGCGGCAACCGCGCGGCGGCGCTGAAGCTCGCGAACGAGCGCGAGGCGGCGAATCCGGAAGCGCCGGTGATCATCGAGCGCGCCGACTGGCTCGATGCCGACGCGGCGCTGGCGCTTGCCGACCCGGGGCGGGACCTCGATCGAGGGCCGACCGGCCCGCTTCAGCCGGTTGGCGCCGACTGCGTCGAAGCGGCAGGAGCGGCGCTGACGCTCGCGCGCTCGGCGGGACTCCTTCCGGCACTGTGGATGCTCCTACCCGCACCCACGGATTTTCACCTGTCGGTCGAGGAGGTTGCGCGCGAGCGCGCCCAGCCGACACTGGAGATCGTCGCGCGCGCGAAACTGCCGCTCGAGGGATTGCCGGCGGCGCAGATCATCGCTTTCCGCGCCTCGGACGACGGGCAGGAGCATGTCGCGCTGGTCGTCGGCGGATTCGCGGGCGCCCCACCGCTCGTCCGCCTTCACAGCGAGTGCCTGACCGGCGACGTGTTCGGGTCGTTGAAATGCGATTGCGGGCCGCAGCTTAAGGAGGCGCTGAGGATCATCGGCGGCTCCGGCGGCGGGATCCTGCTCTACCTGCGCCAGGAGGGCCGCGGAATCGGCCTCGCCAACAAGATCCGAGCCTATTCGCTGCAGGACCGCGGCCTCGACACGGTGGATGCGAACCGGCGCCTCGGCTTCGCCGACGACGAGCGTGACTATGCGCATGCCGCGGCGATGCTCCGGGCGCTGGGCGTCGACCGGGTGCGGCTGCTCACCAACAATCCGGCCAAGGTCGAGGGCCTGGAGGCCGCGGGCATCGCCGTCACCGAGCGGGTGCCGCATCAAATGCCCGCCAACCCGCACAACGCCGACTATCTTGCGACCAAGCGCAAGAAGAGCGGTCACCTGCTCGTCTGATCGAGCCCCAGCAGCCGCGCCACCTCATCGAAACTGCGAGCAACATGCTCCACGCCGAGCGAGCGCAGCATCTCGGCATGGCCGTCGAAGCAATGGCGGCCCGCGGCGAGGCCGATGACGATCGCGCCCGAGGCAAGCGCGCCGCTGGCCCCCACCTTCGAATCCTCGAGGATTATTGTGCGTCCGATAGGAACGCCGAGCTCGTGCGCCGCATGCAGGTAAAGGTCGGGCTCGGGCTTACCCCGCTCGACATGCTCCGCGCCACTGTACACGTGCGCACCGAAGGCCTCTGAGAGGCCAAGATGGTCGAGATGCGTCCGGACCCAGCGCGTGGAGCTTGACGAGGCAACCGCCTTCGGCACCGACGGCGGAAGCGCGCGGACGAACTCGATCGCGCCGGCGACCGCGGCGATCCCCTGCTCGAGCGACCGGTCGCGTAGCGAGCGCGTCTCCTGGTGGAATGCGGGCGGCAGCTCTCGGCCGATGCGCTCCTCGATCGCGCCGACGAAGTCGCGGCCGGCAAGGCCCGTATAATGCTCGATGGCGTCGGCCACGCTCGTGGGGTGTCCGAGGTTCGTCAGCAAGTCGGCAAGTTGCCGGTTGCCCTCGAACTCGCTTTCGATGAGCACCCCGTCGAAATCGAAGATGATGGCGTCGAAGTCGATCATTGGTCCTCGAACAGCGCCGTGCCGACCCTTACCGCCGTGGCGCCGAGCATCACCGCCGCCTCGAAATCGCTCGACATTCCAATGCTCAAGCCTGTGACGTCATGGCGTCGCGCAAGCTTGGCGATGAGCGCGAAATAAGGCGCGGGCTCGACGCCGAGCGGCGGAATAGCCATCAATCCGGCGAGCTCCAACGGCGACCTGCGAACGGTTTCGACGAGCTCCCCGACCTCGCCGATCGGGCAACCGCCCTTCTGCTCTTCCTCGCCGATATTGACCTGCACATAGACGCGCGGCGCCCGTCCGGCCTTCGCAGCTTCCTTGACGAGGGCATCGAGCAACGAGCGCCGGTCGACCGAATGGACGGTCTCGAACAGGCTCACCGCTTCGGCCGCCTTGTTCGACTGGAGCCGGCCGATCCCATGGAGCCGCACATCGGGATAGCGTTCGAGGAGCGGTGGCCACTTCGCTGTTGCCTCCTGCACCCGGTTCTCGCCGAAATCGCGCTGGCCGTCGTGGATCAGCGCCTCGATCTCTTCCACTTCGCGCCCCTTGCTGACGGCGATGAGCTGCACGTCGGCCGGATCCCGCCCGGCAACCGCGGCGGCCCGCGCGATGCGGCCGAGGATTAGCTCCCGTCTCTGTGCAGCGCTGCTCACCCGAGGCGCTATAGGAATGGCCATGCGCCGCCGCCAGACCGCCCCCGAGCAGTGGCTGATCGTTCGCGGGGCGGATGATCGTCCTGGATTGGCCGCGGCGCGGCGCCTGCCACGCGGGAGCGGCGTGTTCGTCCTCGGCTCGCTTCCGGCGCGCGAGATGCGCAAGATGCGGCTGCGTCACCTGACCGTGGTCCATGAGCAGCGCCCAGCCGCCGCACGAGTCCACAACCTGCGCGAGCTCCGCGAGGCGCTGCTTGCCGCAACGCCGCTCATCTTCCTCTCGCCGATCTATCAGACGTCGAGCCATCCCGACTGGGAGCCGATCCCGCGCATGCGCGCTGCCGCGCTGGCAAGGCTCGCGCGGCGCAAGCTGTTCGCCCTCGGCGGAATGGACGCGCGCAGGTACGCGTGGATCAGGCCGCTAGGCTTTCAAGGCTGGGCCGGGATTTCGGCGTTCAGAATTTAAAAGCGGTGCCGATGTAGACGGCCTGGCTGTCGCGCCGGTCGTCCTGCAGCGCGGCGAGGCGGTCGCGCTCGATGTTGTAGCGGACGCCGCCGGTGACCGCGATGTGCCGCGACAGCGAGTAGGAGCTGCCCACGTCAAGCGAGACGTTGTTGCCCTGGCGCAGACCCGGAACCGGATTGCCGGTCGCGCGATCGGCGCCGACCGCCACCCGAGTGCTCAGCCGGCTGCTCAGCGAATAGCTCACCCCGACCACCGCCATTTCGCGTCCGCCGAAGGCAGGATCGGGACTCTTGACCTTGGCGACATCACCGGAGACGGCGAATCGCTTCCAGCCGACCGCGACGCCCAGATTATAGCTGCTGGGCGTCAGCGCATTGACCGCGGCCGTCGGCAGGCTCGCCTGGGCCATCGCCGCCTCTGTGGGCGTGCTCACGCGCGCCCGAATCGCGACGCGCACCTGCGAGGGCCGTCCCTTCGCCGGAGCCGGCGTGAACTTGAAATCGGTCAGCGACAGGCTCTTGCCGGCAAGTGCGGCGGCGAGCTTCGGATCCGCGTTCGCCGGAGTGAACGAAGACAGGGTATCGAAGCTGAGCGACACTGCCGGCGCCCGCTTCTTGCTGCTGGTCGCGGCGAAAGCGGGCGTGAGCACGAGCCCGGCCGCGGCGAGCGCCGCAACCAGCTTGGCTTCCCTCTTTTTGGCGAAACTCAGCAACTGACGAACTCCCTGTTCGCGAGTCGATATAATCTTAGCGACCTGAAGGTTCCATGAGCGGAATCGATTCGTTCATGCCCTGTTGCCAAACTGGCACATAATCCTCTCCTGGCGGGCGGCGCTTGCGAGACAAAGGCCAGCACTATAACGCCCGCGCTGAAGCTTCGCTGACCAAGGATTGCCGATGAATCGCCTGCACTCGACTGCTGCCGCTCTCCTGATCTTTGCCGTTGCAGGCTCCGGCTGTGCCCGAAATCGCAACCTGCCGTCGAGCCTTGCGCCCTCGAAGGTGACGACGCTGGCGGTCAACAGCTATCTGTGGCGCGCGGCCGTCGACACGGTGTCGTTCGCGCCGCTGTTGCAGGCGAACGCCAGCAGCGGGGTGATCATCACCGACTGGTACAGCAACCCGAAGGCGCCGGGCGAGCGGGTCAAGCTCACCGTCGCCGTGCTCGATCCCGACCTTCGCGCCGACGCGCTCCGGGTTTCGGCTGCTCGCCAAGTCTATCAGAACGGCACCTGGGTCGACGCACCGGTCTCGGCCGCAACCGTCCAGAAGCTCGAGGACATCATCCTGACCCGCGCCCGCGACCTGCGGCGTTCCGCCGTCCCGGGCTAAGCCAGGGCCTTCGACATGAGCGGGCGTTTCGACCCGAACGAAGCCGATCGCCGGTGGCAGGCGCGGTGGGCCGAAGAGCATTGCTTCGTCGCCGACACGAACAGCGACAAGCCCAAGGCCTATGTCCTGGAGATGTTCCCCTATCCGTCGGGCCGCCTTCACGTCGGTCACGCGCGCAACTACACAATGGGCGACGTCCTTGCCCGCTATCGGCGGATGCAGGGCTTCGAGGTGCTCCACCCGATGGGCTGGGACGCGTTCGGCATGCCGGCCGAGAATGCGGCGATGGAACGCGGCGTTCATCCCGAAGGCTGGACCCGGGGCAACATCGAGGCGATGCGCGAGCAGCTGAAGCGGCTCGGATTTGCCTTCGACTGGAGCCGCGAGATCGCCACCTGCGACCCCGAATATTACGGCCACGAGCAGGCGCTGTTCCTCGATCTCTACGAAGCGGGGCTAGTCTACCGCAAGGATAGCGAGGTCAATTGGGACCCGGTCGACATGACGGTGCTCGCCAACGAGCAGGTGATCGACGGCAAGGGCTGGCGCTCCGGCGCGCCGGTCGAGCGGCGCAAGCTGTCGCAATGGTTCCTGAAAATCACGGACTTTGCCGACGAGCTGCTGGGCGGCCTCGGCGAGCTCGAGAATTGGCCCGAGAAGGTCAAGCTGATGCAGGAGAACTGGATCGGCCGCTCCGACGGGCTCCGCTTCCGGTTCAAGACGGCCGCGGAGGGCACTTCGGCCGATTATCCGTGGGTCAAGGCCGCGCTGAAAAACTCGCCGCAGATCGAGGTCTTCACGACCCGGCCGGACACGATCTTCGGCGCGAGCTTCGTCGCCGTCGCGCCCGACCATCCGCTCGCCAGGGCGATCGCCGCGGAAAATCCCGACGCTGCCGGGTTCATCGCCGAATCCAAGGCCGGAGGCACGAGCGCAGCCGAGATCGAGACACAGGAGAAGCGCGGCTTCTTCACCGGCGTCGAAGCGATCCATCCGTTCGATCCGGAATGGCGCCTGCCGGTGTGGATCGCGAATTTCGTGCTGATGGAATATGGGACGGGCGCGATCTTCGGCGTCCCCGCGCACGACCAGCGCGACTTCGAATTCGCCACCAAATACGACCTCCCCATCCGGCGCGTGGTAGCCGGCCCCGACCAGGACAAGGACACGCCCATCGGGGACGCCGCCGAGGCCGGCGAGGGGGTGGTCGTCAACTCGCGCTTCCTCGACGGGCTGTCCGTCGAAGAGGCTCAGGACGCGGTCATCCGCAAGGCTGAGGAACAGGGCTGGGGCAAGCGCGAGGTCGCCTATCGCCTGCGCGATTGGGGCGTGTCGCGCCAGCGTTACTGGGGTACGCCGATCCCGATGATCCACTGCGCGCGGTGCGGGCCGGTGGGCGTCCCCCGGGACCAGCTGCCGGTCGTGCTCCCCAAAGACGTCACCTTCGACACGCCGGGCAATCCCCTCGACCGCGCGGAAGAGTGGCGCCGGACGTCATGCCCGTCGTGCGGCGGCGAAGCTCTGCGCGAAACGGACACGTTCGACACGTTCGTGGATTCGAGCTGGTACTTTATCCGCTTCGCCAGCCAGCCGATCGACAAGCCGTTCGATCGCGGCGCCGCCGAGCAATGGCTGCCGGTCGATCAATATATCGGCGGCGTCGAGCATGCGATCCTGCACTTGCTCTACGCGCGCTTCGTGACACGCGCGCTGAAGCGCATCGGCAGGCTGGACGTCGACGAGCCCTTCGCCGGCCTTTTTACGCAGGGGATGGTAACTCACGAGACCTATCGCGGGGTGGACGGCCGATGGCTCGCTCCCGACGAGGTTGGCAAGGATGATCAGGGCAAGCTGATCGATGCCGCCGGCGCGCCGGTGGAACCGGGCCGGGTGGAGAAGATGTCCAAGTCGAAGCGCAACGTGGTCGATTCCGACGCGATCGCCGACCGCTACGGCGCCGACGCGGCGCGCTGGTTCCTGCTTTCCGACAGCCCGCCGGAGCGCGATCTCGAATGGTCGGAGGGCGGAATCGAGGGCGCCGCCCGCTTCGTTCAGCGCGTGTGGCGCCTTGCCAACGCCCCTTCGGGCGACGGCGAGGACACGGATCTCGATCGCAAGCGGCACCGCACGGTCACGGCCGTGACGGATTCGCTCGAGGGGCTGCAATTCAACAAGGCGGTCGCGCAGCTCTACGAATTCGTCAGCGCGATCGAGAAGGCGAAGCCGAGCGATTCGCGGGGCGAGGCGATCCGGACGCTGGTCAAGCTGATAGCGCCGATGGCGCCGCACCTCGCCGAGGAAAGCTGGGCGGCGCTCGGCGGCGACGGCCTTGTCGCCAATGCCGAATGGCCGAAGTTCGATCCCGCGATGTTGGTCGAGGACCAGGTGACGATCGCGGTGCAGGTCAACGGCAAGCTCCGCGAAACGATAACGGCGCCGCGTGGGACAGACAGAGCGGCGCTCGAGGCGCTTGCGCTGGCTTCGGAGAAGGTTCAGCGACAGCTCGCCGGCGCAACCGCCCGCAAGATCATTGTGGTTCCGGACCGGCTGGTGAATATCGTCGCATGATGCGGCGGATCGCTCTCGTGCCTCTCCTGCTCCTCGCCGGCTGCGGGCTTCATCCGCTGTACGGCAGCGGCAGCGGCGGACCGGTCTCCGGCCTGCTTCGCTCGGTCCAGGTTGCGCCGATCGCGGGCCAGGAGGGCTGGCTCGTGCGGACCAAATTGCTCGATCGGCTCGGTGAGACTGGCACCGCGTCCGCGCAATACCGCCTCGACGTCACTCTGGACGACAACATCACCTCCTACGGTCTTCGTGCCGACCGTGCCGCGACCCAGGAACGGCGCACGCTGAGGGCGCGCTATCAGCTGGTCGATCTGTCGAACGGCTCGGTGGTCCTCGACGAGACGGCGGGATCGGATTCGAGCATCGACGTCGTCAGCAGCGAGTATGCGACCGTCGCCGCCGAACAGACCGCGCTCGAGAATTTGTCGGGCATTGTCGCGGACCAGATCGTCGCCCGGCTGGCCATTTACGCGGCGCGGACTACGCATCGGCGGTGAAGGCGAACAGATCTTCCGTCGCACGCGCGGTCGACCAGCCGGATCCGAAGGTCCGTTTCTATCTTTTCCTGGGCGAAGACGAAGGCCAGTCGCGCGCGCTTGCGACGCGGCTGCAGGAGGCTCTGGGGGCCTCGAGGTTCACGTTGTCGATGGGCGCAATGAAGGGAGCGCCGGCGGTGCTCGTCGACGAAGCCGCGGCGCTCAGCCTGTTTGGTGAGCGGCGGCTGATCTGGATCGAGCCGGCCGGGAATGACCTCACCGAGGCGGTTGAAACGCTGCTTGCGGCCGAAAGCGTCGAGAGTCCGGTCGTAGCTATAGCGGGAGCGCTAGCGAGGAGCTCGGCGCTGCTAAAGCTCGCCGAAGCTTCGCCGTTGGCGGTCGCGTTCACCTCTTACATGCCGGACGGCGACGAAGCTGCGCGGATCGTCGTCGATCTCGGCCGGCGTGTCGGGCTCAAGGTCAGCTTGCCGGTCGCTGCGCGGATCGCCGATACTTGCGCCAACGATCGCGCGATCGCCATGCAGGAGCTCGAGAAGTTCGCGCTCTACGTCGGCGCGTCGACGAGCGCACCGAAGGAGCTCGCTCACGAGGTTGTCGATGCGGTCGGTGCGGACGCGAGCGAAGGCGATTTCGCGCAACTGGCCGACCTCGCGCTCCTCGGCGACATGACGGGGCTGGCCGAGGCCATCGTCCGGCTTCCCAAAGCGGCGGTCGAACCGATTCCGGCGATAAGGGCGCTGCAACGGCGGATCCTGGTGCTGGCCCCTGCGCGGGCCCGGGTGGAACGCGGCGAACGCCTCGACGCCGTCATGACGTCATTGGGTATGTCATTGTTCTGGAATGATAAACCTGTCGTCGGGAAAATCCTGAACCGGTGGACGGCGGATGGCCTTGCCACAGCGGCGGAGCGCGCCGGCGCGCTGGAACGCAGCTTCATGTTCGGCGACGCGCCGGAGTTCGAATCGCTTGCCGAGGAACTGCTCGCGATCGCACGCAAAGCGAGGAGCGCCGGTCGGTAGGGGCTAGATCGGTTCGCCCGAAAGCCGCTGGCAGACCATGTCGAGCTGGTCGAGGCTCGAATAATGGAGCGTCACGGTCCCGCCCTGGCCCTTGTGTACGACCTGGACCTTGAGCCCGAGCATGTCGCCGAGCTGCCGCTCGAGCGCCTGGAGGTCCGCGTCCGGCGCTCTGCCGGCCCTGTCGCGAGCTGCGCGAGCGGCCCCCGGCTTCGCCTTCTGCCGCCGAGCCTCTTCCTCGGCCTGGCGCACTGACAGGCCTTTCCTGATGATTTCGCGGGCGAGCGCTCCCGGGTCCGAAGCCGATGCGACGGCCCTTGCGTGGCCCATGCTGATATCGCCTTGCAATAGCGATTGGCGCACGAATTCGGGAAGATCGAGCAATCTCAATAGGTTAGCGACGTGGCTGCGCGACTTGTGGACGATCTTGGCCACACCGTCCTGCGTATGACCGTGGCGTTCGATCAGCTGCCGGTATCCTTCGGCCTCCTCGAGCGCGTTCAAATCCTCGCGTTGGATGTTCTCGATCAGCGCGAGCTCAGCCACGGTCGACTCGTCGATGTCGCGGACGATCGCCGGAATCGTGTGCAGCTGCGCGCGCTGCGCGGCCCGCCAGCGCCGCTCGCCCGCGATGATCATGTACGAATCGCCGTCCGGCCTCAGCAGGATTGGCTGGAGGACGCCGCGCTCGCGAATCGAGTCCGCCAGCTCCTCGAGCGCCTCCTCGCCGAAGTGCATGCGCGGCTGATTCGGGTTGCGCCGGATGCGTGACAGCTCGATCTCGCGTACGCCGCCGCGGTTGGCGCTTTGCTGGCCCTCGGGCGCCGGGGTGCGCGCGGCCTCGCCGAGCAGCGCCTGGAGGCCCATGCCTAGCCCCTTGGCAGGGCGATCGTTGCTCACGCGGCCTCGGCGAGTTGGGGCAGCCGGCCGATCAGCTCGCGCGCAAGGCGCAGATAGGCTTCGGAGCCCGGGCAGCGGAGATCGTAGATCAAGGCGGGAAGCCCATGGCTCGGCGCTTCGGACAGGCGCACGTTGCGCGGGACCACCGTCTCGAACACCGTCGTCCCGAGGCAGGCGCGGACGTCCTCGGCCACGGCCTGTGAAAGATTGTTGCGTCGGTCGAACATGGTCAGGGCGACGCCGAGGATCGACAATTGCGGATTGAACGCGAGGCGGATCCGCTCGACCGTCTGGAGCAGCTGGCTGAGCCCCTCGAGGGCGAAGAATTCGCATTGCAGCGGAACAAGCAGGTGGCGCGCCGCGACCAACGCGTTGACCGTCAGCAAGCCAAGCGAAGGCGGGCAATCGATCAGGCAGATGTCCCACCGGCCCCGCGGCGCGGCGCTGAGCGCCTTTTCAAGGCGGTGCGCGCGATCCTCCAGAGCGACCATCTCGATCTCCGCGCCCGAAAGATCGACGGTGGCCGGGAGAAGATCGAGCCGCGGCACGCGTGTCGCGACTGCGGCGTCGGTCGCCGCCGCGCTTCCGATGAGCACGTCGTAGCTCGAAAGCTTGCGCTGCGAAGCGGCGATCCCGAGACCCGTCGAGGCGTTGCCCTGCGGATCGAGATCGGCGAGCAGCACCCGCCAGCCGATCGCGGCGAGCGCCGTCGCGAGGTTGATGCAGGTGGTGGTCTTGCCCACCCCCCCTTTCTGATTGGCCACCGCGATGCGGATCATCGTCTTGCTCCCACGCCGGTCAGCACCAGAATCGTCGATTTCGGATCGGTGCAGCTCGGCTCCTCCCTCGCCTGAAAGTGCCACGTTCGCGACGCTTCGGCCAGTTCCGCCGGTGCACTTCTGCCCTTCGGAAGCGCCCAGACGGTTTTTCTTGTGGACAGATGTGCGGATATTTTGAGCAGATTCGGCAAAACGGCCACGGCACGCGCGGTGATGACGTCGAAGCGGCCCTCGACGCGCTCGGCTTTCGTAGCGACGACCGAGGCTTGCAGGCCGAGTGATTCGCAGACCTTGTGGAGAAAGTCGGCGCGCAGCCGTCGCGGCTCGACGAGCGTGACGGGCCCTTCGACGAGGCAGGCGGCGACGATTCCGGGAAGGCCGGCGCCCGAACCGATGTCCGCCCAGGAGGCTCCGCCGCGCGGTTCGTAGCGGATGAGCTGCGCGGAATCGAGAATGTGCCGCTCCCACACCTGTTCGAGGGTCGCAGCCGAAACGAGATTCTGGCGACGATTCTCCGTTTTCAGGAGGTCGACGTACTGCTCCAGCTTTTCGAATGTTTCACGTGAAACAGGCCGCCCGGCGACCTGTTCAAGCCGTTCGATCACGCCGCGGCGCGGCGACTCGCCGCGACATACAGCGCCGAGAGCCCGGCGGGGGTCACGCCGGCGATTCGCGAGGCCTGGTCCAAAGTTTCGGGACGCGCCGCATTGAGCCGCTCGACCATTTCATTCGAGAGGCCGGGGATTGCCGAATAATCGAGCTCCGGAGGGATCCAGACACGGGAGTCGCGCTGGACGACTTCCCATTCGCGCTGCTGGCGCTCGACATAGGGACGGTAGAGCGAGTCGGCCCTCCCCTCGTCGGTCGCGCCCCAATCGGGAGCGCTGCGCCGCGCGAAGTGGCGCTCGATCTGCTGTCGCCGCCGCTCCGACACGCAGCCAGCGCCAGTCGCGGCTTCGCCGAGGCGCGTGACGGCGTTATCGGCGCGCAGCGACAGCCGATACTCGGCCCGCGCAGTCATCATCCGGTAGGGTTCGCTCACGCCCTGGAGCGTAAGGTCGTCGACCATCACGCCGATGTACGAGGAGCGTCGGTCGAATCGCACCTCGTCGAGATCCAGCGCCACCGCGGCGGCGTTCAGGCCCGCGACCAGCCCTTGGGCGGCCGCTTCCTCATAACCGGTCGTGCCGTTGATCTGTCCCGCGAGGAAAAGCCCCGGCAGGTCGCGAACCTCCAGCGTCTGGTTGAGCCCGCGGGGGTCCACGAACTCATATTCGACGGCATAGCCCGGCCGCACGATCTCGGCCCGCTCCAGGCCTTCGATGCTCTGCACGAACTGCGTCTGAACCTCCGCCGGCAGCGAAGTCGAAATGCCGTTCGGGTAGACGAGCGGATCGTCCAGTCCCTCGGGCTCGAGGAAGATCTGGTGGGACTCGCGGTCGGCAAAACGGCGCACTTTGTCCTCAATCGAGGGACAGTAACGCGGTCCCCTGCCCTCGATCGCGCCGGCGAAGAGCGGCGATCGGGCAAAGTTCGCCTCGATGATTGCGTGGGTCCTCGCGTTCGTCCGCGTGATCGCGCACCGTGGCTGCGGCTGGCGCACGCGGTCGTCGAGAACGGACATCGTCCATTCCTCGCAATCGCTCGGCTGCTCCTCGAGCCGTGCCCAGTCGATGCTGCGGCCGTCGAGGCGGGGCGGCGTGCCGGTCTTGAGCCGTCCCTGTCCGAGGCCGATCTCGCGGATCTGCTGCGCGAGCGCCACCGACGCGCGCTCCCCGCAGCGGCCCCCTTCGATCACCTGCTCCCCGATGAACATGCGAGCGTCGAGAAACGTGCCCGTCGCAATCACTACCGCGCCCGCAGCGAGCTCGCCGTGAAGTGTCTCGACGCCGGCGATGCGACCGTTGCGGACGATCAGCCGGAGCGCTTCGGTGGTGACGATCTCGGCGCCGCTCTCACGAAGCAGGTCGCCGATCGCCGCGCGGTAACGCTTACGGTCCGCCTGGACACGCGGGCCCCAGACGGCGGGCCCTTTGCTCCGGTTGAGCATCCGGCGATGGATGGCCGCCCGGTCGGCCGCGCGCGCCATCAACCCGTCGAAGACGTCGAGCTCACGGACCAGATGCCCCTTGCCGACACCGCCAATCGACGGATTGCACGACATCTGCCCGACGTCCTCGGCCCGGAAGGTGAGCAGGCCGACGCGCGCGCCGCGGCGGGCCGCGGCAGCCGCGGCTTCGCATCCGGCATGGCCGGCGCCGATCACGAGTACGTCGTGCATGGTGCTATCCTTAGCTCAGCACTGTTCCACGTGGAACACTACTTGCCGAGGCAGAAACGGGAGAAAAGTGCGTCGAGAACGTCCTCGACGCCCGCCCTCCCCGTCAGCCGGTCGAACGCGGCGCGCGCCAGCCGGAGGTTTTCGGCGACCAGCACGATCTCGGAAGCCGATGAAGCCCGGGCCAACGCGTCGGCGGCTTCGCCGATGTGCTGCGCCTGGCGGCGGTTGAGTGCGATGGCATCCCCAGCGGGGAGGACCGCGCGGGCTTCGGCCTCGATTCGCCGGAGCAGGTCCGCCACGCCTTCGCCCGACACTGAGGAAACGGCGAGAGAGCCTTCAGGCGCGGCGCGGCGCTCGGGCAAGTCCGCTCTTGGGTGCAGCTTGATTGCCCGCGGGTGATCCGGCGTCTTTTCAGGCACGCCGAGCCAGACCAGGACGTCCGCAGCTTCGATTAGCCGCCCGGCTCGCTCGACGCCGATCGCTTCGACCTCGTCGCCAGATTCGCGCAACCCGGCCGTGTCCGTCAGGAGGACAGGGACGCCGCCAAGCGACAGCGGAACTTCGATATGATCGCGTGTCGTTCCCGGAGCAGCGGTCACGATCGCCCTCTCTTCCCCAGCTATTGCATTGAGAAGACTGGATTTTCCTGCGTTCGGTGGGCCCGCGACGACGACTCGGACTCCGTCCTTCAGCCGCTCGGTCCGAGGACGCCCCAGCCACGACCGCAATTCCTGCTCGAGCCCATGGCATTCGCGCTGCAGCGCTGAATCGATCTCGTCGTCGTCCTCGTCGTAATCGATCGCCCGCTCGGCCTCGGCCGAAAGGCCGAGCAGACGCTCAAGCCACAAGGCTACCTGCTTCCTCAACCCCCCTTCGGCGAGCATGAGCGCGGCCTTGCGTTGCGATTCGGTTTCCGCCTCGATGAGGTCGGCGAGTCCCTCTGCTTCGGTTAGGTCGATCCGGCCATTGTCGAATGCGCGCCGCGTGAACTCGCCGGGCGCGGCCAGACGCAGGCCCTCCGCGGCAGTCAGCGCCGCGAGGACGGCGTCCACCACCGCTCTGCCCCCATGACATTGAAATTCCACGATATCCTCGCCGGTGGAACTCGCCGGAGAATCGAATCTGAGCACCAGCGCTTCGTCGAGGAGCTCGCCGGTTCGCGGATCGCGCAATTCGCGCAGAGCGGCAGTTCGCGCTTCGGGTACTGAACCGGCAATCGAGCGCCCGGCATCGTGGGCGCGGGCGCCGCTGATCCGGATGACGGATATAGCCGCGGGCGGACGCCCGCTCGACAGGGCAAAGATCGTGTCCATCAGGTGAAGAGCGGCGCGATGACCGGTGCGACGTGGCCCGCGCCCTCATAAATCATCTTGAGCGCCACCCACAGGATCACGGCGAGACCGATCCAGGCGATCCACCGGTATCGATCGATGTACCGCGCGATGAAATTGGCGGCGACACCCATCAGCAGCACGGAGAGGATAAGCCCGAATACCAGGACATACGGATGGTCACGCGCGGCCCCGGCGACCGCGAGCACATTGTCGAGGCTCATGCTCACGTCGGCCAAGGCGACGCCCCAGGCAGCCGCCGCGAAGGTCTTCGCCGGTTTCAGGCCCGACTGCTCGTCGCCAGCCACCTCGTCGGAGCCTTCGCTTTGGCCCTTGTGCTTCAGCTCGCGATACATGCGCCACGCGACCCAGAGCAGAAGGATGCCGCCGGCTAGGACCAGGCCGACCACCTGGAGGAGTTGCGATACCACTAGGGCGAAGGCGATCCGCATCACGAGCGCCGCGACGACTCCGACCAGGATGACTTTCCTGCGTTGTTCTGCTGGCAGGCCTGCCGCCAGCGCTCCAACGACGATTGCATTGTCGCCGGCCAGAACAATGTCGATCACAAGGATCTCGACGAACGCGGTGACCGCACCGGCGCTGAGCAAGGCAGGATCCATTGCGCCGGCCTAGCCGAGCCCGAGGACGCTTCTCAACCCCAGCACGTGCTCGCCACCGACCCAGCCTTCGTAGATCATGTTACAGGCAACCCAGAGGATCACGGCCAGGCCGACATAGTTGAGCCACGAATAGCGCTCGATCAGCTTCGCTACGTAATTCGCCGCCAATCCCATGAAGAGCACCGAAAAGGTGAGACCGATAACCAGCAGGGCCGGATTGTCGCGGGCGATCGAGGCGACGAGCAAGACGTTGTCGAGGCTCATGCTGAGATCGGCGACGGCAATCGCTAACGCCGCATGGAGGAACGTCTTGCTCTGCGGCGGCCCTTCGACTGCCGTGGTGTCCGGATCGTCCACGGTTACGGCCTTGCGTGGATGAAGCTGGCGCCACGTGTTGTAGGCGACCCAGAGCAAGAGCAGCCCGCCGGCGAAAACGAGACCGGTAACCCGCAGCAGCTGCGTCGCGACGACGGCGAACAGGATCAGGCAGACCAGCGCCATGATGACGCCGAACATCAGCACCCTGCGCCGCTCGCGCGGAGGAAGCCCCGACGCGAGCGATCCCATGATCACGACATTGTCGCCGGCCATGGTCAAGTCGCCGATGATGATCTGCCCAAGCTTCGCGAGCCCCGCCGCCGTGAGGATCGCGCCGAAGTCGAAGCCCTCAAGCACGGGCAGACGTCTACTGGTTCATCGAGGCGAAGAAGTCCTCGTTCGACTTGGCGTCCTTCATCTTGTCGAGAAGGAACTGCATCGCGTCGACGGTGCCCATCTGCATCAGGATTCGGCGCAGCACCCACATCTTGGTGAGCGTGCCCTGCTCGACCAGCAGCTCCTCCTTGCGGGTGCCGGACTTGCCGACGTCGAGGGCCGGGAAGATGCGCTTGTCGGCGACCTTGCGGTCGAGAACAATTTCGCTGTTGCCGGTACCCTTGAACTCTTCGAAGATGACCTCGTCCATCTTCGAGCCGGTGTCGATCAGCGCGGTCGCGATGATCGAGAGCGAGCCGCCTTCCTCGATGTTGCGCGCGGCGCCGAAGAAGCGCTTCGGCCGCTGCAGCGCGTTGGCGTCGACGCCGCCGGTCAGCACCTTGCCCGAGCTTGGAACCACCGTGTTGTAGGCACGGCCGAGGCGGGTGATGGAATCGAGCAGAATCACGACATCCTTCTTGTGCTCGACCAGGCGCTTGGCCTTCTCGATCACCATCTCGGCGACCTGGACGTGGCGGCTGGCGGGCTCGTCGAAGGTCGAGGAGATGACCTCGCCGTTGACCGAGCGCTCCATGTCGGTGACTTCCTCCGGCCGCTCGTCGATCAGCAGCACGATCAGGATCACCTCGGGATTATTGTCGGTGATCGCGCGGGCGATGTTCTGCATCAGCACGGTCTTGCCGGTGCGCGGCGGGGAGACGATCAGCGCGCGCTGGCCCTTCCCGAGCGGCGAGACGATGTCGATGACCCGCGCCGACTTGTCCTTGATCGTCGGGTCGAGCGTGTCGAGCTTCAGCTTTTCGTCGGGATAGAGCGGCGTCAGATTGTCGAAGTTGACGCGGTGGCGGACCATCTCCGGATCGTCGAAATTGATCGTGCTGACGCGGGTCAGCGCGAAATAGCGCTCGCCCTCCTTGGGCCCGCGGATCTCGCCTTCGACGGTGTCGCCGGTGCGGAGGCCGAAGCGGCGGACGATCGACGGGGCGACGTAGATGTCGTCGGGACCGGCGAGATAATTGGCCTCGGGCGAACGGAGGAATCCGAAGCCGTCGTTCAGCACCTCGATGGTGCCCGAGCCCATGATCTCGACCCCGTTCTCGGCCTGTACTTTCAGGATCGAGAACATGAGGTCCTGCTTGCGCATCGTCGACGCGCCTTCGACACCCATTTCCTCGGCCATTGCGACGAGTTCAGCGGGAGTCTTTTTCTTCAGTTCTTTCAAATGCATATGTGGTCTTTTCTTGGGGAGTTGTGCTCGAGCTCGTCAGGTCTGGTCTAAGCCGAGAGCGGCAGGACGCCGCGTTGGGAAGAGCGCGCCGGCGATTTAAGGAAACGGGCCGGAGCCGCTCGCGATCCGAGGTATGTCTCGCCGCTGCGGCTGTCAATCAGGCGCGGATGAGCGCTTGCGATGAATCGTTCAAAACGGGCGGGGTCTTTGTTGTCGTCCATCCTAGAAAGGACGGACGATCACCAGCACGACGATGATCGCGGCGGCGATGCCGGGGACCTCGTTGATCATGCGCACCGCCTTGTTCGACAGCGGACGCTCGCCGCGCGCGAGCTTCTTGCCGTAATAGCCGAGCCAACCCTGGTAGGCGCTCAGCAGGATGACGAAGAAGAGCTTGGCCGAGAACCAGGCGTAGGCCCAAGCGTCGATGTTGAAGGCGAGCATCAGGCCCAGCACCCAGACGGTGATGATCGCCGGATTGAGAATGATCGAGCGGACGCGCGATTCGCGCTCGATCCACGCCCGGTCCTCGGGCGAGCCGACTGCGGTCTCGTGATGGTAGACGTAGAAGCGCGGCAGCAGGAACAAGCCCGCGAGCCAGAAGATGACGAAGGTGACATGGGCGGCCTTCACCCAGAGATAGGCGGGGCCGAGATAGCCGACGTACTGACTCACTTGCCCCCCTTCACCTGGCGGATCAGCTGCTGGACGTTCTCGATCGGCGTATCCGGAAGGATTCCGTGGCCGAGATTGAAGATGTGCGGGCGGTCGGCGAAGGCGTCAAGGACGCTTCGGACGGCTTGTCGCAGCGCCTTGCCGCCGGCGACGAGCGCCAGCGGATCGAGATTGCCCTGGACGGGCAGGTCCGGCGGCAGCTCGGCCGCAGCCCAACGGAGGTCGACCGTCTCGTCGAGCCCGATCGTCGCCACCTTTGTGTCGCGTGCGTAAGCGGCAATTTTGCCTCCTGCGCCCTTGGGAAATCCAATCACTGGTACGCCGGGGTGCTTGGCTTTGAGCTTCTTCACCAGACGCGCCGTGGGCGCGATCACCCACTGCTCGAACTGCGCCGGCGACAGGCTGCCGGCCCAGCTGTCGAATAATTGCACGGCCTCGGCGCCCGCGTCGATCTGACCGGACAGATAATCGAAGGTGACCTCCTCGATCCTCGCGACGATCTCGCCGAAGCGCTTCGGGTCGCTGTAGGCCAGCCGCCGTGCTTCGCCCTGGTCGCGGCTGCCCTGGCCGGCGACCATGTAGGTGGCGACCGTCCACGGGCTCCCAGAGAAGCCGATCAACGCTTTATCAGGGCCGAGGCGCTGCTTCACCCGCCGCACGGTCTCGTAAATTGGGTCGAGGCGCGCCGCGTAGGCGGTGAGATCGTCGAGCGCGGCGTCAATCAGCGGCGGCGTCAGCCGCGGTCCCTCACCGGTGATGAAAGTGAGGTTTTGCCCAAGGGCGAACGGAATAATCAGGATGTCGGAGAAGAGGATGGCGGCGTCGAGCTCGGGAAACCGCTCGAGCGGCTGAAGCGTGATTTCGCCGGCCGCATCCGGATCGTAGACCAGGCCGAGGAAGCTTCCCTTCTCCTCACGCAGCTGGCGGTATTCGGGAAGGTAGCGGCCGGCCTGCCGCATCATCCACATCGGGACCGGGTCGAGCCGCTCTCCCCTGAGGACACAAAGCAGGGGCTTGGCGGCATGCGTGCCCGAAGGTTCGGCAGGCTTCGACGCCACCCTTCTTCTCTCCTTTATATATTAGAATCTAAGATTGATGATGTGATTGGTCGGGGGACAGCGGGGCTTAGGCGGCGCTCCCGATTTTGCCAACAGGCCGGCGGCAAGCGCGCTCTAAGCACGAGCGCGAGTTGCGCCGATTCAGCCCCATGATTCACAAGCTGGGGATTGATTTTGCCCCCGTGGATGAATCGTCGAAACCCGCGTTCGGACGGGCTCCGAAACCGTCGATTGAGATGCTCCCCAAAGCCGCGCTACGGGTGGTTCGCGGCTTTTCCACAAGGTTGTTCTTTTGACGCTGATCCTCGCTTCCACCAGCTCCATCCGGCGGCAGATGCTCGATGCCGCAGGAGTGGAATATGAGGGGGCCAGGCCGCAGGTGGACGAGGGCGAGCTAAAGCTCGGGCTGTCGGATCCGGCGGAAATCGCCGTTCGGCTGGCGACAGCAAAGGCCGTCAGCATTCCCGGCAAATGGGTGATCGGAAGCGACAGTGTTGTCGCGGCGGGCGGAC
>Ga0207660_10000098_pt1 | contig 48203 bp, 49 predicted proteins | sample KBSC73BmetaG_FD_184335 | JGI IMG/M metagenome (GOLD analysis project Ga0207660, IMG submission 184335) | Corn rhizosphere microbial communities from Kellogg Biological Station, Michigan, USA - KBS C7-3B metaG (SPAdes) (version 2) | ecosystem: Host-associated > Plants > Roots > Rhizosphere ... | reverse complement strand
GCCTCGAGCCACCGCGGGCTCTCTCCGCTCGTGCGGCGGCTGGCTGCCAGTACCTTGACTAAGCGGCGTATTTCCGCTTGAGGGCACCGCGTCCGGCGGGCTGAGGCTCGCCGTTGTCATTTGGGGTTTTGGCGCTGCCCCTGATCAGCGCCTGGCCGGAGCTACCTCGCACGGGCTCCAGACGAACGAAAGGAAGACACCATGCGCCATCGTGTTGGCGGCCGTAAGCTTCAGCGCACTTCCAGCCACCGGGCAGCCCTGTTCCGCAACATGGCGGCCGCGCTCATCAAGCACGAGCAGATCACGACCACGACGGCCAAGGCGAAGGAGCTTCGCCCGTACGTCGAGAAGCTGATCACGCTGGCCAAGCACGGCGGCCTGTCGAACCGCCGGCTCGCGCAGTCGCGCCTCATGGACGACGCGCAGCTGGCCAAGCTCTTCGACGTCCTCGCCCCGCGCTACGCGAAGCGCGAGGGCGGGTACACGCGGGTGATCAAGGCGGGCATTCGCCAGTCGGACGCGGCGCCGATCGCCGTCATCGAGCTGGTCGACCGCGATGTTGCGGCGAAGGGCCAGGATTCGGGCCCGGTGATGGCCGAGGACGAGTTCGAAGCGGCTTAAGCCGACGCCGTCGCTCAGGCGGCGCGAACGTTGCTGAGGAAGCGGTCGACTTCGGCCTTGAGGCCGTTCGCCTGGCGCGCGAGCTCGCTCGCCGCTTCCAGGCCGTCGCGCGCGGCGGCTTCGGTCGCCTCGGCGCCTTCACGCACGGAAGCGATGCTCTGCGCGACATTGTCGGTGCCCGCGGCAACTTCCGCCGTGTTGTCGGAGATTTGCTGCGTCGCCATCGCCTGCTCTTCGACGGCGGCCGCGACCGAGCCGAGGATCTGGTTGAGCTCGACATTGGTGCCGCGGATGTGCGCAATCGCTTCGGCGGCTTCTGACGAAACCTGCTGCATCGACATGATCTGGTCGGTGATCGCCGCGGTCGCGCTTGCGGTTTGGCCCGCCAGATTCTTGATCTCGCCGGCAACGACCGCGAACCCACGGCCCGCTTCGCCGGCCCGAGCGGCCTCGATCGTCGCGTTCAACGCCAGCAGGTTGGTCTTGCCGGCGACGGACTGAATCAGGCTGATCACCTCGCCGATCTTCTGCGCGGATTCGGCGAGACCGGTAACGATGGCGTCGGTGTCGCGGGCCTTATCCAGCGCGCGCTGCGCGATGGCGCTGGATTCGGAAACCTGCTGGGCGACCTCGGCGATTGATTTCGACATCTGGCGCGTGGCGATCGCCATCGCCTGGACGTTGCTGCTCGCCTGCCCGGCGGCGGATGCGACGGAGGAAGAGACGGTGCGGCTGCGCGCGGCGGCGGAGTTCGTCTCCTCGCTGCCGGCTTCGATCTGGGTGGCGATGGCCGCGACGGTGTTGACCACCTCCATCACGGTCTTCTCGAAATCGTCAGCGGTGGCGGTGAGCGCCGCGCGACGCTGCATTTCGGCGCGCTGCATGGAGCTTGCTTCGCGGTCGCGGAGCTCGGCCTCGCTCTCCATGAGCTTGGCCTTTTCAAGGCCCGTCTCGCGCAGCGCCTGCGCCGCGCGCGCGAGCGCGCCGATTTCATCCGAGCGTAGCGATTCCTCGATCTCGACCGAATAATCTTCGCCGATCAGCCGTTCGAGGATCGCGGAGATGCGCGCGAGCGGTCCCGACACGCTGCCGCCGATGCGCTTGGTCAGCAGGAGAGACGCGATCACCACGAGCACGCCGGCAATCGCAATGAGGACGAGGTCGATGACCGCGGCGCGGACGATCGAGGCATCCTCGACCGCAACCTTGGCCTTGTAATCATTGCGCATGCTCTCGATCGTGTGGTCCATGAAGCGCCCGGTGGCGGCGAGCTGGGCCATGGTCGCAAGCGCGGCTTTGTCATTGCCGTGCAGAAGCTCGGACTTGAGCGTCGCGAACTCGGCCTGGTAGCGGACCTCGCCGTCGAGGACGGCATGGACTTGCCCGTGGTGCTCGCCGTGAACCGCCGCTTCCGCTGCGCGGATCGAATCCCTGAGGTCGGAGATATTGCCTTCCGCGGCGCCGATGGTCGCCGGGTTCGGGTCGGCCGTCGCGTGAAAAACGTCCCGTTCGAGCGAGGCGAGATCCTTTTCGAGGTTGAGGCTGGCGATCGCTTCGCCATGAAGCTCGCGGGTGTGCTCGAATGCCTGGAGACCTTCGTAAGCGGCGACGATCTGGACACCCACGACGAGGGTCACGAGAGCGATCGTAAGGACCGTCAAGGCCCCGAGCTTGCGAGAAATCGGCTGTCCGGCAAGCCATGAGTCCAGCATGCGAAGCGACATATGCGATCCTGTAGCGACGACGGAGGCGCTGTTCCGCAATCGGGCGCTTAACCCGCCAACCGTAACGGAAAGGTAAATCGCTTCTTCACCATAGCGACGCGAACCGATGCGTCGCGATTCGGTGGAACAGGGGAAGGGTGGTAAACCGCCGCCGCCGCAGGGGTGGCCGGCATGCTCTACTATCGGCTTTATTATTTCGACCGCTTCAGCGGCCACATCGACCATTTCCGCGAATTCGAGGCAGACGACGACAAAGCCGCGGTCGCGGTGGCCGAGCGGTGGAGCGACGGCCGTCCGATGGAGCTGTGGAATCGTGAGCGGCGCCTGCAACGCTGGGAAAGCAATGCCGACGGCGGCAGCTGACGCGCGCGGACGGCCTGGCTGAACCGCGACCGACAGCGGCGTTCACAACCGGTGCAGCCGCGTAATGACAAGAGGCCGAAACATATTCCCGCGCGTTGTATGCGGCGAGTCGGGAACAGGTGAGGAGTAAAGCCATGAAGGCGGTCACTGTGTTTTTGGCGGGCAGTGCGGCGATTGCCGCGCTGGCCAGTGCGGCGCCGGCGAGCGCGCAATACTACCCCGGATACGGCGGGTATCCGGGCTATGGTTATCCCGGTTACGGCTATCCCGGCTACGGCAGCGGCGGCGTGATCGGTTCGATCGTCAACAGCGTGACGGGCGGCTATGGAAGCTACGGCTATAACGTGCCTGGCGGGAGCCGCATTGCGGCGAGCCAATGCACTGCCGCAGTCCAGCAGCGGCTCGGCGGCTATGGCGGCTACGGTTATGCTTATGGCGGCGGCGGCCGGGTGCTCGGCATCACGAGCATCGAGATTCGCGGTGACGGCGGGTATCGCGTGCGCGGTACCGCGACCCAGGGCGGCTATGCCTATGGCGGAGGAGCGATCGGCTTCACCTGCCGGACCGATCCGCGCGGTTTCGTGGTGAACGTTGCTTTCAACAACAGCTATTACGGTAACCGGGCTTACGGCGCTTACGGGTCGAACTATACGGACCCGTACAATCCGTACTCGGTCTACGGTTATTCGCGCTACTAAGGCCTGAATTCGAACAAGGCGGATGCGCCGGGCTTCCGAAGCGGAGTCCGGCGCATTCTCTTTGCGCCGCTGAACTTTACTCGGCGCGCACGCGTCTCTATCGGCCCGCCATGACGGTCCAGAGATCACATCCCCTCGGCCAATCCATCCTCGTCGTCGACTTCGGAAGCCAGGTCACGCAGCTGATCGCCCGGCGCGTCCGTGAGGCGGGCGTCTATTGCGAGATCGCGCCGTTCAACACTGCTGAGGAAGCGTTCGAGCGGCTCCGGCCTGGAGGCGTGATCTTCTCGGGCGGGCCGGCATCGGTCATGCACGAGGAAAGCCCGAAGGCGCCGCAGCTGCTGTTCGACAGCGGCGTTCCGCTGCTCGCCATCTGCTACGGCCAGCAAACGCTGCACCAGCAATTGGGCGGCAAGGTCGTCGCCTCCGACCAGCGCGAGTTCGGCCGTGCATTCATCGAGATCGTCGCTCCAAGCGCCTTGTTCGACGGCCTTTGGAATGTGGGCGAGAAGCACCAGGTGTGGATGAGCCACGGCGACCGCGTCGAGGCGCTGGCCCCGGGGTTCGAGGTGGTGGCGGCGTCCGAAGGCGCGCCGTTTGCGATCGCCACGAACGAGGAGGCGAAGCGCTACAGCCTGATGTTCCATCCGGAGGTCGTGCACACGCCCGACGGCGGCAAATTGCTCGCCAACTTCGTGCGGCACGTCTGCGGCTGCGCGGGCGACTGGACGATGGCGAGCTTCCGCGACGCCAAGATCGCCGACATCCGCGCGCAGCTCGGGAACGGCCGCGTGATCTGCGGGCTTTCGGGCGGGGTCGACAGCGCGGTCGCGGCGGTGTTGATCCACGAGGCGATCGGCGACCAGCTGACCTGCGTGTTCGTCGACCACGGATTGATGCGCCTCGGCGAGGCCGAGCAGGTCGTTTCGCTGTTTCGCAACAGCTACAACATCCCGCTGGTCCACGTCGACGCGAGCGCGAACTTCCTCGCCGGCCTCGAGGGCGTCGACGACCCCGAGAAGAAGCGCAAGTTCATCGGCGCCGAGTTCATCAACGTTTTCGAGGAGGAAGCGAAGAAGATCGGCGGCGCGGATTTCCTAGCCCAGGGGACGCTCTACCCGGATGTCATCGAGAGCGTGAGCTTCACCGGCGGCCCGTCGGTGACCATCAAGAGCCACCACAATGTCGGCGGCCTGCCGGAGCGGATGAACATGAAGCTGGTCGAGCCTCTGCGCGAGCTGTTCAAGGACGAGGTGCGCGAGCTCGGCCGCGAGCTCGGCCTGCCCGAAGCCTTCGTGCAGCGGCACCCGTTCCCGGGCCCCGGCCTCGCCATCCGCATCCCCGGCGAGGTCACGCGCGAGAAGTGCGACATCCTGAGGAAGGCCGACGCAATCTATCTCGAGGAAATCCGCAACGCCGGCCTCTACGATGCGATCTGGCAGGCGTTCGCGGTGCTCCTCCCCGTGCGAACCGTCGGCGTGATGGGCGACTACCGGACCTACGATTATGTCTGCGCTCTCCGCGCGGTGACCAGCGTCGATGGAATGACCGCCGACGTCTACCCGTTCGACGCCGAGTTCCTGAGCCGCGTCGCGACCCGCATCGTCAACGAGGTGAACGGCATCAACCGCGTCGTCTATGATTATACCTCGAAGCCTCCGGGCACGATCGAGTGGGAATGATCCTCAACCTCGCACACCTGTGGATCGTGGCCCTGTGGGTGATCTTTTTCGTCTATTGGGTGATTGCGGCGATTTCCGCTCGGCGCGGCCTCAACCGGAACGCGTTTCGCGGCGGGATGACGCTGCGCATCGGGATGTTCGTGGTGATCCTCGCCGCAGTCCTCGTGACCCGCCGCTCCCACTATCTGGCTTCGCTTCAGCGGGCGGAATTCGATAGCGTTCCGCTCGCGGTCGCGGGCGCGGTTCTGGCGACGCTTGGCGCAATCGTGGCGTTTGTCGCGCGTGCCGCGATCGGCCGCAACTGGGGTCCGCCGGCGACGCGCAGGACCGATACCGAGCTGATCGCAGCCGGACCCTATGCGCTCATCCGTCATCCGATTTATTCGGGGGTTCTGCTGATGATGATCGGGACCGCAGTCGGGCTGTTCCCGATCTGGTGGTTGGTCGCGATCGCGTCATGTGTCTATTTCGCCTTGAGTGCACGTGCGGAAGAAAGGTTCATGACCTCCCGCTTCCCGATGGAGTATCCGGCATACCGCGCGCGCACGAAGATGTTTTTGCCGTTCATTTTCTAGCGCTTCGAGGAAATCGGTATGCACCGCTCACGGATCAACGGCATCCTGATCGACTGCAACGTCGAGGACATCGGCTCGGCCGCGCGATTTTGGGCGGAGGCACTTGGGCGGCCGGTCGATCCCGATCATCCAGGGACTCGCGGCAATTACGTGATGCTCGAGACTCCGACTGACGAGATCAGCGTGCAGATCCAGCGCGTGGACCACGAGAGCCGAATCCATCTCGACATCGAGACCGATGACATTGCGGCCGAAGTCGAGCGGCTCGAGAAGCTCGGAGCGACCGTCGATACGCGAATGGAGCGGTGGGTGGTGATGCGCGCGCCGAGCGGGCAGCGCTTCTGCGTCGTGCGCGTTCAGCGGGAGGGTTGGCCGAAGAATGCCAACAGCTGGAGCTGATGTGATGCGTCCCATTTTGATGATCGCCGCCGCGGGATTGATCGCTGCCGCCGCAGCTGCGCCAAAGCTCGATGCTGACACGGCCGCGTGGTGGGCCACGACCGCGCAGCTTTCGAACGATGCGATGGCGGGTCGCGACACCGGCTCGCCGGAGTACATGCGCGCGGCGCGGCTGGTCGCTTCGAAGTTCGCTGCGGCCGGGCTCAAGCCGGCGGGCGAAAACGGAAGCTGGTTCCAGAACGTGCCGATGCACGAGATGAGGGTGACGGGCGCGAAGCTGAGCGCCGGCGGGCGGCCGCTCGTCTTCCTCCATGACCTGACGATCTCGCCCAATGAGGCGACGCCCACGAATGTCGACGCGCCGCTCGCCTATGGCGGCTATTGCCGCGCCGGCGCGCTCGGCGACGTTCGCGGCAAGATCGTGATCTGTCACGGAACGCACCGTGCGGGCCTCCCCGGAGGAGCCGAGCGCGAGGCGGCGGCCCGCGCGGGCGGCGCCATCGGCATGCTGACGATCGCCGACCCCGGATTCACCGTCGAGCCGCCGCGCTGGCCTTACGCTTACGCACGGACGGTCACGCTGGCCACCGACGCGGCAAAGCCCGACCCGTTCCTGAGGATGACCCTCAACGCCGATTCGCTCGACAAGCTGCTCGCCGGGACCGGGCGCAGCGCCGAAACGCTGATCGCTGCCGGAAGCGCGGGCCAGCCGCTGCCGAGCTTCGCCGTCCCGGGCCGGTTCCGTGCGCAGTTCGCGTTTCGGCAGCGCGACATCAGCTCGCCCAACGTGCTCGCTTATATGCCCGGCAGCGATCCCAGGCTCGCCGACCAGGTGATCGTCCTTTCCGCGCACCTCGACGGCTACGGCTATGGCGAGCCGGTCAACGGCGACCGCATTTACAACGGCACGCTCGATGACGCCGCTTATGTCGCCCTTCTGATGCGGCTCGCCGAGCGGCGGGAGGGCCACCCCTATCGGCGCCCGATCCTCTTCGCCGCCTGGACCGGCGAGGAGAAGGGGCTACTCGGCTCGCGCTGGTTCATCGCCCATCCGACGGTGCTGAAGCCGCGCCTCGCCGCCGACATCAATCTCGATCAGCTGCGGCCGATCTTCCCGCTCGAGCTGCTGACTGTCCATGCGCTCGACGAGACGACGCTGGGCGCCGACGCCCGCGAGGTCGCCGACAGCCTCGGAATCGAAGTGCAGCGCGACCCCGAACCCGATCGCAACCTGCTGCAGCGTTCCGACCAATGGCCGTTCCTGCAGGCCGGGATTCCGGCGACGGCGTTCGTGTTCGGCTATCGCCCGGGCTCGCGCAGCGAGCAGATCTACCGGCAGTGGTACCGCACCGGCTACCACAAGCCGCAGGACGACTTGAAGCAGCTGATAGATTTCAAGGCGGCGGCCGACTTCAACCGTTTCTTCTACAAGGTTGTCGAGCGGGTCGCCGATGAGCGCAGCGTTCCCGCATGGAAACCGGGAAGCACGCTCAAGCCGAACTGATCGTACCGACTGGTCTGCCAGCCGCGAGGACGTGAGCCGGTGGTTGCTGATCTATCTCGCGTCAGGGAAGGTTCGCGCAGACATATCGTAGCTCGGCCTTCGCGCCCGGCTTCGGGTGGGGTTGGCCGTGATCGTGCCAATGAGAAATCGGGACGTCGCCGAGGCTGACCGGATAGTATATCTTTCGTCGGCAATCGGCGGCGTTTTCCGATTTCATTTCAAAAGACTTGTCCATGAAATGGATCAGGCCGTCGGCTCCGTGCCGAATGCTGTCCTTGTCGACGAAGACCGGATCTCCGGCCGAACTCGTCCCAACATTGACCCAGTTCTCGGCCTGCGCCTGACTCGCAAGCAGCGCCATTGAAAGGGCGGTATATTTCCAAGGATTCATCACGTCCCCCAAGGATAAGCACTTTGAACGATGGAATCGGCCTCACCCCCCGTTCGCGCATGCATAGTTCAACTCGGCCTCGGCGAACGTATTTGGTCCAACCGGAAGACCCTGGTCGCCCGAACCGGCCTCGTAGCTGAAGTAAATCAGTCGCTGTTGACAATCGACCGCGTCGGATTCGGTCGAGTGGAAGGTGTCACCATAGCTTGTAAAATGGACGAGGCCGTCGCTTTCGCGCCGAATGGTGTCCTTGTCGATGCTTTGCCCGGAACCGATTGCGACCCAAGTGCCGGGTAGCGGGCCGCTTCCGGCCTTCGGGCAAACTATGTTCAGCTCCGCCTCCGCCAGCGAGCCCGCTTTGACCGGGCGGCCCTGATCGCGCCAATCGGGGATGTTGCTGTCCGAACCGCCAAGGAGATACATCACCCGTCGCGGGCAATCGACCGCATTGTCGAAATATGAATCGCCGCCGTCCTCGGAATCTTGAAAATAGACGATGCCGTCGGTCCCTTGGGAGAAATCGCCCATGGCAATGCTGATGGGGTGACCGGATAGGGTACCGATGACGACCCAGTTTGGGCCTGCGAACGCCGGGCTCGCGAGCAGCGCCATTGCCGCGGCCAACGGCGGTTTCCAAATTGCCATCAACCCGCCTTTCCGGGGCCGCCGCGCTCGTGTGGCATTGCTACTTGGGCGGATCGGCGTGGAAGTCCTTCGGATCGATCCGATGTGCCTCACGGATATCCGCGTTCGCCTTGTCCTCCTGACCCAGAGACATCTCGGCGACCGCGCGATTGCTGTAAGCCAGACCGTAAGCCAGAACATCCTTCGGCTTGAGCTTGATGATCAGCGTGCATGCCGCGATCGCCTCGGCGTCCGAAAGCTTGCCGTCCTCATTGGCGCAACGGTCATTCTGCTCGTCCGTTGGCCCCTTGGCCGGCGGGGTAGCTGCCATGAGCGCCAGCGCCGCAAACGAAAACCCAATCAATAATTTCATCGCATGCCCCCTCTCTGCCCGCCGGCGATCTGGCCGACGTTCGAGTCGCCCCGCGGTGACGATAACCTGCTTGTCGAAAGTTAACGATAGAATTCGCGTTTACCGACGGATTGACTCGCCACCGCTCTCGCGCTGCTGGTGGGTAGACAGCTAATTCAATGAGAGCGTTGCAGCGACCATGAGACTTCCAACGGTGATCGCGACAGCCGTGTTACTTACGGCATTCTCAAGCTCGAGCGATGCCAGGAAGTTCCACCTTTTCGGCGGGCATAAGCCCCGGCCGGTTCATGCGGTCAGCGCGGCAGCGGCGCGTGCTCAGCCTCAGCCGGTCCACTACCAGTGGAGCCTGGGACAGGCGCCGAAGGCCCACGCCGACCTCGTTGCCGAGTTCGGGAAGGTCGGGCTCAACCCTGGCCAATATGTCTGGGCAAGCTCGATTCCGGCGGGCGAAACCCGAGTGGTCATCGATCGGCTGACGCAAATGGCCTATGTCTATCGCGGCGCCAGGCTCGTCGGCGCGGCGCACGTTTCCACGGCAAGGCAGGGGCACATCACCCCGCTCGGCCAATGGTCGGTGCTCGAGAAGCGTCCGTTCTACCGGTCGAAGAAATACGACAATGCGCCGATGCCGTGGATGGAGCGGATCGATAATTACGGCATCGCCTTACATGGCGGCGGAATTCCGGGATACCCGGAGAGCCACGGCTGCATCCATTTGCCGATGAAGTTCGCCGAGAAGCTTTACGGCCTGACCAAGATCGGCACCAACGTCGTGATCGAAGGCTGAGGCCCGGAGGTGCCGCGGCAGAGGCGGCCGCGGCTCCTCTCGGTTCACGGGACTAACGGCGCGTGCGGCCCGACGGCGCGTCGTTCGTGCCGAGCGTGGCCGCGCCCATCGCGTCGCCCTCGCTCGTCATTCCTTCGGTCTCCTGCTGCACCTGGCCCGAAGGGTCGTGTGACATGCCGCTGTTGGTCATGCCGGTGCGCAGCGGCTGATAGCTCGCATGGCGCTGTTGCCGCCATGTGTCGAAGTCGCTGTGGAACTGCTGCTCGCGCTCGCGGCAATAGTCCGCATAGTCGCGGTCGAGCTCGCTCATGTGGCGGTCGCGCCAGCTGCGATAATGGTCGTCCGGATGCGCGCTGACGCTCCGGCGTCCTTCGCGATAGTCGCCGAAGCCGCCCCGTTCGCGGTCGCGCTCGCTCCAGCGGTTGTCGTCGGACCAGTCGCGTTCGCGGTCGCGATCTCCGAACATCATTCTGCGGTCGTGGTCGCTGTCGCGCCAGCGATCGCCGCTTCGCCAGCCGTGCTCGCGATGGCCGCGATCGCGCCACCTGTGCTCGCGATCGTCGCCACGATCGGAACCGATGCCGCCGTCGATTCCATAGCCGTCGTCGATGTAGCCGTGCGCCATGTCGCTGTTCCTCCTCTGCTTGCGAAATCTTAAAGGCATGCGCCTTGCGGGCTAAACGAACGGCAGCGCGGTTCGGATGCGGGGCGGAATAGCTTGCGGCGACCGCTGAGCGCGGGTGAAAGGGAGTTCAGCGCGCGCGCTGCGGTGGGTGAACCGGCAAGCGGAGCGTGGTCACCAGTCCCGGCTGATTATCGTTGAGCAGCAGCTCGCCTTCGTGGAGGTGGGCAATCGACTGCGCGAGGGCGAGGCCGAGGCCCGCGCCCTCGTCTGAACGGCTGGAGTCGAGTCGCCCGAACCGCCGGAGCGCCTCCTCGCGCCGGTCGAGGGGGATGCCGGGTCCGCGATCGGCCACCTCGACGCGGATCTGCTTGTCGCCGGGACGGACCAGAACGTCGATTTCTCCGCCGGCGGAGCCATAGCGGATCGCATTCTCGATGAGGTTACTGAGCGCCTGGGCGAGCAGCTGGCGGTGCCCGAACAGCGGGACCGGGCGGCTTGGCCGGTCGAAGCGCAGGGATGCCCCGCGCTCGTCCGCGACCGGATCGTACATCTCGGCCAGCTCGGCGGCAAGCTCGCTGACGTCGAACCAGGCGAACTGCTTGCGCCCGGTCAGCGCCTCGGAACGGCTGATCTCGAGGATGGTGGAAAGGATTCGGATGAGCGCGTCGGCGTTGCGGACGACGCTGCCCAGAAGCTCCTCCTGCTCGGCCGGGTCGGTTGCCTCGGCGGCGGCGTGGGCTGCTGCCCGAAGGCGGCTGGCGGGGGAGCGGAGGTCGTGCGCGAGCGAGTCCGTGAGCAGCCTCAATTCTTCCATCAGGCCGCTGATGCGGTCGAGCATCGCATTGATCTGCATGCCCAGCCGATCGAAGGAATCGCCCGCGCCCGAAAGCGGGACACGCTGACTGAGGTCGCGCGCGGTGATGCGGTTGGCGACCGCCGCGATATTGCCGATTCGCCGGGCGACGTAATGGGCGAGGATCACGCCGCACAGCAGACCGAGCAGCCCGGCGACCACAAGCGCGAGGAGGAGCGATCGCTCGAGCGTCGCCCGGAACGCCAATCCCTCGCCGACCAGCCGGCCGCTGATCAGCCATTCGCCCGACGGCAATTTGCTCAGCACGATTTCCGCCTGGTGCGGGCTCGGCTGGCCGCGAAGCCGGATCACCGCGCTGCGGTATCCCTCCTGCATCGATTGGGGGGAGGGCGCTTCTGCAAGATTGCCCTTGAGCTCTCGGCCGCTCGGGTCGAGCAGGCCGACCGCGGTCTGCGGATCGGCATAAGCGAGCGTGTCGTCGATCGCCTCGTCGAGCGATGCCTTTCCGCCGGTGCGGTAGACGTCGGTCAGGACCTTCGACTGCTCGACGACCTGCCGATGAAGACTGGCGACCGCCTCGTCGTGGGTGCGGCCGTAGATGAAGCCGATGACCGCGAGGTTCGAGAGCAGCGCGAGCAGCCCCGCGAGCAGCGCGATCCTTAAGGTGGTTGGCACGAAATGGCTTTAGTCGGTCAGGCCGCGAGCATGTAGCCCGCGCCCCTCACCGTGTGGAGCAATGGCTTTTCGAACCCCTCGTCGAGCTTCCGCCGAAGCCGGCTGACATGGACGTCGATGACGTTGGTGCCGGGATCGAAGTGATAGTCCCACACCTGCTCGAGAAGCATCGTCCGAGTGACGACGCGGCCCTCGTTGCGCGCGAAATACTCGAGCAGGAGATATTCGCGCGGCTTGAGCTCGAGCTTCTTGCCCGCGCGCTTGACCGTGCGCGACAAAGGATCGATCTCGAGATCGCCGACGGTGAGCCGATGGTCGGCGGGGCCGACACGCGCTTCGCGTCGGCGCAGCAGCGCGTTCACGCGCGCGAGCAGCTCGGCAAAGGAGAAGGGCTTCACGAGATAATCGTCTGATCCGCATTCGAGGCCTTCGATGCGGTCGCCGACCGACCCCAGCGCGGAAAGGATCAAGACCGGCGTTTCGATGTGGGCAGCGCGGAGCGCGCGGAGCACCGAAATCCCGTCGAGGACGGGAAGCATGCGGTCGAGGATGATGAGGTCGAAGCTGCCGTCGGTCGCGCGAAACAGGCCGTCCTGGCCGTTCGTCGCCTGCTCGACGCTGTGGCCCTCCTGGGTTAGCCCCTTGGCGAGATAGGACGCGGTCTCGCGGTCATCCTCAACCAGCAGGATCTTGCGGCCCATCGCGGCTTTAGCTCCCTCTACCTGCCAAGCTCATTATATGGTTCCGCACGGCGGCGGGAGGGAGTCTTCCCGCGGCGCCGTGCGGAAGACCGTGAGTTACTTCTGGCTCGTGTTGCTGGTCGCGTCCGAAGCCTTCTTCGTCGTCGAAGCCTTCTTCATCGAGCGGCTGGCGTGATGACGAGCCGCCATCTTGTGCTCCTTGGCCTCCGTCGCGACGGACTCGCCCTCGGCCTTCGCTTCCTTGGCGACCGACTTCGAAGCCTTCATCGAATGCTTTTTGGCATGATGCTTGGCGTGATGCTTCGCCTTATGCTTCGCCTTGGTGACCGTGGTCTTCGCAACCGTCGTGTTGCCCTTGGTCGAAACGGTCGTCGTCGCCTTGGTGTTGCCCGACTTGGTCGTGACAGTTTTGGTCGACGCGGCCGCTTTCGGCGGCGCTTTGGTGGCGGCAACGGCCGGCGTAGCGATTATCGCCAGGGCCGCGACCGAGCTGATCAGTTTTTTCATTCTGTACCTCCTCGTCCCGGCACGGATGCGCCGGCGAAGCGGCGGATATTCCCGCGCAAGTCTCAGTCGTGTTTCACGCCCATTAAAGCTTGTTCATCGGCTGCGTGGCGAGCTTTGCCTCGGCTCGCGCTCGGCGCTAGGTTTGCTTGGCGATGATCGCTCAGAAGACCCGCTACGCGCTTCGATCTCTCCTCTTCCTCGCCGAGGAGCAGGGCGGCGCGCCGGTCCAGCTTGGGCGCATCGCGGAGACTCAGCGGGTCCCGCCCAAATATCTCGAGCTCATCATGCTGGACCTCAAGAAGGCCGGGCTGGTGAAGAGCGCGCGCGGGCCGAAAGGCGGCTACAGGCTGTCCCGGTCGCCGGAACAGATCTCATTCGGCGAGGTGGTCCGCTCGATGGAGGGGCCGATCGCGCTCGTTTCCTGTGCGAGCGTGAATTTCTACGCGCCGTGCGGCGACTGTCATGACGAAGCGACCTGCGCGATCCGGCGCGCGTTCGCCATCCTGCGCGATCAGAGCACTGCGGTGCTGGACTCCATCTCGCTCGCGCAGGGCGCCCAATGGGAAGAGCGCCTCGGCGTCGAGAAATAGTCGTCGCCTAGCGGTAAATGCCGATCTGCCGCTCCGCGGTCGGGGCCAGGGCGACGGCGGAATTTTGAACGCGCGTGCTTACCTGGGCGGCTCGGACATTTGGACCGCCGTCGGGCCGGGCCAAGGCCGCGGCCGGTATGGCGACCAAAGCCGCCAAAACGACGTCGCCGATCAACTGGCGATCGATCATCCCTAACTCCTGATCCATCCTCACGCAGGGTTTGCCCGCGCACTTGCGGCCTTGGACGCGCCGAGCGTGGGCAAGTTCCCGCAGTTACGGACACGGAACGAAGCTCCACTGGCGGTCCGTCATGTCGGCGGCTAGAAGCCGCGCCCATGTCGACCTTCACCATCGACACATCGACGAGCAGGGCGACGCCGTCGCCGGTGCCGGGCAAACGCACGACCGCGCCGTCGATCCGCGCGCGCAAGCTGCTCGACGGCAACCGCTACAAGACCGAGCAGCCGATCGTGATGCTGACGGCGTACACGATGCGGATGGCGCAGCTGCTCGACCCACATTGCGACATGCTGCTGGTCGGCGACAGCCTGGGGCAGGTGATCTACGGCCTGCCATCGACCATCCCCGTGACGATGGAGATGATGTGCGCGCACGGCGCGGCCGTGGTCCGCGGCAGCTGGCACGCGCTGGTGGGCGTCGACATGCCGTTCGGAAGCTACGAAGCCTCGCCCGAGAAAGCCTTCGAATCCGCCGCCCGGATCATGAAGGAAGCCGGCTGCGCGGCGGTGAAGCTCGAAGGCGGCGAGGCGATGGCGCCGACGATCGACTTGCTCACTCATCGCGGCGTGCCGGTGATCGGTCACGTCGGACTGACTCCGCAGGCGGTCAACGTGCTCGGCGGCTACGGCGCTCGCGGGCGCGAGGAGCGCGAGGCGGAAAAGATCATCGCCGACGCGAAGGCGGTCGCCGACGCCGGCGCTTTCTGCATCGTCGTCGAGGGCGTGATGGAGGGGCTCGCCTGCGACATCGCGGCGCAAGTCGCGCCTCCTGTGATCGGCATTGGCGCATCGGCCGCCTGCGACGGCCAGGTGCTCGTCACTGACGACATGCTCGGGATGTTCGAGCGCACCCCGCGCTTCGTCAAACGCTACGACGATCTTGCAGCGCGCATTTCCGACGCGGCCCGGACCTACGCCGACGAAGTGCGCTCGCGGAGCTTCCCGACCGCCGACCAGACCTACAAGCCCAAGAGCTAGTTGGCGGCGATCCTCGCGCGGGCGTCCGCAAGCTCTGGCCACTTCGGCGCCAGCTTCAGTGCCGCATCATATTTCGCCAGCGCCTGGTCGCGCCTGCCTTCGCCCGCGAGCGCGTCGCCCCAATATTTGAGCGGATCGGCCCAATTGGGAGCGAGCTTTGCTGCATAAGCGAGCTTCACCTCGGCCGATCCGTAATGGCGCGCCCGGATCAGTAGCCTGCCCCAGTCGGTAAAGGCGCGCGGGAGGCGCGGCCCCTGTTCCGCGGCCTCGAAATACCAGTGTTGCGCGGCCGGCAGGTTCCCCTGCGCCTGGGCGACAATGCCGCGGACTCGGAGGCAATTGTAGCAATCGATGGGAGTCTTCGCGATCAACGCAGCGGCCTCATCGGTGCGGGCAAGCTCTGCCAGCGCCTGGGCCTCGAGCGGCCAATAGTAAGTGGATTCAATCGCCCTGTAACCGCCCCCGACCTTTGGGTCCGCGAGCTGCGCCGCCAGGGCCATTCGGAAAGCATCCAGCGCTTGCGCGAGCGCGGGCGACGGCCCTGCTTCCATTTGCGCGTACAAATGCATTTCGGCATCGCTTTCGGCCAGTTCGACAGGCTGAAATGCGGGATTCTCCGGTTCGCGGTAGGCGGCAAGAGGTTGGGTGTCGTGACTGATGACCTGGCCGAATGCGCGCGCGCTGGAGGCAGAGCCCGCCTCGGGCGCCGTGTCGAAGCAATCGGCGGCCTCTTCGGCGAGCGGCGGATTACGCGTCCACCACGCCAGATCTTCCTTCGCGGTGCACTGCAGCCCGCGCGCTATTCTGGCGTCATATTCGCTGCCGATCGGAAGTTTGAGGAATCGAGCCGAGGAATCGGCGGCGAGCTGTTCATGGCCGAGCTGGGTTTCCGCAAGGCCGAGGCCGGCTACTGCATTCAGCAGCTTCGGATCAATCGCCAATGCACGCCGATACAGCTGACTGGCATAGGACGGGTTGTTCGAATTTCTTGCGTCCCACGCGAGGCCGACGAACGCCCATTTGCGCTCGCGCGGAGACGGGTCTGTCGAGAGCGACTGAAGGATGACGCGACCTTCGTCTTGGTGGCCGTTGCGAAGCAGGTAAATGGCCGATCGGTACGGTTGCGTGTTCTTGTAGATCGCGATGGCACCTTGAGCGACGAGAGAATCGAGGTCGTTGTCCTTGCTGACGAACCGCTGCCCCGGCGCGCTTCCGACCCGAGTGGTCAGTGCCAGGCCGTTGCTCGTCTGGATCACTTCGCCTGAGATGCGCGTTTCCCTGCCAAGCCATCCGCGCAGCATCTTCCAGATCTGGTCCGCCGTCGCCCCAGTCTGCGGGATGTCGATCTTGAGGTCGTCGCCCCAATTGTTGTCGTAGCTGGTAGGACTACGCGCCGACTGCGTGCTCTGGTCGAATTCCGCGACCTTATCGAGCACTTCCTTGGCGACCACTTCGCCGGTGAGCCCCTGCTGCGCCATCGCCGGCGGGACTCGAAAGCTCTCCACCACCAGCGCATCGGAGCGCGAGGCTTTCACCAGCACGAGGACGATCAGGCCCACAACCGCAAAAGCGGCAACAGCGAGGATCGCCCACAGCGCCGCGCGCACCCGCTCACCGATCTCGCGAAGCCGAAGCTCGGTGCACTGCGCGCGGATCAGCCGCGCTTCTTCCTCGAGAAGCCGCCTGGCGACGTCCGGCAGCGGCTTGCCTGAAACCGCCGCGACCATCGCGATGTCGATCGGATTCGGCGTTCCGGGAAGTTCCTCGCGCGCCGGCTTTCGAGCGCGCTTCGGCGCATTTGCGACCTTCGTTGCCATATGCCCCCCGCAGGTCGCCAACGCGACAAGGCCGGGAAGCTATCACGCTGGACGCAAAAGCCAAATGACATCCGGCCCCAGATGCGCCAGGCCCCTTTGCCTTTTACGCCGCAGCCGCTAGACGAGCCGCCGCCAGCTTCCGTTCATCTAGGGTGGGGAAGGGGAGCTACGGCCATGAGGATTCCCGAGCGAACGGACTAAGGAACGTCTTTGGCGCAGCCCCCGGACATTAGCGACACTTTCGTCAAAGAGGTCGACGAGAATCTTCGCCGCGACCGCATCCGCAACTTCTTCAGGGAGAACGGCGGGTGGATCGTCGCCGGCGTGCTCCTGTTCCTCGCGATCAGCGGCGGGATCATCTGGTATCAGCAGCATCGTGAGCAGAACGCTGAAGAGCAGGTCGAGCAGCTCGCACAAATCTACAAGGACATTGGTGTCGGAAACACCGCGAAGGTCTCGCAGCAGCTCGACGCACTCTCGAACAGCGGCAGCAAGGCGGTGCGCGCGTCGGCGCTGTTCACCCGCGCCGCGTTCGCTCTCCAGCAGAACGACCAGAAGCTTGCGATCGCGAGCTACAAGGCGATCCGCGACGACAGCTCGCTGCCCGACTCCTATCGCGATGCAGCGCTGATCCGCGAGACCGCACTGGAGTTCGACCAGATGCAGCCGCAGCAGGTGATCGCGCAGCTCGAGCCGCTCGCGAAGCCGGGCAATCCGTGGTTCGGGTCGGCAGGCGAGATGACCGCGCTGGCGCTGATCAAGCAAGGCAAGAGTCACGAGGCGGGACAGCTCTTCGCGACCCTCGCCAAGGACAAGGACGTACCCGACGGAGTCCGCAACCGCGCCCTCCAGATTTCCGGAAGCCTCGGCGCGGATGCGAGCGGGGCGATCCCGCAAGCGCAATAAGGACAAGAATGAGCAAATCGACCAAATTCACCGTTGCGGTGCTGTTTGCGGCGGCGCTGGCGTCAAGCGGATGCAGCCTGCTGAAGAAGGGCGCACGGCCGAAGACGCCGGTGCTCGGACAGCGCATTCCGGTGCTCACCACCGAAGGCAATGTCGAGGTCGACCCGGCGACGCAGGCGCTGCCCTTCAGCATTCCGGCGGCAGTCGAGAACAGCGGCTGGACGGAGTCGGGCGGCAACGCCAGCAACTCGATGGGCCACGTCGCGCTCGGCGCGGCCCTGCGGCCCGCATTCACCGTCCAGGCCGGCCGCGGGACCAGCCTCACCGCGCGGCTCGCGGCGCCGCCGATCGTCGCCAACGGGCGGGTTTACACGATCGACACATTGGGCGCCGTGCGATCGTTCGATGCCCGCACCGGGGGAATGGTCTGGGCGAGTCAGACTCCCTACGAGGAGAGAGCCAACACCCCGTCGATCTACGGCGGCGGAATCGCCTATGACAACGGCAGGATCTTCGCGACCAACGGCCTCGGCTTCGTCGCTGCGCTGAGCGAGCAGAATGGAGGCGTCCTGTGGCGGGTTCACCCGGGCGGCCCGCTGCGCGGCGCGCCGACAGTCTCCAATGGCGCGGTCTATGTGATCAGCCAGGACAACCAGATCTATTCGCTCAAGGAGACCGACGGAGCGACCAATTGGTCGGAGGCCGCATCGGTCCAGATCGCCGGCCTGTTCGGCGCCGCATCCCCCGCCGTCGGCCAGGGAACCGTCGTCGCCGGATTCTCGTCCGGCGAATTGAACGGCTACCGCTATGAGAACGGCCGCCAGGTGTGGCAGGACGAGTTGCAGCGGACGACCATCAGCACCAGCGTTTCATCGCTGTCGGACATCGACGCCGACCCGGTGATCGACAACGGGCAGGTCTTCGCGATCGGTGCCGGGGGCCGGATGGTCGCGCTCGACATCGTCTCGGGGCAGCGCTTGTGGGAGCTCAGCATCGCCGGCATTTCGACGCCGTGGGTCGCCGGCGACTGGGTGTTCGTTGTCACCAGCGACGACAAGCTGATGTGCATTTACCGGCAGAACGGGCACATCCGCTGGATCAACCAGCTGCCGAGGTTCGTGAAGCCCAAGTCGCAGAGCGGCGACCTCAGCTATTCAGGACCGGTGCTTGCCGGCGGGCAGCTGATCGTCACCGCGTCGAATGGCCAGGTGATCGAGCTCGACCCGGCCACCGGTAATTACCGGACGCAGTTCTCGGTCGGTGCGCCGGTCAGCCTGCCGCCGGTCGTCGCCGAATCGACGCTCTTCCTGTACGACGACCTCGGCCGGCTTCACGCGTATCGGTAAGGGGTCGCCGCGCCGCTAGTGCGCTGCTATCGCCCGGACATGCCAGTTCCGACCGTCGCCATCGTCGGCCGGCCCAATGTCGGCAAATCCACGCTGTTCAACCGGCTCGTCGGCAAGCGGCTCGCGCTCGTCGACGATCGCCCCGGCGTGACTCGCGACCGCCGCGAAGGCGAGGCGCGCCTGCTCGGGCTCGACTTCCGAGTGATCGATACGGCGGGCTTTGAGGACGAGGACCCGCACACGCTGCCCGGGCGGATGCGCGCGCAGACCGAGGCGGCGGTGCGCGATGCCGACGCGGCGCTGTTCCTGATCGACGCGCGCGAGGGCGTCACTCCGCTCGACGCCGAGATCGGCCGCTGGCTGCGGGTCGAGAGCACGCCGGTGATCCTTGTCGCCAACAAGGCCGAAAGTAACGCAGGTCAGGCGGGGATCCTCGACTCTTACCGGCTCGGCCTCGGTGAGCCGGTGGCGATGAGCGCCGAGCATGGCGAAGGGATCGCCGACCTGTTCGAGGCGCTCCAGCCGCTGATCGAGGGAGAAGAGGCGGAGGAAGAGGAGCCGGCGGGTGAGGGCGCCCCGCTCAAGCTCGCGGTCGTCGGAAGGCCGAACGCCGGCAAGTCGACGCTGGTCAACAAGATGATCGGCGAGGAACGCATGATCACCGGTCCCGAAGCGGGGATCACGCGGGATTCGATCAGCGTCGAATGGCAATGGGAGGGGCGGCCCGTGCGCCTCATCGACACCGCCGGCTTGAGAAAGCGCGCGAAGATCGACGACAAGCTCGAGCGATTGTCGGCCGCCGACACGCGCCGAGCGATCGACTTTGCCGAGGTGGTCGTCCTGCTGCTCGACGCCACCCGCGGCCTCGAATCGCAGGACCTCAAGATCGCCGACCAGGTGATCGAGGAGGGGCGGGCGCTGATCATCGCCGTCAACAAGTGGGACGTGGCCGAGCATGCCTCATCGCTGTTCAACGGCATCAAGGCGGCGCTCGGAGAGGGGCTGGCGCAGCTTCGCGACGTGCCGCTCCTCACCGTGTCCGCGAAGACCGGCAAGGGCATCGAGATGATCCTCAAGGTCGCGTTCGAGCTTCGCGACGCATGGAGCCGCCGGGTTCCGACCGGCGAGCTCAACCGCTGGTTCGAGGATGCCGTCGACGCCAACCCGCCGCCCGCTCCCAAGGGGCAGCGGATCAAGCTTCGTTACATCACGCAGGTGAAGTCGCGGCCGCCGAGCTTCGTGGTCTTCGGCAATCGCCTCGACGAGCTGCCCGAGAGCTATCGCCGCTACCTGCTCAACGCGATGCGCCGCGACCTGGATCTCGGGCCGGTACCGCTGCGCCTCGACTTTCGCGGCCGCTCCAATCCGTTCGACAAAAGCCGCCGCTAAGGAGAAATTTACCGTTCTGCGGCTACTCCCAGAGGCGTGGAACCACGGCCGGGGCGATCCGGCCATCGAGGAGCTTGGTGTGACCGGCGAGGCTCGGGACATCGTCGATTGGGGGCATTTCGAGAAGAGCCGGGCGGAGCTCGGCCCTGGGTTCATCCGCATCCTCAGCTATTTCAAGGAAGATGGCGTCAAGTCGATCACCCAGATCGAAGAAGCGATGCGCGAGCAGAACACGACGGCGCTCGTCATTCCGGCGCATACGCTGAAGGGCGAATCGCGCCAGCTCGGCGCGGAGCCGCTCGCGAAGATCGCGGAGCTGATCGAACAGACCGCGCGCCTGTGCGTCGAAACCCACCGTTTCCCCGACGAGCTCGTCCCCGAAGTGGTCGAGCTGCGCCGGCTGTTCAGCCAGACGGTCGAGCTGTTCGAAAAGGCGACGAACCCGCTGATGACCCGCGGAGCGCCGGGCGGTTTTGGGCGCAAGACCGTCGGCAACCAGGGCTTCGGCCGGATTTAGCCTGCCCGGGCCGGCATGGTCCGCTTCGCAACCAGCACGAAGACAAGAGACACCAGCACGAGGTGGGCAAACAGCTGCGTGACGATCGAAATGGTCTTCGGCGGCAACGGCGTGTGGAAGCGCAGCGGCACAACGGCCCAGTTCATCGCGAAATAGGTGACGACGCCGAAGGCGAGGGCGGTGGCCCAGGGTGTATCGAGCAGCACGGGCCGGGCGCGCACGACCAGCATGAAGATCGTCGCCATGATCGCTATCAGCGTGAAATGGACGAGGAGGCCGAGGAGCGCCCCTTCGCCGCCCCAATCGGTCGCAGCAGGGAAGGGGCCTGAGGCTACCGTCCTCAGCATCGCCGGGATCTGCCGCCCGAACGCGACCGTCAGGATCATCGCGAACAGGATGTCGAGCGTGCCCGAAATCGCCGTGGCGATCGCAATCGGTTTCAGCATGGTCCCCCCTTTGAGCGGCGTCAGAACTCCGGCGTCAGTTCGCTTCCCATGAGCCTGGGAAAGAAGCTTTCGTGCGCCGCTCGGAGCTCCGCGAGGGAAATGGTCTGTTTCTTGCTGAGCGTGTTTAGCACAAGCTCGGACTTACCAATGACGTTGCCTAGCGTGAGTACACCGCACGCGGTGCGGTCCTTGTTCGATTTCCAAAACTGATCCACGTCGGACACAGTCACAAGGTACCGGGCCTGACTTTCCCCAAACCAGTAAGACGCCTCGCTCTTGCCGAGGGTATCGACCTCCACACCCAAATTAGAAGCGAGCGCCATCTCCGTTATAGCGACTAACAATCCGCCGTCGGAAAGGTCATGTGCAGCCGTGACAATGCCCCGCGCGATGAGTTCACGGACGAACTCACCAATCGCGCGCTCGGCTGCCAAGTCCACCGGCGGGGGGCGGCCGCCGGATCGTCCGCAAATTTCGCGCAGCCAAAGTGACTGTCCGAGAACGCCATCGTGACCGAAGGAGATATATGAGCCTTCCTCGCCCTCCTCGTCCCAAATAGGGCCAAGCAATAGCAGGGTATCGCCGGCGTTTTTGAAACCGATGGTCGCGTTCTTTTCCCAATCCTCGAGCAACCCGACGCCGCCGATCGCGGGCGTCGGCAGGATCGCGGTGCTGGTTCCGTCGTCGTTCTTGGTTTCGTTGTAGAGGCTGACGTTTCCGCTCACGACGGGGAAGTCGAGGGCTTGGGCCGCTTCGGCGATGCCTTCGACGCAGCCGACGAACTGGCCCATGATCTCGGGCCGCTGCGGGTTGCCGAAGTTCAGGCAGTTGGTGATCGCGAGCGGCCTGGCGCCCACCGCGCAGAGATTGCGGTAGGCTTCGGCGACCGCCTGCTTTCCGCCCTCGACAGGGTCGGCGTAGCAATAGCGCGGCGTGCAGTCGGTGGTGATCGCCAGCGCCTTCATTGAGCCGTGGACGCGCACCACCGCGGCATCGCCGCCGGGGCGCTGCACCGTGTCGGCACCGACCGACTGGTCATATTGCTCCCAAACCCATCGGCGGCTCGCGAGCGCGGGCGAGGCCATGAGCTTCAGCAGGTCGGCGGCGATGTCGCTGCTTTCGGGAATATCGGTCAGCGGCACGGGCGCTTTGGGGATCGCGTAGGGTCGCTCGTAGCAGGGCGCCTCGTCCGCCAGCGGGCCGAGCGGGATGTCGGCGACCGTCTCGCCGTTCCACACCAGCTCCATGCGGCCGGTGTCGGTCACTTGGCCGATCACCGCGAAGTCCAGCTCCCATTTGCGGAAGATCGCCTCGGCCTCCTCTTCGCGGCCGGGCTTCAGGACCATGAGCATGCGCTCCTGGCTCTCGGACAGCATCATCTCGTAAGGCGTCATGCCCTCTTCGCGCTGCGGCACCTTGTTCATGTCGAGGCGGATCCCGGCGCCGCCCTTTGACGCCATCTCGACCGACGAGCTGGTTAGGCCCGCGGCGCCCATGTCCTGGATCGCGACGATTGCATCGGTCGCCATCAGTTCGAGACAGGCCTCGATCAGCAATTTCTCGGTGAAGGGGTCGCCGACCTGGACGGTCGGCCGCTTTTCCTCGCTGTCCTCGGCGAAATCGGCGCTGGCCATGGTCGCACCATGGATGCCGTCGCGCCCGGTCTTCGAGCCGACATAGACGATCGGGTTTCCCACTCCGCTCGCGGCCGAATAAAAGATCTTGTCGGTCCTGGCGACGCCGACCGTCATCGCGTTGACGAGGATGTTGCCGTCATAGGCCGCGTCGAAATTGACCTCGCCGCCGACCGTCGGCACTCCGACGCAATTGCCGTAGCCGCCGATGCCAGCGACCACGCCCGCGACGAGGTGCCGGGTCTTCGGGTGATCGGGTCGGCCGAACCGCAGCGCGTTCATGTTGGCGATCGGCCGCGCGCCCATCGTGAAGACGTCGCGAAGGATTCCGCCGACGCCCGTCGCCGCGCCCTGGTACGGCTCGATATAGGACGGGTGGTTGTGGCTCTCCATCTTGAAGATCGCGGCGTCGCCGTCGCCGATGTCGATCACCCCGGCATTCTCGCCCGGGCCGCAGATCACCCACGGCGCTTCGGTCGGCAGCTTCTTGAGGTGCACGCGCGATGATTTGTACGAGCAATGCTCCGACCACATGACCGAGAAGATGCCGAGCTCGACGAGATTCGGCTCGCGTCCGAGTGCCTTCAGGATTCGGCGATATTCCTCGTCGCTGAGCCCATGCTCGGCGACCATTTCCGGAGTGATGCGGGGGGCGTCGAGAACCTGCATGCGGGCGGCTCCTAGCGGCCGCCGCGGCCTAAGCCTAGACGTCGTGCCGAAGGAACTTTTCGGCGGAGAAAATGAACGTCTGCGGGCGGCCGTCGATGAGGTTGGCGAAGGAGGCGCGCTCGGGCGACCAGCTCTGGTCGCCGACCCGCCACAGATTTTCGCCGATCGGCGCCATCGCGACTTCGGTGCCGAGCCAAAGCTTCCCGCCGCGCTCGACGACCTGCGCGAGGCCGAGCCACGGGCTGTCGTTGACGTAGCGGCCGGCGAGCTTCGCCAGCTTGGGGTCGGACGCCGGAACCTGGGCGCTGCTTCCACGGCGCAAATAGGTCGACGGGCCCCAGAAGGCGGCGGTGACGGCGCCGGTCCTGCGCTCGAACAACAGGCTGAAGGCGCGGAAGGAGGGGTGCGTGGTGCGGAAGAGCTCGCCGCCCCACGGCTGCAGCGCGGCCGACTGGCCGTCCGCGACGATCGTCAGCGGAGCGCCGGCGCGGACCTCGAACGCGCCGTTCGGCCCGGCATAGCTCCCGATAAAAGCGGCGGCGTTAGGGAAGGGCGTATCGAGGCGCGGAGGAGTGGGGAGGGGGCGCCCGGCGCTCGCATTGGTTAGCGCGTCGACCGCGAACTGGGTGAGCAGGCGCGGGCGGTATTCAGCGAAGGCGCTAATCGTCGAGCTTGCGAACGCCCCGACGCCGCTCGCCACGTCGACGTGGAACGAGGAGGAGAAGCTGACCATGCCGCCCGTATGGTGGAGGTACGACCGGCCGCCCGCGCCGACATGCATCAGGCCGTTGCCGTAGCTCATCCCGCGCTCGTCACTCGGCACGGCGTGGGTCGCGTAGGTCTGCGCCTGTTGCGGCGACAGGCCGACGCCGCCGCGCCCCTGGGCGGCATTGGCGAGATTGCGAAGCCAGGCGAGCATGTCGTCGGCGGTGGAGGCGACGCTTCCGGCGCCGTCGGTCACGTCGACCCAGGCGGCGGGCGCAAGCGGCAAGCCGATCGCAAAGGGCAGCTCGTCCGCCACCTCATAACCTTGCGCGTAGAGCGGGCGGTCGTTGGCGATGATCGCGCCGTGCGAGCGGCTCATGCGGAGCGGGACGAAGATCCGCTCGGCGAGCAGGCGGGCGAGCGGCTTGCCGCCGACATGCTCGGCAAGCTTGCCGAGGATCGCATAACCCGTGTTGGAATAGGACCAGTGCGTCCCGGGTGCGAAGCCGGTCCAGAGCCCGCCTTCGGCAAAGATCGGCGCCCCGTCGGGCAAGCCCGCCGTATGGTCGAGCAGGTTCTGGATCGTGATTGCGTTGCCCGCTGGCAGCGGGATGGCCGGCATCAGGTCGCTGATGCGACTGGTGAAGCCGAACCGGCCTTCCGCGACGAACTGATGGATCAATGTCGCCGTCATCGATTTGCTGATCGAGCCGATCTCGAACAACGTGTCGGACGCAATCGGCGTGCGCGCGTCGGCGTTTGCGTAGCCGAAGTTCAACACCGTGCCGAAGCCGTCGGGCGTGGTGACGCCGAGCGTCATTCCGGGAAGCCGAAAATGCTCGAGATGCGCCTCTCCGTAGGCGCGAATTGCGGCGAGCGCCGCGGCACGCTTGGGGTCCTGGGCGATGGCAGGGGTCACAAGCTGGCTGCCGAGCACCAGGCTCAGCGCTCCGCCAGTGAATGAACGCCTGCTGATGAGCATCGGGGAATCTCCTGTGCGGCCGACGTTCGGGCGGCGCACAGGGTGAGTCAAGCAATCGTCAGGCGTTGCAGGTCTGCGCCGCGTGGCCCGGGACGCCGATCTTGGCGCTCGACGAATCCTTTGAGCCTTCGACCGAATAGCCGCCCGCGGCGGTCATCGGCTGGCCCACCTCGGGCGCGGTAACCTGGGTTGTGGCGCCGTCCTTGCCGGCGCGGACGTTGGCCGACTTGCCGTCCGAAAGATAATCGACGGTGACGACGCTGTTGTCGGCGCAGCGATAGAGCTTCGTCGCGACGATCGACGGCGGAAGCTGGATGTTCGCGTTTGCGGCGGCGCTGTTGTCTTCGGGTGGACCGGCGACGATCGTGTGGCTTTGCTTGTTGCAGCCGGCTAGCGCGGCGGCAGCAGCAAGCGTGAGCAGGAGCGGGGTGCGAGTCATATCCTGCCCCTTTGCGGCCAGAACCACAGCCGTCAAGCCGCGTGCTTGCATATTGTCGAACCGGGACATACGCTTCGTCGATCAATGGCGCATCAAGCCGGTAGCAGCGCTCAACGCATTCGCATTGGACTGACGGGGCTGGCGTTCGCCTTCCTGCTCGTCCTGCTCGGCTCGATCATCAGCCGGTCAAGCCACGGCGATGCGACGAACGCCGTGCAGCAGGCGTCCGCGAACGAGCCCAACGAGCCGCTGGCCGAGCTCGGCGTTGCTCCGGGTGGCTCCGACGCCGCGGCCAACAACGTGACTGCCAACAAGAAATGAGGCGGGCGCGCGGGCGCGCGCTGGCCGTCATTGCCGCGCTCATCATCGTCGCTGCCGGAGCAGCAGGTTTCGCTCTTCGCGGCCCCCGGCCGCCGGCCCCGCGTCCGGCGGCGCAGCGGCGGACGCTGCTCCTGCTGACCAGCCTGCCGCTCGTCTTCGGCGAGGGATTCTCGCTTCAGGGGAACGGCTCGCCGGCGCTCAAGGCGCTGCAAAGCCGCTACCAGGTTGTGCCGATCAGCGTCACCGAGCCGAAGGAGCTCGCCAAAGCGCGCCTCCTCCTGATGGCACATCCGCTCGCCCAGCCGGCCGAGGACCTCGTCGCACTCGACCGGTGGGTGCGCGGGGGCGGCCGCGTGCTTCTGCTCGCCGACCCGATGCTCGAGTGGCCGAGCAAGCGGCCCCTGGGCGACCTGCTTCGTCCATCGCCGATGTTCATGGACACGGGGCTGCTCGGCCATTGGGGGCTTCGTCTCGATCCGCCCGCCGAGCGCGGGCCCAAGGTCGAGAGGCTCGGCGGTTTCGAGGTGCTGACGGATTCGCCCGGCAAGTTGTCCGGCGGATGCCCGATCAGCCACGACAGGCTGGTCGCGCATTGCCGGATCGGCCGCGGCGAAGCGGCGATCGTCGCGGACGCGGACCTTCTCGACGCGGGTCGGCTCGGCCCGGACGCGAAGCACAATCTCGACGGCGTGTTGGCGGAGCTTGCCCGACTCGAGCATCCGTGATTCGCCGATTCACAGACTTATCCACAGGAGAGAGCGTCGCGAACAGCAGTGGAACATCGGCCACAGGAGTCCTCACGAAAGCGCGGAAATCCGCCAACGGCCATGGATTCCCACTCTTTCCCATAAAATCCCATTGTATCCCGTAAGCTCTTGAGTTACCTACAAGGGCTGTAGCGCGGGGGGCTAACCCGTCGATTCGAACCTGACGCGGCGCACGCGACGGCGTGCTTGGCCGCGAACGGTGCCGCTCGCGCTGCGAAGGGGAGTCGAAGTGGCGCTAGAGCATCTGTTCCAGGGCAGCGCGCTGAACGCGGTCGACGGGAAGGGCCGCGTCTCCATTCCCGCATTCCTCCGCTCCGTGGTCGAACGCCGCGGCGACGCGCGCACCATCGTGCTCGCCAAGCATGAGGCATTCCCCTGCCTCAGCGCCTACGACCCGGCTTACGCCGCGCTCAAGCACGCCAAGCTCGAGCGACTGCTGGAAAAGGAAGAGACCAGCCCCGACGCCGCGCTCGAATATCAGCAGCGCAACCTCATGGCCTTCGCCGCGACGGAGGAGGTTCCCTACGACAGTTCCGGCCGCATCCTCATGCCCCCGATGATGCGGCGGAAGGGCGAGATCGCCGATCTCGCCCTGTTTCTCGGCACCGGCGAGACGTTCCAGATCTGGAACCCGGACCTTCTCCTGAAGGACCCGCGAATCCCGGACGACCTCAAGGATATCGCCCGCTTCCGTCTCGAAGAGCGGAGGGCGTCATGACCAGCACCGGCGCGAAACAGGCCCCACATGTGCCGGTGCTGGTCAGTGAAGTGATCGACGCGCTGGCCATCCATCAGGGTGACACGATCGTCGACGGCACATTCGGAGCGGGCGGCTACACGCAGGCCATGCTCGCAGCGGGGGCGGGACGAGTGATCGGCTTCGATCGGGACCCCGAAGCCATCGAAGCTGCAAGGTCACTCGTCCCGGACCCCATAAAAGATGGCCGCCTTACCTTGGTCGAAGAGCGCTTCAGCCAGATGGACCGCGTGCTTGCCGAGCGCGGGATCGCCCAGGTCGACGCAATCGCGCTCGATATCGGCGTCAGCTCGATGCAGCTCGACCGGCCGGAGCGCGGCTTTTCCTTCCAGGGCGACGGCCCGCTCGACATGCGCATGTCGAAGTCGGGGCTGACCGCCGCCGAGTATCTGAATTCGGCCGATGAGGCCGAGATTGCCCGGGTCTTGCGCGACTATGGGGAGGAGCCGCGCGCCCGGGCAATTGCCCGCGCCATCGTTGCCGCACGTCCGGTCGAGCGGACCGCCGAGCTCGCGGCGATCGTCCGCCGCGCGGCCGGATTCCGCCAGGGACAGAAGAGCGATCCGGCCACGCGCACCTTCCAGGCGATCCGGATCCATCTCAATTCCGAGCTCGACGAGCTCGAACAAGGGTTGGCGGCGGCCGAACGCTCCCTGCGCCCCGGCGGGCGTTTGGCCGTCGTCACGTTCCACAGTCTCGAGGACCGGATCGTCAAGCGCTTCTTCCGCGAGCGCAGCGGAGGGACTCCGGCCGGTTCGCGCCACCGTCCCGCGCTGGTCGACCCGGCCGAACCGACGTTCGAGCGGGTCGCGAAGCCGGTTTCCGCGGGGCCGGTCGAGCTGGCCGCGAACCCTCGCGCCCGCTCGGCGCGGCTCAGAAGCGCAATCCGCACCTCCGCTCCACCCCGGAAGGGAAACCTGCAATGAGCACTCGAAGCTTCGGCTCTTTGTTCATGGTCGCAAGTTGCGCCGGCGCGGCGCTCGGCTGCTACCTCGTGTCGCTCCGCGTCGCGTCCGAACGCGCGGCGCTCGAGGATGTCGAAACGCAGATCGTGTCGACCCAAAGCGATCTTAGGCTGCTTCAGACCGAAATCGGCACGCGCGGGCGCCTGTCGCAGCTCGAACGGTGGAACGCCGGCGTATTCGAGCTTTCCGCGCCCGCCGCGACCCAGTTCGTGCCGAACGGGTTCGAGCTCGCGAAGCTCGCCCAGCCCGAACGCGAGCCCGACTTCCATGCGCCGGTGGTGCTGGCCGCGGCGCCCGCTCCGCCGCCGCAGAAGCCGCAGCTCGGCCAGCCGGCGACCGATGAATCGGGTGCGCCGGTGGCGGCTCCGATCGCACTGCTGCATCAAGCCAGTTTGAAGACCGAGACGCGCGAGGTCCCGGCGAAAGCGGCCGTCGCTCTGCCCGAGCGACCCGCTCCCAAGTCCGCGAACAAGCCGGTTACGGCGGCGAAGCCGGCACTTCCCAAGTCCGTGGACAAGCCGGGCCTCGCGGCCGCCAAACCGGCGCCGAAGAAATCCGTGGATAAGCCCGCGCTCGCCACGGCGAAGCCGGTGACAAAGCATATCGAGATTGCGAAGGTCGATCCGCTCGCGCCGCTGCCGGCGAAGCATTCAGGTCATTCCAAGGACGCACCTACCGGCCGATGAACGCACCGCAGCCCGCTCTCGTCGCGCCCCGGCCCGAGCGGCTCCGACTCGTCGGCCAGCGCCGCCAGACGCTCGCGATCATGCACCAGCGCCTGATGTTCGGCATGCTCGTCTATGCCGGGCTCGTCGCGCTGATCGCGCTTCGCATCCTCTATCTCGCCGCGTTCGGCGACCACGCCGGGCGCAAGGAAGAGCTGACCGCGCTCATCCCCGACCGCGGTGACATCCTCGACCGCGACGACCAGCCGCTGGCGCGGACGATCGATGCATGGACGATCGCGGTCCATCCGACCAAGGTCATCGGAGACAAGCTCGCGCTCGCGCAGAAGCTCGCGCAGCTGATGCCAGAGCATACGGCCGGGCAATATTTCGCGCTCCTGCGCTCGAACAAGCCGTTCTTCTACCTGCGCCGCCGGGCGTCGCCGGACCTCGTGGAGGCGGTGAATGCGCTCGGTGAGCCGGGCCTGGCGCTCGAGCGCGAGCCCGACCGACTCTATCCGCAGACGACGCTTGCCGCGCACGTCCTCGGCTTCACCAATATCGACGGCAAAGGCGCGTCGGGCGTCGAGCGCGCGTTCGATGCGGAGCTTTCAAATCCGGAAACTCGCGGCACGCCGATCGTCCTTTCCATCTCGAGCAAGGTGCAACAGGCGCTCGAGGCGGAGCTCGGCGACGCGATGCAGCATTTTTCGGCGATCGGCGCCGCCGGCGTGGTGATGGACGTGCATACCGGTGAAGTACTGGCGATGACGTCTATGCCCTCGTTCAATCCAAACGCGCCGGGGCAAGGGACGCCCGATCAATTGTTCAACCGCGCGACGCAGGGGGTGTTCGAGCTCGGCTCCACCTTCAAGCCGTTCACGCTGGCGATGGCGATGGACTCGGGCACGGTTTCGGGCCCTGGCCAGATGTTCAATTGCCCCGAGGTGCTGCCCGCCTACGGCCATTTGGTGCACGATACCCATCCCTTCGGCCGCATGTGCTCGGTCGCCGAAATCATGATGGAAAGCTCCAACATCGGCATGGCCCAGATCGCCGACAAGCTCGGGACCGAGCGGCAGAAGGCGTGGCTCAAGAAGATGGGCTTCCTCGACAAGCCGGAAATCGAGCTCAAGGAGAAAGGGCGGCCGCTGACGCCGGGATCGCGGTGGGGGCCGTTCGAAACCATGAATATCGGCTTCGGGCAGGGCATCGCCGTTGCCCCGCTGCAGCTGGCGATGGGCTATGCGACCTTGTTCGATGGCGGCATCTATCATCCGCCGACGATCCTGAAGATCGGCCCAGGCCACCCGTTGGCCGCTGGCCGTCGTGTCTTCACCGCCGACACCAGTTACCGCATGCGCTCGCTGCTCCGGCTGGTCGTCATGCGCGGCACGGGCAAGAAGGCGGACGCGCCCGGTTATCGCGTTGGCGGTAAGACTGGCACCGCGCAAAAGGTGATTGGCGGCCACTACAGCAAGTCGATCAACCTCACGAGCTTCGCCGGTGTGTTCCCGATGGACGACCCGCGCTATGTGATTGTGGTCATGCTCGATGAACCCAAGGCGACCCCGGAAACCTACGGCTTCACCACGGCCGGCTGGAACGTCGCTCCGGTGGTCAGCCGAACGGTCAGCCGAATCGCCCCGATGCTCGGAATCGCTCCCGACATGAACCGCGAACCCAATATGTCCGAAGTGCTCCCGTACGTTCAGGACCCGAAGCAAGACGCAAAGAAGGACTGAGCCGGCGTGAGACTGCGGGACATCGCCGACGTCGACAGTGATTCCGAAGTGACCGGTTTTGCGATCGATCACCGCAAAGTGGTCGAGGGCAGCGTCTTCGGCGCGTTCAAGGGCGCGGTGTTCAACGGCGAGGACTTCATCGGCGACGCGGTCGATCGCGGCGCAGTCGCGGTCGTGGCGCGGCCCGAAGCGAAAGCCGGGCGGGTCCCTTTGCTGTCGGATCCCGCCCCGCGGAAGCTGTTCGCCGACCTCGCGGCGAAATTCTACGCACCCTACCCGGACAGCGTCGTCGCCGTCACCGGCACGAACGGCAAGACTTCGACGGTCGAGATGACCCGGCAAATCTGGCGCATGTCGGGACACCGCGCCGCCTCGATCGGCACGCTCGGCGTGACCACTTGGGACGATCAGGTGAAGACGGGCCTCACCACGCCGGACATCGTCACCTTCCTCCACAATATGGCCGGGCTCGAGCGGATGGGCACAACCCATGTCGCTTATGAAGCCTCGAGCCACGGCCTCGACCAGCACCGATGCGAAGGCGTCCCGCTCGCCGCCGCCGCCTTCACCAACTTCAGCCGCGACCATCTCGATTATCACGAGACGATGGAGGCATATTTCGAGGCGAAGATGCGGCTGTTCGACGAGCTGCTCGAGCCCGGCAGGCCGTCGGTGATCTGGGCCGACGATCCGAAGTCGGACGAAGTGATCGGGCGTTCGGCGCTGCGCGGCCACCAGGTGATGACCGTGGGGCGCAACGGCCAGACGATTCGCCTGGTCGACCAGACTCCGACCCCGCTCGGCCAGGCACTGCTGCTCGAGCATGAGGACCGCAGCCTCAAGCTCTCGCTTCCGCTGATCGGGGCGTACCAGGCGGCGAACGTGCTGGTTGCGGCGGGACTGGCGATGGCGAGCGGCATCGGGTTCGATCGCGTGTTCTCGGCGATGCAGCGCGTGGCGCCCGTGCGCGGCCGGCTGGAGCGCGCGGTGATCAGCCGCGCCGGCGTCCCGGTTTACATCGATTACGCGCACACGCCCGACGCGCTCGAAGCCGCCATCGCCGCGCTTCGCCCGCACGTCGAAGGCCGGCTCATCACCGTGTTCGGCGCGGGCGGCGACCGCGACCAGGGCAAGCGGCCGCAGATGGGCAAGGTCGCGATCGACATGTCCGAGGTGGTCATCGTCACCGACGACAATCCGCGCAGCGAAGACCCCGCGCGGATCCGCTCGGCAATCATGGCCGGCGCGCCAGGCGCGAGCGAAGTCGCCGGCCGCCGCGAAGCCATCGCCGAGGCGATCCGCATCGCGCGCGACGGCGATATCGTGCTCGTCGCCGGCAAGGGGCATGAGACCGGCCAGATCATCGGCGACAAGGTGCTGCCGTTCGACGACGCCCTCGTTGCGCGGGAGTGCGCCGCGTGACCCCGCTGTGGACGAGCGACGAGATTGCCGCCGCAACTGGCGGCATCGCAAGCGCACGCTTCGACGTCACCGGTGTGACGTTCGACAGCCGCGAGGTCGGGCCCGGCGACCTTTTCGTCGCAATGCCCGGCTCCGTTCACGACGGGCACAAGTTCGTCGACGCGGCCTTCGCTTCCGGCGCCGCCGGCGCGATCGTCTCGCAGCCGGTCGGCGGCCCGCATGTTCTGGTCGAGAACACGTTCGCTGCGCTTCAGGCGCTCGGCCGCGCGTCGCGCGAACGGGTGAACGCGACCATCATCGGAGTCACCGGCTCGGTCGGAAAGACCAGCACCAAGGAAGCGCTCTACGCGGCGCTCGACCGCAACCGCCCGGGCAAGGTCCATCGCTCAGTCAAGAGCTACAACAACCACACGGGAGTTCCGCTCAGCCTCGCGCGTATGCCGCGCGACACCGAGTTCGGGATCTTCGAAATGGGCATGAACAATGCCGGCGAGATCCGTGCGCTGACCGCGCAGGTGCGGCCCAACATCGCAATCATCACCGCGATCGCCCAGGCCCACATCGAGAATCTCGGCTCCGAGGAAGCGATCGCGGATGCGAAGGCCGAGATTTTCGAGGGGCTCGAACCGGACGGCGTCGCGATCATCCCGAACGGCACGCCGCACCGCGACCGGCTGGTGAAGGCGGCACGCCGTCATGCCGACCGGATCATCACCTTCGGCAGCGGCGATGCCGACGTTCACGCGGTCCATGCCGTCAACGCCGAAGGAAGCGGAAGCCTGATCAGCGCCGCTTTGCTCGAGCGCGAACTGACCTTCACCATTTCGCAGCGCGGCGAGCATTGGGTGTCGAACGCGCTTGCCGTCCTCGCCGCCGTGGAAGCGCTCGGTGAGGATGTCGCGATTGCCGGCCTGGCGCTGGCCGACCTCGGCGGTCTCAAGGGACGCGGACAGCGCCACCTGATCGAGCTCGACGGCGGAGAAGTGCTGCTGATCGACGAAAGCTACAATGCGAACCCGGCGTCGATGGCCGCGACCTTGAAGAGCCTCGGCACGGAACGCGACGTCAGCCGCCGAATCGCGGTGCTCGGCCCGATGCGCGAGCTCGGCGAGCACGGACCCGCGCTCCACGCGGGTCTCGCGCCGGCCGTGCGCGAAGCCCATGTCGACCGCCTGATCCTCATCGGCGACGAGATGCGGCCGCTTGCCGAGCAGGTCGTCGGAAGCATCTCGTTCGACCTCGTCGGAAGCGTCGATGAAGCGGCCGATGCGCTGATGCAGATGATCCGCCCGGGCGATGCGGTGCTCGTGAAGGCGTCGAATTCCGTCGGGCTTGCCAAGCTCGTGGAGCGGGTAGCGGGAGGCGTTGCATGCTCTACGTAATCGCCGACCAGCTGCACTTCGCCGGCATCCTCAACCTCATCCGCTACATCAGCTTCCGCGCCGGCGCCGCGGCGGGAACGGCGCTCCTCATCGGCCTGCTGCTCGGGCCGACCTTCATCCGCTGGCTGCGCGCGACGCAGGGCAAGGGCCAGCCGATCCGCGAGGACGGGCCGCAGAGCCATCTCTCCAAGCGCGGCACGCCGACGATGGGCGGCCTGCTGATCCTGATCTCGCTCTCGATCTCGGTCCTGCTGTGGATGGACCTCAAGAACCAATATGTCTGGGCGTGCCTGCTGGTCACCGCCGGGTTCGGCGTGATCGGCTGGCTCGACGATTACGACAAGGTGAAGAAGGCGCACCACGCCGGCCTTTCCGGCAAGACGCGGCTCGCGCTCGAATTCCTGATCGCGGGCTTCGCGACCTGGCTGATGGTGCGCACCGGCGGCACCGGACTTCACGTGCCGTTCGTCAAGGAAACGGTCGCCGATCTCGGCTGGTTCTACATCGCCTTCGGCGCGTTCGTGATCGTCGCCTTCGGCAATGCGGTGAACCTCACCGACGGCCTCGACGGCCTCGCGACCATGCCCGTCGTGATCGCGAGTCTCGCCTTCATGCTCATCTCCTACCTCGTCGGGAACGTGAAGTTCGCCGCGTACCTCGGCATCCCGCACGTCAACGGCGCCGCTTCCGATCTCATCCTGCTGATGGCGATGATCGGGGCGTGCCTCGCCTTCCTGTGGTTCAACGCGCCGCCCGCCGCGGTTTTCATGGGCGACACCGGAAGCCTCGCGCTCGGCGGGGCGCTCGGCGCGGTCTCGGTTGCGACCCACCACGAGTTCGTGCTGGCGATGATCGGCGGCCTGTTCGTGGTCGAGGCCTTAAGCGTCGTCGTCCAGGTCGCGGTCTACAAGCGGACGGGCAAACGCGTCTTCCTGATGGCGCCCATCCATCACCATTTCGAGCATCTCGGCTGGTCCGAGCCGACCGTCGTGATCCGATTCTGGATCATCAGCTTCGTGCTCGCGCTCGCCGGCCTCGCGACGCTGAAGCTCAGGTGATCACGGCCAGGGCCTTCGCGGGCAAGCACTACGCTGTCTACGGCCTCGCGCGCTCGGGCATCGCGACGGCCGAAGCGCTGCTTGCCAGCGGCGCAAAGGTGACGGCGTGGGACGCGAAGGAGGACGCGCGGTCAAAGGCTCCTGCGGGAACCGAAATCGCTAACCTCGACGAAGCCGACCTCTCCCAATTCGACAGCCTCGTCGTCACGCCGGGCTTGCCCTTAAATCGCCATCCCATTGCCGCTCGGGCACGAGCGGCAAACGTCGAGATCATCGGCGACATCGAGCTGTTCGCCCGCGCCCGGCCCGAGCTTCCGCCGCACAAGGTCGTCGGGATCACCGGCACCAACGGCAAGTCGACCACGACTGCGCTCGTCCACCACATTCTCAAGACCGCGGGCGTGCCGACCACGATGGGCGGCAACATCGGCCTGCCGATCCTCGCCCAGGACCCGCTGCCCGAAGGCGGGGTCTATGTCCTCGAGTTGTCGAGCTACCAGATCGACCTGACGCAGAGCCTCGATTGCGACGTCGCCGTGCTCCTCAACATCACGCCCGACCACCTCGACCGGTACGAAAGCTTCGAAGCGTATGCGGCGTCCAAAATGCGGCTGTTCGAAATGTGCTCTGGCGCGACCGTGCGCGGACGCGATGTAGGGCTGGATCAATCTGAGTGGCCCGCATTGCAGGGTCCGCACAATGCACAGAACGCCTCCGCGGCGATCGAGAGCTGCGAGATTCTGGGCCTCGGCGAGGGCGAGATCGCCGAAGCCCTCCGCACCTATCCCGGCCTCCCGCACCGCATGGAGCGGGTCCGCGAGAAGGACGGCGTTACCTTCGTCAACGACAGCAAGGCGACCAACCCGACCGCCACCGCGCCGGCTCTCGCCGCGTTCGATCGCATTCGCTGGATCTGCGGCGGGCAGGCGAAGACCGACAATCTCGACGAATGCGCGCCGCACTTCGCCCATGTGCGCAAGGCCTATACCATTGGCGAAGCGGGCGAATTGTTCGCTTCGCTCTTGTCCCCGCACATGGACGTGGCACAGTGCCACACGCTCGAACGAGCGGTGGGAGAGGCTGCGGCCGAGGCGGCGGGCGGAGACACGGTGCTCCTCTCGCCCGCCTGCGCGAGCTTCGACCAGTTCAGGGATTTCGAAGACCGGGGGGACCAGTTCCGGGCTTTGGTGGAGGGGTTATGATCGGCACCATTCGCGGCAAGATCAAAGAGAAGGCCGCCCTCATCGACCCGAACAATTACGGCCGGTCGGACACGAGCGCGATCGGCCGCTGGTTCTGGGAGATCGATAAGGTCCTGCTGCTCTTGATCAGCGTGCTGATCGGTATCGGCCTGATCGCCGTCGCCGCCGCTTCGCCGGCCGCAGCGCAGCGCTACTCCGGCGGGAATGTCCGCTTCTCCGAGCTTTATTATTTCTGGCGCCAGCTCGCGTGGATCGCGATCGGCATCCCGGTGATGATCGCGATCTCGATGATGCCGCGCGAGCGCGCGCGTCGGATCAGCCTGTTCGGCGCGGCCTTCTTCTTCGTGCTGCTGGTGTTCGTGCCGATCATCGGACCGGAGCATAATGGCGCCCGCCGCTGGATAGAGTTCGGCGTCGGCCAGGTGCAGCCGTCGGAGTTCCTCAAACCCTTCTTCGTCGTGTCGATGGCCTGGCTCCTGAGCCTTCGCGAGGCGGACAAGTCGCTTCCCGTCTATCCGATCTCGGCCGTTCTCGTCGGCGCGATCGCCTATCTCTTGATGAAGCAGCCGGACTTCGGAAGCACGATCATCTTTTGCGCGGTGTGGGTGGCGCTGCTTGCGCTGGCGGGGCTGAACCTTCGCATCCTCGCGGGCCTGGCCGCCGCCGGCGTCGTCGGGGTGATCCTCGCTTATTTCTTCTACGACGTCGCGACGCAGCGGATCGACGAGTTCCTGTTTGGCACCGGCGACAATTTCCAGGTCGAGAATGCAATGCGCACGCTGACCGCGGGCGGGCTGTTCGGAATGGGCCCGGGCGGCGGCACGCGGAAATTCGGCCTCCCTGAGCCACATACCGATTACATCTTCTCGGTCGTCGGCGAGGAGTTCGGCCTCATCGCCTGCCTCGCCATCGCGGCGCTCTATCTCGGCATCGTCGCCCGGGTGCTGGTCAAGCTGCTGGACGAGGAGCAGCCGTTCGCGATCCTCGCCGCCGCCGGCCTCGTGATCGAGTTTGGGCTGCAGGCGCTGATCAATATGATGGTCAACGTCCAGCTTGCTCCGTCCAAGGGCATGACGCTGCCGTTCATCAGCTATGGCGGCTCATCGATGCTCGCGCTGTCGATCGGCATGGGCTTGCTGCTCGCCTTCACGCGGCGGAACCCCTATCTCACGCGTTCACCCTATGTGGTGAAATGGAGCGGGGAGAGCCTACAGACATGAATTTCGTTCTCGCTGCTGGCGGGACCGGCGGGCACATGATCCCCGCGCATGCGCTGGCCGCGGAACTCAAGGGCCGCGGCTATGGCGTGTTGCTGATCAGCGACGAGCGCGGCGCGCGTTTCCCCGGCCTGTTCGAGGGTATGCCGGTCCACATCTTGCCCGCCGGCCGTCTCGGCGGCGGGCCGATCGGCTGGCTGAAGGCGTTCGGCTCGGTGGTGAAGGGCAGGGGCGAAGCCAAGCGTCTCTACCGCGACCATCGGCCGAACGCGGTCGTCGGCTTCGGCGGCTATCCCGCCTTCCCGTCGCTTCTCGCCGCCAGTTCGATGAACATCCCCACGATCCTTCACGAGCAGAATGCGGTGCTCGGGCGGGTCAACCGGCTGCTCGCGGGAGAAGCGGTCGCGATCGGCACGGCTTACGACCAGGTCGACCGCCTCAAGCCGAAATATGCCGACAAGGTCGTCCTCGTCGGCAATCCGGTGCGCGCGGAGATTGCCAAGCTCGGCGAGCTGCCGTTTCCGCCGTTCGACGAAGTGGCGCCCTTAAAGATTCTTGTCACCGGCGGAAGCCAGGGCGCGACGATCCTGAGCAAGGTGGTTCCGGCCGGTCTCGGCATGCTTGCCCCGCAGCTCCGCCGCCGCCTCCAGGTCGTGCAGCAATGCCGCCCCGAGGACATCGACCGGGTGCGCGCACAATATGCCGACCTCGGCATCCCCGCCGAGCTCATGACCTATATCGAGGACATGGCGGATAAGCTCGCCGACGCGCATCTGGTGATCGGCCGCGCCGGCGCTTCGACCGTCGCCGAGCTGACCGCCGCGGGGCGTCCCGCCATCCTTATCCCGTTCGCCGCGGCAACCGACGATCACCAGAGCGCGAACGCGCGCGAGATGGTGAAGGCCGGCGGCGCGCGCGCAATCCAGGAGTCCAATTTCACGCCGGAAGTGCTCGCCCGCCAGATCGAAGCGCTGGCGATGGACCCTGTCGCGCTCGGCAACGCGGCGGGGCGAGCTTTGTCCGTCGGCCGCCCGCATGCCGCCCGCGACCTCGCCGACGTCGTCGAGCGCGTCGGCAATGGAGCGCCGCCGGTGGCGGTGGGTCCCGTGCTCAGTCCCCGCAGGCGCGCCGTCGCTCCCGCCGGTGGAGTCCCGGCATGAAGGCTTTGGGCACCGACATCGGCACGATCCATTTCGTCGGCATCGGCGGAATCGGCATGTCCGGAATCGCCGAGGTCATGCACCAGCTCGGCTACAAGGTGCAGGGTTCCGACGCGTCGGATTCCTATGTCGTCGAGAAGCTGCGCAAGAGCGGCATTCCGGTGACGATCGGCCATTCCGCCGACAATCTCGGCGATGCGGCGGTGGTCGTCTGCTCGACCGCGATCAAGGAGAACAACCCGGAGATCCAGGCCGCCGCCGAGCGCCGGCTGCCGCGCGTGCGCCGCGCCGAGATGCTGGCCGAACTGATGCGGATGCAGCGGACGGTGACGGTCGCGGGCACCCACGGCAAGACGACGACGACCTCGATGGTCGCGGCGCTGCTCGATAGCGGCGGGCTCGACCCGACCGTGATCAACGGCGGCATCATCAATCGCTACGGATCGAACGCGCGGCTCGGAAAGAGCGAATGGTGGGTGATCGAGGCCGACGAGAGCGACGGCAGCTTCTTGAGGCTCGACGGCACCATTGCCGTCGTGACCAACATCGATCCCGAGCATCTCGATCATTACGGCAGCTTCGAGGGCGTGAAGGACGCCTTCGTCGAGTTCGTCGAGAACGTGCCGTTCTACGGACTTGCGGTGCTGTGCATCGACCATCCCGAGGTGCAGAGCATCATCGGCCGGATCCGCGACCGGCGGATCGTCACCTACGGCTTCTCCGCGCTCGCCGATGTTCGCGCCGACAATATCAGCGCGGTGGCCGGCGGCAGCCGCTTCGACGCGCTCATCCTCGGCCGCGACGGGGAGCGGCGGACGATCGAGGGTGTGACCATCCGCATTCCCGGCCGTCACAATGTCCAGAACGCGCTTGCCGCGATTGCCGTCGCGATCGAGCTCGGAATCAGCGACGACGACATCGTCAAGGGCTTCGAGCGGTTCGACGGGGTCAAGCGCCGGTTCACGCACGTCGGCGAGGCCGATGGAGCGATTGTGATCGACGATTACGCGCACCATCCGACCGAGATCCGCGCGGTGCTCGCCGCTGCCCGCGAGGGCGCCGAGGGCCGCGTGATCGCGGTCGTCCAGCCGCACCGCTACACGCGGCTGCGCGACCTGATGGATGACTTCCAGAGCGCGTTCAACGACGCGGACGTGGTCTTCGTGGCGCCTGTCTACCCCGCCGGCGAAGAGCCGATCGACGGTGTCGATTCCAGCGCGCTGGCGGAGGGCCTGCGCGCGCACGGCCACCGGATGGTGAGCGCGGTCAAGGACCAGAAGGAGCTATGCCGCGCGCTTCGCGACCTCGCCGCCGATGGCGACATGATCATCTGCATGGGCGCGGGCGACATCACCAAATGGGCCGCTTCGCTTCCCGACGGCATTTCGAAGGCGAGGAAATCGAAATGAGCGCCGTCGCGACCATGCCTCAGGTGCGCGGCAGGCTCACTCCGAACGCCCCGCTCGCGCCGCTGGTGTGGTTCAAGAGCGGCGGCAATGCCGAATGGCTGTTCGAACCGGCGGATGAAGAGGACCTCGTCTCGTTCCTCCGCGAGCTCGACCCGCAGGTGCCGGTGATGGCGCTCGGCCTCGGCTCCAACCTGATCGTCCGCGACGGTGGCGTTCCGGGCGTCGTCGTCCGCCTCGGGAAAGCATTCGCGAAGATCCACCGCGTCGATCAGACGACGCTGCGTTGCGGGGGCGGGGCGAGCGGCATCCTTGTCAGCTCGACGGCGCGCGATGCCGCGATCGCGGGCCTCGAATTCCTGCGCGGCATTCCGGGCACCGTCGGCGGCTTCGTGCGGATGAACGGCGGCGCTTACGGGCGTGAGGTCGGCGACATCCTCGTTTCCGCACGGCTGGTGCTTCGTTCGGGCGAGGTGGCCGAATGGCCGCTCGAAAAGCTTGGCTACACCTATCGCCACAGCGATGTGCCGGCCGGCGCGGTGGTCCTCGAAGCCGTCTTCCGCGGCACGCACGGCGAGACCGAAGCGATCGGCGCGGAGATGGACGCGATCGCCCGCGCACGCGAGGAATCGCAGCCGCTGCGCAGCCGCACCGGCGGCTCGACCTTCAAGAATCCCGCCGGCCACAAAGCCTGGGCGCTGATCGACGCGGCGGGCTGTCGCGGGCTCAGGCAAGGCGACGCCCAGGTCTCGGAAAAGCATTGCAATTTCCTGCTGAACCTCGGCAGCGCTTCGAGCGCCGAGATCGAGGCTCTCGGCGAGGAAGTCCGCCGCCGCGTCCGCGAAAAGACGCACATCGAGCTCGAATGGGAAATCCAGCGCGTGGGGACGAAGGGTTGAACAAGGATCTCCACGTCGTCGTGCTGATGGGCGGCTGGTCGTCCGAGCGAGAGGTCTCGCTCACCAGCGGAAAGGGCGTCGCCGGCGCCCTACGCGAGCGCGGCTGGTCGAACGTGACCGAGCTCGACATGGACCGTGACGTCGCGACGCGCCTTGCTGAATTGAAACCCGACGTCGTGTTCAACGCGCTCCACGGAACGCCGGGCGAGGACGGCACCGTCCAGGGCATGATGGACCTGATGGGCATCCGCTACAGCCATAGCGGGCTCGAAACCTCGGTCATCGCCATCGACAAGGAGCTGACCAAGATGGTGCTCGTGCCGCACGGCATCCGCATGCCCGCCGGCAAGGTCGTCGAAAGCGAGAGCATCCATTCAGCCGACCCGATGGACCGGCCCTACGTGCTGAAGCCGGTCAACGAGGGCTCGTCGGTTGGCGTCGCCATCGTTACGTCGGACGGCAATTACGGGAAGCCCATCGGCCGCGATGTTCCAGGCCCATGGCACGAGTTTGACCGGCTGCTTGCCGAGCCCTTCATCAAGGGCCGCGAGCTCACGGTCGCTGTGCTGAACGACGAGCCGCTCGCCGTCACCGAGCTCAAGATCGACAGCGGCTTTTACGATTATGAGCACAAATATACCGACGGGCGCACCGTGCACGTCTGCCCCGCCGACGTGCCCGACGAGATCGCCCGGTCGATGATGGACATGGCCGCGAAGGCGCACCGCCTGCTCGGCTGCAAGGGCGCGTCGCGCGCCGACTTCCGCTGGGACGACGAGCAGGGCGAATCCGGGCTCTACCTGCTCGAGGTGAACACACAGCCCGGAATGACTCCCTTGAGCCTGGTCCCCGAACAGGCGAAGTCGCGGGGGATCGCCTACGGTGAGCTGGTCGAGCGGCTGATCGAAGAGGCGCTCGCGTGACTGCCGCCCATGTCCGCCGCGGCGCGTCCGGCCGTTCCAAGCCGCGCAAGAGCGCCAAGGTCACCGTTCCCAAGCGCATCGCCAAGCGGCTGCCAGTCGACCAGGCCCGCGCGAACAAGGTCGCGGGGCTCGTCTTCGCCGCCTTCATGCTGGCGATCGCGCTGGTCGTCGTGATGGCGCTCGACATCCCGGCGAAGGCCGAGCGCGCGGCCGCCGCCGCGGTGGGACACGCGGGCTTCACGGTCAGCGGCTATCAGATCGTCGGTCTCACTCACATGAGCCGCGCGCCGGTCGACGCCGTCGTGACCGACGAACTCCATCGCGCGGCCGACGAGGCGGGCACGGACAAGGCGCCGCAAGCGCTCGTCGACACCAGCGCGATCCGCCGCCACCTGCTGCAGTTCGGCTGGGTCAAGGATGCGCGCATCCTTCGCCGGCTCCCGGACACGCTCGTGATCGACATCGTCGAACGCAAGCCCGCCGCGCTGTGGCAGAACCAGGGCCAGCTGGCGCTGATCGATTCCGAAGGTGTCGTGCTCGACCGCGTGCCCGTCGACAAGATGCCGGACCTGCCGCTGCTGATAGGCCCGGGCGCCAACGCTGAGGAGCAGGAGCTGGCCGGCCTGATGGCCGACGTCCCGACGCTCAAGCCCCAGCTCGCCTCGGCGACCTGGGTCGGCGGGCGCCGCTGGGACCTCAATTTCCAGTCGGGCGAGACGGTTGCGCTGCCCGAAGGCGATGATGCGGCGCGCGCGGCGCTGGTCAAGTTCGCGCGGCTCGACAAGCAGACCGCGCTGCTCGGCCGCGGCCTCGTGCGCTTTGACCTGCGTGTTCCCGGCAAGATGATCGTCCGCCTGCCGCACGCGATCGAGCCGGCCAAGCCGGCGCAAGCCGTGGTTGGCTGAGCCGATGGCGCAGCCGGCCGAACAGGAGCTGATCGCGGCGCTCGACATCGGCTCGTCCAAGGTCAGCGCGATGATTGCCCGGCTCGACGACGAAGGCCGTCCGACCGTGCTCGGCACCGGGCAGCGCGAAAGCCGCGGCGTCAAGCGCGGCTACATCACCGACATGGCCGCGAGCGAGTTCGCCGTTCGCGAGGCCGTCGAACTGGCCGAACGTATGTCGGGCGTCACGGTCGAGGATGTGTGGGCGAGCTACGGCGCGCCGGGCCTCGTCAGCGACCTTGCCAATGTCGAGGTCGAGCTTGGCGGCCATGCGGTCGAGCAGGCCGACGTCGATGAGCTCTTGGATGCCGGGAAGCGCGCGATCGACCGCAACGGCCAGGTCGTGCTCCACGCCCACCCCGCGCTCTACACGATCGACCGGGCGCAAGGCGTCCAGCAGCCGATCGGGCTTCACGCGCACCGGCTCGGCGTCGACATCCACGTGATCGCCGCCGATCCGTCGCCGCTCAGGAACATCGACACCGTCATTCGCCAGGCGCACCTTGGGGTGAAAGCGATCGTCGCTTCGCCGATCGCCGCCGCGCTCGCCTGTCTCAGCGACGAGGAGCGCGAGCTCGGCGTGGCGCTGGTCGAGATGGGGGCGGACGTGACCAATGTCTCGGTGCACTATGGCGGGATGCTTGCCGGCCTGCGCTCGATCCAGCTTGGCGCCAAGGACATCACCAACGACATCGCCGGCGCGTTCGCGGTGCAGCGCCGAGACGCCGAGCGGCTGAAGTGCTTCTACGGCTCCGCGATGACGAGCCCGCGCGACAATCACGAGATGATCGAGGCGACGCAGATCGGCGCCGACGCCGGCGCCGAGCCGATGAAGATCACGCGCGCGCAGCTGATGATGGTCATCCGCCAGCGTATCGAGGAGCTGACCAACGAGGTCGAAGCGGCGCTGAAGGGCCTTGGATTCACCGGACCGGTCGGACGACAGGTAGTGCTGACCGGCGGCGGCGCGGAATTGAAGAATGTCGCCGATTACATGCAGGGAGTGCTCGGCCGCGCCGTGCGCGTCGGCAGGCCGAAGCAGATCACCGGGCTTCCCGACGCGCACAGCGGGCCCGCCTTCTCGACGCTCGTCGGGCTCGCGTTGCTGGCGGCGAGGGGACGCGGCGACATCCGCGACATCGGCCCGATCGCCCGGGTGCGCCCGGCCAAAGGCATCATCGGCCGCTTCGTCGCCGCGATGAAGGGCGGCTATTGAGCGCGCCCGGACAGCGTGGCGCCGCCATGCTGGTGCTCCTTCTCGGGCTCGCGATCTTCTTCAATTACGTCGACCGCGGCGCGATCGGTGTCGCGGCGCCGCTGATGAAATCGGACCTCGGCCTTTCCGGCGCGGCCTACGGCCTCGCTTTCTCTGCTTTCTTCTGGGTCTATGCGCCGATCCAGCTCGTCACCGGATGGCTGTGCGACCGCTTCTCCGTCTACAAATTGCTCGCCGCCGCGATCCTGCTGTGGGCCGCAAGCACGTTCCTGATGGGCTTCGTCGCCGGCTTCGCCTCGCTGCTCGTTCTTCGCATTGTCCTCGGCGTCGGCGAGAGCATCTCCTTCCCCGGAAGCTCCAAGGTCATCGCGCAGCACGTGCCGGCCGAGAAGCGCGGCGTCGCCAATTCGGCGCTCGCGATGGGCATCGCGTTCGGGCCGGCGGTGGGAACGCTCGCGGGCGGGCTGATCGTCGCGTCGTGGGGGTGGCGCGCGATGTTCTGGATCTTCGGCGCCGTCACGCTCGCGTGGCTGCTGCCGTGGCGCCGGACGGCGCGGACGGTCGCGACTCCAAACCAGTCCGATGGGGCCGCGCGCGTGCCGCTGCGCGCGATCCTCTCCCGCTGGTCGTTGTGGTCGATCTCGATCGTCCACGCGCTCGGCAATTACTGCTTCTATTTCCTGCTCGCCTGGCTGCCGTTGTTCCTCACCAAGTCGCGCGGCTTCACTATCCCCGAGATGACGCTGCTGGCGACGCTCGGTTACGCCGTGCAGGGCGCCTGCGCCTACGTCTTCGGCCATTTCTCCGACTGGTGGACCCGCTCCGGCAGGTCGGAAGCGGCGTGCCGCCGCGGAATGATGATCGCGAGCCAGTCGCTCGCCGCGCTGGCGTTGCTCGGCCTCGCCTTCGCCCATTCCGCGGCCGCAATCGCAATTCTCCTCTGCGTCGCGGGCGCGGCCAGCGGCGCGCTGTCGGTCAATCTCTACGCTGTCGGGCAGATATTCGCCGGGCCGCGCGCGGCGGGGACGTGGATCGGCGTCCAGAATTCGATCGGCAATTTGTCGGGCATCTTCGGCCCGATCGTCACCGGGATCATCGTCGACCGCGCGGGATACGAGGCCGCTTTCTATTTGACTGCCGCGGTTGCAGCGGTCGGCGCTTTGTGGTGGGCGTTCGCTATCCCCGCCATCCGCCAGATCGAACTGGATTGAGCCGGCGCGGCGGCGCTATATCGGCCGCCATGCTGACCGAAGACCTGCTCCAGGATGCGTGCGGAATCGCCGACCGCATCACTGCGCTCCGCCGCGCGATCCACGCCGAGCCCGAGCTCGGGCTCGAGACTCCCAAGACCCTCGCCAAGGTGAAGGCCGAGCTTGCCGACCTACCGCTCGAATGGCGCGAGGGGTCGTCCTGCACCGGCGCGGTGGCGGTGCTCAATACCGGGAAGCAGGGTCCGAGCGTGCTCCTTCGCGGCGACATGGACGCGCTTCCGATGCCGGAGGAGACTGGCCTCGAATTCGCGTCGACGGTGCCCGGACGGATGCACGCCTGCGGGCATGACACGCATACGGCGATGCTCGCCGGCGCTGCACGGATCCTCTCGCGCCGGGCCGACACCCTTCCGGGCGAGGTGCGTTTCATGTTCCAGCCGGGCGAGGAGGGCTATCACGGCGCGCGCTTCATGCTCGACGACGGGCTTCTCGACCCGTTGCCCGACGCGGCCTTCGCGCTCCACATCATGCCGAACGCCCCGCACGGCGCGATCGGCAGTCGTGCCGGGACATTGCTGGCCTCGGCCGACACGCTGGAGATCGCCGTCGTTGGACGCGGCGGGCATGCCTCCATGCCGCATCAGACCCGCGACCCGGTGCCGGTCGCGTGCGAGATCGTCATGGCGCTCCAGACGATGATCACACGCCGCTTCGAAGCGACCGAAGCGGTGGTCGTCACCGTCACCCAGCTCGACGCCGGGACCGCCTTCAACGTGATTTCGGACCGAGCGCTGCTCAAGGGGACCATCCGCACCTTGTCGCCGGAAAAGCGGCACGCGGTGTGGGCGGACATCCGGCGCGTTGCCGATAACATCGCCGCGGCCCACGACTGCAAGGCAGAAGTGACCGTTACCGAAGGCTTCCCGCCGACCGTCAACGACGAGCGCGCCGTCGCCCTTGCCGAAGCCGTCGCGACCTCGCTTCCCGATGGCGAGTTTCTCCGGCTTCCGACGCCGATCATGGGCGCCGAGGATTTCTCCTACGTGCTCGAGAAGGTGCCCGGGATGATGGCGTTCCTCGGAGTCGCCGGCGAGGGCGCCGACCTCGCACAATGCTGCGCGATCCACTCGACGCGCATGATGGTCGACGAAAGCGTGCTTCCGCGCGGCACAGCCTTCCTTGCCGGCTGCGCGACGCGCTTCCTCGACCGCGGCTGGGACTGACCCTCGGCGCCTAGAACCAGAAACTGAGCACGCTGCAAAGCAGCACGATCAGCGCGGCTCCGAAAATACGCTCCGCAATCCGCTCGAGCCGGCCGTCGCCCCGGATGATCGCCATGTGCGAGGCGCCGCAACTCACGAGGAACATCAGCGCCGAGCCGAACGCCAGCTCGTCCGCGATCGTCGTCGACGCCTTGCCGGTGATGTGCACCGCCGTGACGATGACGAGCGCCACGCCGAGCAGCGTCGCTGCAGTGTCGAGGATGTAATGCTGCTGCCTCATCGCGCCCCCAGCGTCGGGCGAGGATCGCCGATCGAGGCAGCGTCCGCAATGGGTGAGAGCGGACACTCAGGGAAACACGCAATGCTCTTCGGAGTTATGGCTATGATGCACGACGACGAAACCTACGCGAATCCAAGCGAAGTGACCGCCGAAGATGGCCACGTGAAACTCGACGGCCCAGATGCGGTTGACGTCCGAATGACGCCTGAAGCGGCGGAGGAGACCGCCGAGCGCATGATTGATCAGTCGGTCATGGCGCGTGGCCAGCGCATCATGAAGCAGATCAAGGTCAGCAAGAAGACACACTGAGCAACCTCCTACGTCTGCTCTGCGTGGAAGGCGGACACTTCTAGTTTGGTTCAACGACCTGTCCTGCTCAGAAGCGGGACTTCGGGTTCCGCTGCTGTTTCGGGGGCGTGGCGCTACCACATCCCGGTGTTCGCGGATTTTACAGTGTTTCACCCGAAAGAAGTCGGCGATGCGTCAGGCGCTGCATTCGGCTGGGGCGTGAACCGGACATGGAGGGAGACTAGATCGCCGTCCGCGATGGCACGCCGACCTGGTGAATTCCGGCGGAGCATGGCGCGGACGAGGAAGAGAAGCGCTCGGAAGAGCGGTTGCGGAAGGTCGCGAAGCTAAGCCCGTTGACGCTCCGCCGAAGCCTCAATAATTCCCACTAGGCGCCCGGCTTGCCAAACTTCGCAAATGCCGTCGTGGTGAAGCGCGCGGGCTTGGGCCATCGCTTCTCCATCATTGGCCGCTTCGATCTCTTCGGCCTTCGAAAACCTGCCCTCGTCGTTGAGGCAGTAAATCCGGTATTGCTGCATACGCGCCCGTGCTTGTTGGCGAGGTCGCTTATACGACAATTTCACTGCTCAGACGAGCACCTGTGTTAACGGTGGGTTTTGCAAAAGTCACAATCGCCACTTTTTTCCGCCGCGTTAACTTTTCTGCTTGGCTTCCGGCTCCTAATGATTCATGGATTCCTCGTGGAGGCTCAACGCGTTGGCGCATTGGGGGGATTTTAGATCATGAGCATCGATTTCATCCGGCCGGAAGTCGACGAACTTCGCCCGCGGATCAGCGTCATCGGGGTCGGCGGCGCCGGCGGGAACGCCATCGCCAACATGATGCGCGCCGATGTCCAGGGCGTCGATTTCATCGTCGCCAACACCGATGCTCAGGCGCTCAACAAGTCCGAAGCCGACCGCCGCATCCAGCTTGGGCTCAAGATCACCCAGGGCCTCGGCGCGGGCTCGCGGCCCGAGATCGGCCGAGCCGCCGCCGAAGAGACGCTCGACGAGATCATCCAGTCGCTCGAAGGCGCGCACATGTGCTTCATCGCGGCCGGGATGGGCGGCGGCACGGGCACCGGCGCTGCGCCGGTCATCGCCAAGGCGGCGCGCGACCGCGGAATCCTGACCGTCGGCGTGTGCACCAAGCCCTTCGCGTTCGAAGGCGCGCGCCGCTCGCGCTCGGCCGAGGCGGGAATCGCCGAGCTCCAGCAGCACGTCGACACGCTGATCGTCATTCCCAACCAGAACCTGTTTCGCCTCGCCAATTCGGAAACGACCTTCAAGGAAGCGTTCGAAATGGCCGACGAGGTGCTCCAGCAGGGCGTTCGCGGAATCACCGACCTGATGGTCATGCCCGGCCTCATCAACCTCGACTTCGCCGACGTCCGCTCGGTGATGAGCGAGATGGGCAAGGCGATGATGG
>Ga0207660_10000097_pt1 | contig 48364 bp, 67 predicted proteins | sample KBSC73BmetaG_FD_184335 | JGI IMG/M metagenome (GOLD analysis project Ga0207660, IMG submission 184335) | Corn rhizosphere microbial communities from Kellogg Biological Station, Michigan, USA - KBS C7-3B metaG (SPAdes) (version 2) | ecosystem: Host-associated > Plants > Roots > Rhizosphere ... | reverse complement strand
GCGCGGTCCAGTGCGCGCAGCTCGAGCGCCGTGCGCTGGTCGGTGATGTTGCGCCGACCCAGCAGGATCCGGCGCCGGTCGTCCACCAGGCGCCGGATCTCGGTGAAGTTGCGTTCGGTCGGCGTGGTCCTGCCGCCCAACCAGTTGCGCACGGTCTGTTCGGTGACCTCGAGCGCCAGGGTCAGCGCCTTGACGCCGTACTCCGGACCGACCAGCGCCAGCACCTTCAGCGCGCTCTTGACGTCGGCGCCGATGCTCACTCTCGACTTCATGTTCTCCACCCATCCTTCGGTCAGTGCTCGGACTGAATGTCCGCGGCGAGCGCCCGGTTCATCCGGGCGCCACCGTCGATCAGTCAGTCGCCGAGGTGATGTCAGCCGTTGCGCATACCTCGCGCCTGTTCTTCTTCGTCGTAGTAGTAGTGTTGGGGGCCGAAACAGTTACTCAGCGACAGCCCGTGTACGCACTCGGGGTACAGCAGTTCCAGCAGCACGCCTGCCATCTGTGGAATGGGCTCTACCTCCAACTCGCGTACCAACCGAAGTGGCATCCCAGATTCGGGGCCCCTCGGCGTAGGTGTGCAAGAGCCGGCGCTCCTCTTCGGTTAGGTCTACCGGCTCCACGTCGTTTCGCGTCGGCCCGGTCATGACGTCGGCCTGTGCACGTGGGCTGTCACGATCGGAGTGTGATCCGTTTCTATGGCGGACAGCATTATCCACTTTCCGTTGTCCAGCTTGAATCCGTCCACCTCCCAATCGTATTCAAGCTCCCGATCGTCTCCGCTGAATCGAGTTTTGGTCCGATGCTGCCGGACTTCCACGATCGTCCGTCCGACAACCTCTCGCGCTCTCATTCGCTCACCACTCCTTCGATTGTGGGCGCCGGCTTGGTTCCCTCGAACAGTCGCTGTCCCGCGTGTGAGTCGAGAAGCGCGCGCTCACGAATGCCACCGCCTGCGCCTCGGTGGAAAACCGGGCGAGGTAACTGCGTCGCTGGTCACAGATATGGATCTCAAGCGCAATCATTGTCTCCACCCTTCGTTGATATTGCTACGTGCTCCGAGCCGGATTCGAACCGGTCATGATCTCCACGCGGAGCGCTTACCGTCAGTTCTCGATGATCTTCCGGCTGATCTCGACCAGCCGGTACTGATCCGGCGCCAGCCCGCCGTAGATCTGCTGGGCCGTCCAGTGCACCTCGGTCGCCGTTTCGTACTCGGCCTGCGAATAATCGTTCCAGACGCCGTCCCGGTCCTTGATCTGCAACCGGTACGTGGTCTCCAGCGTCCAGATGCTCGCGATCGCCATCTCTGTCTCCACCCTTCGTTGATCTCGGTATTCCTATGTGCTCCGCGCCGGACTCGAACCGGTCATGATCTCCACACGGAGCGCTTACTGATCAGTAGATCACTCGGGAAGCCGGCCGATCAGCTCACAGAGCTTGTCGCCCTTCGGCACCGGGCCGAAGCCGTCGTAGAACAGGTCCCCGGCGCTCTCGCCGTCGAACTCGATGTACCAGTAGTCGCCCCAGATGCCGTTGATCCAGTTCGGCATGGCCATAATGCGGCCGGGGTATTCCCGGCTGAGCTCGGCGATCAGGCCACGGCACTCGGTCTTGATGGTCTCGATCGCGGCGTCGCGCTCGGCGAGATCCTTGTACATACCGTCGTTCATGTCTCCACCCTTCGTTGATCTCGATATTGCTACGTGCTCCGCGCCGGACTCGAACCGGTCATGATCTCCACGCGGAGCGCTTGCTGATCAGTAGATCACGCCATCCGGGGCCGGAGGCAGGTCGCCCAGAAGGATCCAATCACGAATTGCGTCGGCCATCTCGATCTGGCTCGTGATGCTCTGGCCCGGGTTGTTCATGATGGCCAGTTTCAGCGATTCGATCCGAATCTGCTCGTCTACCGTCAACTGCGTGCGCTCGTTCATGTCTCCACCCTTCGTTGATCGCTGTCTGCGATCCCGTGAGCGCCGATGCCTCGCACGTCGGTGGGTGCTGCTCGCTCGATCGTTCTCCCCTGGCGGCTTGCTCCGCGTTGGGCCCTGTTCTCGGTGGCCCTGGGTCGTCACTTTTCAGTTTTCAGGTTCTTCGTTTTTCGCTTACATGAAAATCATAGCACAGCCCAGTGACGCGTCAATAGGCTGTGCCATGGGTGAAGCTGTGATATGAGTCACACGTCGGCGCTGGCAGCCTCCGTACCGAGAGTGGAGACCCATTTCGTGCCGCACGAACAGACATGCATGCGCTCACCACGGTTGCTCCGGCGATTGTGATATCCGGCGCCGACCACCAGCTTGCAGCGATGACCGTCCGGACGGTCCGGACAGCGGTCAAAGGTTAACCAGGTGGTTCCGATCGGCGGATGGGTCGCGTTGCACCGCGGTTGCATCATCGGTATCGGTGAAACGGCGAGTGCCGCCAGCAGGCCGGCGCGAATGCTCTTGCGGAGCCGCGCCGAATCGCGCCGGCACATGTTCTGTATTCCGTGATCGACGTAGCCAGCCAGGAATGCATCTATCATGGCATCGGTGATGATCTCCGTCACGACCGGCCGCCGATCGGGCAGGCGCCACGCACGGCGCACGACCTACAGAAACTCGACGGCCGGGGCACGTGGATGTTCGCGCGCTCCGCACGATCCATCGTCGTGAACCGGTAGACAATCTCTCCCCAGGGGTGGCGCTCCAGCAGGTTGACCGGTTCGGTGAACTCACCCTTGCGACCGAGCCAGTACCGACCGGTGATGACGGTCGAGCCGGTTTGTACGTCCGGCGCCGGCCACTGTCGCATCAGCGCATGTGCGTACACGCCAAGCTGGAACGTGTCGGTCGGCACACTGCTGCCGAACTTCATGTCCACAATCTCGATCGAGCCGTCCCCACGCGTCCACACCTGATCGATCCGACCGTCGATCACCTGCGTCGGGTGCTGTCCGTATTGGAACTGGAACGGCCATTCCAGCGCGAACAGATCGGTGTTGGGAACGTGCAGCACCCGGCGGCCGGGGTCGAGGCGATCCATCTCGGCGCGCATCGTCACGTAGGCGTCGAGCATGCGCTCACCCTCCACCAGCCACCACGTGTACCCCTCGGCGCCACCGCGCGCCGCGCGCCAGCGATCCAGCGGGCCGGCGTCCGGGTGATCCGCGAAGGTCGCGGTGATGGCCGCGCCCAGGTGATGCTTCCACTGCTCAACGATCGGCCGGGGCGCCGGCTGTGCAACCGCCTGTGCGCGCTCCAGCTCCTCGATCGCGGCGTGCAGCGCGTTACCGCCGACGTTCCACCAGGCCGGCGTCTGGACGATGCCTCGGGTACGCCTGGCCAGCCGGTAGCGCAGCCCACAGTCGGAATATTCCTCGAGCTGGGACACCGAGCGATGATCGGGCGAGGGAAGCTCGGGGGGTGCCGCCATCAGCTCATCGACGCTCAGGCGCCGGCCGGCGTAGCCGTTCAGCCGCTCGACCGGCGTCGGATCGGTGAAGGGGTCGGCAGTCTGCTGGATATCCAGTGGCGGCATGGCGTTGGTGTCCCCTCGGATGTAGGCGCTGATCCTCCCGTGCACCTTGGTACGGCGGTCGAGCTCGATGACTGTCAGTGGTTCGGCGAACGTCGGCACTTCGTGTACGGTGATGGCCGGCTCCGGATTCAGGCCCATGATGTCGATCACATCGCTCGGCAGTTCCGCACTGAAAATGCCGTCAGCATTCCGGCTCACGTTCGCGTGAGTCTTCCACGGCTCAGTTCTGAGTAGCGCCTCGAAATCCTCCATCGATACGCCGATCGGCGACTGACCGGGATAGGTGACCAGCGCCACCTGTTCGCCGATCGTCCTGTTGCCGCCGACCCGTTCGGTGAGTGTGATCTTCTCCAACCTGGGATCGGACTCACCCCCAACCGCTCGATCGACAAGCGCGCCGGGTTGCAACGTGTTCGGTAGATCAGACTTCGGCTCAAATATCATGGACTCGATCTTGTTCACGGCATCGGTCATCAGTTTGTTGATACCCTCGCCGAACAGGATTTCGCCCACCGCTTCGTCGCGCGGAACCTCGCGATCAACGCCGTAGGGCATTTTGACGGTGACGGTCTCCGGCAGTGCCGTGGTGAGCTCGGCGGTGCGCGCATCGCGTTCCAGTGACTGGCCGACGCCGGCCACGAACGCGGCAGCCTGGCGGTACGACGTACTCATGCCCTTTGAGCCGCGCCGCGTGGAACGTTCGTGCGCGTCGGCAGTCTCGTGGAACACTTTTGCCAGTTCCAGGAACGCGACACCGAGCATCTTCGCCACGATCGGCGTGGTCGACTCACCGGACTCCGGCGGCGTGAACGCCTGCCAGGCGGTAATGATCAGGCGCTGGTTGCGTACCTCGTTCTCGGAGTGGCGCGCGGCGATTTCATCGGTACTTTCGGTTCCCATCCTTCGCCCTTTCGGTTGATCGGCTTCAACTACAATCGCGGCTTCACATAATGCCGAACACTCGATTTCTGGTTCATCAGAGTACCTGCCTCGGGTTGGGTTCAGCGCGATGAGTGGTAGCGGCTGACCGTTTTCTCGCAAAATTGTGTGACCTAGACTCTGTTCAAGTTTTGCCATTCGAGCAAACACGTCCGGAAAGTCTCGCCGGATTTTATTCCAGTAACCCATGCCGCCCTTGACGCAACCAATACAGTTATTGTTCTGATATCCGAGTAGATACATTGCCGGCAGTTTGATACCGGCGCGGTCGACAAATCCGAGACAGTCGGCTTTCGTGAGACCTCGCTCGATTAGGGGCGTTTCGAGGGTGACCTCTGGATTCTGCTCTCGGAATCGCTCGGCACGCTTGACCTCACGCGGGTCGGCGGTGAAACCGAAGACCTGAACATCGTCCGCCTCTTGAAATGCGAACCGTACCTTTTTCTTAAGTTCCGTCGTGCACAGTGCGCCGGTAGGTCCTATCAAAAAGCGTCTTTCTTCCCAAACTTGCCATGTATCGCAATATCGCTCTGATCGTTTGATCGTGATTTCATGATCGAACCATTTCTGACAGTCAGCGAGAAAGCGCACATTGTCCGGGTGTTCGCTGCCGGTATCGATATAAACAATTTCAGTGTTTTGATGATCAGTTTCGGCGAGTGTCAGTTTGGCGGCAACCGCGCTTGCCGCTCCGGCGGAAAACCATACGACCGTACGGCTCATTCGTTTTACACCACGGTCAGGGTGGCATAGAGCGTGGCGTCGACCGCCAGACGCTCGCAGGCGCGACGGTACGCGGCGTCCAGCCCGCGGCGCAGGTCGGACTCCACGCGATCCAGGCGGGCGCTTACGTGGCGCCGGTACGCGGCGAGGATGCGGGCTACGAGTTCGGCCCGCGAGGCGGGAAGGCGCGAGATGCCCACCCGGCGCAGCTCGCGTTTCGGTGACCAGTCCTCCGTTGCTCCGATCGGCTCAGCGATGACGCCACGATCAGGCCGGCGTCGGCGGCCGGCGTCGAGTGCCAGCGCGATCAGTCCAGCCAGGAACAGGGTAACGACGGTCGTGACCTTCATGTTCACCACTCCAGAAACGTCAGGGTGAAATGCTTGCTCAGTTCGGCGACGGCTTCATTGAATGTCGGTATGCAGGCGGGTACGTAGTTGTCCGGCTTAACCTCGATCCATTCCGGCCGCACTCCACCGAATCGGGCGTATACGAGAATCCGGCCGGGTTCTCCCTCGGTGCGCGCCTCGATTGAAACTGGCCTGCCGTCGCGGCCGCACACCGTCATGCCGGGTTCGATGTCGCGCCAGCGCATCGGTACGACGATCATGACGTTCGCTCCCGTTCTGCGCTCGCCTGGTCATCGAAGATCTGGGCCTTGTACCGATCTGTCGCTTCAGCGAAGTAATCTTGGCTTGGATAGATGCCTCGCATCATGTCCGCCAGCATCATTGCTTGAACTGTATAGAGCCGTTCGAGGGCGACCATCATCGCCGTCCGAGGAGGGGGGCTGCTGTTGGTCTTGTACCACTCCAGCGCCGCGGCGACTGCGGCCGGATGGTCAACGACGGTGGCCGGCCCGCCGTGGTACGCGCGGTTGATCCGACGCCGGATCGCAAGCGGCAGCAGGAACCAGCACGGCGCACAGGACAGGAGATGGTTCGGGATGGCGGACTGACCGCATCCGGGACAGTCGTGCACGTAGCCGGTGGCGAGGTGGCGATCGGCGCTCATCGCGCGGCCAGCCCGGCAACGACGAGCGCGACCGTGAAGGCGATCACGTACAGAGCGGTCAACACCCACGGCACCGGGTCCGTTGCGAACCGGTGGTGACGGCGGTGGACGCCGCGCCAGCGGTGCGACCGCGGCGGGTCAATGGTCACGCCGGCGTCGACCAGACCGTTGGCCGCCCTGATGAGCAGCCGCGGATTGGCGACCAGCGTTCGGATCAGCAGATCTTTCGACTCCTCCGTCATGGCGCCGAGCGTACTTGACCACCTAGTGACGCGTCAAGTAGTCTTGGTGGGACGGGAGTGGGATATCTGGCGTAACAGACATAGGGGACAGATGATGGCAACGACCACGCCGGCCAAGTACACCGCGCAGTTGATCGTCATGGAGGAACCGTGGGTGGATGAGGCGGTCCGGGCGCTGGCCGCCGAGTACAGCAAGAGCCTGTCGGAGGTGTTGCGCGACCTGATCCGCGCCGGTCTGACGCACGTGCAGACCGGCTACGAGCGTGAACGACTGGCCAGCGCCGGTATCGCCGAGGCGGTACGCGCCGGCCTGACGCGACCGGTCGCCGAGGGCGCATGATGGTCAGACCCCCGCACCGCCGGAGCGGACGAGGGTCTGACTGCGTGGGCTGCGCTGTGCCGAAGGATGGGTGTCCTTATGGTCGATGATAACGTATCAGCCGCTCTTGACTATGCCCTGAGTTATGCCGCCCGTGGTTGGGCCGTCGTTCCGTTGCACGACGTGGCGGACGGACGCTGTTCGTGCGGCAATCCGACCAACGATCCGGACCACGATCGCAAACAGGGCGGGAAACACCCCCGGTTCGCGATGTGGCAGGCCAATCCGTTACGTGATCCGACCGCCATCCGGGGTGTCTGGTCAACCTATCCGCATGCCAATGTCGGTATCGCGACCGGCGCGCCTTCCCGCTTCTGGGTGCTGGACGTGGATCCGGACAACGGCGGTATCGAATCGCTGATCGAGCTGATCGGCATGCACGGCGGTATGGGTCCGTTTGAAACGTACTCGGTGGTGACCGGAAGCGGTGGTGATCATTACTACTTCGCTATGCCGGATGACTTCGAACCGACCAACCGCCGGGGCGCACTGCCGCGCGGGCTCGACGTGCGGGGGACCGGCGGTCAGGTGGTCGCACCGCCGAGCAGAAGCGGCAAGGGTCCGTACCGGGTGGCTGACGCGTCCGACATCATGCCGGCGCCGGGCTGGTTGCTCGAGCTGATCCGGCCGCCGGTCTGGGACGCGCCGGCCGGCGTTCAAGCGGCTGGTCTGTTGCCGGCCGGCGCGGTTGGCCAACGTGGGCCAGCGTACGCCGCTGCGGCGGCTCGCAGTCTGGGCGCGGAGCTGCACGCGGCGCAGGAGGGTACGCGCAACGAAACGGCGTTCCGGGTGGCCTGCCGGCTGATCGAACTGAGCAACGCGCCGTGGGCCGACATGAGTGCTGGACAGGCGTACATGTTCTACGTGGCCGGCGCGCAGGGCGCTGACGGAAACGGTGTTCACGGATTCAGCCAGGCGGAAGCAGATGCCGTGTGGGCGCACGCGGCGCGTCAGGTGGGGGATGGCGCGGCGGTGCTGCCGGCCAGTGAACTCGCCGGAGAAGCGCTCCCTTTTGTTGGGGACTCTACCGTTGCGCCTACCTCGCTCCGGTTGGCTGCTGGTCGCGCTGGTGCCGATCCGTTCGTTGATCCAGGACCGGCGCCGCTACCCGTACGGTCGCCTGGGGCAATAGGTGCATCAAGCGTGACGTCGCAGGTCAGGGGCGTGACGTCCGGTGTGACGACGTCCGTGACGGACCCGGTGATGGCCCTGCTGGATCAGATGATGACCGCCGAGCAGTTGCGTGCGCTTCCCCGGCCGGCGCCGCTCGTGGCCGGCCTGCTGAACACGGATTCAACGGCGTGGCTGATCGGAAAAAGCGGGTCATACAAGTCGTTCGTCGCGCTGGATCTCGCGGCACGGGTCGGGCGGGGTGAGCCGTGGCAGGGCCGGGCCGTCCGGCAGGGTCTGGTGGTCTACCTGGTCGCCGAGGGCGCCGCCGGCATGCAGCTGCGCACCGACGCGTTCGAGCGCGCGTACGGCCCACTGAAGGACGTGCTGTTCCTGCCGCGGCCGGTTCAGGCGCGCGGGCCGGAGTGGACGGTACTGGTCGAGGCGTGCCGCCGGCTGGCGCCGGCCCTGATCGTGCTGGATACGCAGGCCAGGATCTCGCTCGGACTCGACGAGAATAGTAATACAGACATGGGGATGTATGTCGAAGCAATTGATATGTTAAGGCGCGCAACGGGCGCTTGTGTACTTTCAGTACATCATATCGGGCGGTCCGGCAGCGATGCCCGCGGTGCGTCGGCGCTCGACGCCGCACAGGATACCGAGTTGCGCTGTCACCGGATCGCACGGCTGGCCTTTGAGCTGCACGTTGACAAGCAAAAGGACCAGGACCAGGCCGGCGTGATGCGCCTGGCGCTGCGACCGGTACCGGGCGAGGTTGACCCGCTGACCGGCGCGGATCGAAGCAGCCTGGTACTCGATGTCGGTACCGGTTTGGTGCCGGGCGAGCTCGATGGCGTCTCGAGGCGTGAGGCGCGCGCGCGGGCGCTGTACGCGCTCATGCGCGACGTCTTCGGGGTGGGTGACGGCGGCACCAGGGCCGACATCGGCACGCTGTTCAGGAGCCTTCCCCTGCTGGCCGACCTGAATCCGGACGCGAAGCGCAAGGCGTGGTCGCTGGCGTGGGGACACCTAGTGAACCTTGGGTTGGTGGCCAGGATGAACAGCCAGGAGCGTTTCAAGATCATAGTGGTACCGGATCAGAGTGCGGCCGGCGCGCTCACCCCCAACTGCTCGATCGATCCGCCGGACGGTTGGCGGCTCTGGAGACCGGATACCGAGGTTCAGTTATAACGATTTGGGGTGTGACGTGTGTTCGTCAAGATTGTGACGTCGCCAAGATCACGTCACGCTTGATGCACCAAGAAAGCGGGATTCAGACCTAAATAATCGCATACTGTAATTGCACAATTCCTTACTGAAATACGGCCGTCGAATTGTCCGGACATAGTGGGTGTGACGTGATCTTGTGACGTCACACGTGACGTAGGCGTGATTTGATCTATAGTGACCGTCACAATCTTGACGAAACCGCAGGCCAGGGGCGTGACGTCCAGTGTGACATAGGTGTGACGTTCCCTCTCTGACCACTGTGACGTCCGGGCGGTCTTGACCGCCGGACGTCAGTGAGAGAGAGATGATAGGAAGGAGTCCGCTGTCGTGGTCATTCCGACTGGCGTTTGGCTGATCGCCGGTACCGCCCTGGGCCAGCCCTACCCCTGCCGCTGCGCCGAGCGGGGAGGGCGCTCCTGCGGCAGCCACTGGTGCCCGTGCTGGGGCAGGCGCGATCTCGCCGCGGCCGGCCGGGTCCTACCGTGGTCTTGCTGTGGTTGGCGCTCGCTTGACGCACTACTGACGCGTCACTAGACTGATGAGCGTGGCTGACGACGTGTTGCACGAACGGCTGATTGCCGAGGTATCTCAGGACCGGCCGGTGCCGCTGACCACCAATGAGGCATTAGATCTTGGTTTCCGTGCCCGTGCCGCGATCATGGAGCTTCTCGGTTGGACCGAGAAGGTGCGCGACGGAGTCAGCGGTCCGAGTGCCGTGGGGTCGGAAATTGCCTTGGAGATCGAACGCATTCTTGCTCGCGTGTTGGCAAGGAAGGTGAACGGCGAACAGCTATTCTGCCCAAGGTGCGGCGGGGAAGTTTGGCAACCGGTGAGCGTGACACATGGTTTTGACAGGTGGGACTGTCGAACTGTGGGCTGTCTCTATCGTCACGATGATATGAATCCGGAGGCGGCTCCGTGACGTGGTGGTATTTGACGATCGTGACTATTGGAACGCTGGTTGGTCTGGCTGAGCTGACTTGCTGGGCAGTTCGGCGGTGGCGTTCATGACGATCCTGGCGCTGCGGGACTACCAGCGCGACGCCGTCGAGGCGGTCGAGGCTGCCTGGCGTGGCGGTATGCGCCGGCCGGCCGTCGTCCTGCCGACCGGCGCCGGGAAGACCGTGGTGTTCGCGCATCTGGTGGCGCGCTGGCTGGCCGCCAATCCCGGTCGTCGCGCCGTGGTGCTCGCGCACCGGACCGAACTCGTGGAACAGGCCACGGCGAAGCTGCGTACCGTCGCGCCGGACCTGAAGGTCGGCATCGTCAAGGCGGAACGCAATCACACGCTGGCGCCCATCGTGGTGGCCAGCGTGGCGACCCTGGCGTCTGAGCGGCGCCGACGCCAGTTGCTGAACGTCGGGCTGGTCGTGGTGGACGAATGCCATCACGCGACCGCCCGGACCTATATCGAGGTGCTGACCCACTTCGGGTGTCTCGGCGGGCAGGAGGGCGCGGTGGCAGTCGGCTTTACCGCCACCATGAGCCGGGGTGACGGGACGGCACTCGGTTCGGTCTGGCAGGACGTTGTGTATACGCGCTCGATCGCCGAGATGATTTCGGGGGGTTACCTTGTCCGGCCGTACGGCAAGCGCGTCAAGGTGGACGATTTACATCTGGACAAGGTGCGACGTTCCCGAGGTGACTATTCCGAGGGCGCTCTTGGCGAAGCGCTCGAACAATCGATGGCGCCGGAAGCTGCGGCGAAAGCTTATGCCGAGCACGCCGGTCTGGGCAACGCGTTATTGCGCCCCGGGCTGCTCTTTGCGCCCACGGTTTCAAGCGCCACAGCTTTTTGCGATGCTTTCCGTGACGCTGGTTTTTCCACCGGACTGGTGCATGGTGAGCAGCCGACAGCGGAGCGGCGCCGTGAGCTCGACAAGCTGACCGCAGGCGAAACGCAGGTCATGTGCAATTGCATGGTGCTGACCGAGGGGACGGACCTACCACTCATTTCGGCCGTTGTGGTGGCCCGACCTACGACGCACGCCGGACTGTACGTGCAAATGGTCGGTCGTGGGCTCCGGCCGTATCCAGGCAAGCTCGACGCGCTGGTACTGGACATCGTCGGCGCCTCGCAGCGGCACGCGCTCACCTCCCAGGTCGATCTGTTCGGTGAGCAGGATCCAGACGAGCCTGGCGACGATGCCGAGTCGGCCGACGACGATGCGGAGCTGGATGAAGGCGAGCTCACCCTCGGCGCCGGGCTGGGCATCGATGATCCGTCCTGGGTCAACGGCCCGCTGGTCTCCGAGGATGTTGATCTTTTCCACGGTTCGCACTCGGCGTGGCTGCGCACCCGTGGTGGGACGTGGTTTTTGCCGGCCGGTGAGCGCTACGTGGCGATCGTGCCGGCGCCGACCGGCGGCTATGACGTGGTGGCCATGCATCGGTACGTGGTTGGTCAGTCGCGTTGGGTCATGCGAGACGTCTCAGACCTCTCCTACGCCATGGCATGGGCCGAGGGTGACGTGACACCCGCCGAGCAACTGACGGCCCGCCGTGAGCGATCCTGGCGGGCGCGCGGGCCATCACAGGCTCAACGCAGCCTCGCCGCCCGGTACGGCATCATGATCCATGAGGGCATGCTGTCCGGCGAGGTGTCCGGGCTGATCTCGGTGGCCATGGCCACGGCGCGGATCGACAGCCGGATGTCGCTCTATCTGAGATCTCGTACTTGACGTGTCACTGTCTCGTCACTAGGCTTGCTGCATGAGTGATGGATATCTTCCGTCAGCGCATGCCGCGGTGGTCGGCGCTCGGGAAAAGATGGAACAGTTGACCGGGCCGCTTCAGGCTGCCTCCGAAATGTGTACCGAGGCGCTGGCCTTGCTCAGGACGGCCGGTGAGGTTCCGATGACCGGCAACGCCGCCGGAGCGGTCAATCAGGTGGAGACACAGTTGGTCGAGGCATTCAACTCGGCCCGTCTGGCCATCCAGTACTGCAATGATCTGGCCGGGCTTTTGATGGCCGGCCCGCCGGGCGCGTGACGTCATGTCACAGGGGTCACAGGGTGACGGATATCTCGATCTGGCCACGCAGGCGCTGGCTGGGGCCGGCGCGCTGTTCAGCCATGCCGCATTGATGACGAGCCGCGCGGTGCTCGACGTCGAATCCGGCAGTGCCGTGCTCGAGCTGGTCGGATTGGGCTGGAACACCGTTGAGGTGGCCGATGAACTGCGCGCGCTGACCGCGCGCCTGACGAGCGCGGCGCAACGCGCCGAGCATGCGATCAACTGGCTGAACAAGCCGCCGGATCCTGCCTGAAGGGGGCGCTGACGGTGCCGGAGAGTGAACGCGAGCGACGCGAACGGATCGAGTATGAATTGGGGCGTGGTAGGCCCCGGCCGCGCCGTTCGTCGATGGACGACGGCGGCCGGCGCCGGCCGATTCAGTCCGGCGGTGGTGGCGGTGGCGGAACATCGAAACGGGGATGTGTGCTCTGGACGTTCGCCCCACCGGTCCTGATCGCGGTTGTCGCATTGATGGGATGGTTGCTGTGGATGTGATCACGGAGGTCTGGGTACCAGGCGAGCCGAAAACCAAGGGATCGTTGACCTTCAGGGGCAACGGGTACGTCGAGGAGAACGTGAAGGGTTCGGCGCGCTGGCGCCGGCTGGTCGCTTCGGCGGTCAGGGCTGACCTGCGCAGGCGGCATGCATCCCTGCCGTCGCCCGCGTACATGGCTTCAGCGGTGCCGGTCGGCGTGCGGTTGCAGTTCTGGTTGCCGGCAAGCGCATCGATGCTTGCGGACAGGGCGCCGGTCAAGCCGGGCTCCGGCGATGTCGACAAGCTGGTGCGTAACGTGCTCGACGCGCTGACCGATGCGCATGCCTATGTCGATGATGTACAGGTGGTCCGCGTGATTGCGGATAAGATGGTCTGCACTCACGAGACGCCGGGACCGCAGAACCCCGGTGTTCTGATCCTGGCATGGGCGATGACGTCGGAGGAAGTGCGGCTTGACGCCGGTCATGCTCGATTGATGTGGGGACGGTCCAATGTCGGCTAAGTCGTTCTGGGTTGATCAGGCGGCACGACGCCGGTACGAGGAGATGCGCGAGCAGCCGAAGGAACTCCAGCCGCTGCGGCGACGCGTCCTGGTGCCGACTCCTGAGCAGTTGGCGGCCGGCGTGCGGACTGTTGACGCCACGCCGGAACAGATTCCGGCCAACGCCGCGCGCGTCGCCGCGCTGCTCGATGCTCGGGATCAGCCGTACCAGTTCACGTATTCGCTGGCCGAAAATCTGCTTAATGGTGAGCTGGTGCACACGGTCTGCCTGCGCTGGATCGGCAGGGGGTACGCGTGCTGGTGCAACGGTCGGTTCGACGGAGCGCGGATCGACTTTCGGAGACTCGGCTATCGGGAGCTGGTTGAGATGGCGAGGGGTGAAGTGACATGACGATGAAGTCCATTCCGTTCCGGCACATGGAGCCGGGGGCGAAGGTATTCTTCGTGGCTGTGGTCGTGCTCAGTGTTCCTTCGTTCGCCATCGTGCTCGGACTGCTGGTGTGGATGGCGGTCAGGGTGTGGCTGTCGGTCGCCGGGCTGTTCTCCTGACCATGCGCATGGTGTACGTTGTTCACGTGATTGACAGGGCATGTCGGGCCGCGATCCTCCGGGCGCTGGCCGCCGAAGGGCTGGGTGTGGCTGCCGACCGGGTGTTCAGTGAGCTGCGTGCCGCGGGGTCGTTCGTCGCGCTGGACGACCTGACCGGCGTCGCGGAGCTCGCCGTGGAGCACGGCGTCGGCAAGTCGACGATCAGCAACTGGGCGGCGAGGTACCCGGGGGACTTTCCGGCGCCGCTGGCCACGTTCGCGATGGGAAAGCTGTACAGCCGTAGTGATGTGCGCGAGTGGTGCCAGGACCGACGCCCGGCGCTGTCGGAAGGCGAGGGGGTCTGAGATGGCGTGGCGGAAGAACGGCGAACGCGATGCGGAGATCTGGCATGACTACGTCGGCGGCATGCGTCTCGTGGCTCTGGCTAAGAAGTACGAGTTGTCGCCGGCCCGGATCAGCAACATCGTTGGCGTGCAGCGACAGCGTGTGCCGAAGCGGGAAAAGGTTGAGCTGCGCGAGGAGCTGGTCGAGCAACTGAACTGGCTGCGCTCGCAGGCGCAGCTCATCGCAGAGCTACCCCCGGCGCCGGCCTACCGCGGCGACAAGCCGATCTTTGAACTGGATGAGTGGGGCGAGCCGGATCCGACCCGACCGGTCATGGACCACACGGGGAGGCTCAGTGCCATGCGCTCGATCATTGACGCGCACGGTCGGTTGGCGAAGATGCTCGGACTCGACGAACCGGAGAGTGTTCGGATCGAGGGTGACCAAACGGTGCGGTATGAAATCGTGGGTGTCGATCCGGAGGCATTGAAATGAGTGGAAGGTTTGAACGGTGGCGGAGTGCTGCGGCACGGCGTCTGGTCAAGACTGTGCGACAGGCCGGCGGAACCGTGGACCGTGACCACCGTGGTCAACTGATCATTTCTGGGCCGGTCGGAACGGTTCGTATTCAGGAACCGGCCGACGATTCTCGTCGTGACCTTCGGCGATCGTCGGCTGAGAAACTGATCGTCGAGGGGACCGGCCTGAAGTTGGGGATGCCGAAATGACGATGGGCCTGACGCTGCGCCTGGTGGTTGATGCGCCGTGAAGATAAAACTGTGTCGAGATCCAGCTTTAGTTGATCGTTGGTGTTTGCGCATCGTTATCTTGGGATTGGAGCACTACGTTTGGCCGGATGGCTGGAGACTCAGGTACATACGTTTGGTGGTCAACGCGCAACCAGACGGTGCGGTATGAAATCGTGGGTGTCGATTGAAATGACGGAATCGCGAGATCAGATCATTGAGCGCGTTGTTCGTTGCTACTTCGACATGAAGGATCCGGACGACTGCCAGATGGCAACGCCAAGGGTAGAATCCGATGTTTCCGCTGGTCTATCGCCTGTCGCTGAAACCGTAGTGACGGAAGTTCCCGAGGTGCCAGAATGACGATAGGTGGGAACTTCAGTGCCGATGAACGGAATGTGGACAAACGGACCGCTCCGTATCACAAGTATCATACGCACAGCTATCCGGACCTCTGTACGCGATGTCTGGATATGCGATGGCGCGATCAGCTCGGTCTTATATTGCTTGCGGCCGCGGCGTCGCGGAGCTTCGCTGCGGTGGTCGGAGCAAGTCCGTATTTCGTCCAGCAGCTTGACCAGTTGGCCACGAACGGCATCGGTGTTTTCGAGAGCGATTTGTCACCTGGGGATTGTGGGTGTCGACCTGCTGGTCTATCGCCTGCCGGTGAAACTATAGTGACCAAAGTCTCCGAGGAAATCTTTACTACCGAATCTGTCGACCGTAAGTCGCTGCTACAAATGTACGCAAACCTGCGGCCGGCGCAGCGTTCGCGCGTGCGCGTCGAGGTTCATCCCGACGTGTGGGATCGAATGCTGATTCGCCAAGACCTTAACGATATTTTATTCACAGCCAGGGGTCGGTTCAGGGAAGGTTTGTTCGGCTGGCCGGTTGAGATCAAGGATGAGCCCGGCCTGACGCTGCGCTTGGTGGTCGACGCGCAACCATGACCATCACGCTCGCGCCGCTGGTGCACCGGTACCGCCCGCGCGGGCGGTGCGCGGAGTTGTTCGCGTACCGCGGTCCCGAAGTGCTGGTGTCCGGCCCGGCCGGTACGGGCAAGTCGCGCGCCTGTCTGGAAAAGCTGCACGCGATGGCGTTGTCCAACCCCGGTATGCGTGGCCTGATCGTCCGTAAGACGTTGGTCAGCCTCGGCACGACGGCGCTCGTGACCTACGAGAAACAGGTTGCCATCGAAGCGCTGTCGGCTGGCATCGTGAAGTGGTTCGGCGGTTCGTCGCGTGAGCCGGCCGCGTACCGGTACGGCAACGGGTCGGTCATCGTCGTCGGCGGGCTGGACAATCCAACCAAGATCATGTCCAGTGAGTACGACGTGATCTATGTCCAGGAAGCGATCGAGCTGACCGTGGATGACTGGGAGGCGCTGACCACCCGGCTCCGCAACGGCGTTGTGTCGTTTCAACAGCTGATGGCGGATACCAATCCGTCCACTCCGATCCACTGGCTGAAGATGCGGTGCGATGAGGGTAAGGCAAAGGAACTCGAATCGCGCCATGAGGATAATCCGATCCTGTTTGATATCAGGATTGTCGATGGGCAGATTCAGTACGTCCTGACTGACTTCGGCCGAGAATACATGTCCAAACTGGACGCGCTGACCGGACCACGGCATGCGCGTCTTCGTCGGGGGTTGTGGGTGAGCGCCGAGGGTGCCGTCTTTGATCAGTACGATCCGGCGATCCACGTGATCGACCGGTTCGATATTCCGGCCGACTGGGCGCGGTACTGGGTGGTCGACTTCGGATATACCCATCCCTTCGTCTGCCAGTGGTGGGCCGAGGATCCGGACGGCCGGCTGTTCATGTACCGGGAGATCTACCACACCCGTCGGACGGTGGATGTGCATGCCGTCGACATGCTGTCCTGCGTTACGGATGCCGAGGGTACATGGCTCGAGCCCATGCCCACTTCGATCATCTGTGATCATGACGCTGAAGGCCGGGCGCAGTTGGAGAAGCATCTCGAGCTGGTGACCGATGCCGCCGAGAAGTCCGTGATCGCCGGTATCCAGGCGGTGGACATGCGGATGAGACCGGACCAGCCCGGCGGGCCGCGCCTGTTCATTCTGCGCGATTCGTTGGTCCAGCGCGATCAGGCTCAGGCCGACGCCAAGAAACCCTGCTGTACCGCCGAGGAGATCGCGGGTTACATCTGGGACGTTGGCGCCGGCAAGCTTCCGAAGGAAACGCCGTTGAAGCGTGACGACGACGGTTGTGACGCAATGCGGTACATGGTGGCTCAGATTGATCTTGTCGGCCGGCCGGGTATCCGGTTCATGTAGACGGAAGGATGGGAAGAATGGGTAAGGACGTAAAGGAACAGGAAGGCGATTATCTGTACTGGGTGTTCGGTAGGAGTACGGGTGCGCTCCATTCGGGTCCGTATCTGAATGAGGAAGTGGCGCGTGATGCCATGCCGCGAAACGTCGGCGTAGTCTACGGTGTTCGGACGATGTATACGGGCCTGACAACGCGAAAGGCAGCGAAGTCCAATGGGTGACGGGCTGATCATCAGGCCGGGCGATGTGCTGATCGTGGGACTCGGCGACGTCAGGCTTACCGCATCTGAGGGCGAGGCCATGCGTCAGGAGCTCAGGACCCTGATTCCTGAGCTGGAGATTATCCTGATGAGGAGCGCGGTGGGCATGGCTGTCTTCCGCGATGATCTCAGGTCAACCCGGGTTGTTGGTTACCGGGTGCGGCTGACCGGTGCGACGAACGATGATGAAGAAAACTGGGTGATTGTTCATCCGGCCGATGTCGAGATCATAAGGACGGCAGAGTGATGGCCACGCGAAGGATCGGCATCATCAACATCGACATGGAAATGCTAGAACAGGTGCTCGACCTGCCGGAGGATGTGCATATCGAACGGGTGCACGTTGACTTCGTCCGCATGGTACTTCAGATCATGGTGAGCCATCCTGATTTGCCGGAGCTGGAGCCTCTCGAGGTACCGCCAAATCTGTCTGCGGTGACGCTGTTTACGGAACCACTGAGTGACGTGGCTCGGCGGTTCACCTGGCCACGTCACTGTCCACCGGACAGCCACGGAGAGCGTCCGGATCGAGCATGAGGAGAGCGCTCCGATCCACGGCGGCCGGTGCTGGGCGAGCCTGGCGCCGGTTCCAACCGGTCAGCCTGACTGTGGTGGGGTTCGGGCTGATCGTGGCGTCCGTGTGGCACGGAGCGGGTACGACGGCCGGCCTTGCGGCGGCCGGTGGTGCCGCGCTGCTGCTGGAGTGGCGCGTGAAGCACTGATGCGACTTTCAGTGCTGCCCGAATTGCGTTCCGGTCGCCTCAATATGTCCGTTTCGTGTGGGCAATCAAGCGTCGATTCCGGCAAAGCTGGACATCATTGCTCATCCTTTCGGTTGATTCTTGGTGTCGATCGTTGGGCCGTGTCCCATGTGTCTCATTCCAGAGTGGACAGTCTACTGTGGATATAGTGACGCGTTGTTATGCACCGTAGGTATGTCCTGATTTGGCCTGACCGGACAGCGGCGCGCGTACGGTCGCCCGGCGAATCGCGCGCGCTCGAGCGACGTTTCCCCTGGTCACAGCCACATTGACGTGTCACTAGTAGCGTCTATGCTGGTCACTAGTCGATCGCGGTGTACCGAGGTTGGTGGAAGTCCAGCACCCCAGAGCCGTACATCAGGCCACGCGCCGCGGTGAGAGTCCGTAGCGGGAAGCGCAACGCGATCGACACGGAAGCGCCCCGGAGCGATGCTCCGGGGCGCTTCGCTGTTCAGGGTCTGTTCCGGGGCCTACCATCACGGCATGCGGAGCTTTGTGGGTGGTCTGGCCAGCGCGATCAGGAACGCCACCCCCGTGCCGTTCGTGTCCGGCGCCCGGGGAGTTTTCGGCCACGTCATCGGGCGCAACACTGCCGAGACGCAGATGCGGGCATACGGCGCGCTCGGTGTGCTGTTCCAGATTGTCTCGCGGTGCGCCAACGCGACGGCCGGCGTCGAGTGGGACCTCTGGAAGCCCGGGCCGTCCGGCACCATGGACGACCGCGAGAAGGTCGTCCGGCATGCCGCGCTGGATACATGGAACAAACCGAATCCGTTCTACACGCGGCAGGAGCTGGTCGAGTCGGTTCAGCAACATGTGGACCTCACCGGTGAGGGCTGGCCGATCTTTCTGAACAACGCGTTCGGCTTTCCGCAAGAGATCTGGTTTGTGCGTCCTGACCGGATCGAGCCGGTGCCGGATCCCGAGGAGTTCATCGTCGGGTACACCTACACCGCGCCGGACGGGGCGAGGATTCCGTTGGAGCGTGACCAGGTGGCCATGCTCCGGATGCCCAATCCGCTCGACCCGTACCGCGGCATGGGCCCGGTCCAGTCGCTGATGGTGGACATCGACGCCGCGCGGTACACCGCGGAGTGGAACCGCAATTTCTTCCTGAACAGCGCGGAGCCGGGCGGTGTGATCCAGTTTGAGACCCGACTCAGCGATCAGGAGTTCAAGCAATTCACGTCACGCTGGCGTGAGCAGCACCAGGGTGTGTCGCAGGCGCATCGGGTGGCCATCCTGGAGCGTGGTAAGTGGGTCGACCGGAAGTTCAGCATGCGGGATATGCAGTTCGCGGAGCTGCGCCATCTGAGCGATGAGACAATCCGGATGGCCTTCGGCTTTCCGAAGCCGTTGCTCGGCTCTGTGGACGATGTGAACCGGGCCAACGCCGAAGCGGCTGAAGTGGTGTTCGGTCGCTGGCTGGTCAAGCCGCGGTGTGAACGGTGGAAGCAATTCCTGAACAATGACTTCCTGCCGAAGTTCGGGCTGACCGCCCGCGGGCTGGAGTTCGATTACCGCGATCCTGTACCCGCCGATCGCCAGGCGAAGGCAGCCGAACTGACAGCGCAGGTCAACGCGCTGACCGCGTTGCTCGATCGGGGCATTCCGGCGGACGTGGCGTGCGCCATGTGCGGCATGCCGGAGATGGCAACCATGCTGCCGGCCGGCTACGGCAAGACCGAAGGTGCCAACCCACGCGAGCTTGCCGAGATGATCCAGAAGATCTACCTCGGCGTGGACACGGTGATCACCTGGGGCGAGGCGCGCGAGCTCTTGAACGCGGCCGGCGCCGATCTCAACCTCGCGCTCGCTCCACCGGAGAAGCCGGCGGCCGCTGCGCCGTTCGGCGCCGGCCAGCCGGCCGCCATGCTCCGCGGCGAGCGGGGGGAGCGTGGCGCGATGGTGCCGGCCGCCGAGGTGGCAACCCATCTGCTCGCCCACCACCGTGACGAACTGCGCGGTGAGCCGGGACGCGACGGCGCCCCGGGCCCGGCCGGCGAGCGTGGCGAGCGTGGTCCTGTGCCCCCGGTCGCCGAGGTGTCGGCCCATCTGCTCGCGCACCACCGTGACGAACTGCGCGGTGAGCCGGGCGATCGCGGCGAGCGCGGGCCGGCGCCGGCCGTACCGGACGTGGTGACCCACCTGCTCGCCCACCACCGTGACGAACTGCGCGGTGAACCCGGCACTCCGGGAGACCGCGGCGAGCGGGGGGAGCGCGGCGCCGCTGGTCCGCGCGGCGTTGCCGGCGCTCCGGGTGACACCGCGGCGGCACTGCTCGAGCTGCGGGAAGTGCTGTCCTGGCGACCGTTGCGCAATGCCGAGAGCGATCATGCGGCGACCGCCGCGGCGATCCAAGGCGACTGGCAGACTGCGCTTGAAAGTCTGCTCGACGACTGGGATTCCGTGTCCGCCAACCAGCGCGAGCAACTGGCTACCCAGGTGCGCGCCGCGGTGGACCGGGGGGACAGGCCGGCGCTGGGCACCATGTCCGTGTCCACGCGCGATGGTGAGCACGCGCTGACGGTCGCGATGAGTGCGCTCGCGCTACTCGGCGCTCAAGGCGTGGCCGACGATGCCAGCGTGCAGGGCATCCCCGGCGCACGGCCGGTCGAGCCACCCCCCGAGCAGTTGCAGGCGACCGCCGTTGCCGTGACTGCCCTGCTGGCGAGCTCGCTCGCGAACGCGGCCGGTCGCCGGGCGCTTCAGGTGCTGACCCCAGAGGCGACCGGTGACGAGGTGGCAGCCGACGTTACCGAGCACCTGACCGGACTGTCCGACCGGTATCTGCGTGACAACCTCGGCGGTGCGCTCACCGCCGCCCAGAACGCCGGCCGGTTCGCAACAATGCAGGCGCTGGAGGATCAGGGGTTCGACGCCCGGTACGTTGCGGTCGAGTACAACGACGCCTCGCTCTGCGCGCTCTGCGCTAAGATCGATGGTCACCAGTACGACACCGTGCAGGACGCGTTGCAGGACTATCCGAGCGGTGGATTCAAGGATTGTCTCGGCGGGCCGCGATGCCGCGGAACCGTCGTACCGATCTGGGATGCCGCACGTGCGCGCGCTGACCGGATACCCGAGGTGCCGAAAGCCGCCCGGCCGTACCACAACGATATGGATGGCCTCGGACCGCTGGCGAACACCGTCAAGGGCAGCAAGGCCGGCACGACCAACTGGACGAAGCTCACGGGCGGCCAGTCGTCGGACACCAGGCTCGGCGTGCTGGCGGACGGCCGGAAGGTGGTCAACAAGCGTCCGCCGTCCTGGGGCGATGTCGCCGACAACAAGCACCAGGCGGACGCTGAGCAACTGGTGGCCAGGATGGCGCACCGTCTCGGCATCAAGACGGCCGCGGTGTACCGCGACGCCGTTGACCGGGTGTACGTCGAGTACATCGAGGGCAAAGTCATTGCTGAGTTGGGCGAAACAGTAGGTGCCCGACTGACGCAAGAGGCGTACATGACGTCGCTCGAGGGACGCCGGCTCGGTCTGCTCGATGTGCTTACCGGTCAGTCGGACCGGAACAGCGGAAATATGATCATTGCCGAGGATGGTTCGCTGGTCGGTATCGACCACGGCGCCGGCTGGCTCGATCACGTGCTCGGCAACCCACCCGGTCCACGTGGCGTCGGCGGCATCTCCGAGGCTAAGCCGACATGGAACTACGTGCGCGAGGGAAAGGACGGGCCGCACTGGATCGACAATGACCTGTCGCAGAATGACATAGCCGAGATTCGCCGCCGGTTGCAGGCCATGCGACCCGACTTTGAGCTGGTCGGACGTGGCGACTGGCTCGATTACAGCCTCGGACAGTTGGATCAACTGGCCGGACATGCGCGCGGAACAGATGGCAGTTCGATTCTTGGAGTGTGAGAATCATGGCTGATCGGATCCGGTTCGTCACGGTGACCGGCGAGGGCGCCGAGGGCGAGCAGTTGGCCACCCTGACCCGCCGCGATGACGGCCGGATCGTGGCGTCCGGCGATTCGCTGGCCGGCGACATTCTCCGGACCGTCATGATCATGGGTCAGTGCGACCAACCCACGGCGTTCGGCAAGCTGGTGGAGACCGGGTACAGCAACGGTAAGATCATGACCGTCTACGAGGAGCTGTAAACGCTGGTTACCGGCGTGATGGACGCTTACCGGAGTGAACACGTAGCATCCCGGACATGACCAGGCCCGGGGACAGCGGCGGCCAGCATGGCGGCTAAGCGCTACCGCATCGTGAACAGTGCGCGGTTGCGCATGGCGCGACCGGTCGCCAAGTTGCGCGAGGGGCGCACCGATTGGTACCGGATCACCAACCGCTCGGACGGCGCCGAGATCTACATTTACGACGAAATCGGATACTTCGGTACGACTGCGAAGGATTTCGTTCACGACCTGAACGAGATCGACCGGGATCGGATCGCGCTCCACCTCAACACCCCAGGTGGCGAGGTGTTCGACGGCTTCGCGATCTACGAAGCGCTGCGCCAGCACCGGGCCGAGATCACCGTCTACGTCGATGCGCTTGCGGCGTCCATCGGATCGGTGATCGCGATGGCCGGCGATCACCGCATCGTCGCCCGCCAGTCGCAGATGATGATCCATGACGGCATGGGGATCTGCGTCGGCAACGCCGCGGACATGGCCGAGATGATCAATCAGTTGGATCGGGTCAGCGACAACATCGCCTCGGTGTACGCCGATCGGGCCGGCGGCACGCCGAGGCAATGGCGTGACCGGATGAAGGCCGAGACGTGGTACTCGGCGAAGGAAGCTGTCGAAGCCGGCCTTGCCGATGAAGTGGCCGGCAACTCCAGCGCCAGCAATTCCTGGGACCTTTCGATCTACGGGTACGCCGGACGTGGCAACGCGCCGGCCCCCGAGCTTGACCCCGTGCCGACAATCGCGGCGACCTGGGATCCGAGTATGTTCCGCGCAGCCGTGAGAGGGGCGCTCGCATGAAGGTCATGGACAACCGCCGGGTACGCGAGGCCGCGCGGTCACGGCACACGCTCGCACTGCTCGAGGCGGCCGGCATCGATCCCACCGAGGTGGGGCGCATCTACAACCGCACCGTACCGGCGCCCGGTCCCGAGATCACCATTCCGACCAGCCCGGCCGAGCTCGAGGATCTGATCGGCGACAGCGCGCGCATGCAGCAGGTGTTCGCCAGTCCGACCAGCCTCAAGAACCTGATCACGAACTACGCGCGTGCCACCGTGGCGCGGGACACCGATATCAGTGAACAGATCAGGACGCAGATCCAGCAGTTCATGGCCCAGTGGGCGAAGGATCAGGACGCCAACGGCCCACGCAACGGTCCGCGCCGGCTCGACGTGTCCGACGTGCCGGCCACCGCGCAGTCCGCGATCAACCGCGCCGGCCTGTTCAACCAGGCGGCCATGGGCGCCTCGATCAACGGTGAGTTCAAGAACAGCGCCGAGTACTTCCAACAGATCTGGCACCTGAACAACCACCAGCGCTCGCCCGAGGATGAGTCGCGCATGAAGCGCGTGCGCAACGCGTTCAGCTCGACGGTACCGAGCGAGGGCGGTTTTCTGATTCCCGAAACGCTGCGCTCGGAACTGCTGCGGGTGTCGCTGGAAACGTCGATCGTCCGGCCGCGGGCCCGCATCATTCCGATGGAATCGCTGCGGGTGCCGTTCCCGTCCATCGATTCGACCACCAACGCGACGTCGGTCTACGGCGGCATCGTCGGGTACTGGACCGAGGAGGGCGCGACGCTCACCGCCTCTCAGGCGGCATTCGGTCGGATTGTGCTCGACGCGAAAAAGCTCACTGCGTACACCGAAGTGCCAAATGAGCTGCTGAGCGATTCCGGTCAGTCGTTCATGGCGTTCATGGATCAGATCTTCCCGGAGGCCCTGGGCTTCTACGAAGATGACGCGTTCATGAACGGGAGCGGTGTCGGTATGCCGCTCGGCGCGCTGGCCGCACAGAACACCGCCATGATCAGCGTGACGAAGGAAGTCGGCCAGACGGCCGGCACGATCGTCTGGGAGAACATCGTCAAGATGTTCTCGCGCATGCTGCCGTCCAGCGTCGGCCGGGCGGTATGGGTCGCCAGCATCGACACCTTCCCGGAATTGGCCACCATGGCGCTCTCGGTGGGTACCGGTGGTTCGGCCATCTGGCTGAACAACGGTGCCGCCGGTCCGCCGATGTCGATTCTGGGCCGACCGGTCATCTTCACCGAGAAGGCGCCGAAGCTCGGCGCGGCCGGCGACATCTCGTTCGTGGACTTCGGTTTCTACCTGGTAGGCGACCGACAGGTCATGAGCGCGATGTCGAGTCCGCATTTCAAGTTCAACCAGGACACCACGGCGTACCGGATCATCGAACGGGTGGACGGTCGTCCCTGGTTGCAGAGCGCGATCACTCCGAAGAACACCGGCGCCACGCTCTCCCCGTTTGTCAGGATCGAAGCACGGTAACTCCAACTCTGGACCGAGGCGACCGGTCAATTTTGACCGGTCGCCGGTAGGTCCCAACCGGCCCGGCAATGAACCCCCGGGCGGAGAGACAGGGAACGGATCATGAGAGCACTCGGACGACTGTTCGACGTCGGCACCGGATGGGCGCCGGTCGACATCGATACGGCGAACGCGGCGACCGGCAAGCGGGTCAGCCTTCAGAACGCACGCGGCATCACCTTCCTGGTGTATACCGGGGTCGGTGGCGCCGAGGATCTGGTACTGGACGTCCAGCAGGCGACAGCCAGTACCGGCGGCACGTCGAACGACATGGACAGCGCCAACGGCGCGACCGGTATCACCAAGTGGCACATCAAGGCTGAGACCGCGCTCGACAACGATGAATCGTGGGTCGTGGTTACGCAGGCCGAGGCCAGCGAAGTCACGGTGGTCGGGGCGACCTACGGCGCCATGCAGAAGATCATCGCGATCTACGTTGGCGCGGCGCAACTGGCGGACGGCTTCACGCACGTGTCACTGAATGCCGCGATCACCACCGGCACCAGTCAGCTCACCGCGTGTCTGTATGTGCTGCATGATCTTAACGTGCAGCGCTCGGCGGAGAATCTGGGCAACCTGTTGCTGCCCGGCGCGGCGAACGTCTAGGACGGGGGAGCCATGTCGGTACTCAACGATCCGGTCGCATTCCGGAAGGCGATTCTCGGCCTTCAGGTCAACCGGGCGACCGCCACCACCGGTCTTGTCGGCGCGGCGGCGAGCATCTTCACCGTCTCCGGCGGCCGTATCCTGCTGACCAGCCTCATCGGAGAGCTGACCGTGGCGACCGGCGCCACGGCAAGCAACGGGTCGATCACCGCGGTACCGACGTCGGGGACCACGGTCACGCTGGCCACCGCAACGTCGGTCGCCTCCAAGGAGATCGGCACCAAGCTGGGGTTGCCGCTGACTTTCGGCGGTGCGCTGTCGGTCACGACGGCCGGCGCCGGTCCGGTCCCCGGAGCGCTCTGGATCGTGGTTGCAGTCGGCGCCATTCAGATGGTGACCAGCGCTGACCCGACCGGCGGTGGCTCGGCGAAATGGACGCTCACCTACGTGCCGTACGACGACGGCGCAACTGTGGTAGCAGCGTAGCGGTGGCCACCTGGACATGCATCGGGTGCACCGCGGAGTATTCCGTGGGTGCACCCGCATGCCCACAGTGCGGCTCTGAGAGCTATCGGGAGACCGGTGCGAGGGAGGGGGAGGGCGCCATGCCAAAGACAACGTTCAGTGGTGGCGGTACGGACGCGACCGAGGGGGTACCGGACGGCACCCGCCGGGCCGACGAACGCGAGCAGAGCGACGCTGACGAACGCGAGCTTGACCAGTTGGAGCGCCCCGGAGATCAGCCTATCGAGCTGACGGACACCGAAGCGTTCGAGGTTGTCGAAGATGACGAGCCCGAGGTGGAACCGGAGCCGGTGCCGACCGGCACGGCGGCTGACGTACTGGAGTGGGTCGATGGTGACTGGGCAAAGGCCCAGCGCGCCCGCTCCGCGGAGTACCGGCGCCGCGGTGAGCGCGCCCGTACCAGCCTGCTGGCTGAGCTGGACAGGGTGATCGCGACCAGGCCGGACGACGGCAGCGACGACGACGGCGAGAGTGACGACGATGGCAACTCCGATCGATCTTGAGAAGTTGCGCAGCATCGCGTACCTCGGCGGTGGGCTGACCCGCTCGCGCGTGCGCGAGGGCCGGCGTGCGGACGGCGTGCGCGTGAAGGCGACCACCGATGAGCTCGGCAACACGGTGACCGAGCACGCCGTGAAGGGCGACCGGCAGGATGTCCGGATCCGCGCCCAACCGATCCGGGCGAACATCGCGGAGCTGACCGGATGAGCGACAAGCCGGCGCCAACGTTTCATGACCTGCTGGCCGCGAAGGCCGCCGCTGACGTTGCGTTGGTCGAGGCTGAGCAGGCGATTCTGACCGAACTGCTGGCAGCCAAGGATGCGTACCGGGACGACCCCTCGGACGACAACCGTGAACGTAGGCGGCTGGCCGTCGAGAACGTACGGGCGCTCCGCGCGGTTCAGCGTGCCGATCGACCGACCGATCGGCACACCGTGGGCGGGGACGCGTTTCTGTCGCCCGAACAGAACGAGGGGTAGGTATGGCCGTTACCGCCTCCGGGCTGTTTGTCGCCACGTGGTTGGATGCGCTGGACACGACGCAACTTGCGCTTGATTTGGATCTGGAAACGCACAAGGGCGCGCTGTTCACCAATACGATCACGCCGAACTTCACGACCGACACGGCGTATGCGGTTGCGCCGTACAACGCGAATGAGGTCACCGGAACCAACTGGGCGAGTGGCGGTGTTCTGCTCACCGGTACGACCAATACGGCGACCAGTGGCACGCTGGTGCTCGACGCGACCGACGTTTCGGTGGCGTCCACCACGATCAGCAATGCGCGGTGCTATCTGTACTACGCCGACGCGCTGGCCGGAAACAACGCCATTCTGCTGGTCGACTTCACCGCGGACTACTCGACGGTCAACGGTACGTTTGCAATCACGTGGGCGGCCGGCGGTATCGCCATCATCGACATGACGCCGTGATCGTCAGGAGAGGCGGGTGACGTGGATCTCTACCTGACCGAACCGGTCGGCCCGTTTCATCAGGCGGTTGGCGCCGCGTTCGGCACCTTCACGACCCGTCAGGACGTCAGTCCGGTCGACCTGCCGACCATCCCCGGACAGAAACTCCGCAAGGGGTCGAAGATCATTTGTGAGTCGCGTGGCGAGTTCAGTACCACCGGTACGCCGACGCTGGTGCTCGGGTACTACATCGGCACCGTGGCCGGCGCGATCACGATCGCGCTCGCCGAGTCCTCGGTCATCACCACCGGCTCCGGCGCGGCCGCCTGGCCATGGTCGTTGAGCTGGATGGGCATCGTCGTCGGTACCGGTACGTCCGGCTCGATCGTCGGTGAGGGGTATCTCGATCTGGGTACGTCGCTGACCGCCACCAGCCGTACGCAGATCCCGATCACCGCGGCACTCCGCACGGTGGCCATCGATACGACCATCGCCCGCGCGATCGGTGTCTGTGCGACATGGAGCGCGTCGAGCGCCAGCAACACCGTCAGGACCAACGTCCACCACGTGGGCATCTTGAATTGACCCTGAACCAACACAGCCGGGGGAGACGCGAGGGCAATGGCTGGATATCCGATCACAAAGGCTGACCTTGACAACACGATGGGTCGGTTGGTGCAAGCGCTGGTTGTGGATTTCGCGAACATCGTCGCATTCAAGAAGCTTCTTGACGACACGACGATCCTGCCCGACGCGACACTGACCGCGCTCGGTTACTCAGGACCGGTCGGCACGTCGGGTACCGATCTACAGATCATCCGATCATCGTTCACCGATCTGGCGAAGTTGCGTGACATCGCGTACAACTCAGCCACGCAGAGCAGTACGAACGACTTCTGGTTCAACGCGAAGCACCTGACAGGTATCGCGCTCTGACCCCTGGATCCGGAGGGGGTGAGCCGTGACCATTCTCATTGACGGCTCATCTCCGGCGGACAAGCAACAGTCGGACGGCGCCATTGCGGCGTGCCCTTCCGATTCGTTCACGCCACCCGACGGCGCGTTGCTGTTGATCTGCTGGACCAGCAACAGCCATCCGACAACCAATCCGAGCGCTCCGGCGATCACAGATAATCTCGGTTCTCACCTGACTTACAATCTGGTGGGATGGCGCTCGCACGCCGACACCAGTCCGGTTGTCGCCGGTCAGACTGCGATGTGGTGGGCACAGGTAACCACCTCTGCGGCCATGACGGTCACGGTTACGTCCGGCGCGGCAAGTGGATATCGCGCCTCCCAGTTGAAGATTCAGGTTATCACCGGGCACGACCCGCTGAATCCGATCGGCGCAACCGGCAAGGCTGGTTCGGCGGGACCGGTTTCGTCGTTCTCCCAGAACTACACCGCACAGGCCACCAGCGGTCAGGGCTTTCTGACGTGTTCCGACTGGGATGCCTCTGGTACCGGGAGCGGCGGCACCGGATGTGACATGCTTGCCGCCGGCACCGTGCCTTCCTCCCAGTTCAGCTACATTCAGGTCTGCCGCTCATTGCCGGATGACTCCAATGGCAGTACCAACACGCTCAACGTCACGCTGGCCGGCAATTCTCAGAACCTGTCCTGGGTCTATGTGGAGGTACTTCCCGATCCCCTGTTCCTGGATCCGGATCCGCCGGGGCAATGGCAGATTCCGCCGTGGTTGCTCATTCAACTGATTCTGCGTGACCAGACGTGGCACGACACCGGACCGACATCGTATGTCGCTCCGACGCTGGTCCAATACGCTGAAACTGACTGGACCACCACCGGTACCAAGGCGACGCCTTCGATCTCCTGGCAACTCGGCGACGTGATCGTGATCATCGGTGGTACCGAGTCGCAGTCCACGACGCTCACCCCCACCGCGACGGGCCTGACCTTCACTCCTCACGCCGCGCTGACCGCCGGTAGTTCCTGCTGGGCGAACAGTTGGCAAGCGACCGCCACGGCGCCAGGAAGTTCGGTGGTCACCGATACGCCGGCCGGTACCGGCCAGCATGGCATCGCGGTATGGGTCTGGCGCAACTGTGACGGAGTGGGCAACCGGGCGGCCGCCACCGCAACCGCCAAGACGCTGTCACTGACCCGCGGGCGGGCGAACGCAGCTGTGGTCGAAGGGCTGTTTGACTTCGACGCCGGTTCGGTCGCTTCACATGTCTGGACACCGACCGGTCAGAACGAACGCGAGGCGACCGCCAATAGCGGTTACACGGTGTTCATTGCCGAATGGGCGGATCAGGGCGCGATCGGCACCACGTCGTACGGCATCACCGGCACCGTGTCGGCCGGCCTGCATTCCAAGATCGCGCTGGAGATCTACGGTACCGCCGCGCCATCCCCCGTCGACGCCACCATTGCGTCGGTCGAGATCCTGGCCACCACGAGCATTCCCCTGCCGGCTGTCTCGACCGGCGGTAGTCCGGACGCCACGGTTACGCCGGCCGCCGTGCTCGCCAGCACCACGCTGCCGGCGCCCGCCGTCTCGGCCGGCGCCACCGCTACGTCCGGTGCCATCGCGGCCAGCACAACCCTGCCCGCCCCGACTCTGAGCGCCGGCTCGACCGTTGTGCCGAGCGCCATCCTGGCCAGCACAACGCTGCCCGCTCCAACGATCAGCGCGGCCAGCACCGTCACTCCGAACGCGATCCTGGCCAGTACAACCCTGCCGGCGCCCACAGTCTCCGCTGGCGCCACGGCTACGCCGAGCGCGATCCTGGCCAGTACAACCCTGCCGGCGCCGACCCTGAGTGCCGGCTCGACCGTCACGCCGGGCGCGATCCAGGCGGCCACCACCCTGCCGGCGCCAACCCTGAGCGCCGGCGCGACGGTGACACCGGGCGCCATCCTGGCCAGCACCACGCTGCCCGCCCCGGCGGTCTCAGCGGGCGGCAACGTGAGCATTGCCGCCGTCGCGGTGCTGGCCAGTACCAGCCTGCCGGCACCCACCGTTTCCGGTGGTGCCACCGTGGCGCCGGCCGCGGTGCTCGCCAGCACGACCCTGCCGGCCGCCACGCTGAGCACCGGCTCGACGGTCACGCCGGGCGCCATCCTGGCCAGTACCACGCTGCCGGCGCCGAGCGTGTCTGCGGGCGCACGGGTGGGCGCAACGGCGGTTCAGGCGGTCACCACGCTGCCGAGCGCCGGACTGTCGGTCAGCGTCGTCGTGTCGCCCGGCGCGGTGCTGACGGTCACCAGCTTGCCGGCGCCGGTCATTTCGGCGAATCTTGACGTGACCGTGGCGCCGGGCGCCATCCTGGTCAGTACCACGCTCGGCGCGGTGGTGGTGCTCGCCGAGGCGCCGGCCGCCCCGGTTGCGCCGGTTCAGCCTCCGGGTGGCTGGTACCAGCTACTCGCGATTGTCGACGAACTCGATCATTCGTTGCAACGCGCGGAGGTTGAAGATCCATTTGACATCCACCTTCATGATCCACAGTTCCGGGCGCCGCGGGTGCTGGTCGAGCCGGCGCCGGCCCGGCCGCTTGCCTGCCCGAACGACGGTGAGCCGCTGAGCGTGGGCGGCGATGGTCGGTTGCGCTGTGCGTTCGATGGCTGGGTGGACGACGGGACGGAGTGGGGATGAGCTGGTACGGCTTATGGCGGTTCATCCGTGCCCCGCTCGGCGTGCCACCGCCACCGCCGAGCGCGGGCGAGGAGGGCGTACCGCCGTTGGTCTGCCCGAACGACGGTGAGCCACTGTTGCCGGGACCACAAGATGTGCTGTACTGCCCGTACGACGGCTGGCAATATGTGCCGACAATCGAATAGCAAAACCCCCTATCCTGCCCCAAAGGTATGTATACCCACTAAGGCTAGGACAGAAAGCGAGTCGAAGGATCATGGGGATCTGGTATTGCACCGGGGAGGACGTCAAGTCCGCCCTGGACATCGCGGCAACCGCGCGCACCGATGCGCAGGTGTACCGCGTGATCGAGCATTCTTCCCGCGGTGTCGAGGGTCGCCTCCACCGCCGGTTCTATCCCCAGGTCGCTACCCGGTATTTCGACTGGCCGAACTATCAGCGCGCGCTCCCCTGGCGGCTCTGGCTTGAGTCCAACGAACTGGCGGACATCACGACCGTGGTCACCGGTTCGACCACGCTGCCGGTCGGGGCGTATTTCCTGCGCCGCTCCGATGACGTGGATGAACCGCCGTACGATCACGTCGAGCTGAACCTCTCCAGTACCTCGGCATGGTCAGTCGGCGGTACCCACCAGCGCTCGATCGCCATCACCGGTACGTACATCGGCTGTCCGGTCGTCAGTGACGTTGCCGGCGCACTGGCCGCCGCGGTGTCCACCACGACCACGATCACCGCCGACGTGACCAACTCGACCGTTATCGGTGTCGGTAGCCTGATCAAGATCGACTCCGAGCGCATGATCGTCCGGGCCAAGTCGCAGTTGACCACCGGCCAGACGATTCAGGCGGCACTGGGTGCCTCGGTGGCCGAGGTCAGCGTTTCGGTCAGCGACGGTACGGCGTTCGCCGTGGGCGAAACCGTACTGATCGACTCGGAGCGAATGCTGATCATCGACGTTGCCGGAAACACGCTGGCCGTCAAGCGCGCCTACGACGGTTCGGTGCTGGCTGCCCACGCCGGCAGCACCATCTACGCGCCGCGACGGCTCACCGTGGACCGGGGGGTGCTCGGCACCACCGCGGCGACGCACCTCAACGCGGCTCCGGTCACGAAGATGGTCTACCCCGGACCGGTCACGACGCTGACCATCGCCGAGTCGCTGACAATCCTGCTACAGGAAGGCGCGGGGTACGCGCGGACCGCCGGATCGGGCGACAACGTACGCGAGATCATCGGCCGGTCGCTGGGTGACGTACGCGAAGAAGCTGAAGCGGCAAACGGCCGCCGGGCGCGACTCGGGGTGATCTGATGATCGATTTCGATATCATGATCCGCCGAACCGGTCCGGTCTTCGACGGCCGGGCGGACAGCGCGCTGTCCGCCTACGTCGATGATCTCCACCGCACCGTTGCGCAGGAGGGTCAGGATCTCATCGGGCTTCAACTGATCAAGGTGCTGAAGCACCCGACCGGCTACTACGAATCGCACATCCGGCACGACAGCGCGGGATCCGGCGCGAGCCGGGTCAACGATGACCGGGTGATCTACGGCCCATGGCTGGAGGGTGTCAGCTCGAGAAACAAGATCACCCGGTTCAAGGGATATGCCACCTTCCGTAAGATGACGCAACGACTCCGGCGCCGCGCACTCCCGGTCGCCCGGCAACTGCTGCGCCAGAAGTACCTGGGGCGGATGAACGGATGAGTTTCGATCCCCAGGTCATCACCGACGCCATCGTGTCGCACGCACTCGCGTCCGGGCACTTCGAGGCTGTCAACGGTCATGAACCGAAGTCGGCGCCGACCGCGGCCGGCCTGACCGCCGCAGTGTGGTGTGACGCCGGTCGGCCGATCCCCGAGATCTCCGGTCTCAACCGCACCAGCGGCATCATCATCTGGAATGTCCGGCTGTACTGCTCGTTCCTGAGCCAGCCGGAGGATTCGATCGATCCACGGTTGACCAACGCCGTTCACGCACTACTGACCGCCTACTCGGGAGATTTCGAGCTCGGCGGCAACGTGCGAAACGTGGATCTTCTCGGTGCGTACTCGGACGGGCTTTCCTGGCGAGCTGGATACCTCAACCAGGACAGCAGGGTTTACCGGGTATGCACCATCACGTTTCCGGTCGTTATCAATGATCTGTGGAGTCAATCGCCATGAAAGCATTTCGAGCCGTCCTGGTGCTGGCTGTCATTGCGGCGGTGGCCGTCGCGGTGTACCTACTCACGCGTCCGTCGACAGATGCGCCGAAGGCGGATCCGGTAGCGTGCCGGTCCGCCATGGTCAAGCAACTGCACGACGCACTCACCACCGGAGCGACCGGATCCCGGCCGGCCGCGTGTCATGACATCAGCGACGAAGAATTGCAGCGCATCGCGACGGAGATTCTGGAGGGTGGTGGATGACCAAACAGACCGGACTGGGTGACCGCCTCTGGGCGGCCGGCCGGAACGTGAGCGGCGACATCGGCGCGCTCCAGCGCATCGCTGGCGGGCCGGCGGTACTGGAGGTGACGGGCATTGACAAGTCAGCGTTCGAGCGGCTGGGGGGTAAGCGTACCGGCGGCTTTCAGTTCCTGTCGTATTTCAACGACCAGATCACCGCTCCTGTCGGTGCGCATACCGTGTTCTCCCTACTCCCCACGACCGACGTGGTGTTCACCTACGGCCGCGGTGCGACCATCGGCAGCCCGGCCGCATGCTGCGTTGCCAAACAGGTTGAGTACGCCGGCAACCGGCCCGATGACGGCAGCCTGACCTTCACGGTGACGGCCGAGTCCAACGGGTTCGGGTTGGAGTGGGGACAGCAACTGACCGCCGGAGACCGTACCGACACCACGGCGACCAACGGGGCATCGCTGGATCTTGGCACGGCTTCACCGGGTGCGTTCGGATTGCAGGCGTACCTTCACGTGAGCGCGTTCGTCGGTACCAACATCACAATCAAGATCCAGGAGTCGAGCGACAATGCGGTCGGCGATCCGTTCGCCGATGTGGTCGGCGGCGGCTTCACGGTGGTGACCGCGGCGCCGGCCAGCGAGCGCATCGCCACCGCCGCAATCAACGTTGAGCGCTACCTGCGGGTGGTGACCACCGGCACGTTCTCGAGCTGCATGTTCGCCGTGACCGCCACCCGCAACCCGGTGGCGGTGGTGTTCTGATGTTGTTCGACCAGCCGATCCGTTGTCGATGGTGTCAAACGGCGCGCGGTTGGGTCTATGTCGCCAGTCGGCTCGAGGGGGACTGGGCCATTCTGTTCTGTCCGCGGTGCGACTGGGCTGGAGGCGACCATGGTCCGCCGGCCGAACTGGTGCAAGGCATCCGGGATTGGAATCAGGGGCCATGACATTTTTCCGCGATATGCCGTGGTGGTTCCGGTGGATCCTTTTCCCGGCCTGCGTACTGGTGTCAGCCGGAACCGAGCTGGTCTCCTGCTCTGGTAGGACGTGAGTCATGCAGACCATTTGGACGCCGCAGGGTCAGCGCATCGCGCCTTCCCTGCCTGCCGGTGCCATGAAGACGTACGGTATTGCGGCGCCGCGCTCGACGCACTGGCGGCCGGCCACCTGTGCCGAGGTGGAGTGTCTGGCCTGGCGCAGGGGTTGGCGCACGATTATCAACGTGCGTACCGAGTTCGGCGCGCGGCAGGCGTACTACATCCGTATGCACTCCGGTCGGGCCTTCACCGCCAGCGAGCCGGACGCAGAGGGTATGGTGACGTTCGTCTTTCCGGCCGGACAGACGTGCTTCACCGAGCACCCGAAACGGTTGGAGCGTGAGGAGATCTACGTTGTACGGGATGGTGACTGGCGCGGCAACCCACGCGGCACGACCGCCGTGCGCCACAAGCGCGCCGCGGACTGGGTGGATGACTTCGCCAACCATCAGGATCGGCTGGCCACGAGATTGGGACAGGGATAGGTAATGGGTAAGGCGATCGCGTCATTTGGTTCGGCGCCGATGCTGGAGGCGCTGACGGCGCTCGGCATCGGAGAGCTGAACAATGTTCATCGGGTGGTGATCGACGTCACGTCCGGTGAGCCGGTCAAGTTGTATGTCGAGCATTACGGCGACGAAAAGGTGATCGGCGTATTTGGAGCGCTGACCACCGTGGAAGTTGAAAGAGGGTAGAGCATGGCAAAAGAGACCGGTCTCGGGTGGACGACGTTCAGCGTGGATGATGCGGGCGGCACGCTGCGCGCCATCATCAATGACGTGACGTCGCTTCAGTTCAGTACACCGCGTGGCGTGCAGGATGTCACCGGCCTGAACAAAAGCGCCATGGAGCGGTTGCTGCTGCTGGCAGACTTCAGCGTCACGCCGGCCTTTGTGTTCAACGACGCGGCATCGGTGAGCGCACATGCCGTCTGGTCAACGGTGCCGAGCACCAGCGTTGCGCGTACGACCACGATCGTGGTCTCCGGCGACACGCTGACAAACGAGGTGCTGTATACCGACTACCAGCTCAACCGGGCCAACTCGGGGGAGCTGACCGGTACGGCGCCGGGCGTGCTGGCGGACGGCACCGTACCGACCTGGACATAGGAGAGAGATCAGGATGGGTGACCCCAGAGCAGATCTGGCTGAGCAGGTCAGCGCGCTGTCAATGCAGAACGACGCGCTGATCGCCGAACTGACGAAACAGGGTGCCAGGGTGGACCCCTCGAGCATCATCGGTCTACGGCTGAACACGCTGCTCGACCGCATGGTGGGCCTGCCTGGCACCGAGACGCGCCTACGGTACGAGTTGGCGGTTCAGGAGACCATCGCCGAGCAACTGGCCGTCCTGCGCGAGCAGGTGAGCGCAGCAGCCGCGCGGGCGATCCTGCTCGCGCCTCCGAACGGCGCGGTGGCCAATAAGCTGATCACCGGAAAGGGCTGACCGTGGGGTTCAAGGTGCCGACCAAACGGTTGGTGTTCGATGATCCGGAACTGGCCGGACTGGAGATCTACACCAGGGGGGTGAAGATCGGTCAGATGCGTCAGATTGCCTCGCTGGCCGACTTCGGCGAGAACATGCCCAGTGACGAGGATCTGGCGCCGGTATTCCGGGCACTGGCCGGCGCCATCCACTCCTGGAATCTCGACGATGACGACGGGGATCCGATCACGCCGAGCGTGGCGGCTGTAGCTGATCTCCCGTTTGAGATGATCATGCACATCATGAATGCGCTCATGGCCACCATCTCGGTGGCGCCCCCTTTGCAACAGCCATCACCAGATGGCAGTGCGTCCCTGGCGGCATCGATTCCGATGGAAGTGTTGTCCGAAAGCCTGTCGAGCTGACATGGGCAGAGACGGTGCTCGGACTGTGTGAACGGTTCGGGTGCCTTCCCTCTCAACTGGAACGGGAGAGCGCAGATCTGCTGCGTCTGCTGCGCATTGAACAACTGGCGCATCCGGAGCGGGATGCGTTGCCGGATGGCTTCGGTGAGGGGTGGTGACGTAGATGGCCAACGAGGTTGAGATTCTGGTCACCGCCCGCAACAAAGCGAAGCTGATCTTCGCCGAGATTCGCGCCGACACGAAGCGATTTGCTGACGATGCCGTGGCCGGCTTCCGCCGGATCGGCACCGAGGCCGGTCAGATGTCGCACAGCGTTGAGGCTGCCGCGAGGAGAGCGGCCGCCGGCCTTAAGGCTGTCGGAGTGCAGGCCGACAGGACCGGTGACGAACTGGCACGTTCGTCGGTCCGTGGTAGCTCAGTCCTGAATCGTGGTTTCGAGACGATCGGCAGGAGCATCGGTGCCGTTGTCCTGCGCCTGAAGGATCTGGCCATCACCGCCGGATTGGCATTTGTCGCGGCGACCGGCGCGGCCGGCCTGTTCGGTATCAAAATGGCGGCAGCCAACGAAACCGCCATGGTGAGTTTTGAGCTGCTACTCGGTTCGGTGAGCAAGGCTCAGTCATTCCTGGCGAAGTTGCAGGCGTTCTCTGCGGCGACACCGTTCGAGATGCCCACCCTGAAGGACGCAGCCTCGCGCCTGCTGGCGGTCGGCGTGAATGCTGACCGGATCATTCCGATCATGACCAGGCTCGGCGACGCGACGTCGGGCATGGGGACCGGCGCCGAGGGCATCGCACGCGCGGTGTACGCACTTCAGCAGATGAGCCAGGCCGGCAAGGTATCGCTGGAAGATATCAACCAGCTTACCGACGCTGGCATACCCGCGCTCGATGCGCTCTCCTCCAAGCTCGGCATGACGGTGGCTAAGCTACGTGATGAGATCAGCGCCGGCAGGATCAAGCCGGAAATGCTGTTCTCTGCGATTGAGCAGGGGGCCGGCGCCACCTTCAAGCGGCTCAACGGCATGATGGTCAAACAGAGCGCCACCCTGTCCGGCATCTGGTCGACCTTCAAGGACAATGCCAGCCAGTCGCTGGCAAAGTTCACCGAACCGGCGATGCCGGCGCTGAAACGACTGGTCAGCTTCAGCGCCGATGTGATACCGAAGATGCTGGGCGGCATCCAGAACTTCGGCAGGATGCTCGGCGAGACGTTCAAGAACAGTACGGTGCCTGAGCACCTGATGAAGGCCCTCCAGAAGATGGGCCATGAGATCATACCGGTGGCACGCGATGCGCTCCACAGCATGGCCAAGACATTACGTGACAACAAAGAGGGCCTGGAAAAGCTGGGTCACTTCATCGCCAACAATGTGATTCCGGTGATCGGCTTTCTGATCAAGTATGGTCTGGGCAGCCTGGCGGTCGCATTCAATGTCGTGGTTACGGTCATCTCCCACCTGGTGGATGCGTTCAACCTCTGGCGCGCCATGACCTTCACCACGATCAAGTTCATTGTTGACACGATCCGGAACGGACTCGGCATCATCGTGCACGGTGCTGCCGCCGCATTCGGTTGGATACCCGGTCTGGGACCGAAACTCAAAGATGCCGCAAGCGAGTTCGACAAGTTTTTCCTGAAAGTCGACAATGAACTTGACCGGTTGGCCGGCAAAAAGGTGGACGTTCGCGTACAGGCCAGTTACACCGGGCCGGCGGCACGCGCGTTCACGAGTCGGACCAACATCAGGGCAATGGCCAGCGGTGGCATCGGCGGTGGCCTGACGCTGGTGGGCGAGCGCGCCGCGGAGCTGGTGGATCTGCCCCAGGGCAGCAGGGTGCGCTCTGGCGCTGACACGCAACGGATCCTGGCGGGCATGGCGGCCGGCGGCGGGCAGGGCGGGGCAGAAGGGCGCTTTGAGGCGGCCGCCGTACCCCGGACCGGAGATCGCCTCATGGATGAGATTATTCGCAGCCTGCGCCTACGGATCCGGCACGTGACCAACGGATCCGCCGAACGATTCTTCGCCAGAGCGTAGGGGAGGGCGCGTGGCATTCCCCCAGACCCCGCTGGCGATCGTCGTCAAGCTGCGCATCGCAGGGGTGCTGACCACCATCACGTCGGATGTGATGGGTCTGGAGCTGGGCAACGCCATCAGCGTTACCGGATACGGCGCGACCGATGAGCGTTCGCAGACCGATCCTGCCGTCATCGCATTTGATCTGAAGAACTGGGCCGATGCCGCGGTGTCCCGTGTGGCCGGACAGTACACAAACGACAACCCGCGCTCGCCCTACTACGGTCAGCTTGGAATGAATACCGAGTATCAAATACTGGTGGACTCGGTGATCAGGTATACCGGGCGAATCTACTCCTGGACTCCCGGTGTGGATGAGACCGGTCGGTTTATGATCATGAAGGTACGCGCCGGGCTGGCGAAGACATTCTTGACACAGGGTGCGGCGACGATCCTGTCACCCATTCACCGTTCCACACTCCGCGGTGGTACCACCGCTCCGGCGCCGCTGGCGTACTGGCCGATGGAGGATCCGGCCGGTTCCACGCTCATCACCTCGGCGTTTCCGACCGGTACCGCCATCCTGCCGACCGGCCCGGTGGTGTTCGCCGCAGACTCCGATCTGCCGGGGAGCGCACCCCTGCCCCTGCCAAATGATGGCGTGATGATCCGTGCCAAGGTGCCCCGGTTCGCCACCACGTGGTCAGCTTCGACCATTGGATGGTCGTTCGCGTGGGTGATGAAGATCTCGGACCTGCCCGCCAGCACACAGATCATCGCGCGCTGGCATTCCGATACCGGTCCGATCCGACGCGGAGAGGTGTCGCTGAGCAGCGCCGGCACGGTGTCGGTCAAGGGGTACAACAGTTCGGGCACGCTGGTGCTCATTGACACGCCGACGAATATCGGAATCCTGAATAATGAGTTCGTTGGCAAATGGGCAGCCTGGTCATTGATCGCCCAACCGATCGGCGCCGACACGTTTGTCTCGGTCAGCCGGGCCAGGATGGACCACCCGCCGCTTCCGGGGCAGAGCTCGGGAAGTGTGACGGTCAGTACCTTCGCCTCACTGACCGGCGCCTTTCCGGATCAGCCGGCTGTCATTGAGCTGATCACCAGTGTCTCGGGTACCGGATTCGGCCACCTGGCGGTATGGCCGGAGAGCTTCGATTTTCTGGACACTGACGCCGCGTTCGGTTGGCTTGGTGAGAATGCCGCACAGCGCATGACCAGGGTCTGTGCGGAAGAAGGAATACCGCTCAACCTGATCTGCATGGACGGCAGCGTAGATTTCAGTAATCCGATCGATGTAGCGCTCGGTGCGCAGCGCCGGGGCACCGTGCTCGACGTGTTGCACGAGGTGGCCGAGGCAGACGGCGGAATCCTGTTCGAGACGCGTGACGTGCTCGACGGCCTGACCTACATCGCCAGGGAGCGGCTGTACGATCAGGCGCCGGTACTCGCACTGAACTATTCGCTCGGCCATATCAGCGATCCGTTTGAACCGACCTTTGACAACCAGTCGATCGAGAACACCGTGACGGTGACCGGTGTCGGCGGTGGCGGTGCGACGCTCGGGGCCGGCGCCACGGCGAGACTGGAGACCGGCGCGCTGTCGATCCAGGCACCTCCGAACGGGGTCGGAGTGTACGACCGGGGAGGGCGCACCCTCAGCCTGTACGACGACAGCGAGTTCATTCTCCTCGCGCGCTGGTTACTCGGCCTGGGTACCGCCGATCAGCGGTTGCGGGTGCCGTCCCTAACGGTCCAACTGCAACGCCAGCCGTGGGCTACCGATGCGGTGTTGAGTGCATCGGCGGTTGCGCTGGACGTCGGTTCAGCTATCACGCTGGACGGTCTGCTGACCGCCCGGCCGGACCTCCCCCCGGACCTCGCCGCGTTGCAGATTCGCGGCTATACCGAGGTGCTTTCGCAGTATCAGCGTGACCTGACATTCAACGTGGTCCCCGGCTGGCCATGGGAAGTGTGGCAGATGGAAACCAGCGGTTCAACGCTGGTCGCAGGGGTCAACTCCAGCGCGACCAGTCTCAAAGTGGCGACGTCGAGCGGTCCGGAGTGGAACAGGTTCATCACTCCGTACCACATTCAGATCGACGGCGAGGCGCTGACCGTCACCGCCGTCAGCCTGGATACGCCGACCGTCATTGCGTCAGGCACGGTGGCACATGGCAACAATGCGTCTGTGGTGCCAGGCATGCCAGCCGGCATGACGCCTGACGTCGGTCAGCTTCTCCTGTTGTTCGCGGCCATTCGGAACGCGGGCGCCGGGGTGCCCAACACGCCGACCGGCTATACGCGCCTGCCCATCTTCACCGCAAGCGACAATGCGCAAGTCTTTGCGCGGTACTACGTGACGGGTGACACGGCACCTACGGTCGGCTTCACGGGTGGCGTGGCCAACGCCGACACGTCGGCGCGGATCATGGGCTGGTCGGGACTGAGCATGGAGCTTGACAACTCCGTCGCGCAGTTGAACGGCTCTGCCCAGAACATCGCATACCCCTACCTGCGGGTGCGCAGGGAGAACAATGTCACATTCTATTTCAGTTGGAAACAGGATGATTGGACCAATGCCAGCGGGCCGAAAACAGAGGTGTTCGACAATCCCACGGCACTCGGTGATGACCAGGGCATCGCACTGGACCGTGATATCCAGACCTCTCCGGTGGACGCACTCCCGGGTGCAATCGTGATAACCGGCGGAGTGTCCGCGATCAGTCTGGGTTCGGTGTTCGCGCTCCGGCCGTTGCAGACCCTGACCGTCACCCGGTCGGTCAACGGCATCGTCAAGAGTCTGGCGGCTGCCAAGCCGGTCAAGGGGTGGAGACTGGGGGTGACCGCACTGTGAGCTGGACCAACAGGCCGAGTCTCGGTCCGGGTTCGTATCCGCGCGGGCAGCAGATGGAAGAAATGCTGGACACGATCCAGGATCGTGACGTCATCGCCTACGGCAACCGGGGGTCGAACTCATCCGGGTTCACCGCCGAGGCCGGAGTCATGCGCCTGGACAACATTCCGATTCGGAACGGTCGTAGGTATCTGATCATGGCGCCTCCGATCCACATCTTCTCAACCGTGGCGAATGATGACGTCGGCGCCAGCCTGCACTACACCACGGACGGGACGGCCGCCACCACCTCGTCAACGACCCTGCACACCGATATCAGTAAGGTCTCCGGCGCCTCGGTCGACCGGGGCGGCACGGTGGCACCGTTCGGTATACTCACCGGACCGGCCGACGCCGTGCTGTCCGTTCTGCTCAGTGCGCTGCGGGTGAACGGTGGTGGCACGTGCAACCTGTTGGCATCCATGAGCGTTCTCGTTATCGCCTACGGCGATGCGGTGTCGGACACGGGAGTTGACCTGTGAGCGAGATTGAGATCACCACCGCCGAGGCGTTGCGGGACGCGGTTGACAGGGGCGCCATCATCCGTACCGTTCCGCTGGCGAACGACAGGTTCGGCGCCGCTTTGCCCACCACGACCGGCCGCGCACTCGCACATACGCCGGAGCGGGGCGCACTCCTGCTGCACGGCGCGCGGCGGGCTGGTACGACCGAGAGTGAGCCCATTCAAGACTGGTGGGAGGTGGATCTGAGCGCGGTCAGGCTGTATGAAATCACCGATTAGGGGATGGGTATCCGATGAAACAAATTGTCAAGGCAACGGTGATCGCGCTCTCCTGCCTCGCGCTGTCATCCGCCCTGGTGTCCGGCGCCGGCACGCCCGCGCGCGCGGAGCCGATGCCGGCCGGCGTGGTGGTGGCCATGGCCGGCGACTCGATCACTGATGGCCACTACGAGGTGGCCGGCAACCCGTACGCCTGGTGGCGGGATGGGTACGTGGTACGCAGCTTCGCCAGGATCTGCGGCATGTACTGCGGCTCGCAGGTGGTCAAGTACGCGCACGGCGGTGGCTGCCTGGCGGCGACCGACTGTGCCGGACCGCCGGCCACCACGTGGTTCGTCTCCGAGGTGCTGAAGGGTACGCCCCGGCCGACCACGGTCATTCTGGAGCTCGGCTGGAACGACCTGGGGCGGATCAGCGACGCGACGTTCACCGCGGCGGTGGTCCAGCTCCGGAGCGCGGCGTTCGCGTACGGCGTGGCGCTGATCATGGGTACGGTCAATCCGTCGTGCCACACCCGGCCGGCCTGGGCCGCGTTCGAGCCTCAACGGAACCGCTGGAACCGCTGGATCCGGGACAACTTCGGAGCGGACACCGTGGACTTCGACGCCATGCTGCGGGTGGGGGATGGCTCGCTGAACCCGGCCTACGCCATGGACGGCTGCAAGTCGGGTACCGACTTCGTGCACCCCGGGCCCCTCGGCGCGGTGCGGATGGCGGACATGCTGCCGTTGGCCCGGATCCGGTAGGGGGAGAGCGCCATGGCGGTGCGCGCCACCACCGAGCATCAGCGGTTTGTCGCCGAACTGCTGGCGCTGGAACCCGGTACCGAGAACAGCGGTATTGCGGGCGACAAGCCCGGCTATCACAACTCACGTGAGAACCTGATCGCCGAGGGTCTGACCAACGACTACTCGATCCGGTCGGCGGTCGACAAGCTGGGCGCCGGCTGGGCCGGCGCGGCGAACGACTGGACGTTCCATGACGCACAGCGCGGCGATTATTCAACGATCATGAAGTACATGGTTCGGATCCGCGATGCGTTCAACCGACGCGATCCACGGCTGACCGGCTGGCGCGAGGTGCTGGGACAGGCTGATCCGGACGCGACGGCCGAGGGATACGATTTCGTCGGATGGTATACGCGGACACCCGACGACTCGCATCTCTGGCACATTCATTTCAGCATTCAGCGTGCGTATACACAGGAATGGTCCACGTTTGCGGCGATGCTGAGTATTCTCCGCGGCGAACCGCTGGAACTCTGGCTTCATGGGATGGTGGCTGGCATGATTACGAATCTGGATGATCTGGCGAAGGTTGTCACCACGGGCGCGCTGGTGAGTCGACCGCTCAACGAGAAGTCGACCGACGCGACGGAGCGGGACCTGTTCTTTCACCTGGTGAAGATGGGCAACACCGCGGCCGGCATCCGGGCCGCGCTGGACAGGGTACCGACCGCGGTGGTCGAGGCGCTGAAGCCGGTGATCGCTGCCGAGGTGGCACGCGCGCTCGGTCAGCTCGACTACGCGCGGCTGGCCGCCGAGGTGGCCACGCACCTCCAGGCGCCCACGGTCGGACCGCTGGTCCTGTCCGTGTCCGGCACGCTGTCCGGTACGGCCAGTCCAAGCTGAGCCGATCGGCCATGCCGGAACTCCCCGAAGCCGCGTATGACCGTGGTCACCTCGCCGGAGAGATCGCCGCGCGGCTGGACGGTCACGACAAGCATTTCACGGATATCAACGGTCAGATTAAGCGTCTGATTACCGAGGTGCATGATCTGGTGCTGGCCGTACAGCGCCTCGCCGATCAGGGCATAGCCGACGCGAAAACCCGGGTCTCCACCGCCGAAGCGGTGGAGAAGGCCAGGATGGAGGCGGCCGCGACGCTGGAGACCGAACGGGTGATCCGTCGCGACCGGTCCGAATCCGCCTGGTCTCCGGTAGCAAAGGTGATCGCCGTGGTCGGCGTGGTACTCGGGGCCATCACGACCATGATCGGGCTGATCATCGGTATCAAGGCACTCGTGGGTCGATGATCGACCGGCCGCCACGCCCGTTTCCCGCGGAGCCCATCGTGGCCGGTCGGCAACAGCCGCATGAGATCCTGTTGATCCTGCTGTCGGCGGTGCTCGGCGCAGCGTACCTGATCGGTGCGCCTCCCCCTTCCTCCGTGGTGGCGCTGATCTCGCCGTGGCTGGTGCACTTCTGGGCGGGTGGGCTGGCGCTGGGCGGACTGCTGGGCATGGCGGCGATCGGCGGGCGGCCGGCGCTTCAGCCTGCGCATCGAGCAACTGTCACTGCTGAACACCGCGGCGGCACTGTGCGTCGCCGCATCGACCATCGCACAGGTATCCGGCGGTCGTGGATTCTTCGGGGTTGGATTTTCCCTGAGCTGGGCTATGGCAAACGTGGCCCGATCATGGATCATTCAGACAGACCTCCGAAGAATCGTGGGACCAGGTGCCTGATTTCAGCATTGTCAACCTGCTCATGACACTTGCAATTGCAGTTCTGGGCGGTGGTAGCGCGGCGAAGTTGATCAATATTGCCGCGAATCGTGGCACCCGCCGCGCCGACGTGGCCACCGTGCTCAGTACCTCCATGCTGAAGTGGGCGCAGGAGACCGCCGACGATGCGGCGGCCGCCCGGCGCTCGGCCGCCGTCGCCCACGAGCAGATGGACGCGCTGCATGCGGAGCTGCGCCAACTGCGCGCCGAGGTGGAAATGCTCGCGTGGCTGATGCGCTCGATCAAACGGTTGGCCTACAGTCCGGCCGGGACGATCGAAAGTATCCGCCAATTGCTGGAACGGACTCCGTACGATCCACAGAACAATGACGACAGAGAGGCCAGGCGGGAATGAAACCAGCGTTATCGACAAAATGGAAGGTGTGGACCTCGGTATTTCTGGCGATCAGCGCGGCCGCACTCGGCATGGAGATCTACGGATTTGTCGACACGAGTGACGACACACCACCCTGGACTGATCTCATCTCGCAGTACGTTCCGGAGCCGGTCACCATGGGGGTACTCGCCGTTCTGGCACTCTGGATCTTCCCGCACTTCTGGCTGGCGTACCGGCGGGTGCGTCAGGCGCACGCGCGCGCCAGCGGTGCTCCGGTGCCGACCACCACGGCAGGCGTGCTCAGTCTGGCCGGTCGCTGGCTCGAGCTCGACGCGTTGAACCGCGCCTGGCGCACGTTCCTTCAGACTGCGGTGGCGGCCGGCGCGGCCGGCGCGCTCGACGCCGCAGGGCAGGCGGTCAGTAAGGCGCTCACGGACAAGCTCGGCGGTGGCGTGGTCGACTGGAGGCAGGTAGGCGCGGTGGCCGCCAGCGGCGCGCTGACGGCGTTCCTGGCGCCCATCGCGGCATACCTTCACCGCGCCAAGCTCGACCCGTCGAGCATCCCCTCAGGGGTCCCGCCGGTTCAGGTTCCGGCGCATGACGCGTGAGGAGCATCTGCGGGTGATCTACGTGACCGGTACGAGGGTGGTCGGCAAGCACTCGGTGCTGGTGATGTTGTGCGCCGGTCCCGACTGCGGCGGCGCTCAAATGTTGACCAGACCCAACGCCGCAGACGTCCTGACGGAGGCGAACGCGCACATCGACAGGATGGCCGCCCTGAGCGCCGAGCACTGAAGCCGGCGCCGGATACGACGAAACCGCCCTCTCCGGACCAACGGGAGAGGGGCGGTTCACGAGTTCTGGAATCCGGTTCGAGGTTACCAGGTTCGGCCACGCACACAGCAACGGGCAGGGCCCCCACGCCTGACCGGAGCGTGGGGGCCCTGCCGTGATCGTTCGGAGTGGCGCGCATCCTGTACCGGCCGCCGCGGGTGACTTCACCTCTTGCGAGCGTTGATCGCTGGTTGAGCTGTCAGGCTACCAGGGCGGCGCCAGAGGGCGGTCCGGCGGCGCGGCGGCCGTGGTCGGCGGCAGGCTGGCCAGTACCTGTGCGCGCTGTTCGTCGCTCAGGCCGGCCCAGACCTCGGCCGGCCAGCCGGCCGGCGGTCCAGCGGGCGCCTGCGACGCCGGAGCGGGCGCCTGCGGTTGGGCGGGACCGGTGTACCCGGCCGGCCACTGGTACCCGGCGGGCTGGATCGGCGGGGCGTACATCTGTGCCGCGCCGGAGAACAGCGGGACCGGCGCCGGAGAAGTGAACTGGCCGGACTGGATCGCGAACCAGATGTTTTGGGCCTGCTGGCGCTTGGCAGGGTCGTCCACCTTCACCAGGTTGAACGGCTTCATGCCGACATCGGACCGGATGACCGTACCGAGCACGATGCCCCGGCCGACCTGGTCCCGGAGCGCGTTCACGATGTTCGAGTTGCCGGCCATCGTGTTGCGGAAGTACGCCGGCGTGTCGCAGCGGTGGGTGTTCGGCGTGCCCTTCTGTTGGTCGCTGCCGAACTCGATCGGCCCGCCGTCGCAGACCACCAGATCGAAGTAGGCGGTCGGGCGCGGCTTGTTGCTTGGGTCGAGGCTGGTCTCATCGATGCGCGTCGGCACCATGATGACCGTCCGGCCCTGAAGGTCGCGAATCTTCGGCGCCAGGCCGGCGAAGTTGCGCGGATCGGCGAACGGGTCGGCGCCGGCCGGCGCGCCGTTCTGCACAGGTTGTGGATAACTCGGTCGCTCCGGACCGGGAACCGGCGCCGGAGGCGGGATGAACTGAGCAGGCGGAATGCCGTACGGTTGCTGCTGCGGGTAGGTCACTGACGTTGCTCGCTTTCTGCTGTCGCGATTGCCGCGTTGGCACGTGCGATTGCGTTTCGGATGTTCTGCGCGATCGTCCGGGGACTCGAACCCCGGTCCCCCTACTCCCTATGCGCCTCCCGCCGGAGGTCAGTCGGTTTCGGATGCTCCCGTACACCAACGATCGGATGCCTCAACTCCGGGCGCGACCCCATTGTTGATATTTCCGTGGACACCGAGAGAATCGAACTCTCGCGATCGCGTTGACAAACGGGGTGGAGTCGATGTCGGTTGCGATCGTTCACCAGAGTATCCGGGGTGAGCGCGGGAAGCCGGTGCGATCCGGAGGCCGGCGTCCGGTGGGGGGTGCATCGGCCGCGCTTCCCGCGCTCACGTCTATGGAGTTTGAATCGGTCAGCGCTCGCGAAGCGTCCAGCCGGACGCGGCGCACGCCAGCTCGGCGAGTTCGCGCTTCTCGGCCGGGGTCAGCGCTTGCAGTTCGTCACGCCAGATGTTCAGCGGACGCTTGCCGTCGCCCTCGTTGAAATATCCGGTCAGTGCGGCGACAGTCGTCTTGTCCATGTCGGGTCCACCCTTCGTTGTATCGGTCAAGCAGGCGGGGCGCTGAGGTCTCTCCGTAATTACGTTGTCCGGACAACGTCACGGTCTCATGACGTAGCGCCCCGCTCTACTCGTCGCAAGATGGCCATGTGCAACTGCCTGGATCGGCCACCAGATCCAGCCCTCGTTCAATCATTCCGCGCGACCTGTGATGCCGTCGACCGGCCGGCCGGATCCATTGAACCTGGGAATCTTGTTGAGGATGGCCATGTGCAGCACCGGATCGGCCATCAGATCCACAGGTCGCCCGAGTCGAAAGACCTGACGTGTCCGTGCCGGGAGTCGCACCCGGAGGCAGACCCCAACCCGCCGCGAAACGGAGAGATCTTCCCCTGCGCCCTGTCCTTCTCTGTCGCCGATCAGGGGGCCGTCCGGCGACTGGACCACGGAACCAGCAGTAACGCTGCCAATCGGTTGCAGTTGGTTAGCCCGCTTGCAACTCTGAGCGCGCCATGTTTGTAAGAGGATCGGCGCCAACCTCGTGGACGGTGGGAGGCTCGCACACCCCTGCTGGCTGTCTGCGACCGTCCGGCGGGCCGCACCCGCCGAGCGATCGTGATCCGTCCGTCCCGCCATGTGCTGAACCCTAGTGGTCCGTCACTGGCTTGTCAAGTGCTTCAAGGTACTGCCGGCCGGCTTCGGTTGGGTGCCAGTACCGGCGCGCGCCGTCGAACCCGGGCGCGCGTCTGATCAACCCCCTGTTGATCAGAATATCGACCGCCGCGTTGACCCGATGTATCGTGCCGTTCTCCAGAAAGAGATCATTCCGCACACCACGGTACACGTTTCCGGCTGCCGCTCCGCGCAGTACGGTGACTTGCCTGACGGTCAGGGGCCTATAGGCGCTCACCGCAATACCTCCATTCAGAGATTCTTCAGTTCATGGCGGTGGCGGACCATCGCCACCAGGGTCAACAGGCCGGCGTAGGGCAGGCTGGACGGACAGGAACCCCCGACACGTCCGTCCGTCGCCCGCCAGCCGCGCCGGGTCTGCTCGATCATGATGCGTAGCTTTCGCTTGCTGAAGCGCGATCTCATCAGAACGGCACCTCGATCTGCGGTCGCTGGGCGGTGGCGATCAGCGCGAACGGATCGGCGCGCTGGATCCGCGGCGCCGGTTGGCTGGCCGTCCAGCGCTCCACCAGCGCGGCACGCTCCGCCCGCTCTCTGTCGGTCTCCAGCAGCTCCGCGGCGCGGTCCAGTGCGCGCAGCTCGAGCGCCGTGCGCTGGTCGGTGATGTTGCGCCGACCCAGCAGGATCCGGCGCCGGTCGTCCACCAGGCGCCGGATCTCGGTGAAGTTGCGTTCGGTCGGCGTGTCCTGCCGCC
>Ga0207660_10000093_pt1 | contig 48846 bp, 73 predicted proteins | sample KBSC73BmetaG_FD_184335 | JGI IMG/M metagenome (GOLD analysis project Ga0207660, IMG submission 184335) | Corn rhizosphere microbial communities from Kellogg Biological Station, Michigan, USA - KBS C7-3B metaG (SPAdes) (version 2) | ecosystem: Host-associated > Plants > Roots > Rhizosphere ... | reverse complement strand
GCGCCGCTGCTTGAGGAGATCCGCGGCATCTACGAGCGCATGTACCGGAAGGCGGGCTGGCAGGCGGCATCGCGTGGCGAGCAGACGCAAGGCTCTGGCAAGGCGATCATCGCGCTGCAGCAGGCTGACGACTCAATCATGGGCCCGATCAGTCAGCGCACGTCGGAGGAACTCGAAGATCTCGCGCGCCTGAACTGGCGGCTTAGGAAGGCGTTCATGACGACGCCGACGGTGCTCGAGGGGATCGGCTCGGAGTTGGGCCACTTGATCGAGCCGTACGTCGACTCGACGATGATGAGCGACAGCCCGCCCCAGTACCAGTTGGTGTCCAAGTTCGGCACGTCGACGGAAGCGATCGCGCAGCAATTGCTCAACCTGATCGGTGTCGCTGACCTCGCGGGCGAGCCTGTGCTGACGACCCGCCAGTTCAAAAAGCAATGGCCTGACCAAAGCCTCTACCACGAGGTCGACGATCCGAGGGATGTGCGGGAGCGCCGACCGCGGGTCGTGAACGAGATGATCCGCCAGAGCGCCGAGAAGCACGCCGAGCAACTCGTCCAGCAGATGAGCCAGCAGCCGGGCTTCATCGACCCCGCGAGCGGTCAACCCAAGTGGCAGCCGTCGATGAGCGATCCGTTCACGCAGCAACTCGGGTTGATCGTTGAGATGGAGGTCGCCCAGCAGGAAGACGTGCTGATGGACGACGACATGGCGCTCAACATCGAGACGCTCTCGATCATCACGCAGGACCCGACCGAGCATCCCGTCGCACGTAGGGCCGCAGAACGTAGGCAGATGCGCTACATGATGTGGCTCGCCGGCCAGCAGCAGCAGGCGCAAGCGCAACAGGCCCAACAGGTCGGAGCGGAGACGCAGGCGAAGGAGCAGGCGAAAGGCGGGGCGCCGGGCGCTCCCGCGAGGCCGGGCGCCGAAGAGGCGTTCAACCCGGCCGCTGAAGGCGGCACCACGACGGCCCAAGGCATGGTCCAGGCCGACAAACAATTTTCAAGGGCGGTAGCATGAGCACGGACAGCACCGGGGCATCCCAAGCGGCCCCTCCGGTTGCGCCGGCAGTCACGGAGCAGCCCGTCGCACCAGCGGCACCAGCGGTCGAGGCGACTCCAGCAGCGGTACCAGATGGTACCACGGTCAAGCTGACCGATGGCACGTCGAAGATGGCCTCCCGTACGCGGGTGGCCGAACGGATCAGGGCCCGCGAGGAGCGGGCCGCCAGGGAGTCCGAGAAGGCGGAGGCCGCACGCCAGAAGGCGCTCGGTCAGCCGCGTGTCGAGGCTGGCGTGAAGGAAGGAGGGCAGTTCAAGGAAGGCGAAGGTACACCCGCCGCAGCGACAGCCCCGGCGGAAGCGACACCAGCAACACCCGCGGCGGCTACGGCTCCCGCAAGCGGTACCGAGGCACCCAAGCCCACCCCGGCGGCCGCTACGGCTCCCGCGGGCATGGTCGACATCCCACTGCCGGACGGGCATCCGCTTCGTGATCGCGGCAAGACGTTCATCCGAGTGGCGCAGGAGTTCGAGAGCGAGGCCAGGAACGGAATCAACGCGGCGATCCGAGCGAGAGAGCTCGAGGTCGAGCGCGACAATCTGGCCCGGAACAACGCGCTGCTCGAAGCCCGCACGCAGGCACTCGCAGGCGACCTACCCAACCCGGAACGTGACCCCGCGCTGAAGGCGCTGCTCGATCAGGTGCGTGCAGCGAAGTGGGGCGACAAGACGGGCGACCAGATGGCCGAGCAGCTGATTGCGAGCTTCCAGGCTCGTGAACGCCTGGCGGTCATCGACGCGGAAGGGAAGGCGACTGTCGAGTACGAGGAAGCACGCACAGCCGGGCAGGTGTTCAGCGACATCCAGCTCGAGGCAGGTCAGGTGCTGGCGATCTGGGCGCAGTCGGGCGAGCTCGCGGGCAGGATACCGCAGCTCGTCAAGCAGTACTACGCTGCGGTCGATCAGAGGAACACACGCGATGGGGTGAACATCCCGCCCTCGAAGGCTGAGTTCTTCGAGTGGGTGAAGCCCGCGTACCGGGCCGATCCGCGCGTGCAGGCCGCGATCCAGCAACTGCGTCAGAGCGAGTCCGCGAAGGAACGTGAACGCATCCGGCTCGAGGTGCAGGCAGAGTTCGAGAGAAAGCAGGCAGAAGCCGCGACCGCCGCTACCCAGCGCCGGAGCGCCCTGCCCCCGACCTCGCGGGCGCTGCCACCGCAACAGTCCACTACGCCAGCTCCGGCCCCGGCACAACCGGCTGCGCCGAAGCCTGGCTCACATCGACGGGACGCACGGCAGCGTGCGGGCGAGATCGCCCAGCGTTACGCGCGTCCGCAGCAATAGGGGGTAGGTCATGGCCTACGGGTCACAACAGGCCAACCTCGACGCCGTCGCCAACATCCAGGGGCTCGTCCACGAGATTTTCACGGGCGAAGTCATCCCAGGTGTCAGGTGGGAGTCGATCACGGCCCAGATGTACATGAACGCACCGGAAGGTTCCTACCGTTACGACGGCGAGAGCCTGAACGGCGCGACCGATCTGCTCAGACCGAGCGGCGGTCAGGGTACCAGCGGGCAGCTGCCCGACCACGTCCACAACGACGCGGCCAACTGGCAGACCACGCCCGCACAGCTCTACGTGCGGCGCGCGATCAACAACTTCGTCGCCGCGAAAGCGGTCCTCGGGCCTGGCAGCTTCGCCGACCTCGGTCAGCGACTGCTCGACCAGATGTGGGGCGCGTTCAGGCTGATGAAGATCAGGCACGCGATCGGTGGCGTGGACGCGATCCTCTGTGAGGTCGCATCACGCACGAGCACGACCGTATGGACCGCGCAGGACGGGTACGGCCACACGGGCATGGACGGCGGCATCATGCTCGACGAGGAGATGGTGATCACTCACCACTCGACAGATGGCGGAGTGGCGGAAGGCGCCGGCATCATCTCGAGCATCGCGTACTCCGGTACGACGGTGACCGTGACGATGGTCGCCGACTGGGAACAGACCGCGGCAGTAGCGGCGAACGACATCGTGTGCGCCGCGACAACCGACGATCCGACCGCTGACTACTTCGTCAGCGAGAACAACCTCGGCGCGAACGGCCAGACGCAGGTCGTGGATCTGGCCGGTGCGCTCACGACCGTGTTCGGCGTGTCGCAGTCGACGTTCCCGCGCTGGAAGCCAGTGCGGATCGCGTCAAGCACGTTCGACCACATCGAGGTCACCGAGTTCCTGAGGAAGCTCGCGGCGAAATCGACCTACCCGGTCACGCCGCAGAGCCACACGCTCGTGTGCGGTGGGGCAACCTACGCCACGCTCGCACGCACGCTCACCGGCTTCCAGCAGCAGATGAGCCTCGGCAAGACCTTCGAGGGCGGCTACCAAGCCGTCAGGATCGCCGACTACGACATCGCGGTCGACGATTTCCAGGTACATGACGCGCTCGTCGCGTACTGCACGGAAGACCTGTACCACGTCAACCTCGTCGAAGCTGGCTACTTCGAGGAAGACGGGTCGATGTACCAGCGCATCGCCGACTTCGACGGCAAGGAATGGTTCGTCAGGTCCTACGAAAACAACTTCTCACCATCGAGGAACAGGATGGGGGCCATAACTGGTATCACGCATACGGTTACGGCAGCGGATTACAGTCCCACCCCTAACTACTAATAGCGATGAACCTAACGCACCACCCGGGGTACTTACCACTGTGGGCCTACTCACAGTTGGAGGTGTCTCATGGAGCGTTGGGTTCCGGTAGAGGGTTGGCCGTACGAGGTAAGCGACATGGGGCGGGTGCGACGGTCGACACCTGGCCGAAGCACCCGTCCCGGCCGCGTTCTCAAACCGAATTGGGCGACGCCGTATCCGTCCGTTCGGTTCTGCGCTGGGACAAGGCAGAGGAGTTTTTTGGTGCATCGACTCGTGCTAGAAGCGTTTGTGCCTCGCGTGCGAGGCAAGCGCTACGCCAATCACAAGAACGGAGACAAGCGCGACAGTCGCGCCGTGAATCTGGAGTGGGTGACGCATTCAGAGAACCAACTTCATGCGTTCAATACGGGACTTGCTCCGGTCGGCGAGCGGCATGGCAACGCCAAGCTCACGGAGGCGCAGGTCCGCGAGATCATCACTCGCGTTCGTGCGGGCGAGAGTCAGAGGTCGGTAGCCAAAGACTACGGGATCAAGCATCCAGCCGTCTCAAACATCATGAACGGCAAGAGTTGGAAACGTACAATCGGGAGCGTGTGAATCGTGCTCCCCGTATAACTTCGAGCCCGAGGCCCTCCGGGGACCTCAGGTAAGGGAAAAACGCAATGAGGACTGTAGCGAGACTTCGCCAAGAGCCACTGACGGCTTTCGGGCTTCCGGTGCTCGGCGGCGCGATCGTACCGACCACGGGACAGCACTGGTGGGTCGACCCGAACGCGGCACTGCACACTCCGAAGTACAGCTTCGGACATGGCCGTTCGCAGGACTACCCGCTCTCGACGCTGGCGGCTGCACTATCAGCGTCGCAGACGGGTGACGTGATCCTGATCCACGGCAACATCCGTGAGGAGGTCACGCAGTCGAACCTCAAGTTCGACCAGAAGATCGTCGGGGTCGGCGGTCAGCATCACCCCGACCAACCAACCTCGAGCTACCATCCGGGCGCGAGCGCTATCAGGCCACCGTCCTCTCCGACGGCCACGACGGCGCTCGTGACGGTACGTGGTAGGGGCACGGAGTTCCACAACATCATGTTCGATTGCCCGGTCGACGACGCGGCGATCGACCTAGTGCGGAACGCGCTCTCGGACGAGAGCGAGTACGACTCCTCACATGCGATCATCGAGAACTGCCGGTTCACGGACGGCCTGATCGGCATCAAGAATGACGGTGGCGCGTCGTTCGTGCGTGTAGGCAACAGCCGCTTCCAGCGGCTGACCGAGAGCGGTGGCGCTGGCATCAAGTGCACTTCGACCGGCGTTGCGGTTCCGTTGAACTGGGTGATCGGACCATTCAATCACTTCCACAACAACGCGAGCCACATCCTCTCGTCGATGAGCTACTCGACGATCCATGACAACATCTTCGGGCGGTTCACGGCGACGCTGTCGATCGACATCGACGATCAGCCGAGTCCAAACCAAGGCGAGTACAACGTCATCACTCGCAATCACCTGTCTGGTACGTACGGTGCGACGGCGTATCCTCCGGGCTCGAACAACGAGTGGGGCGGCAACTTCAACTCGCTATCGGGCGGTGTGACGGCCGCGGACCCGGTCTAGTAGGGCACGACGCGATGCTCGGGTTGAATCAGCGGGTGCGGGTCGCTCGGGGTCGACCGACTACCGGGCGGCCTGTGCCCGTCGATTACGCAGAAGCTGTCGAGAAGTGGGCACGCGAGCACGGCGGGCACGCGAAGCTCAAGTGGCTGCCTAGCCCGATGAACTGCTGGGCGGTGATCTTGTCGTACAAGGTCGGCGATCCGCGAGCGATGGATCAGCAGAGCGAGGGCGAGCCCGTATTGCTCCACGACTACTGGCCCGCCTCGCGGTGGGAGAAGGAAGCACCGAGCAGGGCACGCAGGCACCAAAAGACGGGCGCCATCGTGCACGGCTACTACGCCTACGAGTTGGACGAGCTCGGCGTGGAGGGCATCATCCAGCGGCTCGACCGAGGCAATATGCTCTCAGGTCGCGGCGAGTTCGGAACGAAGACCCCGGAGCAGGTAGGGCTCGGCCAAGTCGAGAAGCATAAGACGACGCAGGCACGGCGACTCGAGACCGCGCGTGACGATGCCGGCGCGCGGGCACGCGACATCAGGCGCAGGACCTACAAGATCCCGTTCCTCAGGGTCGGGATCTCGTTCGGGAGGGACGGCACGATCCAAAGGCAGGACAACCAAGGGAGTGACGCATGAAGCATGGCGCAGCGGTACTGGATGCTCCGACGCTACCCGCGATGGAGCTGATTCCACCCCGCGAGGCGGACGTCGAGGGCGTGTTCAAGCAGCCCGGCAGCGCGCACCACAACCGCATCATCTACACCGAGACGGAACTCGATCTCGAGGCCACGAAAGCGTCCGCGAAGGTCAAGCTCGACGCGAACGGCAACGAGGTGTGGAAGAAGAACCCGAACACGGGCGAGGCGATCTACCCGATCCTCGTCAAAACGCCCGTCTACCGGCAGCGGCGCTACGTGCTCTGGGGCGACGATCGCAACCGGCACGTCAAGAAGGTCTACCACTTCGAGATGACGGCCCAGGAACTGGCCGAGGTGAAGCAGAAGGAAGCCGAGGCGACGTTCTTCCGCGACTTCGTGGCCGAGGCCGCGAAGGCCGGCCTCACGGCGGCCCAGGTGATCGCGAAGATCAAGGCCGACATCCTCGGGCCCGGCGAGCAGGACGTCGAGTTGTCGGTGACGGAGGAAGTCGTGGCGGCCGAGATGGCGAAGCTCGACAGCGACATGATCGAGCGGCCAGAGGCAGAGGACGAGAACGTGGGCATCGGCGAGGACGACGAGACGCCCGTGATCCACAACGTGCCGGTCAGGTCGCCCTCCCAGCGGAGACGTAAGGGCAAGGCCTAGTGAGCCAACTGACCGATAGGGCGTCAGCCCTTCGTGAGTTCTTCAGGCTCGTCAACGCGGATGCGTCCGACGACGACCTGATCGAGCACGATTCGACCACGCTCGAGGGCGCCTACGAGGCGCTCGACGTCGGTCTCAAGCGTGCCCAGCTCTACCTGATGGGGATCGGTCAGGGCGAAATCTGGCTCGCGACGGGCTCGACGCTCACGGTCAGCGGGACGGACCCGGACAGGTACTCGGCGCTGCCGTCCGATTTCCTGAGGCTGAACTCCGATCCCGAGCAGCACCAAAGCGGGCTCGTCTATCCCACGGGGCTGCCGTGGGGCAGGGAGATCACGGCTGACGAGCGGAGACGCGTCACGGGCAACTTCTACTGGGTCGAATGGGACATCACGACCCAACTCGCTCGGATCAGATACGCGCGCGGGGCCGCCGTGCCGTCCACGATCAAGCCTGAGTACTTCAAGAACGCGACGACGCTCGCTGACTCGACCGCGATGGACATCAGGCCAGACGACCGGAATCTCGTGCCGGCGTTCGCGGCAGAGTACGCGATGAACCAGTCATGGTTCGCGGGCGGCGACGAGCAGCGCCAAGCGATCACGCGCAACCTCGCGAGCTGCCAGCGCGAGAGCTTCCGGCGCGGCCGGCTCACAAGACGGCGGCGACAGGTCGCGACGAGCCCGGCTCGTGGGAGCTGGATCGTCTGATGTATCCGCAGCCCGTGCTCACGCTCACGATGCTGCCGCTGACCGGCAAGGACCGGAGGCGGCACGTCTATCTGAGCCAGTCCGGATACGACTCGCTCACGAGCCTCTGCGCTGGCGCCGCTGTCACGGGACCGGCCGGCCCAACAGGTCCAGAGGGACCAGCCGGAGTGAGTGTTACCGTCACCACGAATGTACAGGAGCCAATCGCTCCTCGAGCCGGGGACATATGGATCGTTCCCTAACATTCATTGGACATCGTGGCTCGCCACTTCGCGCGCAGGCGCTGTTGCTTCGCTCGCTCACACGTCGAGCAGTATCGTTGCCTGCCGTACTTGCGATCATAGGAGTGGCCTCTAGGGCAGTGCGTCTTGCGGGCGTTGAGCGACGCAACGTTGTCCGACTCCCTGAGAGCGTTCTCGCGTACCGTGACCATGCGGAGATGGTCGATATTCACGCATCGCCGGTTCTGGCAGGTGTGGTGAACGATGCAACCCTTGGGGATGGCGCCGAAGGCATGGAAGTACGCTACCCGGTGCGCTCTACGATTCTTTCGACGCAAGTAGAACATGCCGTAGCCATCACGATCAGGGGGGCCGGTCCAGACAAGGCAGTCACCTTCGGGCATCGTCTTGGCTCGGAAACGCTGGAGTTCATCGGGGGTGAGTGCCATGCCAGCCTCTGATGTTCGGGTATGGGACGGCTCCGCATGGCAATCTATTATGGGTACGGTTGGCCCACCAGGCGCACAGGGTGAAGCCGGTACAGGGGAGCCGGGACCCGCCGGGAATGATGGCGTTCCTGGTGCGGACGGGAAGACGGTAAGGAGCGGCTCAGGCGCGCCAGGAGCCGGGTTGGGCGCCGATGGCGACTTCTACATCGACACGTCTGTCTCGGCGATCTACGGGCCAAAAGCGGGCTCGTGGGGCTCCCCCACGTCGTTGATTGGGCCCGCTGGAAGCGCCGGTAGTCAGGGCATCCAAGGAGAGATCGGGCCCCAAGGTCCAGCCGGCCAGGACGGCGTGACGCTCGATACGGTCATCGACACGCTCTACCCGGTCGGCGCGTTGTACGTCTCGACGCTCACGACGAACCCCAACACGTTGCTCGGGCGCGGGACATGGAGTGCGTTCGGAGCCGGTCGCGTGCTAGTGGGCAGGGACGGCGCGGACACCGACTTCGATACCGCAGAAGAGACGGGCGGCGCGAAGACGGTAGCGGCTGCGGGCTCGAACTCCGCTCCCACGATCAGCGGCAGCACGGCTTCGGAGTCGTCTCATACGCACTCGGTCACGTCCAACGTCTCGGTCGACAACCACTCGAGCCACACGCACACGTACACCGAAGTTCCGAACCACGTCCACGTCCAGACGCTGCCCTCGACGCAGGCTGGTAACTATGCGTCCGGCACTCGCGACACGAGTGCTGGCGGCACGGGCGGCTCACCGGGCACGGTGGCGGACGCGCTCTCGACGGCGAACCCAACAGGTGGCGTAGCGACCGGCACGACAGCCGGGCCATCCGCGACGTTGACGCACGCCGTGAACAACCCAGCCGTCACGTCCGGTGCCGGTTCATCGCACAGTCACGGTGCGGGCACGCTCGCGGCTTCTGCTCCGACGTTCACGGGCTCCCCGACGAGCGTCGTGCAGCCTTACATCGTGGTCTATATGTGGAAGAGGACGGCATGAAGGCCATCTGGGACGTCGCGAAGGCCACCGTGGCCGCGGTCATCGCGGTGAAGGTTGCCCAGAATACCGAGGCGTTGATCGCCAAGGGCGGCGCGCTCGTCGGCAAGGCTGTCGCCACTGGCAAGCGCAGGCTCCGCGAGGTGCGTGCGGAGCGCGAGGCCAAGCGTGCTCGCTAGCCTGTTCGCGTGGATGGCGGTCTCTGCGCTCGGTGGCGTGATGCTCGCGAAAGGGCTCCGGCGTCTGACCGATGTCGACGGCACGGAGATCGAGGAGCGGTGGGGCTCGAACGTTCCCGAGGTCGCGGTCGGTGGCTCGCTCGCGATCCTCGGTACGCTCGGTGTGCTCTCGTTTTGGGGCGCGGGTGTGGGCCTCGGCGGTGGCAGGGTAGGCACAGGCACGACGAGCAGCTTCTCATACAGTGCGCCGAACGCGCCGACCGTGGACGCTCAGTTCATCGACTCATCTACCGTCAAGGTAATCCTGTCGGCATTCGTGGGTTCTGGTGACGCTACGCATGATTCCACGCACATCCAGATTGATCGCGTGGGTGGCAACTTCTCATCGCCACTGGTCGATTCGATTTCGGGTGCTGTCCTGATCGACACACTCCAGAGCAATGCCAATCTCAAGTTCGACACGACCTATATCGTCCGCGCGAGGGTGAAGGCCAATCCCAATAAGGGCGGTTGGAGCGCCTACGATTCGGTCACGTATGTGAACACATCGCAAAACGTGTTTTTCGCCTGTCAGTGGCCGACGACAGGAAGCACGTCAGCGGCTGTCCAAGATTGCGGGACGAATGACTGGTCGAATACTAGTTACGTCAACGCTAGCAGCACATTCACGGTGGTGGCGTCTACTGGTCTCGACTTCCCGACGACGAACGTGCTGTCGGTGAGTTCCGCGAACACTGCTTCTGCTTCGCTATGGATGACCAAGGCGCAGGGCTACGTGGATACAATGGTCGTCGGCGACACAATCAGCCGACGGTTCTACTTCCGTGTAGCTATGCCAGATGGCGCTGATCCTAATTACCATGCGACACACGACGGTGTGACGGGCTCAAACGAGGACCATAACACCTCGATAGAACAGAACGACGGTACCGGTATATGGACGCTAGAGGTGTTACACGGTCCGTCTGGTGCTGGGCGGGTGCATATCATGTTGACAGGTAGTCGGACGCTCAACAAGAACACCACTTACATCTATCGTGATTGGGTGGTACGGGATGCTTCTACCACTTCAATCCTGAAGATTCAGCTTTTCACGTCAAGTGGATCGTTGCTGTACGACGTGAGTGACTTCGCTGCGAACTACGGCAATGGAACGAATCTCAGTACTGGCATCAGCGCTACATACGGCGCGTCTAATGGCGCTGATGGTTACCGCCAATTCCAGCTCGGCATCAACGGATCGTCGCCTGGTGCATCTGGGGTGGCGTACTATTATGGCGCGTTTGCTGTTTGCTCTGGGCTCTGCAATCCGACGTATGTCAGTGGCGAGGGAGGCACGCCCTAGTGGCTATCGCCGTCGCGACGTCGAAGATCACCGAGAGCGCAGCGGCCACGTCGCACACTGTGGCGATGCCTGCTTCCGTGGCGAGTGGCGATGGGCTGCTCATGATCGCCGGCACAAAGAACGGTACTGGAACCAACACCGTTGGTGCACCGAACGGAGACGCGAGTTGGACGGCGTTGTTCGCTGGGGCCGTGGGCTCGTTCTTCACATACTGCCGGATTTCCTACAAAATCTCTGACGGCTCAGAAGGTGCTTCCGAGACGGTAGCCACCGGGGAAAGCGATGAACTGGCAGCCATCGTCTATCGAATCACCGGCCACCACACCACGACAGCACCCGAGCGGGCCGCTGCATGGGTGACGGGCACAAGCACCGCACCTGACCCGCCGAGTTTAGATCCAAGCGGTTGGGGTACCGAGGAAGCACTCTGGTTTGAGATCGTGCTCCTCAAGGACCCGCGCACGTTCACGCCGTCTACGAACTACACCGAGAACACCGAAGGCGAGGCCGACTCGAACGGCGAGATCGTTGTGTGTGCGGCCACGCGCGTTCTGTCTGCTTCGAGCGAAGATCCCGGCGCAGCAGCGATCTCAGGTGCAGGCGATCCGTGGGGCGCGATGACAGTGGTATGGCGACCAGCCGCTGCCGCTGCTGGCTCCAAGGGCGCAGGCGTCGGCCGCGCGCTCGGCGGGCTCGTGAACACCGGCCTCGTGCAGCGCAGCATGACGAAACTCGGACGTCTGTGGGTTCCCGATCACCGCATCATCCGGCCACGGCTCGTGCCCGTGGGCATCGCACTCTAGGAGCGACGATGGCGAAAGCGAAAGAACTTTGGGGCTACCGCGAGGCCGCTAGGCACTTCGCGATCTCGCACCGGCTCGCGAAGAAGTGGGCCGAAATCGGGCTACTGCCCCTGATCGATGAGCCCGTGCAGGGCACCGTCAGACGGAAGGGCACCCGTCGCGTGCTCGACAAGTGGGGCATCTACCGCCAGGAGCCCGCAGAGGAGGACGTGCCCTGCCTCAAGGTGTTCGACGCGGCGGTGCTCAAGAAACTCAAGATCGCCGAGCTTCAACTCGCATGGCACGCCCATGAGAGCGAGCAGCGCATGAAGAAGCTCCAGGAGGCCCTCAATGGGTAAGTATCTCGGAGTGCGGACGCGCAGCTCGACGGTCGTCGTGAACTACGCGACTTCGCTCGCGACCGGCGCTGCCTCGGCGTTCTCGGCCACCTTGGAAACGGCCGACTTCGACGTCTATAAGAACGGCTCAGAGACGCAGCGCGCGTCCTCGAACGGCTACACGCTGGACGAGGCCATCGACGCCGTGACCGGCCTGTCGCAGCTGCTCGTGGACATGTCGGACAACTCCGACGCGGGCTATTGGACGACCGACGGCGGCTACATCAGCGTCTCGCTCACGCCTGATGAGACACTGGATGGTGTGACCATCGCTGCGTGGCTCGACTCGTGGGACCTGGAGACGCATTCGCAGGTCGCGCAACGGTTGTTTGGATCGTTCATATATCCGACCGACTCTATCGTTGCGACGACCACGAACAACTCGACGACCTCTATCAATCTGACGGAGATCGTGGACGCGCAGACCGCGAAGCTCGCGGGCGAGGTCTTGATGGTCCACGACGCGACCGACGATCGTGTGTTCCCGGTGCGTTGCACGGCGTTCACCTACCCGCAGGCGACGGTCGTCGGGCTCGACGGCGCTGCTATGGGTATTACCGTCGCGGCAGGCGATCACGTCTGGCGGGTCGGCCAGTTCACGGCGACGAACGGCAGTCTCGGCTCGCTCCCGACGTCAACTGACATCTTCACAGGCACGTTGACCGAAGCGTACTCGACGGACGGTAGCACGATCACGCTATCGACGGCGCTCTACGAGCTGCTCGCGCTACTGTCCGAGTTCAGCGTGTCCGGCACGACGATGACCGTCAAGAAGCGTGACGGCTCGACGACGGCCATGACGTTGACGCTGAACGACGCGACGACCCCGACGAGCATCACGAGGGCGACCTGATGGCCGTAAACGGGCTCTACGCGCGCGGCATGTTCGCGAACTCGCACATGGGTACCGAGGGTCTCTATATGCGCGGGCTCTTCGGCGCTGGCGCCGGGGTTCCTGTCGGTGGAGACGGAGCTGGCGGATCAGCCACCGGTCGGCGCAGGCGAACGAGGCGATGGCACTGGGTGATCATCCTTTTCGTGTTGGTTCTATAGGAGCGTGAAATGAGCTATGTGTCACCGAACGTCCAGACAGCTGTGATCGCGAACGGAGGTACTACGTCGCAGGCTCTTGCGATGGCGTACGGCACGATCATCGGCATCATCATGCCGGGCACGATCACGGGTACCGCACTGTCGTTCACGGCGTGCGATACGAAAGACGGGACGTTCGTGCCCATTTACGACACCGAAGGCAACCAAGTCACGGTCACGGTCGCGGCATCGAGGGGCTACGGCCTCTCGGGCTCGGACGCGGATGCGCTTTGCGCGTTCCCGTTCATCAAACTCGTGATGGACGCCCAGGGCGCTGAGCGTTCGATCACGGTGATCACGCGGTGAGGGCGGCCATGCTGTACTCGGCGGTGCTCGGGTTCGTTGTCGGGGTCCTGTTGCTGACGGGCTGCACGTCGATCACGGAGGTCGTAGAGGTCGACTGCGAGTTCATCGAGTTCTTTCCGCCGAACACAACGGTCGCCGAGGCGGACTCGGCGATCTACCGCCACTGCCATCCTCCCGAGTGGGATGGGCTCGTGGTGAGGTTCAGGAGGTAGCGTGGCGACCTACGCATTCGGCATCAAGGCGTTCCATCCCAGTGCGACGGCGGGAGACGCACACGTTCTCGGCATGGCTACGGGCCGCAGCTCTGGCTCTCTGGTCGAGGTCTGGAACGGGGTGTCGTCCTCTGGCAAAGTGCTCGCGATCATGTACCGCGGCGACGTGATCCCTTCCAACGGCTCAAGCGAGTTGGCAACGACGGCGACGGGCCCGTTCATCTACATCACGGGCGGCAACGGCGTCCCCACGGGTGTGCCCACGTCAGCCGCGAACGGATTCAGCCCGCTCTATATCGACCGAAGCAACGGACGGCTGTATGTCTATCATTCCGCTGGCTGGCACTACGCCGCGCTGACGTGATCGTGATCTGGACGGTGCGCCCGGAGCAGGCACGGTTCCTCAAGGAGCTGTCCGACGAGGTTCTGATCTCGCAGCGGAAGTTCGAGATCGCGTCGGACGCCATACTGCTCGGTGGCCCACCGGTCGGTACTGTGGTCGACATCAACGCTGCGACGGGCGCGATCACCCTGGAGGTGCCGGATGCGCCTCCTGGTTGAGGGCGACACCACATTCGCGCTCGGCATGAACGACCGGGCGGCGCCGGACGAGTTCCAGCCTGGCGAGGTCAAGCTCATCGAAAACGGCCGGCTCTCGCTCGTCGGCAACTCGGTTCGCAGGCGGATGGGCGCGAAGCACGTCGTGACATCGACGCCGTGGAACACGTCCATCGGGATCGACGCCGATAGGATCAAGGGCGGCAAGTTCTACGAGTTCACCTCAAGCAGCCGCTACCACGTTGTGATCGCCCTTGCTGCGGGTGGTGAAACGGTCTACACGTCGGCCGATTACGGTGCGACGTGGACGAGTCGTGGCACGGTCTCGATCAGTGCTGGCATTGCTCCGAGCATGGTCGTGATGACGGAGGGCGGCAATCAGGTGCTTTGCATCGCGACGGGCGGGGCTGATGCCTATCAGCTGAACAATACTACGCTCACTACGATCTCCGGCATCCCGGCGAGCACTAGGTTCCTCGCGGTCCACGGCAACCGACTGATCGCGGCCGGCAGCGGCATCACGGTATCGGCCTCGAAGGTCTCCGACATCGACGCCGGCTACGGTGCGCCTGAAGGATGGACCGTACAAGCGCAGACGCACGATGACGACTACGAGATCACGGGCCTGCATACGCTCGGCTCGATCATCATGGTCTTCAAGCGCCGCTCGGTGGGTTTCATCGAGGGGTTCGGCTTCACGACGCTCCAAGTCGAGGTCGGCTCCCGCGGCCTCACGCGCTCGCTCGGGTGCGTGAGTTCGGCGTCGATCCAGGCCATCGGCGACGATGGTGTGATGTGGCTGTCCGACCAAGGGTGGGTGTTCTATCGGATCGGGGACCGGCCCGTGCTGGTCTCTGGTTCGCAGCAGGCACTCGTGAACGGCATCCAGTTCGATATCATCCGTACGTTCCCGAACGTCGTCAGCTCGCTCTACTATCCGGCCGAGCAGGAGTACTGGTGTGCCGTGCCAACCGCTGTCCGCTATCAGGGCGCAAGGCTCGGAAGCGGCGGCGGTAGTGGAGGCACGCACATCTTCGTATGGCGTCCTCCAACACCGTCCCGTCCGCCAGCCTCGTACAGGTTCCTGCTCTCGACGGGCGATGATCACTACACGGCCTCGATTGACTCAGGTGGCTATCTGGCACTCACTGCAGCGCCGGGCGGTCAGCAGGGCACGACGTTCGGCACCTACAAGGACTACCTAGGGCTCGCTTCGTCGGAGGAGGTGGGCCTCGACTTCGTGATCTCGGACAACTGTCTCGCGCTCGCGGTGGATCTGAACGCGCCTGCGGCCATGTGGACTGGCGCCACGGCCACTCGTGAGCAGGCGCCCTTCATCGGCACGGTGGCGGGTGCGGTACTCGAGGCCGAACATCCCACGACCGATGTGGACGACCAGACTCAGGACACGTTCGGTTCCCTGACGACGACGAGACAGGACGGAGCGGGCGAGATCCACATGACGCTCCATGCTAGGCCGTACTTGTTCGAGAACCAACTTTCTCGCAAGAAGGCGAAGCGGGTGCGCGTGCAGTCGTCCCAGGCCGCCGACAGCTCCGTGACGGCGACCATGATCGTCGACGGGGTGCCGGGTGCTCCCCACACTCTCTCATTCTCTGGCGCTGCCCACGGCAGACCGGAGCAGAGGGATGCTCGGGTAGGCGGTCGTGGTCTCGAGATCGAGACGGTGCTTCAGTCGACCGACGATGTGGACATCCACGCGGTCGCTGTGCTCGCTCAGCCGCTAGAGGACGAAGCGTGAGCGGCGGCGGCGCACGGTTCGGTAACTACCCGGGCGCAGCGGTCGAGCGCGATTTCCTGGCCGCGATGGTAGGCTCGCACTTCGACGAAGAACAAAGGGTTTGGATCACGGGCCTCAAGTACGCGGGCGGCAATGCGTGGGACGTTCGCTTTAGGGCCGCCCGTGCGTGTCAATTCGTTAGGCTGCATTTGCAGTCTAGCGGCACGGGTGGCCGTGACTACAACGCCGCGACCTCGGTCAGTTCGACGCAGTATGACATGCGCGAGAATCGGCAACGTGAGGTTGAAGTCAGCACGAACGGACTCGACGACTACTACGTGTTCCTGATTCCTGAGTTCTTGGAGCCAGACGGGACCTACACGAAATACGATGGAGCGGACGCCGACGATCACATGGCGTACCTGTCCATCCGCGGGGCTGGCACAGTAGGGTCCGGTGTCTACACGCCAACTCTCACGAACGTCGCCAACCTCGACGCATCGACCGCGTACGAATGCCAGTATAGCCGGGTGGGCAACGTCGTCTATGTGTCCGGCAAGGTAGATGTCGATCCGACAGCTCCCGCTGCGGCGACGCAACTCGGGATCTCTCTGCCGATAGCCTCCAATCTCGGGGCCGCAGAAGATTGCGGTGGGGTCGCGTTCGCTTCCGGCATCGCGGGACAGGGCGCAGCGATCAGAGGTGACGCGGCTAACAACCGCGCCGAGATGGTCTGGGTCTCGGGCGACGTGACCAACCAGCCTATGTACTTTTCGTTCTCGTACGCAGTGATCTAGGGGACGCGACATGCCGATCGACCAGACCCTTCAGACGCCGACGATCAGGCCCCCGACCTCGCTCGACATGCTCGCGCAGGACGAGGGTGGCGGCACGTCGCTCGCCGCGCCAAGCGCGGGTGCTGCGCCGTCGGTTGCCTCGCTGCCATCGGCTCCGACCGTGAACGGTCTGCCTGGGCCCGACGTGAGTGCGTTCGCGGCGAACCAGATGCGGAGTCCTTCGCGATACGATTCGGGGATCGTGCAGCAGGGCCTGAACTTGATCAATCAGGAATCGGAGCGAGCGAAACTACGTGGCGGCGCCGATCTCGACGAGTTCTACTCCTCGCGCGGGCTCGTCGGCTCGTCCGTCGAATCGCAGGGCCGGACGGATTTCCTCTCGCAGCTCAACCAGGCGAAAGAGCAGCGGATGTTCGATCTCGTGCGCGAGATGGCGGCCACCTACTCGCAGGACGTGGGGGCGGCCGGCCAGCTCGGGCTCGGCGCGCGCGCGCAGGAGCTTCAGTCGCTCGGCATGGACAGGGACGAGGCGTACCGCTACGCGGTCATGGAGCAGGCGGGCGGCCAGTTCCAGCAGTCGCTCGGACAGCGCGAGAGCGAGTTCAGCCGCCAGTACGGACTCTCGGGCCAGGAACTCAACCTCGAGCGCGACCGGCTCATGCAGCAGGCCCAGATCGAGAACCGGAGCCTGTCGCTGCAGGAAGCGACCTCGCAGGCGGAGATCGAGCTCCGCTCCCGTCAACTCGTGCAGGAAGCGCAGACCCAGAACCGGACGCTCGACATCGCACAGGCACGGCTCCAAGCTGAGAACGAGCAATTCGACCAGACGCTCCAGATGCAGCGCGATCAGTTCGCGCAGCGACTCGGGATCGACACTCGTCAACTCGACCAGCAGCGGGAGCAGTATCTCGGCGAGTTCCAGAGCGCGAACGCGGACAGACTGCTCAGGATGCAACTCCAAGAGAGCGATCAGGCGTTCAGTCGCGTCGAGAACGCACTCAACCGCTCGCTCGAGACCAGGGCACTCGACCTGCAACAGGCTGGCCTCGACGCCGAGACGGCTTGGCGGTACGCCGACCGGCTGCTCGAACAGCAACTAGAGAACCGCGCGCTCGACCTCCAGCAGCAGGGCCTCTCGCAGGATCAGGCGTACAGGCAGGCGGCGCTGCAGCTCGACCGCGACCAGATGGCGCAGCAGGCCCAGATCGCGAACCAGCAGGCGCAACTGTCGGCGTCCGACATCTACTTGCGCGCGATCGCGGCCGGTGCGGGCGACTACACGAACGTGGCGTTTCCGCAGTTCCCGCAGATCGGGACGCCGCCCCAGCCGCCGACGTTGCCTCCGGTCCCACCACCGAACGGACCTACGCCGATCGAGCCACCGAACTCGTTCCCGACCGAACCACTGCTACCGCCGCTCTACGATCAGAATAACCCGCCACGGCCGGGAGGGGCGCTCTAGGATGTCGTACGCCGGAGCACTTGAGCGAGGCAGGCGCGCACGCGCCGTGCAGCCGTTCTACGAGCAGGCGTGGTTCGGCCCGCGTACGAGCACGTACACGGACCAGCTCGGGTTCTCGCGTGAGGCGCGGCTCGATCCACCGCCCTCTACGCTCGGCGGGTTCCAGTTCTACAAGCCGTCCGATGCGCCGACGCCACTGCCGGGTCCGATGCCGCAACTGCCGCCTGAAGTGCTCGAACAGATCAGGCGCGAGGAGCAGGCCAGAAAGACGCGGCTCGCGTACGGGATGCCGCCCGCTGGTCCGGCCAATCTCGCGAGCTACGGGGTCGGCCAGCTACAGAACTACGGGGTCGGTGCGCTCAGCGCGTACCAGCCGCTAGAATCACTGAGGAGGAGATGATGGCCTACGCGAGTTTCTTCGGCGGGAGCCCGTATCAGGCGGGTCCAGACCCGCGGCTGTTCGGCGGCAACGGCCCATACGGTATGCCGGCAGGTGGGATGGGACTTCCCGGGATGCCGTTCGGTGGGCCTGCCACCCCGTACGGTGCACCTAGCATGGGTGGCGCGCCGGGTGGTGCTCCCGGCGGTCAGGGCGGTGGGTGGCTCGGCGCGCTTAGTCGCTTCACGGGCTTCAACGACATGAGCGGGCTCGAGCGGGCCTACATGCTCGCCTCAGTCGGTGGTGGAGTGGCGGACTACTTCGAGCGGCAGGGTGAGAAGAAAGAGGAGAAGCGCCGCTACGAGCAGGCCCTCGAGGAGAGCGAACGCCACCGCAGGCGGATGGGCGAGAACCTGAACCGCGTGTGGGGAGGGTGACATGGGCTTCGCCGACATCTTCAAGGGGGTCGCGAAGGGTGTAGCTGGCGGACTCGGTGGGGCAGCTCAGGGCGCCGCAGCGGCATACCCCGGCATCATCCAGAACCAGCAAGCGACCGCAGAACGTGCCGACCTGACGAACTACCGGAACGCGACGCTCGCACAGAACCAAGCCGGCATGGACCTCGACCGTGAGCAATTCGCCGAGACGCAGACACAGAACCGGTGGGAGCGGGCGTTCACTCGGCGGGAGCAGATGATCGCCCGGCAACGTGCGGACGCGGAACGGACACGGGCTGACGCGGACCTGATCCGTGCCCAGCAGGCGACCCGCACAGCAGCATCCGCCGCGAATCAAGAGCAGGCCGAAGTCAGGCTCGCGCGCGCGAGCAAGGTGATCTCGCAGGCGACTCCGCAGATGGGGCCCGACGAGCTCGACCACATCGCGAGGCTCAGCGGGTTCACGAGCTACGGGCAGGCACTCGCGGTGATGGGCGCGGCGTCCGGCGAGCAGTACGGCCCGATGATGGGCGGGTACAACCATCGGCCCACGACCCCGATGCCACCGTCCGGGCCCGGCCCGACCGCTGGCGGGGGTTTCGGGATGGACGAGGACAGCGCGTTGCTGATGAGGGCACTGGGCGGGCAGCCGTAGGGCCGGAGGTACCATGCCTGACTGGAAGGCTCGCATCCGTGAACTGAGGGGCGAGGGCCTCTCGGACGACGACATCGTCGAGCGGATTCGCGCCGAGGCGGCCACGTCAGCCATCACGTCCATGCCGGACGACGAGCGCCGGGCCCAGCAGGAGAGCGCCGCCGGGCTCGCGCCGATCATCCGCGGGGTCGGTGACTTCGCTCGGGGCTCGCTCGGGTTCACGCGCGACGTGCTCACGCACCCCATCGAGACGGCCCGGCAGGCGATTTCAGGCGTGGCGCAATCGGGCCTCGCGATGGTCCGGGGCATCCCTGAGGTCGCCGGGGAGATCTCCGAGCGGGTAGGGGCTCCCAGGACCGCCGCACGCCTCCGTGGCTGGTCCGGGGCGCTCGGGGACGTGGCGACCCAGCAACTGGAGGCCGCAGGGGCCCCGGAGGGCGCAGCGCAGGTTCTGCCGTTCATGGCCGGCTACGTGGCGCCCTACATCGCGGCTGGGGCTGCCGGTGGGGCCACCCTGCCCGCTCAGGTGGCCGCAGGGGCGATCCCCGACTTCCTGGGAGCTGCCAGCGCGCCCGAGAACTCGCTCTCCGGTCTCGGGGCCGAGTACCTGCCTGAGGGCAGGCTGAAGGGGCTCGCCGAGACGGCAGCGGCTTCCCCGATCGCGCGCGGTGCGGTCGACGTGGCGTTCGGGGCTGGACTGGCTGGCATCCCGGTCGCTGTGCAGCACGGTCCCGCTGCAGCTCGTGCGGTTGGTCGGTCGCTCGCGGGTGTGGTGGGCTCGGAGGCAGGCGCCACCATCAGCCCCCGCGTGAGCGGCCAAGTCGAGAGCGGCATGAGTGGTCGCTGGTTCTCGCGTCTGCAGCGGTCAATCGAGGAAGCGCCCCAGGGGCGTGCGCCAGCCTCACAGTGGCTCGGCATGATTCGGAATGCGAAGGGCGGCCAGGCCGGTACCGAACTAGAGTGGACCGGCATCGAAAACGCCTTGACCGCTCGCGGTTCCGACAACCTGACTCGCTCCGAGGTGCTCGCACTCGCACGTGAGAACGAGATTCGGCTGACGGAAACAGTACGGCGCCAGAATGCCGAGCACCCTGGACCGGACACGCCTCGCTGGGTTCTGACGAGAGAGGGCAGCGTTCGTTCTGGTCCATTCGCGACGCGCGAGGAAGCCGCTGCAGCCAGGCGTCGTTTTCCCGACGCCATGGAATACGATGTCGCCGAGATGCAGGTACCGCGCAGGCCGGAGGCTCCAGACAAAGCCACATATGCCGGCAGCACGCTCGCCGGTCGCGGCGTTGAGCCGGACGCGAACTACCGCGAGATCCTGATCCGACTCGACAACAAGGACCTCAACCGCCGTGCGTTCACGGGCGGCCACTGGCCGGACCCTGACATCATCGCGAGTGCCCGCGTTACAGACGAGGTGGGCGAGACCGGCGAGAAGGTTCTACGTGTGCGCGAGATCCAGAGCGACATCCACCAGAAAGGTCGTAGCACTGGATACGGGGACGTGCCCGCCGTCGCGATACGCGGACAGGGTTCATTGCCGCCAGACGCACCCTTCAAGCGGACGGAGGAATGGTCTGGCCTCGCTGTCCGGCGTGTCATTCAAGAAGCGGCGGAAGGTGGGTACGACCGCGTGATCTTTCCGAGCGCTGATGAGCAACTGTACCAGTACGGCACTCAAGAGGTGACGTGGACGCGGCGACCTGACGGGGCTTTCGATGTGGACGTGTACCCGCAGGTCCGCGGCGACACGATGGGCCACAACCTCGAAGACCTCGCCGACGAGCAGGGCGCCACACCGATCAAGGGCGGGCTGGTGCGCTCTGCTGAGGAATTGCAGGAGACGCTCAGCGAGAGTGGTGCGGAAGGTGTTGAGGGTCTTGGCGACAAACTGTGGAAGCGGATGCAGGCTGAACCGACCGGAACGAGTCGGCCGCGCGAGGAAGGTATGCGCGCGTTCTACGATGAGCGCATCGTGCCGAAGGTGGTTCAGAAGGAGGCACGCCGCTTGGGCGCTGTCGTTGAGCGCATTCCGTCGCCGGACGCCCAACTGATTCCCACCCGTGACTGGGCTGTGTTCGGCACGAAGACAGACGCGCCGGAGTACGCACGCTTCCAGACGGAGAAAGAGGCGCGCGAGTTCGCGACTGGCTACGCCTTGCCGCCTGGCTACCACTACGGCAGCATCAAACGGCCAGACCTCGGAGTCGGTCGTGTCACGACCACAGTGCTGGACGAGGCTGGGGAGGTGGTCGCCAAGGACATCAATCATCGGCAAGCGATGCTGACGGCTGCCAATACGGACGCGGAGTTTGGTGCAGCCTTCGACGAGTTCTACGGGCCACTGAAGCGTGGCGGCGTTGACCCCCGTGCATCTGGAGCCTTTGCTGAACTCGACTACGGGCAGTCGCGTCGGATGGGTCCGCACTGGTCCATCCGCATCACGCCAGCCGCGCGCGACAAGATCCTGAACGAAGGGCAGAGGATCGGGGCGGTGCCTCGGGTCACGGGCATGGCCGCCACGAAGGTCGGTGAGGCCGCGTTCGGTGCAACGGTCGGTGCTGGGGCGGCTGGCGGTGAGGAAGGTGGATTCACGGCCGACCAGGGCGCTCTCGCGGGGGCGGCCGCCAGCCTCGTCGGCGTCCCAGCACTCAGGCGCGTCCTGAGCGGGTTGCCAGATGCCGGCTTGTCCGCGCAGGCGCGAGCTGGTCGCGCGGTTCCGTTCACGGTCACGCACGAGAATGTCAGTGAGGGTGTGCACGGGCTCTTCCGCGCGATCTCGCCCGAGCATCGCGGTGCGCTCACATCCCGCATCGAGCAGGCCTTCGAGGGCGGCGAGTCGGGCGATATCGTGGTCGACATGATCAACCGGTTCGGTGGCGCCCGCATGAAGGTGCAGCGCGCGCCCGGCCGGGGATCGTACAACGGCCAAACTTCCCCCAACGTGCTGCTGACGCTTGAGGACGCGGAACGGGAGACGGTCAAGCAGGTGATGGCGCTCCGTGGCATCCTCACGGGGCAGGACGCGGAGGCGGCCTTCCGTGCGACGGACATGGCGCCGACCCGTCATTGGGATGAGGCGGTCGCGCAGGCTGGGGACGACAAGTACCCGGGGCTCGTGATCCAGGGCGACCCTGAGCGCGTGCTCGAGGCGCTCGCGCGGCGCGGCATCGACGGGACGGCCGACCTCGCGAGCGGGCAGGTCTACGCGATAGATTTCGGACGCACTGGGGCGGCATTCCCCGAGCGGGTCGGGGCGGCACTTGAGGGCATCCAGTTCACGGGAGCGCACCCACATGTCTTCGAAGGGATCTACCTTCCTCGATCGGCTTACTCCTCTGCCGCCGGAAGCGCTGGCGCGCTTGAAGAGCTGGCGGGTGTTCTCGACGAGCGGATCGCGCCAGCCTACCGAGGGCTCGCAGAAGAACTCGGCATCGACGCCAGCAAAGACCTCGCCTCGCTCGGAGAACTCTCCAGAGGCCTGAGGGCCGCGCCCGGCGAGGCACGCTGGTGGCTGCCCGCTGGTGCTGAGAAGCTGAAGGGCGGAGCGGCCACAGCTCGTGCGGTCGATCTCGTGCCGCGTGTTCCGGTCGACGATCCAGTCGCGCGCATCGCCAGCCAACTGGCCGTGAAGCGCGGGAAGGTCGGCCAGCGCGAGTTGCTCGCAGCTGCGGGCGGCGACAGCAAGCTCGCGGGCCAGGTCGAGAAGTTCTTCCTCTCACGTGTCGGCGAGATGGCGAAGGATCTGCCGTTGCCGACGAAGGAGAGGCTCGCTGAGGTGCTCCAGATGGGCCGTGGTGGCGCGAGCTTCTACGACGTGCGGCAGGGCGTCGAGCAAGCGTTGGGCCCCGAGGACGCCGACATGTTCCTCCGCTTCTACGCCGCGACCAGCCCAAACGCTGAGGCCACCGGCTCCAACCTGACGTTCGCCGCGAAGGCGTACGCGCAGTGGAAGCTTGGACTCGAGTTCACCGGCTTCCAGAGTGCGGCCGTGAAGGACATGCTCCGTCAGGCAGCAGGCGGGCAGGTGTTCGGCAGCAGGAAGGTGCAGCAATTCTACCGGGCGCTGATGGGTGACGAGGATGCGTACGTCCACGACATGTGGATGGCGCGCCTGTTCGGTTTCCCCGAGGCCGCGACCGAGAGTCAGTACCGATACGCGGAGGAAGTGATCCGGCAAGTCGCACGCGAGAGCGACATGAGCGTGCGCGAGACGCAGGCCGCGATGTGGGCGGGCATGAAGAGGTGGTGGCAGCAGGCCGGCCGCGGGCGGGTCACGGACGTGGCCGACTTCCCGACCTTCCTGCGTGGGGCGATCACGGAGCCAGCCCAACTGCCGAAGGGCGCCAAGCCGTGGGCGGACAGAAGCATCGTCGGCCGCTGGGGTTCGCTCGACGCGGAGTCGAAGAGCGCGATCAGGAACACGCTCGCCGCGGAGCAGAGTGCGTACCTCGAGAAGTACGGGCCCAGGGCCGGCCACGCGGACATGGCGGTCGTGCGGATGCTTGTCAGTGCTGGGGCCGGCGGGACGGCCGGCGCCGCGGTGGACGACAAGAATCGGTTACGGGGGTTCGCGGTGGGTGCTGCGGCCGGAGCTGCTGGCTCTCTCCTGATCCCGAGCGCACTCAAGCACCTCGTCGAGTACGGCACCTCCGGCCACCTCGTCACGCCCGCGAAAGGCACGAAGGCGGGCCTTGAACTCGGCAGCTGGTGGAGCGAGACGACCGGCAAGCCGCTTGCGGAGTGGAACGGGCTGACGAAGGCCGAGCAGGACTACCAGATCGTGCAGCTCGCTCGTGCGGAGCGCGACTTGAACCTCGGCGGACCCGGCACCGTGCTCGGTGGCACCGGCCCAACCATCGCCGAGCGCGGTCCTGGCCTGCCCACGACGCTCGAGGAACGGCGACGCGCGAATGTGTTGATCCCCGGCATGAGGCTCAAGGGGACCGAAGGCTTCGCGGCGAAGCCACTGCTCGGGATGGTGGTGCAGGCTGGTGCTGGTGCGACGGCGGGAGCTGCGGTGGCGCCCGAGGACCACGAACTGCTCGGCGCCACTACAGGCGGCATTCTCGCGCTGGTGGGCGGGGCGGCACTGCGCGGTGAGGGTGACACGCTCAGCCGGCTGATGAGTTGGCGGAAGGCTGGGATGCTCTCCTCGCCGTCCACGACCGTGATGAACGTCACCTCGACTGGCACGATGGTCGCGGCGGAAGCGCTGAAGGACGCCCCTGCCGCCGCGTGGGACTGGGCGATGAGCGGCCTCTCGGGCGTCCGCTCGAAGAGCGGCCTCTCGGCGTCCACTCTCAAGGCGTCCTGGGACGCTGTCGGTGACGCGGTCGAGCAGGCGCGGAAGGTCTGGAAAGAAGGCGAGAGTGCGGCCGACATGGCGAAGTGGGACCAGCAGCGGATCACGTTCGAGAATCCAGCCGTACAGGCGATGCACGATGCGGTCTACCGTGTGCTCGGCGCACAGGACCGGTTCTTCCACACGGTCGCGGTTGCTCGATCGTTGCAGGAGCAGGCCAACGTCATCGCCCGAGAGGCATTCGCGGGCCGTCCGTCGATCCAGGGCATGATGGCACGCTCGCCCGAGTTCTCAAGTGCGAGTGAGTTGGCCTCGTGGCTCCAGAAGAACCCGACCTCCGACATGGCGATGCGGGCCGAATCGGACGCGGCACTCGCGGTCTTCAGGAACCAGGATGGCTTGCTCGCCAACTCGGCGAAGAAGTTGCGCGAGGCGTTCAAGGAGGCGGGCCCAGAGGCGGAGGCGGTCTTCGATCTCTTCCTGCCGTTCACGACCACGCCGGCCAACGTGGTCTCGCGCGTTGCGGAGTACAGCCCGCTCGGGTTCCTCGGTGCGGTTCGTGACGCGAGCGAACTCACGAAGCTCGTGAAGGAAGGCGGCGCGAATCTCTCAGCCGTGTTCGACAAGCAGCGGAAGGTGTCAGATCGGCTGGGCAGGGCGACGCTCGGGACCGGCGTGATCGCGCTAGGCGCGTGGCTCGCACAGAAGAAGTTGATCAGTCCCGGATACCCGGAGTCGGCCCGTGACCGCAACATCCAGCGGATCACCGACAAGCAGCCTGGCTCCATCAGGTTGTTCGGGAAGGACTACGCAATCGAGCGGTTGGCTCCGTTCGGTCCACTGCTCGTGATGGGCGCAGAGTTGTACCAAGGCGCTCAACGTGGTGGACCCACCGGAGCTGTCAGCGGCGCGGCCGACTACCTCGGCAGGAACGTGACGAACGAGAGTTTCCTCGGCGACATCGATGTGGCGCTCGGACTCCTGACGGGCGAGGGCACGCTCGGGGACCGAGCGGCGCAGCTCGGGTCAGACGTGGCGGCATCATTCGTGCCCAACGTCGTCCGCCGCGGGCTGGCCGGGTACGACCCGACCGTCCGCGAGGTGCGGGACCCGAACGTCATGGAGCCCGCTACGCTGCTCGACCGCGCACGTACAGCGATCCCAGGCTTCAGGCAGGGGATGCCCGCCCGCGTGGACCCGCTCGGCGAGACGGTGGTTCGTGGGACCGGTGGCGTGGCTGGTGCAGCCCTGAGCCTCTTCAACCCGTTCACAGGCCAGGCCGATCTATCGGACTCAGACCCGCTCCGCGAGTTGATCGAGACGACAGGTGCCTCGATCCCCTCGGCCGAGCCGTCGATCAGGAACCTCCGGCGGAACGGTCAACCGGTTGAGAAAGGCACGCCAGAGTTCGAGAAGCTCGCGCGCGCGTACGGCGTCTTCGTGCGCCGCGATCTCGAGCGTGTGCAGCAGACCGGGATGGAGCTTACCATTGCGGGCGAAGGCAAGCACGTCGACTGGGACGAAGCGAGCCCGGACGAGAAGCGCAGGATGCTCGAGCAGGCCGCAGAGAACGCGCGGGCGAACGTTGGCAGGCTCCTCCTAGAGACGGGGATCTACACGCGATGAAAATGGTCCTATTCGGCGTGTCGGGTATCTCGCTTGCCACATGGTCGGCCTTCGAGGCGACCGTGATCCTCTCGGCGCAGTCCCCCATCGGGCCGACGACGGGCGTATCGGTGACATGGGTGTTCCAGGTCGGCGTGCTCGTGGCTGCCGGACTGATGCTCGTCAAGTTCGGGATGTTGCTCGTCGGCTGGAAGCAGGCACTCGACCGGGCGGTAGGGCTCGCGACCGCAGTGACCGACTTGGAGAAGCGCATGGTCATCGCGGAGACGAAGCAGTCGCAGCAGCAACTCCTGATCCAAGAACACGCGGCACGGCTTGGGTTGCACCAGACGATTCTCGACAAGGCAGCGATCTAACACCCCCCAGGGTGTTCCTCAGAGCGAAGGGAGCGGGCGGACGACATGATGAGCGACACACATCGGACGCAGGTGCTCGCGGCCACGCCACCGGCGAAGGCCGGACAGAAGGTCACGAACACTTGGCAGGGCATGGTCCTCGTGGCGATCGGCGCGCTATTCGCGCTCGGCAGCTTCGTCATCACGGGGCTCCTGCTCGCGCGCGACGCTATCGAGATCACGCTCTGGGTCGTGCTGCTCTGCGGCGGCCCGATGGTCGTCGGGCTCGTCGTGATCGGCTATGGCGCGACCCGTTGGTCGGGCGAATACGTCGGCGCTGCACTCAAGGATCTCCGCGAGACGGCGGTCGGCATCATCCGGGCCAGGAAGGGCGCATGAGACATCACCGCCTCGGGCGCTATCCGTTCCCGACCCCTGACGGTGTGCTCGGCAAGTTCGAGCAGTGGGCCACGCTCGAGGAGGAGGAGCGTGGCAACAAGCCGCGCGTCTCCTGCATCCCTGCGGATCTCTACGTCTGCAAGCGCCAGTGGTTCAACAAGGGTGGCTACGAGACGTTCGAGATCACCAACGTTCCGGGTCGGAGTGATATCCTCTTTCATGCTGGCAACACTGAGGAGGCATCGCTGGGCTGCGTGCTGGTAGGCAAGTCGGTCGGGTTCCTTGAGATCAACGACGAGGACTCAGGCTTGCCGACGCGGAAGCTCGCCATCCTCGACAGCAAGAAAGCACACAAGGAGTTCATGGCGTTCTTCGATGGCGTGACCGAGTGGGAACTCGAGATCGTGGACCTGCGGGCATGATGAAGCCCCCTCCGTTCTCGTGGGTGCTCGTTGTCCTGCTGGCTGCGATGCTCGTGGGACAGGGCCTCGGGCGCAGGGACACCGTGGCGCGTGCCGAGGCGGCCGAGGACTCGCTCGCGGTGCTCCGTCCCGTCGTGGACTCGCTCGTCACGCTGGCGGCCCGTAGGGATACTGTGCTCCAACTCGTGACCGATACCGTGCGCGTGGTCGTGGAACGTACGCGGGTCGTGCAGGTCGCGGTCGGGGACACGCTCCGGGCGAGCCTCGACTCGGCCCAAGCCGTGCTGTTCGATACCCTGCTCGCGGCCCACGCGGACGAGGTAGCCGCGCTGGAACGTCTGAACGCCGAAACCCTGCTTTGGGGGCGTTCATGGCAGGAAGCCGCAGGGGCACTGCGAGCCGAGAACGAGCAACTCAGGCTGCGAGGGGACGCCTGGGAGGCCGCGTACGCGGCCAGGGGGCGCAGATCGTGGGTCGAGCGTGGCGCGGTGGTCTTGGCAACGGCGGGGGTGCTTCTGCTGCGGTAGGAACGCAAAAATGGCCTGGGCCGTGGCGCGCGCCCGTAGGCCGCATCTCCACTCCCAGGCCCGCGCGATGTCTCGCGCCGACACCGCTGCATCCAGCGGCCGACCGTATGTGTCCGGTCTCACGACAGTCCCTACGCCTGCGCCACCCTACCCGTCGCGAAGACCACCCGCGCCGCGCTCGCGTCGGCGACCCTGAGGCCGGACTCGGCCAGCCCCGCGAGTATCGCGAGACCGGGTCTGTGATCGGCGCAGATCGACGGACCCTGGTAAGCCCAGTCGGGCACCTCGACGTTCTCCGCGAACCACGCCTCACCTTCGGGCGTCAGGGGCGTGAACACGATGATCGTGCCCTGGTTCGAGAACACGACGTCCTGATGCGCGGTGATGTTCATCGCTCCTCCTCGTTGATGTTGACCTGAACGACCTTCGCCTCACCGCCCCGGTAGAACGTGTAGACGAATCCTTCGGCAGAGCTGCCCCGGTTGTACTGGTCGACGTACGGCCGGGGCGTGAAGTAGTTCGCCTGCACCGGGTTCTCCTTCGGGGCGCCCGGAGACTTCATCACGGCGAGCCACTTCTCGATGACCTCGGTGGGCCACGGTGCGTCGACCCCGTTGATCTGGCGCTTCATGCGGCCTCCACCATGTCGCGGGCGTCGGCCTGGCTCAGGCCGTGCGCCTCGTAGAAGCTGGCTGCCTCGTGGGGGAGGACCTCGCCCGCCCCCATGCAGGTATCGCAGCCCTCGCCGTGGCACCCTGGGCAGTCGACGCCGAAGAAGTTCAGCTCGTGCTGCCTGAGAGTCTCCGCCGCGTCCAGCCAGGCCTCGTATGCCTCGGGGGTGCCCGAGTCGCCGTAGGCCCGGAGCGCGTCGCGTACGTGGGCCCTGCAGCCGGCCAGGAAGGCTTCGATCTGGTGCTCGGCCTCGTAGTAGTGCTCCATCGTGAAGCTCCCGCGGGGACCGGGCGTGGAGCGTATCCGACGCCCGGCCCCGCTCGTTGGTGTGGTGTGCTACTTCAGAACGTGATCTGCAGGATCTTGCCGGCCGCGCGATCGAGCGCCTGACGGTCCTCGGCGTACGTCGACTGCTGCGAGAACCGCGTCACGCCCTGCGCGATGCCCCACGGACTGCGCGGGTCGCCGTCCTGCTCCGGCACGACCGCGTCGTAGGACGCTTCGAGCGCCTTCCGTGAGAGGCCGACGCTCTTCTTGCCGAACAGCGTGTCGAGCACCTCGTCCTTCGTGCCGGCGATCGGGATGGTGACCTTGTCGAACTGCGCCTGATCGAACGAGGCCGAGCCGTCGATGTAGCGACGCGCCTCGACGAGCCCCTCGGTCCACCGCTCGCTGACCGAGCCGACGTGGTTGTAGCGAAGCTCGAAGACCTGCTCGGCGCCCCAGATGATGTGGTTCCCGCAGATGTCCCTGAAGTAGAACTTCAGGAGCTGCAGGCTCTTGTCGCCGACCTCCGAGTTGACTGCGATCAGTCCGCGCCGGAGCGGCTGGCCGACCGGGTCGACGATCACCTTGTCGGGGCTCATCACGAACGCGAACATGTCGTGGTCGCTCGCGTAGAGCGCCTTGTCGTCGTTGAACTTCCTGATCGTCGCCTCGGCGGGCACCATGCCCGTCTTCTGGCAGAACTCGATCAGCCGTCCGACGACCTCCCAGTTCCAGATGCGTGCGTACTTCTCGCTCGTCGCGGCGCGGAGCAGCAGCGAGCCGTTCTCGTGGAAGAGCAACTTCGCGTCCGTGCCCTCGGTGACGCTGACCCGCTTGAGCCCGAAGTTCAGGTTCTGAGCGGCGAGCGTCGGAGCGAGCGAGCGCAGGTAGTTCGCGGGCGCCTCGACCTTGCGAGCGAGCTGTCCGAAGGCGTAGTGCGTCAGCTTGGCGAACCGGCCCGAGCCGCCCGTCACGAACACCTCGTCGCCGTCCGCCTCGGCCCGCAGGTCGGACCACGGGACGGTCGCTTCGACCGCGCTCGCTGCGTACCGATGCGTCGCGGCGTACAGGTCTTCGAGCGAGTTGAACCGCTCGTCTGCCGGCCTGGTGGCCCACTGGTTGTGCGCGTGGAACAGTTCCATGGTGACTCCTCTTCTGTTGTGGTGGGTCGGCACGCTCGCGCGTCCGAACCCTCTTTCCCTGCGGTACCGTCTGACCAAGAATCAGTTGGTCATACTGCTGGGCTCCGGCCGCCGGGCTCTTCGCGCCCTGCCGTCCCTTCAGATGACCCGAGGTTTTGGCGTTACCGGCCGTGGGCTTGTCTCGAGCGACCCACCGGGGCGTCAGTCCCGTACGTTGCCTTCCGACGTTCTGCGTTTCCGACACATGGATAGTAGCCGTTGGCCGCATCGGGCGCAAGGGCCTTGTAGCCAGTGGCCGACAACCATATGATACAGCCATGGGAAAACTGACCCCCGAGGCCCTGCGGGACTGGAGGCGCGCCCACGGTCTGAGTCAGACCACCGCCGCCGCCGCCGCTGGGGTCCACATGAGAAGCTGGCAACGCTGGGAGCTGGGGGAGCGGGCGATCCCTCACTGGCTGATTCCGTACCTGAGGCAGCAGTTCGGGGTGGCGCCCCGAGAGAGGGCCGTTGAAGCGGTCGCCACTGAAGCGCGGTAAGTCGCGGCTCCGTCGCAAGACGCCGCTCAAGAAGCGGAACGAGACGCGCAAGCGCGAGCGGTTCCGCAAGACGTTCGGGCCGGATGGCTTCGTGGAGTGGCTCAAGGCCCGAGCGTGCGTAGGTTGCGGGCGGGCGCCTCCCTGCGAAGTGCATCACGAGCCAACACGGAGCGCGGGCGGGCTCTGGACGGACACTGTGCCGCTCTGCCGGCGCTGTCATTGTCGGCGCCACCGGATCGGGGTGGAAACGTTCTGGCGCGAAATCGGGCTGCGGTATGGAACGGTCACCGGCATCACACAAGCGCGCTGGCTCGCGAGACATGGGTCGGAAGAAGCGTAGGGGCGAGCGGCGGAAGGAGCGGCGGCGGGCTGCGGGCTGGCGCAGGGGCTGGCGGAATGCTGGCAAGCCGGAGCGCCGCGTCAACGGTTACGGTCGTCGTCGCTATCCGAACAGGCGAGTAGCGAAGTGCCCGTGCTGTGGGGAGAAGGTTCACACTTAGACAGGAGGTGCCACATGCCTTCCGCGGAGAGCTCCGTCGGGACCGCAGTGGAGAGGGCCGAGAGTGGTGCGGTAGAGCGGCTGGACATGCAGTCGCTGCTCGCGTTGGCGATCGAGAAGGACGGCGCGATTGAGGTGATCGAGCGACTCGTTGAGTTGCGGAACCGTGAGGCCGCGCGGCAGGCGGCGCAGGCGTTCCATGCCGCATTCGCGGAGTTCAAGCGGCGTTGCCCACGCATCCCACGGCTCAAGCGCGGGACTGGGTTCGCCGGCAGGGACGGGACCACGCAGTACACGTGGTACGCGGACCTCGAGACGATCCAACCGCGTGTCGATCCGATCCTGCTCGACGTGGGTCTCTCGTACACGTGGTCGAACGAGGCGACCGACAAGCTGGTCACGACGTACTGCACGCTGCGGCACGTCGACGGTCACGCGGTCACGTCGTCGATGGTATTGCCGATCTCGGGGCCGCCCAAGTCGAGCACGACGCAGGCGTCGTCGGGCACGCGCTCGTTCGGTAAGCGGATCACGCTGTCGGATGTGCTCGGTCTATCGACTTCTGACGAGCACGACGGTGCGGGTGGTGATGTGGGCGAGAAGGAAGCGGTAGACGAGCAGCAGCTCGCGAACCTGGAGGCACTGTGGGACGAGGTGAAGGGCAAGATGCGGCAGGGCGGTAAGCTCTTCTTCGACAACTTCGGTGTCGAGCGGCTGGCTGACATCCCGGCCACGCGGTACGCCGAGGCAGTCGACATGCTGGAGAGAAAGCGATGACTAGCTTTGAAAAGGTTCTCTACCCGACCATGCTGGCCCTGTGCGCCATAGCCGCCGTCATGTTCGCAACGGCTGATTGCATCAGCAGAAGCGCGGCGGTGCTCTGGCCGTTAATCACTGCCATGTGGGTTGGCCTCCACTGGTGGACGGAGAGAAAGCGATGATCATCCACGAAACCGACTCGCTCGGGAACCCACTGCGGCAGGGATCGTCTGAATGGTGGAAACTCAAGCTCGGCATCCCGACCGTGTCGAGCTTCGGGCGCATCATCCAGCCGGTGAAGCGGCAGTACTCTACAGGCGCGAGGCCCTACATCGCGGAGTTGATCGCCGAGCAGATTCTTGGGCTGCCGATCGACGCGATGCTTGAGCAAGAGACGGACGGCGGCGCTTCGTGGACGGAGCGTGGGCTCGAGTTGGAGCCGGAGGCGAAACGCTGGTACGAGGCAGAGCGCCAAGTCGAGATCCGACAGGTAGCATTCATCACGACCGACGACGGCTCAGAAGGTGGAAGCCCGGACGGGTTTGTGGACGAGGACGGCATCATCGAGGTGAAGTGCTTTGGCGCGAAGCACCACATGAGTGTGCTACTCGGGCTCGAGGAGATCGCGCCGGTCACGCAGGTGCAGGGGTACCTCAGGCTGACGGGTCGACAGTGGTGCGACTCGCTCGCGTGGCATCCGACGCTGCCCAAGGTGCTCACCCGCGTCCGGCGTGACGACGTGTTCATCGCGGCGCTCGACAAGTGCATGACGCAGTTCAAGAGCGAGATGGCGAAGGCGAAGAAGAAGATCGACCTGATCGGTTCGGCGCGCATCGATGGTGACGACCTCAGGGCGCAACTCCTCGCGAGCTTGGACATCTTCAAGCCCGCGGACCCGAACGCGAACGACGCGATGCTCTCGCTAGACGAGATCGACGAGTTCACGACGGACGTGCGTTGGGCGGTGAAGCACGGTGTGCTCGACGCGAAAGACGAGGCGCTGCTCGTGGCCGACGTCATCAACGGCAAGTGGGGTGATACGCGCACGATGTGGGCGTTCATCCGCAGGCACCAGGACGGTACCGCATGATCGAGCCGACGAAAGGCACGCAATGCGCTGAGGTGCTCGACTACATCCGCCGGGAAGGTTCGATCACGCCGCGCGAGGCGATGACGTTCGGCTGCTACCGGCTCGCGGCGAGGGTGAAGGATCTACGCGAGCTCGGCTGGCAGATCGTGACGGAGCGCGAGGACCACGACGGCGGCGAGCACGCGCGCTACACGCTGAAGGTGCCGGACACGGTGCTCGAGGACGCCGGGCAGCTGGTGATCTTTCCGTGAGTGAGCGGCTGACGCTGCTCATGGACGCGCCGCCGAACTTGGCGAACGCGCGCTGGCATTGGCACATGAAGACCCGGCTGAAGAAGAAGTACTGGAAGGCGCAGGACGAGCGGCAGCTCGTGGGGCTCGTCGAACCGCCGCCCTCGAGGCCGTTCGAGAGGGTGAGCGTCCATGCACTGTTCTCGCTCCACAATCGGATGGACCCGGACAACCTCCACGCCCGGCTCAAGTGGGCGCTCGACTGGCTCAAAAGCCGTGGCTACATCGTGAACGACTCCACCAAGGTGATCGAGCGGCTGACCGTGGATCAGCAGATCGACCGGAAGCGGCCGGGGAGGCTTGTGCTGGTGATCGACGCGCTGTAGAATGGGCCTGACGTAGCCGCCTCTCACGGCTGCGCCAGACAACGAGACTCGGCACAATGTACGACCCGAAACATTCTGCTGTCCGCTCAGAATCCCGGCTCTATTGTCCGGGGGCCCGCGCCGAGTCCAGGGCTGAGAAACTGAGCGGACAGCTTCTTTTCGTGGGTACGCCGAAGTGAGCCCCGCGGAACTGCACGCTCTCAGGAGTGCAGCGGTTCCGCTGATCCAAGATCACCTCTGGCTGTCGAAGGTCCCGCCTCGTTCGCTCGATGCCAAGCCTTGGACGATTGGGCGCGAGCTGTCGATCTGGAATCTATTGGTCGCGGCGAACTTCGAGCCCGAGCACATCAACGGCGCGATCACGGTCGTCCGCACGCTCCGCAGGGATTGGGACGGCCAGCCGTTACGCATGAGCGTATTCTACTGGAAGCGGCAAGGCGGATTCTGCGCGACGCCGTTCCTCGAGCAGTGCATCGGCTACTACCTGACTCGTCGGGCTCGAAAAGAGTACGCGACGACGCCGATGCTGCCGAGCGTGCGCGCCGTGCTTAGACGTGTGATAGACGGACCCGGTTCTGATACCGTTACGGGTAAACAACGGGAAGCGATCTGACGATGGGACCAACGAAACAAATCCGGGCAACGCTGTGGAGCGACCCGGTCGGTCATGCCTGTCGTCACGAAGAAAACGCGCAAGTTTTCTCGGGGTCATGTCCTGCCCCGTTAAGGGTCACTCGGCGGACTGGTCTACGGACGTGAGCCTCTGACCCAGGTATTATCACAGGGGATGCATACGAGACGGTCCATGACCGTTAAACCAAGCATTGTGGCTAGGGAAAGGGGTTGACAGAAATGTCGACGATAGCGCACCGATTCGCGAAACATCGGAACTCGGGTCCACCAGAAACGTCGCTCGACCCGACGATCATCGAAGCGTGCGTGCCGCTCTGGCTCGAGAGCGCGAAGCGAGCGAACAGCCGCTACGGCGGCGAGAAGCCCGGCAACCACAAGGGCCGGAGCGCGGCGCTCTACTCGGTCGACGACGAGCTCGCGAGGCACGGTGTCAGGTTCGCGGACGATCCGCAGCGCTGGCTCGCGTACGAGAAGCGCATCCGCTACGAGGCTCTTGCGCGCGCGAAGCCGACCGACGTATGATGCAGGCGGGACCCATCCAGTGCGGAGGCGTTTTGCGTTTCAGTCGCCCTCAGTTCCGTGTCGAAGCCTCTCATCGCCTCCGAGCGCATGGGTCCCAACTTCGGCGCGGTTCTGGGGGCGAACTCTTTCTAGGGAGGTGTGACGTGGCGAAGATCGACGCATCGGTGAGAACGCCGAAGGTGCCTGACTATCTCGAGGCGACGGTACCGGGCCGTGCGAAGGTGATGCGGCTGTCGCTGTCGGCGTTCTCGACGGAGGAGCTGCGTGAGGTCGGGGCTCAGTACACGGAGGCGCTGATCGACCGTTCGGAGCACTTGCTGAAGAACGGCGAGCCCACCGCGAAGCCGCGGAAGTCGAAGGCGGCACCGGAAGGCGCATGATCCTCTGGACCGACGACGGCCGGCACCGTCGCATCCTGATGGCTGCCCCGCGGAAGCCGCACCCATCGGAGCCGTGGCGCTCAGCATGTCTGGGGCTCGCTCTGATCGGGCTGGCGCTCTCGGTGGGGCTCTACGGGCTAGGGGTGCAGAACGGCCGGCTGGACGCGATGCAGCGCGGTCAGGACGCGGATTACTACCGGCAGGTCGCCGAGGAGTGCAAAACCGCGTTCAACGACCTGGCCTTCGACGCGACGTACGCCGCGAACGCTACGCTGGACGCCTCCCGCTGGCTCAGGGCTGCCCGCGAGTACGCTGACGGCCTCCGAGTGCCCCCTACGCTGCTCGTCGCGGCCACAGGCGATCCGGGGACCCCGTGAGCGGTCAGGGTGAGGTATTCGTCTTGCGGGTCGCTGGCGTCCCATGCTGGAAGGTGCGTTGGGGTCAACAGGTGTGTGCCCCTGAGTGGGAGGAACGCGGCCCGGCGGAAGCCTATCTAGCCATGCTGCGAAATGGGCGGCGGAAGCCTGAGATCGCGAGGGAGCCGTGAGCCGCGCTATGATCGCTTGGGGCGATGCTTCGATGTCCACCCTCGCAGGTATGCCTTGCGTTGCGCCAGCCGTTCAAGGGCGAGCCGGACGAGCGGCATCGTCGGCGGTCGGTCGCCCGTCTCCCAGCGTGAGACGGTGGCCTGAGAGACGCCGAGCAGATCGGCAAGGTCGGTCGTCGTCAGGCCACGCGCCTCACGCCAGCGGCGGATGTCGTCGGGGGTCATGCCGGGGTCCACAGGGCCGATGCCGTCCGGCCACAACGGGGTGTCTCGCACGTCAGGTCGCACCCGATGGCCTTAGCCTCGCGCACGTCGTCAGGGGTGACGCGGTGGATCGGCTGGCCGGAGATGTCTCTGCCGGTCGCCTTGGCCGTCATGCCCAAGTGGGCGCCGCAGTAGCAGGCCCCGTTGTCCGTCAGGTAGAGGGCTTCGGACTGGACTCTCATAGTGTCCTCCGTAGTGGACGTGTACCGTATACCCAAGGTATATCAGGGGTCCGGGGGTGTCAATACCCTTGGTATAGGGAGCCGTGAGCGCCGCCGTGACGACACCTCTCGTGCTGTCGCTCTTTCCTGGCATCGGCTTGCTGGATATGGCCTTCGAGGAGGAAGGGTTCTGCATCGTTCGAGGGCCCGACTTGCTGTGGGGCGGCGACATCCGGCGGTTCCATCCTCCGGCTGGCCGGTTCGATGGGGTGATAGGAGGGCCACCATGCCAAGCATTCAGTCGGATGCGGAATGTCAATCCGAAGTGCGGGCAGAAGCACGGCAACCTGATTCCAGAGTTCGAGCGGGTGGTCCGTGAAGCCCTGCCACGCTGGTTCCTGATGGAGAATGTTCCTGAGGCGCCCAAGCCCGTCGTATTCGGTTACATGACTCACTCGCAGCTGGTGCGGGATGTATGGGTCGGAGGCGTCACCAATCGTCTGAGGCGCTTCGCGTTTGGCACGCCCGGCGGACACGATCTGGACGTCGAAACGCTCGCGTTGCACTCACAAGAACCGGAACCGTCCGCACTTGCTGGCGGTAGCGGGCAGGCCGTGCCGGTAGCGCTTGGATCGAACGGCAAGGTCAAGCGCACCCGTATGCGCGACATCGGCTACAACGACACGGCTGGCCTCACGCGGTCACTGCGTGTGCAAGGACTCCCGCCAGACTTCCTCGAGGATGCGCCCTTCACAGTCGCCGGGAAGAACCGCGTGATCGGCAACGGCGTGCCTCTCCCGATGGGCCGTGCGGTAGCGCGAGCGGTGAGACGCGCGCTCGGCCTTCCCTTGGTAGCGAAGGACGTGGCGGCTGCCCCCAGCGGGGAGCGCGGCGAATGAGCAGAAGCATATGGATGGCTGCCTGCATGGGATTCACCAAGCAAGAGGCTGGGTGGTATACCCGCGATGGTATCGGCGGAATCGCGAAAGAGGTTGACGCGAAATGGTACTTCTACCCCTGCAATGAGGCCGAGCCGATAGCGGGTCCGTTCTACTCGCTCGTGCATGCGCTTCAATTCGTCCGACAACTTTCGGAGCGCGGCGAATGACACGGGACGTTTTCACATTCGAGGGAGAGGTGGGTTGCGCGATGAGTAGGGAGTGGAAGACCCGCCATGGGTAGGCCGAGCAATCGTAGGCGCTCGGCGCAACGGCCAGGGGCGCGAGAGAGGGCACGGGTAAAGAAGCATCGGCGTGGGGGTGTTACGTCGTTCGTGGGTGGCGCCGGTACCTACTCGCTCACCGCTGGCAGGAAGCATCTCAGACGGCACATGCAGCGCATGGACCGCATCCGGGAAGCTCATCTATCGGGGAACCAAGCATCACTCCTGAAAACCGACGAGCCAGGCGCGGACGGCCACTCTACAGACGCCACGGGCCAACCCACAACTCTCTCGGGCCAGCGGAGCGCGAATGACTGACGAGCGGAAGGACATCGTGGAGCGGCTGGCCGAGTGGTTCGAGGCGCCGCCCGATCCAGCACATGACTCGGCCTTCGAGTGCGACGTGTGGGACGCGCTCGTCGAGATCCGCAGGCTGCGCGAGATGCTTGGGTGGTGCGCCCGACTCGTGTGGGATGGATGCGACATCGACGGTGGATCGTTCCAAGACAAAATGGAGGCTGCGGGTCTGATGGTGCGCGTACCCGCCGACGAAGCTTTCCGCGACGAATACGATGCCGACGAGATGCTGGTGCTCGCGTGGTCTCGGAACGCCGCGCTCAACTCAGGAGACGGGAGCTACAGGCCATGAGTGACACGCTGAGGGAGCGCGCTAAGGAGCACCTGCGGAAGCTCTTGACCGAGGCCGCGTGGTACGGTGCGCAGATGAGCAGCCCGACGGCAGAGGAAGGGCTCACCCCCGACAGCGAGGAGCGAGTGGCCGACTACGTGATGATGCACGCGGCGGCTGAGGATCTCCTGGCCATGCTGCCCCCGGAGCGCGGGGAGCCGGTCGCGTGGGAAGTGAATACGCCCGACCCTGAGGGTGGCCCGCCATTCCGCTCACTGGAGTTGACGGAATGGAACGCCGACGAATGCGTCGATCGCTGGGGCAATGGCACAACCAAGCGGCCCCTCTACGCAGGCGCCCCGAGCGGAAGGGAGGACGTGTGAGCGAGCGCAGATGCGCGACGTGCGGGTGGTTTGCGGCAGGTCATGATGGCCGGGTGATCTCCGGTGCTACCGCGTGCAATAGCTACGTCCCCAAGGATCGCAGAGTAGGCGAGCGGAGGAAGGCTCACTTCGGGATTCCTAGCCAGCCGAGAGATTGGGATGAGTTCTACGGCGGCCGACGACTGCGCTTCGGCACCGACCGCAGGGGGAGAGAGGCGTCAGTCGGCACGACAGGAAACCCAAAGCCACGGGCTGAGGATCTTGCAAGCTCTCCTGTCTCGGCTGGCGCCGCCCCCTCCGAGACGTGGCTCGCGCGCGTCGAGACAGGTCCCGTCCGCATCGGTGACGATTGGGTGGGGATCTTCATTCGCGGCGACGCCGCGCAACGCTACGGCCTGGCTGTTGGGGCTGTTGCGTACAAGTGGGCGCCAGCCGGCGAGTGGGACATGGGTGACCGTTTGGACCAGGGCACGATCACGGAGTTAGCTGCGCTACTCGGCTCGTGCTGCGAGCCCTGCGAAGCAGTAGCACTCACACGCCTGAAGGCTGAGAGAGGAGAATGAGCGAGAGACTAGCGACGTGGATCGCGTACCGACTACCCAAACGGATCGCCTACTGGTGCGCCGTGCGTGTGATGGCCCACGCGACCGCTGGCGAGCACTCGGACCAAGTGGTGCCCGAGCTTCTGGCGATGGACGCGCTTCGGAGATGGACGTGAGCGCCCCCACCCGCGAGCCCGCGTCCGGGCCGAGCGTCATTGCGAAGTGCCCGTTCTGTGGGTCGGAGCGCGAAATCAAGGCCGGCGAAATCTCACCGACCAGTCACCCCATGTGCGACCAGTGCTTCATGCCGATGGTGGCGAAGGAGGCCCGGCGATGAGCGTTGCGTTGGTTTGCGTCTTCTGCGAGCACGAGCACCTGCCCGGCAAGCGGTGCCAAGAGCCTGGCTGTGACTGCCCGTCGGGCTCCCACGCCGCGACCTCCCCAGCGACGAGCGAGGCGCCGCACCCTGACGTGAAGGTGATCGAGGACGGCGTGGAGCTGCTGCTCAAGATGTTCAGCGCGAAGTCCAAGCAACCGACGATGGACGCGATCTACGTCGTGACGTCGATTATGAAGGCCGCGCTGAACGCGGCGGGCCAGCGCGAGGGGAGCGAGGGGTTCGGCTTCGGTGCTGGCGGCGTACCGGCCGAGGAAGTCTGCGTCATGGGCCTCTGCGAAGTGCCGCACGTTCACCTGCAACCCCGAGTATATCGGTTCATCATCATGCCCGGCTGCGAGAAGTGCGTGAAGGCTGCGCGCGAGGCGACCGAGATGCCCGGCGACGAGACGAAGGCGATGCCTTGGGAGATCACGGGCAGCACAACGCCCCCTGCCCCTGCCGAGGCCGCGAGCCGCGAGGAGCGCCCGAGGATCATCGAGACGGAGGATGGTCCCCAGGACCTCGGGGAGCACTACGAGGCGATCTATGGGCTCGCCGACGCCATCGCGGACGGCTTCGACATGGAGCCAGGGGATGCGCTCGGGGTCGCCATCGACGCGACGCGCCGCTATGAGCTAGAACCGTCAACCATCGAAGGGGGTGAGCGCACTGCGCGAGAAGGAAGCACGTCGAAGGATGTTTGGTTCCGAGGCGCTTCAGTAGGGGAGGCGTCAGTCGAGGGGGTTGGGGAATCCCGGCCCGAAAAGGTCCAGCACGCGGACCCGGAGTTCCTCTCGCGCGTGGTGCTGTACGGGCTGACGCGGAGGTCGATCTACCGGCATCTCCGCGAGGCCGACGACACGGCGCCAGCGGGGGCCGGGCGTTGAGCCAGGGCGGCGGGAACGCCAACCGGCGCCGCTCGGGGGAGCGGAGAGCGCCGAATGTCACGACGCACAATCGACAGATGCGGAAGTGTTTGGCGACGTGCATGACCTACGATCCTGGCGGGACGGTGCATGATGTCGGCTGTCCAGTGGAAAAGCCGATGCGTTCCGGCACCGACCGCCGCACGGGCTCAGAGCGGGAGAGGGTGGAGCAACGGGGCGTCCTTCGTGACGCTGGGGAAGTCGCTAGCGACAACCCTACGGTGGCCGATGGCTTATCGGCCGGAGAGGTCGCCACCGCCTTGCCTGGTGAAGCCGTCGATAAGCCAGTGCAATCCCCCGCACCCACACCCGAGGCCGCAGGGACGACGGGGACGCTCGTGGAGAGGCTCGCACTGATCGTATGCGCGATCCGTTCTCCAGGCAGCTCACGCGGAGCTTTGGATTACTCACGGCTTGTGACGAGTCGCGACCGTCAGATCGCCGAGGAATTGCTCACCATTCTCCGCACGGAGGCCGACCGATGACCGACGCACCCCGAGCAGGGACGAGCGAGACGCGCGACCCCACCATCGGCGCACGGGAGGAGAAATGAAGCTGTTCATCGGCGAGCCCGTCGCGTTCACGGCTGTGTTCGAGGACGGGACGGAGGCGAACAGCGCAGGGACCGTGACCGACGTGCGGGACGGCTCGGCGTGGGTGTTCGTGCTCGGGTACCGCTGGCCGTTCGAGATCACGAACGACGAGGCGGTGCCTATGCGCGGCTACTACCCGCAGACGGCCTGCGCACGGGAGGGGGGCGGAGAATGAGCGACCTAGACCTAGAGGCAATAAGGCAGCGTTGTGAACGGGCCACTGAGGGGCCGTGGGCTATCGAGTCGTGCGGCGAAAAGGGTGATGGCAGCGACGTCGTGGGCGTCGTGTTCGGTCCAGACGACGAGGCTTGTGAACACCCGCTCTTGGGAGATTTGCCGGCATGTGACGATGAGGGTGAACCGATTGACTACTACCGTGATGAAGTGGTCGCCGAGTTCTATCACGGTAACCGCAGACCACACGCAGATGCCCGCTTTGTCGCCCATGCACGTTCCGACGTTCCTGCCCTGCTGGCCGAAGTCACGCGCCTCCGCGCCGAGAACGAGCGCATCATCGCGGTCGTCACAGACTACGAGCGCAAGATATACGGGCTTCGCGCGCTGCTCAGGGAGTGCGCGGACGCGCTGGAGCCGCTCGCGTTCTCAGTGGACCGAGCCTACGACCGCGAACAACTGCACGCCCTCGTTCGCCGCGCCAGGGAGAGTGCGAAATGAGCCCGTGGCGGATCATCTTCGACACTATCGGGTGGGGGATCATAGTGCTGTCCGTGGCTGTTAGCCTCCTCATGCTGTGGATCGTCGTTAAGGACTTCGCGCTCCGGCTATGGGACGCGCGAGGCGAGCCATCGAGGGAGGGAGAATGGACCTACACGAGCACACGCGCGGGTCGCGACCCCGAGAGGGGAGGAGAGACGGAATGAGTCAGCAAGGGTGGGAGTGCCCGAAGTGCGGCCAGGTCTACGCGCCGTGGATGGCGAAATGCCAATCGTGCAGCGGCGTCGTCAGCATCACGGTCGGAGGAGTGAACACGCCCGTCCACATCGGCTGCTCTTGCACGTGCCCGACGGACACCGGCTTCCGCAAGATCCACGAGGCGGGCTGTCCCTTCGCCCAGGTCGCGACATGACCCCCCGCGAGCTAGACGCGCTCGTCGCGGAGAAGGTGATGGGCGTTGAGGTGTCTCAGCCTGACGGCTCATCTTCCGGCTACCTCCACATCCGCGAATGGGGCGAGGAATTACCGCGCTACTCATCGGACATCGCGGCGGCGTGGAGCGTGGTGGAGAAGCTGCGCGGCGAGGAAGGCTTCGCGATCGACCTCACATCGGTCGGCAGCCCAACGTCATGGGACTGGAACGTCCACATCGAGCATCCCACGGACGAGGCTGGCTACTGGCTTGGCACTGCGAAGGAGGCTCCGCGCGCGATCTGCCTGGCCGCGCTTCGTGCGAAAGGAGTGGAGGTGCCGTGACGCGGCCCAGCGAGAAGGGGGCGCCGAGCGCGCCGGAGCGGATCTGGGTTGAGGTTGCGGCGCATCAACTGTATGCTGGCCGCGAGCAGTTCTGGCCGTCCAACATCGAGTATATCCGAGCGGACGCCGCGCGCCCCATGATCGCGGAGGAACTGGAGAAGCACGCTCAGGCTCTTCGAGACCAGACGGAGCCGCTGAAGCGACTCGCGTTCGCGTTGGAATTCGAGCGTGCGGCGCGCTGGCTCCGCCGGGAGCGAGGGGACGAAGGTTCAACCAAGGAGGAACCATGAGGTATTTCGAGGACAACATCCACATCCTAGCTCGAGGCGAGTGGCCGCGCACGACGCTAGCATTCGAGCGACCCGAGCCAAAGCGCTGGACGTGGAAGGACGAGCTCGCAGACCGGGCGTTCCTGGTCGCCGTCGTGATCGGCGGCGCGTTGCTTTGGTGCTGGTACAGCATCGTGGGCAAGCCAGGCCAGCAGCGGTGATGCTTGACCGCAGCACATCGCCGGTCGCAGATTCGGGTCCGACACCTCCGTAGCCCTCGAGGCCCCGGAAATCTTGGTCGATTCCAAATCTCGTGATAAATCTCGTCCGAAGCCTGATCGTCCCGGACGCAACGGCGGGATGCTCGTCACTGGTGGCCGAGACGGTGGCCGACCGCTCGACGAGTTCAAACGTCGGATGCGCGAGATCGCCTCGAGCGACGAAGCGCTGAAGTATCTCGACGAGTGCACGAAGGGTGAGCACGGCCCGAAGGCTGCCGCGTCAGCTCGCGAGTACGCGACCGAGCGAGGGTACGGCAAGGTCGCCCAAGTGCACGAGCACCAGGGCTCGATCCTGCACAAGCTCGCAGCGATGCAGCCTGACGAGCTCCGGCGCATCGAGAGCATGAGCGATGAGGAAATCCGCGCGCTGATCACCGATGGAAGCGGTCACTGACCCGGTAGAGGTGCGGCTACTCGCCCGTGCTCTGCGGGTGTCCTTGGAGCGTCCCGGTCAGCCTGCGCCAGCGCAGTGGGACGAGTGGCTGCGCACGATGTTTCCGGCGCACTTCACGATGCCGTTCGCTGAGAGACACGCCGAGCTCTGGGAATGGCTGTGGGCGATCCAGCACGACAGCGGTCCCGACCCGTTCGTGGCGATCTGGCCCCGCGGCGGCGGAAAGACTACGAACGCAGAGGCGGGTGCTACAGCGTTGGGTGTGCGCGGGGTGAGACGTTACGCCTGGTACGTGAGTGAGACGCAGGACAAGGCCGACAACAACGTGCGTAACATCGCCACGCTGCTCGAGAGCCAAGCGACCGCTCGGCACTACCCGCGGCACTCCGAGCGGATGCTCACGAAGTACGGGCACTCGAAGGGCTGGACCAGCCAGAGGCTCCGCACAGCTGGTGGTTTCACGGTCGACGCGATCGGCTTGGATACCGCCCAACGCGGTCTGAAGGTCGAGGAGCAGCGTCCTGACCTGATCGTGCTCGACGACATCGACGGCAAGCACGACTCGCTCCAAACGAGCGCGAAGAAAATCGCGACGATCACGACGTCCGTGCTGCCTGCTGGTTCGACAAACTGCGCCGTGCTCGCGGTCCAGAACCTCATCATCCCGAACGGGTTCTTCACGCGCATGGTCGACGGTCGGGCCGACTATCTGTCGGATCGCATCGTGTCCGGCCCACATCCATCGATTGTCGGGCTCAGAACGAAATGGAACGAGCGCGGCGAACAGGTGAAACGGGCGGCGGTAGTCCAAGGCGAGGCTACGTGGGCCGGCCAGTCGCTCGAGGTCTGTCAGCGCATGATCGACCGCTTTGGTCTGATCGCGTTCCGTAAGGAATGCCAGCACGAGGTCAAAGAACTCGCCGAGGGCCGGGTGCTCCACTACGACGCGACTAACAATCGCCAGAACTGGACCGACGCCGAGATCATCGCCGGGCTCGCTGCTAAGAAGCTCGTGCCGTTCGCGGGCATCGACTACGGATACTGGCGGTTCGCGTTCCTGCTGTTCGTCGTCGACCGAGTGGGGCGCGTCCACCTGATCCACGAGTACTTCAACCAGCGCGACGATCTGTCGACGCGCGCGCAGGACATCACGGAGATCCTTGAGCGGTACGGCATCACGAAGCTGAGCGTGTTCGGCGATCCAGCGAACCCGACCGACGCCCGTGAACTCGACAAGGCACTCGAACGCGGCTGGCAACGTGCCGGCCAGGACGTGAAGCCGCAGTGGCGCACTACGGCAGCGATCAAGGACAAAGGCTCACGCACGACGGGACCTGAGCGCATCAACGATATGTTCGGCAGACGGGCACTCTTGCTTCGTTCTGGACTCGGCACGGGGATGCGCTGGAACCTCGGCATGAACGCATCGGGCGAAGGTGAGCCGATGACGGGTTCGCGGTTCCTCTGGGAGATCGAGAACTGGAGTTATCCCGATCCCAAGGAAGGCCAGGTGCAGGACCAAGATCCCGACGACAATACAGCGGACGGCGCCGATGCGATGGCCGCGTTCCGGTACGGGATCATGTCGTGGCTCAGGCCACCGAAGGTCGAGAAACGCAAGAAGCCGAAGAACCCCAACCTCGACGAGGGCTACGCCAAGATGGCGAACGCGATGCGCGAGAAGGTCAGGAAGAACGGGGTAGCCGCATGAACACCTCGCCGACCGACGGCCAGGGCCTACGGATCAGGCCGGAGGAGTTCGAAGCGCTCGCGCACCGCTGGCCGCGCCTGCCGGAGCACGCCCAGGCGGACTATCTCGCGAAGATGACGCGCGCCCAGAAGAAGCGGTTCGAGCGCACGGTTGCGGAGGTACAGCTCGGCGAGAAGCATTTCGCGTCGAAGCTCACAACTAGGCAGGACGTCGTGAATATCCTCGCGATGTACGTCGAGCGGAACGTGATGCCGCTCGCTGCTCGGATGGACGAGGTTGAGGCGTGGATGCGCTACTGCCAATTGCCGTGGCACCGGAAGTTGCGCGTGGTGCTTGCGGTCCGCTGGGAACTGTTCGTACGGTTCTTGGCGACGAAGGGCATCAGGATCGTCAGACTCGAGGAAACACCGGAGGCGACCGATGGCGAGGTTCCAGATCACGATCGAGGGGACGCACCAAGAGGCGCAGTGGTTCCAGCTGCAGACGTGGATCGAGAAGTTCATGAATCGCCTGCCGAAGATGGGCTACCGGGACGCGACGGTCGACTTCCGGTGGGACCGAGAGGGGGAGGCGCCGAGCCCGGAGCCAGTGCCGGAAGTGACGGCACCGGAGCCGAAGAAGAAGGCGCGGCGCAGGAAGGACGCGGCCTGATCGAGGTGGTGCCGCGGTGATCACGACCTCACGCTCGCGCGGCTTAGCCCGCATCGCCCGCTGGGGTGATGATTGGGTGGTCGTCGGCAGTTCCGGCACCGTGTATGGCAAGCGGCGCACACCGCAGGAGGCTCGCCACCTGCTCCGTGAGGTGCTCTCCAAGAAGCGTGGTGTGCCGGTCCTCTCGCAACGCGAGGACAAGAGCCTCGAGCTCAGGAAGCGCGGCAAGTTCTTCACGGTTGTAGACTCGACCGGACACGTGTACGGCAGCGAGGCGACCTACGAGGACGGGGTCAGGCTGTACCGTCGCACGATGGAGGGGTTGTCGAAGCTCGGCGGGCGTCACGAGTTGAAGCTATTCCACCGCGTATGAACCTGTCCGAGTGGTCGATCAGGCAGCGCATGGACATGATCGTGACCATGCCGGACACATTCGTGACGCTGACGCGCACCAACCCCGACGTTTGCGAGAACTGTGGGCAGCGGTGGCCGGTCTATCGCTATCGACTGTTCAAGTCGAACTCGTGGGACTTGATGCGGACCTATTGCATGTGCGGATTCGCCCAGTGGCCGGGCTACTGGCTCTGGAACCTGACGCACGCTATCCAGAGCCACATATGGTGGCTGAAGCTGTGCTGGCGGTGGCGACGCTGGGTGCCGTACCGGGCGTATTTCCCATGACTCGGTTGGCGATTGCGGGCGTGCCGCGGGCCGGCAAGACGACGCTGGCCGAGGAGATGGGCGGTGGGCGGTCCACGGACGACCTGATCGGGCTCGGATGGTCTGAGGCGAGCTTGGAGGCCTCTGGCTGGTTCGACGAGCCAGGTCCGTGGGTGGTTGAGGGCATGGCGGTCCCAAGGGCGCTCAGGAAGTGGCTGGCGGCCCACTCGACCGGCACGCCGTGTGACCGGCTGACATGGCTCGGCAAGCCCCACGAGAAGCACTCGCCCGGGCAGGCTGCGATGGGCAAGGGTGCGGAGACGGTCATGCAGGGGATCGTCGGTGAACTCCGGAATCGTGGCGTGGCGGTGGAGGGCTGGCGATGAACTGGCCGCCGCCGGTCATACCGAGTGAGATCCCAGGCAGTGGGTACCACGAGCCCGACATAGGACCGCTCCAGGACAAGCCGATCACGTATGCGCAGTGGAAGTTCCAGCGCGACTTCCATGAGCACGTCGGCAAGGGCATGGTGCGGATGTACGACGATATTCTTAAGGGCCTGTCGCGGGAATCACCCTTGTCGGCCATGTTGAACGCAGGCGACCTATGAGATGGCCCTGGGTTTCGCGCCTCGCGTACGACTTGCTCGTATCCGAGCGCGACTCGCTACGTGCCCAGGTCGCGATGCTGCAAGCCGACATGATCCGGGTGAAGCGCGCCGAGATGGGGCTCCGGGAGACGCCGCGCGTCGTGAAGCCCGAGATGCAGAGGCCACCCGAGGTGCCGCCCGAGGTCAGGGCACTCTACGAGGGCCGCTGCCAGTCTAAGGTGTTCGAGGTGGAGATCGAGCGGCAGGCAGTCGAGATGTTCAAGGCGGGTAACCCGTGGCCGGAGGTCAGGCGGGTGCTCGCGCTGCAAGTTGGAGAGCCGGAGAATATCATCGCGGAGATCATGTCGTGAACGACGAGGACGAGGTACCGGTTCTGACGTTCGAGCAGGAACGCGAGCGTTCGCTCAAGCGTCAACGCGAAGCCGACGAGCGAGCCACGGCCCAGTACCGGCGCAGGCATCCGGTGCCGAACAAGTTTGAGGAGTTTCGCGTCGGCCGCAGGAAGGACGCGCTCCGGGTCACGGATCGGCCGTGACGCGCCTGACGCCCCGTGAGCGTGAAGTGGTCGAGCTCGTCGCGAAGGGCAAGTCGTATGCAGCGGTTGGCAGGGCGCTGAAGATCAGCGAGCACACGGCGCGCGTTCACGCGCGTGCGGTGGCAGAGCGGCTCCGGTTCGACATCCCACCGAAGGCTGCGCTGACTCGGCTGTACTACACAGAGATCGCGATCTAGCCGGTTTCGCGCATACCGCAGCACCGTCGCACGGACGCATCTTGCTGTCCGTGCCGGACGTGATCCCGCTGCAACCTGGGCAGCAGGTACCGCCGGGCCTACCCAGCCAGGCGCGCGACCAGTCCGATGTCATGGGCGAGGTCGAGCTTCAGCGTCTCGCCAAGCGAACGCACGAGTTCCACAAGAAGGGGCTCGAGTCGATGCGGCTCCGCCATCTGACGGCGGAGAAGTACATGATCCACGTCGACGGCGAGGGCCAAGCCCAGTGGTACGACATCTGGGACGGCACGCGCATCAAGATCATGCCGGTCCTGAATGGGTTCAGCCCGACGCAGGACAACCAACTGCGGCCGATCCTCGACAACTTCATCGCGCACCTGACCACGCAGCCGTATCGGTTCGTGGTCACACCGAAGCCGGACAGGAAGAGTCGGCAGTGCGCGATCATCGACCAGGCGATCATCAACGCGGACTGCCGCAGCCAGAAGTGGAACTACCTGACGGCTCAGGCGAAAGCGATCGCGGCGGTGCTCGGATTCTGTCCGGTCCATTCGATGTGGCGCGAGGATCAGGGCGACGACCTGTTCGAGGCCGCGTGGCCGGGCCAGGTACCAGGTCATATCGACAGCTTCGTCGGCAACGCATTCGATTTCGTGCAGAACGCGGGTGCCACTCGCGGGTCGGCCCACAGACGGACGTGGGGGCGCACTCTCCCAGCTTCACTTGTGCGTGCGGCGTTCGGTCGCCCCGACCTCGAGGGCACCGACAAGATGCCTTCTGCGAGCTCGTTCCAGCGCGCGATACGGAAATGGATCAGGCAGGGCGGCATACGGCACGGTCACTCGGAGTTTCTCTCCTCGACCGAGCACGAGGAAATGATCGCGCTGATCTACGACGAGACGCTCGCCGGTTACGATCCCGACTACCCGGACGGCTCGCTCTGCATCACGGCGCTTCAGGGTGTCGCGACCACGAGACCGGAGGAAGCCCGCCATGCGATCGGCTCGCCGACGCATCTGTGGAGTGGTCCACTACCCGGTGGTGTGTTCAGCGCGGTGCTGATGTACAGCCACCATCGGTTCGATGATTGGACCGGCAAGCCGTACGTCGGCGACATCGACGACGATCAGGTTGAGCTCAACCAGCGGCTCGCGATCCTGAAGGACTACATGCGGCGCGCGTCGAAGCCAGAGCTCGGCGCGTCTGGCGGCGTGAATGTCGACACGATCGGTCCTGAGGGCGATACGTTCTTCGAGGTCGAGCAACTCGTAGGCGGCGGGAGTGGCGCAGACCTGCAGTGGCTCCAGTTCCCGAACGCGCACGTCGCGCCGCTGCTTGAGGAGATCCGCGGCATCTACGAGCGCATGTACCGGAAGGCGGGCTGGCAGGCGGCATCGCGTGGCGAGCAGACGCAAGGCTCTGGCAAGGCGATCATCGCGCTGCAGCAGGCTAAGGCCTCAATCATG